>JADEYI010000600.1_pt1 | contig 44836 bp, 50 predicted proteins | sample 8542331 | NCBI WGS metagenome assembly JADEYI01 (sample SAMN16510988, study PRJNA670497) | mine drainage metagenome | isolation source: biofilm near Copperflume 1 | place: Germany: Marsberg coppermine Kilianstollen | collected 2018-02 | reverse complement strand
CGCTCGAGCTGTCGCAGCGCGGCGGGATCGTCGATCGTCCTGAGCAGCTCGTACATGGCTGGATTGTAGTCCTGCGCGCGTACGTCCCCGTCCTCGCGCGGCAGCGCGTCCGGCGCGCCGGTGATGGCCGTCATCAGAATTTCCTCAGCACGATGTAGTCCGCCAGCTCGCCGAGCCGGCGCGCGCGCGCGCCGAAATCCGCCAGCGCCGCGTGGGCGTCGCGCCGCAGGGTCTCGGCGAACTCGCGCGCGCCGCCGACGCCCATGGCCGAGACGTAAGTCGGTTTGCCCTGCCTGGCATCCTTGCCGGCGGTCTTGCCGAGCGTCGCGGTGCTCGCCTCAGCGTCGAGCACGTCGTCCACCACCTGGAACGCGAGCCCGACGCACTTGGCGTAGCGATCGAGCTTGGCGTCCTGCGCCTCGCCCAGCGATCGGCCGCAGGCGGCGCCGATCGCAACCGCGGCGCGGATCAGGGCGCCGGTCTTGCAGATGTGCATCAGCTCGAGCTCTGGCGGCGTGAGCGACTTGCCGGTCGATGCGAGGTCGATCGCCTGGCCGCCTGCCATTCCGTTCGAGCCGGCGGCATGGGCGAGCGAGCGCACCATGGCGAGCTGGGCCGCCGGATCGTCCGCCAGCCGGTGCTCGGCCAGAAGCTGGAAGGCAAGCGCCTGCAGCGCGTCTCCGGCCAGCAGCGCGGTCGCCTCGTCGTACTCGACGTGCAGCGTCGGCTTGCCGCGCCTGAGCACGTCGTCGTCCATGCACGGCAAGTCGTCGTGGACCAGCGAATAGGCGTGGATCATCTCCACCGCCGAGGCCGCGATCTCGAGCCGCTCCGGGCTCGCATCCGAGACCGCGCCGGCGGCGAACGCGAGCAGCGGTCGCACGCGCTTGCCGCCGCCGAGGCTCGCGTAGCGCATGGCCTCGTGCAGGCGCCCGGGCACGAGCTGCGGTGCGGGAAGCAGGCGCGCCAGCGCCGACTCCGTGCGCGCCTGAACCGCGCTCAGCCAGGACTGGAAGTTCGGTTCAGTCGTCGTCACCTTGCCCGGCCCCGGCAGCGGCAAGCGGCTTGAGCACCTCGCCTTCGAGCACCTTGACCTGCTGCTGGGCGGCCTCGAGCCGCTGCTGGCAGAAGCGCGCGAGCTCCAGGCCGCGCTTGTGCGCGGCGAGCGCCTGCTCGAGGCTGAGGTTGCCGCCCTCCATCCGCGCAACGACGCGCTCGAGCTCGGCCAGCGCCTTCTCGAAACTCAGCTCGGACGGGGCTTCGGCAGGGGAACTTTGCCGGGGAGACTTGCTCATAGAGAGCGAAACCTTAGCCGACGGGGCGCTGGCCGGTCAAACCCGGTCTGCGCTAGAATTCCGCGCCCAATTCGGGGGGAGCCCGATGTCCGACATCGCCGCAGTTCGCCACCTCAGGCCGGCAAACGCCCAGTTGCCCCTGGCGTGGTACTTCGACCCCGAAATCTTCGCCCTGGAGAAGAAGCTGGTGCTCGAGGCGGGACCGAACTACGTCGGGCACGAGCTCATGGTGCCCAACCCGGGCGACTACCGCACGCTGGCACAGCTGGATCACTCCAAGATGCTGGTGCGCAACGAAGCCGGCGTCGAGCTGCTGTCCAACGTCTGCCGCCACCGCCAGTCGATCATGCTCGAAGGCTCCGGGCACGCCGATAGCATCGTTTGCCCGCTGCACCGCTGGACCTACGACCTGCGCGGCGAGCTGCTCGGCGCGCCGCACTTCGGCGAGACCCCCTGCCTCGGGCTCGCCTCAGCCCCGCTCACGAGCTGGCAAGGGCTGCTGTTCGCGGGCCCGCGCGACCCACGCCGCGAGCTCGCCGCACTCACGGTCGCGGCGGATTTCGACTTCTCCGGCTACGTGCTCGACCGGGTGCTGATCGAGGATCACCCGGTCAACTGGAAGATCTTCCTCGAGCTCTACCTGGAGCTCTACCACGTCGAGCCCTACCACCCGGGGTTGTCCAACTACGCCGACCTGCGCGATTTCCGCATCGAGTACGGCGAGAACTGGTCGGTGCAGATCATGGGCGCCAAGGCCGGCCTGGCGGCGCCGGGAACGCCGGCCTACCGCAGCTGGCAGCAGGCCTGTCTCGGGCGCCTCGAGGGGCGCACGCCGAAACAGGGCGCGCTGTGGATGACTTACTATCCCGAGGTCATGCTCGAGTGGTACCCCAACGTGCTCGTCGTCTCGAGCATCGTGCCGCGCGGGCCCGGCCTGACACGCAACGTGGTCGAGTTCTACTACCCGGAGGAGATCGCGCTGTTCGAGCGCGAATTCGTCCAGGCGCAACAGGCGGCCTACCTCGAGACGGCGGCCGAGGACGGCGAGCTTTGCACCCGCGTCGCGCGCGGGCGCCGCGCACTCTACGAGCAGGGCCAGGACGACGCAGGCCCCTACCAGTCGCCGCTTGAGGACACGCTGCTGCACTTTCACGAGTGGCTGCGCGCGCGCCTCGGGCGGCCGGCGGCGGCATAGCATGGCGCACACCACGCTCGTTTCGACCGCCGAACTGGAACGCCATCCCGAGTGGCGAGTGTTCGACTGTCGCCACGACCTCTCCAGGCCCTACCTGGGCGAGCAGCAGTACGCCCATGCGCACCTCCGCGGCGCGCTGTTCGCGCATCTCGACCGCGACCTGTCGGCCGCGCCGACCGGCCGCAACGGACGCCACCCGCTGCCGGACCCGGTCGCGTTCATCGCCTGGCTCGGACGCCAGGGCCTGCGGCCGGGCGACCAGGTGGTCGCCTACGACGCCAACAACGGCGCCATGGCGTCGCGCCTGTGGTGGATGCTGCGCTGGGTCGGGCACGACGCCGTAGCGGTGCTCGACGGCGGTCTCGCCAAATGGCTCGCAGAGCAGCGCGAAGTCATCGCCGAGGTTCCCTCGTTCCCCGCGACCGACTACGTCGCGCATCCGCGTCCGGAGCTGAACGTCCAGGCGGACTTCGTCGAGCGACGCCTCGGCGCGGCGGACATGCTGCTGCTCGACGCGCGGGCGCCGGCGCGCTACCTGGGCGAGGCCGAGCCGATCGACCCCGTCGCCGGCCACATCCCGGGCGCGCGCAACCGGTTCAACGCCGAAAACCTCGCGCCCGACGGCACATTCAAGCAACCCGGTGCGCTGAAGAAGGAACTGACCGCGCTGCTCGGCAGCCGCGGCCCGGCCGAAGTCGTGCATTACTGCGGCTCGGGCGTCGCCGCCTGCCACAACCTGCTGGCGATGGAAGTCGCCGGGCTGCCCGGCTCGCGCATCTACGCCGGCTCGTGGAGCGAATGGACCGCCGATCCGCGCCGGCCGCAGGCGAAGGGCCCAGCCTAGGCGCTGGCGACGCCGCTCACTCAATGGCTCGTTCCGCCCAGGAAAAGAGCTGCCTGAAGACCTCCTCGCGCACCGGCGCGCGCGACAGCACCAGATCGTGCAGCCCGCCCGGCAACGCGAGCACGCTCACCTGCGGGCCGAGCGTGCGGCTCCAGCGCGCGATGTCGCGCCAGTCGAGCACCATGTCCGCCTCGTCCGAATGCATCGACAGCACCGGCAGCGCGAGGCCCAGGCCCGCGTGCAGCCGCGCGTGCGCGTCGGCGACCGCCGCCAGCCAGCCGAAATAGGCCGGGAATCCTTCTACCGGCTTCAGGCGCAGGTCGAAGTCCCATTCGCCGCCAAATTCCCGATGCAGGCTCTTCACGTAGTCCGGCCTGATGGCGCGCGGGTCGCTCAGGAACGGCCTGACGCGGCCGACCGCCGCCGCGATGCGAAGCTGCAGCCGCTGCAGCCCGCGCACCCTGAAGTCGAAAAACGGACTGTTGAGCCAGAGCGCGCGCAGCTGCCCGCGGCGCTCGCCCTCGGCGGCGTAGAGCGAGCACACGAGCCCTCCGGTCGAGTGCCCGGCGAGCAGCACCGGCTGTTCGATCTCCTGCAGCGCGCGCGTGATCTCCGGGTAGTACTCGTCGATGCGCTTGCAAAAGCACGGATGCTGGTGCGGGAGCAAGGAGCGCCCGTGCTTGCGCAGATCGAGCGCGTAAAAGGCATAGCCTTCCTGCGCGAAGCGCACTGCCATGTGGCGCTGAAAGAAATAATCGACGAAGCCGTGGACGTACAGCACCGGACCGCGTGGTGAGTTGCCGCCGCGCAGGCGCACCAGCGTAGCCACGACCTCGCCCTCGTAATCGGGCGCAAACTCGAGCGTCTTCGCCTCGAAGCCCTCGAGCAGCGGATCGGGGCGCCAGTCACTCATGCCGCGACAATGCCCACTGGACGTGCTCGCGCACCAGCGGCGACGGATCATCCGCGCGCGCGCGCAGCGCGGCGAGCACCTCCGGCGCGCGCGGCGCGTTGCCCAGCCCGACCGCGAGGTTGCGCAGCCAGCGCTCGTAGCCGATGCGGCGGATCGCGGAGCCGCGCATGCGCGCGTCGAACTCTTGCGCGTTCCACGCGAACAGCTCGACCAGCGTCGCGCTGTCGAGCCCGTTGCGGGCCCGGAAATCCTCCTCCGCGGTGGGCTGGGCAAATCCGTTCCAGGGACACACCAGCTGGCAGTCGTCGCAGCCGTAGACCCTGTTGCCCATCAGCGCGCGCAGCTCGTGCGGGATCGCTCCCTTGTGCTCGATCGTGAGGTAGGAAATGCAGCGCCGCGCGTCGAGCCGGTAGGGGGCGCGGATCGCCTGCGTGGGACAGACGTCGATGCACCGGGTGCAGCGGCCGCAATGCTCGCCGGCGGGCGCATCGGCCGGCAGCGGCAGGTCGCAGTAGATCTCGCCCAGGAAGAACCACGACCCGGCGTCGCGCGACAACAGCAGGGTGTGTTTGCCGCGCCAGCCGATGCCTGCCCGAGCCGCCAGCTCGACCTCCATCACCGGCGCCGAGTCCGCGAATACGCGATAGCCGAAAGCGCCGGCCTCGGCTTGCAAGCGGTCGCACAGCTTCTGCAGCCGCGTGCGCAGCAGCTTGTGATAATCGCGCCCGCGCGCGTAGCGCGCCACGTAGGCGCGGCGGCCGTCGCCGAGCGCCGCCCATTCGTCCGCTTCCGCGGCGGGCGCGTAGTCCATGCGGCAGCTGATCACGCGCAGCGTCCCCGGCACGAGCTCGGCCGGACGCGCGCGCAGCGCGCCGTGGCGCGCCATATAATCCATGTCGCCCTGCCAGCCCATGCGCAGCCACTCGGCGAGCCGCCCTTCGGCGGCCGCGAGATCGGTGTCGGCGATGCCGACGGCCTGGAAGCCGAGCTCACCGCCCCACTGCTTGATTTTCGCCGCGAGCGCGCCGTAGTCCATGAGTCCATTTAACCCGGATACGAGATGAGCGAGTCGCTTTTCCTGCCGGACGAAGGCGCGACCCGAATGCTCGGGGCGGCGCTTGCCGCAGGCATCGCCCCGGGCCGAGTGATTTTCCTTCGCGGCGACCTCGGAACGGGAAAAACTACGCTGGTTCAAGGACTTCTTCGCGCGCTGGGCTTTGCCGGAAGGGTCAAGAGCCCAACCTATTCTCTGGTTGAGCTTTACAAGCTTTCGAGCTTAAACTTGTATCACTTTGATTTCTATCGGTTCGAACACCGATCTGAATGGGTCGACTCAGGATTTCGGGAATACTTCAGCCAGGACTCGGCTTGCGTGGTCGAGTGGCCCGAGCGGGTCGCGGGCCTGCTCGCACCGCCCGAGCTCGAACTGCGGCTGGATTTTTCCGGCGCCGGACGCCAGGCCCAGCTGACGCCGCACACGGCAGCCGGCCGCGACTGGCTCGGCGCTGCCTCGAAGCGCTGGTCGCAGGCCTAATCGCGCTGCTGCTGCTTTACTTCGCGCCGCCGGCCTTCGCCCAGGAGCAGATCGTCGCCGCGCGGATGTGGCCGGCGTCCGATTACACGCGCCTGACCCTCGAGTCGAAGCATCCGATCAAGTTCAAGCTGTTCAGCGTCAAGGATCCCAATCGCCTGGTGCTCGATCTCGAGGGCGTCGACCTCGGCCCCGCGCTGGAAGAACTACAGGGCAAGGTCAGCGCGGACGACCCCTACATCCAGAGCCTGCGCGTCGCGCGCAACCGCCCGGACGTGGTGCGCGTCGTGCTCGACCTCAAGGCGGAGGTCAAGCCGCAGATCTTCGCCCTCAAGCCGATCGCCGAGTACGGCGACCGGCTGGTGCTGGACGTCTACCCCGCGCACCCGAAAGACCCGCTGCTCACGCTGATCGAGTCGGATGGAAAGCTGGCGCCCACCCGTCCGGGCGGGGGCGCCTCCGGGCCGGCGGTGACCCGGCTGGCGACCATCGTCATCGACCCCGGGCACGGCGGCGAAGACCCCGGCGCCAAGGGGCGGCACGGCACTTACGAGAAGAACGTCACCCTCATGATCGGGCGCCGGCTGAAGAAGCTGATCGACGCCGAGCCCGACATACGCGCGATGCTGACCCGCAATGGCGACTACTACCTGACGCTCGCGGCGCGGGTCGAGAAGGCGCAGCAGGTGCACGCGGACCTGTTCGTGTCGATCCACGCCGACTCCGCCCGCATTATGGGCCGGCACGCTAGCGGCTCTTCCGTGTATGCGCTGTCACCGCGGCGCGCCACTTCGGAAGCGGCGCGCTGGCTGGCGAAAAGCGAGAACGACTCCGACCTGATCGGAGGGGCGAACCTGAGCAGCAAGGACACCTATCTGCGCAAGACGCTGCTCGACCTGTCGCAGACCGGCACCATCGACTACAGCCTCCAGCTCGGCCGCTCCGTGCTGAGTGAGCTCGGGCGGGTCAACCCGCTGCATCGCGGTCACGTCGAGCAGGCGAGCTTCGCCGTCCTGACCGCGCCCAATATCCCCTCGATCCTGGTCGAGACTGCGTTCATCTCCAATCCGAAGGAAGAGAAGCGGCTCAACGACAGCGCCTACCAGGACAAGATCGCGCGCGCGATCTTCGCCGGCATCAAGGACTACTTCGCCAAGCACCCGCCCCGCCCGCAGTCGCCGCTGGCGGCGATGCGGTGACTCAGCTCGAGAGCTTCGCGCGGCGGTGGCGCAGCCACTCGAATGCGATCGGCAGCACCGACAGTACGATCACCCCCAGGATGGCGAGCGAAAGATTGTTCTTGACCAGCGGCAGGTTGCCGAAGAAATAGCCGGCGGCGGTCAGCGACACCACCCATAGCAGCGCGCCGCCGATGCTGAAGCCGAGAAAGCGCGCATAGGCCATGCGCCCGACGCCGGCCACGAACGGCACGTAGGTGCGCACGATCGGCACGAACCTGGCGATCACCACCGCCTTGCCGCCGTGGCGCTCGTAGAAGGCTTCGGTGCGCGCCAGGTAGCGCGGATTGAACCAGCGCGCGTCCGGGGAGCGGAACACGCGCGGGCCGATCCAGCGTCCGATCCAGTAGTTGACGTTGTCGCCGCATAGCGCGGCAGCGACCAGCGTCGCGGCGACTACGCGCGCGTCGATGCCGCCGGTCGCCGCGACCGCGCCGGCAACGAACAGCAGCGAGTCGCCCGGCAAAAACGGCGTCACCACCAGCCCGGTCTCGCAGAACACGACGACGAACAGCAGCGCGTAGACCCAGGCGCCGTGCTGCACGAGAAAGGCGGCGAGATGGCGGTCGAGATGGACGGCGATGTCCCACAGCGCTGAGATGAGCTCCATCGCCCGATTGTAGCCGGAGCGCCGGGTATAATCGCGCTCGATCCCCGCTGCGCCGCAATGACAAGCCCCGTCCTTTCGTCTCCGAGCGTCGCGCGCGTTCGCGCCGCGCTCGCCGCGGCCGGCCACGACCGCCCGATTGTCGAGCTCGCGGCCGCCGCGCGCAGCGCGAAAGCCGCCGCCGAATTTCTCGGCTGCAGCGTTGCGCAGATCGCCAACTCGCTCGTCTTTCGCGGCCAGCGCTCGGGCGCGCCGCTGCTGGTGATGGCAAGCGGCGCGCATCGCGTCGACACCGCCAGGCTCGCGGCGCTCGCGGGCGAGCCGGTCGAGATGGCGCGCGCGCCATTCGTGCGCGAGCACACCGGCTTTGCGATCGGCGGCGTGGCGCCGATAGGCCATCCCGCGCCGCTTACCACGCTGATCGATCTCGCCCTCGCGCGGCAGGCGCGGATCTGGGCCGCCGCGGGCCACCCCAATACCGTATTCGAGCTCAGCTTCGAGACGCTGCAGCGCCTCACGCGCGGCACGCCCGCCGAGCTCGGCCAGAGCGCGTCGGCCTGAGATGAGCGCGATACGCCTCCTGCCCGAGCTGCTCATCAGCCAGATCGCGGCCGGTGAGGTGGTCGAGCGACCGGCGTCGGTATTGAAGGAGCTGATCGAAAACAGCCTCGATGCCGGCGCAAGCGAGCTCGGCGTGACGCTCGCCGAGGGCGGCGCACGGCGGGTGCAGGTGGACGACGACGGCGCCGGGATCGCGCGGGAGGACCTCCCCCTCTCGCTCGCGCGCCACGCAACCAGCAAGATCGGAACGCTTGAGGACCTCGAAGCCGTGGCCTCGCTCGGCTTCCGCGGCGAGGCGCTCGCGTCGATCGCATCGGTGGCGCGAGTCGAAGTCGTGTCGCGCGCGCGGGGCGCGCGGCACGCGTTCTCGGTCCGTGCCGAGGGCGGCGAGCCCGGCCCGATCGAGCCTGCGGCGCGCGCGGCCGGCACCAGCGTCTCGGTCGGCGACCTGTACTTCAACACTCCTGCGCGGCGCAAGTTCCTGCGCACCGAGGCGACCGAGTTCGGGCACTGCGAGGAAGTCTTCCGCCGCGCCGCCCTGGCGCGGCCTGACCTGGCCTGGAGCCTGCGGCACAACGGTCGCGTCAGCGCCGTGCTCAAGCCGCAGACGCTCGCCGAGCGCGCCGCAGCGCTGCTTGGCAAGGAGTTCTGCGCCGGAGCGCTCGCGGTCGAGGCGCAGGCCGGGCCGCTGCGCCTGCACGGGCTCGCGGGCGGCCCGCAGGCCGCTCGCGCACGCGCCGACAGCCAGTATTTCTTCGTCAACGGGCGCTACGTGCGCGATCGGCTGCTCGCGCACGCTGCGCGGGAGGCTTACGCCGAGCTGCTGCACGGCGAGCGTCAGCCGGCCTACGTCCTGTACCTCGAGCTGGAGCCGCGCGCGGTGGACGTCAACGTGCACCCGGCGAAGACCGAGGTCCGCTTTCGCGACTCGCGCAGCGTGCACCAGTTCGTGCTGCACGCGCTCAGGCGCGCCCTGTCGCCCGGGGCCGCGGCGGCGCCCGTGTCCTACGCCGTCCTCGCGCCCCCACCTGCTGCCGGCGCCCCGGCGCAGGCCGTGCTCGGCATCGAGCAATCGGCGGCGGCGTATCAATCGTTCATCGCCGCCGCCGCGCAACCAGCGCCGCTGCCCGCCGCCGCCCCGGACCAAGCGCCGCCGCTGGGCTACGCGCTGGCGCTGCTGCACGGGGTCTACATCCTGGCGCAGAACAGCGCCGGCCTGGTGCTAGTCGACATGCACGCCGCCCACGAGCGCATCGTGTTCGAGAAGCTGAAGCAGGCCCTGGACGCCGGCGCGGTTCAGCGCCAGAGCCTGCTCGTGCCGAGCGTGTTCCGGGCCGACGCGCTGGACATCTCGACTGCGGAGGAGAACCGGGAGGCGCTCGAGCAGCTCGGGCTCGAGCTAAGCGCCGCCGGGCCGAACGAGCTCGCGGTGCGCGCGGCGCCGGTGGCGCTCGCCTCGGGCGACGTCGCGGGGCTCGCGCGCGACGTGCTCGCGGAGCTGCGCGCGTACGGCGCGGTACAGGCGCTCGCGGCGCGGCGCGACGCGCTGCTCGGCGGCATGGCCTGCCACGCCGCGGTGCGCGCCAATCGCAGCCTTGCCCTGCCCGAGATGAACGCGCTGCTGCGCGAGATGGAGCGGACCGAGCGCTCGGGCAGCTGCAACCACGGCCGCCCCACCTGGTACCAGCTGACGCTGGCCGACCTCGACAAGCTGTTCCTGCGGGGGCGCTGATGAGGCAGGCGGCGGTCGCGCTGCTGGGCCCCACGGCGAGCGGAAAGTCGGAATTCGCGCTGCGCCTGGCCGAGCGGCTGGCGCTCGAAATCGTGAGCGTCGACTCGGGTCAGGTCTACCGCGGCATGGACATCGGGACCGCCAAGCCGTCGCCGGCCGAGCGGCGGCGCGTGCCGCACCATCTGATCGACCTGCTCGACCCGAGCGAGAGCTATTCCGCAGGGCGATTTCGCGCCGACGCGATCGACGCCGTGAGCGCGGTCCTCGCGCGCGGCCGTCTGCCGCTGCTGGTCGGCGGCACCATGCTCTATTTCCGCGCGCTGGCGCAGGGCATCGACGCGCTTCCTGCCGCCGACGCCGCACTGCGCGCCGAGATCGACCGCGAGGCGGCGCGCGCCGGCTGGCCGGCGCTGCACGCCGAGCTCGCCCGGGTCGACCCGCAGAGCGCGCGCCGGCTCGAGCCGAACGACGCGCAGCGCATTCAGCGCGCGCTCGAGGTCTACCGCGCGACCGGCAGGCCGCTTTCCGAGCTGCACACCGCGCCGCGCCAGCCGCTGCCCTTTGCGCTCGCGAGCTGCGCGCTCGTCCCGGCGGATCGCGCGCTGCTGCACCGGCGCATCGCCGAGCGCATGGACCGAATGCTAGCGCTCGGCCTGGTGGACGAACTGCGCTCGCTGCGCCGTCGCCATGCCCTGAATCCTGCCCTGCCCGGCATGCGCAGCGTCGGCTATCGCCAGGCCTGGGGCTTCCTGGAAGGCGCGTACGGCGTGCGCGAAATGCGCGACAAGGCGCTCGCCGCGACGCGCCAGCTGGCCAAGCGCCAGCTCACCTGGTTGCGCTCGATGTCGTTCGACGCGGTGATCGACCCGTTCGAGCCCGGGGCGTGCGAGCGCTGGTGCGAGCTGGCGCTGTCGCTTGCGCGCGAGGACCGCGCGGCATGATCGCCGTGCTGATGGGCGTATCGGGCTGCGGCAAGACCACCATCGGCCGCCTGCTCGCGCAGCGCCTGAGCTGCGAGTTCGTCGACGCGGACGACTTCCACCCGCCCGAGAACGTCGCCAAGATGGCCGCCGGGATGCCGCTCGAGGACGCCGATCGCTGGCGCTGGCTCGAGCGCCTGAACGCGGAGCTGCGCCGGCGCGAGGCGCGCGCCGAGCGCGCGGTTCTCGCCTGCTCCGCGCTCAAGCAGGCCTATCGCGACCGGCTCATGGCCGGCCTCGCGCGCTGCGAGCTGGTCTATCTGCGCGCCAGTGCCGAAGTGCTGCGCGAGCGACTCGCCGGCCGCAGTCACCGATACATGCCGGCCTCGCTGCTCGCGAGCCAGCTCGCGACGCTCGAGCCGCCCGCGCGCGCGATCGAGATCGACGCCGCGCAGACGCCCGAGCGCTGCGCGGCGCTGATCGCAGCGGCGCTCGACAGCAAGCCTTAAGGATGGGTTAAGCCCGCCGCGCGACGATCCGGTCCGTTCAGCGCATCCAGTGCGCATCCAGCAGACAAGGAGAGATCGTCATGAAGGCAAAAGGTACTGTCGTCGCCCTCGCCGCGGCGGGGTTGCTATCGCTAGGCGCCTGGGGCGGCATGCACATCGAATCGCCGTGGACCCCGGCCCACGCCAGCACCACTGCGGTCGCGCCGGCACCGGCCATGGTGCAGCTGCCGAACTTCACCTCGATCGTCGATGCCAACCGCGGCGCGGTCGTGAACATCACGGTGACCGAGAACCAGAAGACCTCGGCGCAGTCGCCGTTGCCCGATTTCGGCGGCAACGATCCATTCTCGCAGTTCTTCCGCCAGTTCAAGATCCCGCAGCAGCAACAGCCGACGCACGGCCTGGGTTCGGGATTCATCGTGCGTTCGGACGGCATTATCATGACCAACGCACACGTGGTCGACGGCGCGAGCAACGTCATGGTCAAGCTATCCGACCGGCGCGAGTTCAAGGCCAAGGTGATCGGGGTCGACAAGCAGACCGATATCGCAGTGATCAAGATCGACGCCAAGAACTTGCCGACGGTCAAGCTGGGCGACTCCAAAGCGGTGCGGGTAGGCCAATGGGTACTCGCGATCGGTTCGCCCTACGGCTTCGAGAACACGGTCACCTCGGGCATCGTCAGCGCGACCTCGCGCGCGCTGCCCGACGGCACCTACACCCCGTTCATCCAGACGGACGCTCCGATCAATCCCGGTAATTCCGGCGGACCGCTGTTCAACATGAGCGGCCAGGTGATCGGGATCAACTCCCAGATTTACTCCCAGACCGGCGGCTACCAGGGGCTTTCGTTCGCGATCCCGATCGATCTCGCCTCGCAGATCGAGCAGCAGCTGCTGGCGCACGGCAAGGTCGAACGCGGCCGCATCGGCGTCACGATTCAGGACGTGAGCCAGGGACTGGCGCAGTCCTTCGGCCTCGACAAGCCGGCCGGCGCGCTGGTTTCTTCGGTCGAGAAGGGCAGCCCCGCGGACAAGGCCGGCCTGGAGTCGGGCGACGTCATTCTCGGCATGAACGGCGAGAAGATCGAGCGCTCGAACGAGCTTCCGCCCATGGTCGCGGCCGTCAAGCCGGGCAATGAGGCCAGCTTCGAGGTCTGGCGCAAGGGTCAGCGCAAGCAGATCACCGTCGAAGTGGGTGAGTTCAAGGGCGCCAAAGTGGCGAACGCCGCGGGCAGCGGCGAACGCAACGGCCGCCTCGGTCTCGCGGTGCGCCCGCTCACCAAGGACGAAGACCAGCAGGCGCAGATCGACGGCGGCCTGCTGGTCGAGAGCGCCGGCGGACCGGCCGCCGCGGCCGGGATTCAGCAGGGCGATGTGATCCTGGCCGTCAACGGCAACTCGGTAAAAAGCGTGCCGCAGCTGCGCGCGCTGGTGGCCAAGGCCGGCAAGCACGTCGCGCTGCTGATCCAGCGCCAAGACGCGAAGATCTTCGTTCCGGTGGACCTCGGCTGAGTCCCCACCGGCGAAGAGCGGGCGGCGCCGGCTTCCCCCCAACCCCCTGCCGGCGCCGCCTTGCTTTCCCTTTCCCTCCCTCTGTGAAAGGAGACCACCATGACCAAGACTGCAAGTGCATTGCTCGCTACGTTCCTCGCCACCGGCGTCGCGCACGCCGCTGTGCAGAACGCGGACGCGCTGCCCCCGATGCAGACCCAGGGAAACATCGCCTGGGTCTCAGGCGGCATCGGCGAATCGCAGGCCAAGGCGTTCGAGAATGCCTCCACCCGCTACCCGCTGACCCTGGAATTCATCGTCAAGCCCGATCGCAAAGGCGCGAAGGCGGAATTCACCGCCGCGGTGCCGGTGAAGGTCACCGACAAGCACGGCAAGGAGCTGCTGAGCGCGACTTCGCAGGGCCCGTTCATGCTGCTCCAGCTGCCGCACGGGCGCTACAGCGTGATCGCGGAGCGCCACGGCAAGAAGATCGAGCGCCACGTCGTCGTCGGTCAGGGGCACCACCGGGTCGTATTCGAATGGGTCGCCTCCTGATCGCCCCGCCCCCGGCTCGCTAGAATAGCCGCTGCGCGCTGACTCGGAGGCGACGGAATGCGGCTGCTGCTGGTGGAAGACGACCGCATGATCGGCGAGAGCGTGCAGAAGGGCCTGCGCCTGGACGGCTTCTCGGTCGACTGGGTGCAGGACGGCAGCTCCGCCGAGCTCGCGCTCGAGACCGAGCGCTACGACTGCGTGTTGCTCGATCTCGGTCTGCCGAAGAAGGACGGCATGGACGTGCTGCGCGGCATGCGCAGCGTGCGCAATCCGGCGCCGGTGGTGGTGATCACCGCGCGTGACGCCGTGCCCGACCGCATCAAGGGGCTGGACGCGGGCGCCGATGACTACGTGGTAAAGCCGTTCGATCTCGACGAGCTCGCGGCGCGCGTGCGCGCGGTCGTGCGCAGGCGCGAGGGCCGCGCCGAGCCGGTCATCGAGTACCTCGAGTTGGCGCTCAATCCGGCGACCCACGAGGCGACCTACCGCGAGCAGCCGCTCGCGCTGTCGGCGCGCGAATTCGCGGTGCTCGAGGCGCTGGTGTCGCGCCCGGGCGCCATCCTGTCGCGCGCGCAGCTCGAGGAGCGCATCTACGGCTGGGGCGAGGAAATCGAATCCAACGCGGTGGAGGTCTTCATTCACAGCCTGCGCAGGAAGCTCGGCGCGGAGTTCATCCGCACCGTGCGCGGCGCAGGCTACATGGTGCCCAAAGGCTGATGACCCCGTCGATCCGGCGCCGGCTGCTGGTCTGGCTGCTGGGCAGCGCCACGCTCGCGGTCGCCGCGGGCGCGGTCTCGACCTATCTGGTCGCGCGCAAGGAGGCAAATCAGCTCGCCGACTACCAGCTGCAGCAGATGGCGCTGTCGTTCCGCGACCACGCGCTGGCAAGCGGCCTGATTCCGCACGAGGACGAGGATGGGCCGGGGCTCGAGGTGCTGGTCCAGATCTGGAACCAGGAAGGCGTGCGGCTCTATATGTCGCATCCCAGGTCCGGCATCCCGGACCGCGCCCAGCTCGGCTTCGCCGACGTCGCCTCGCGCCAGGGCCGCTGGCGCGTGTACTCGGTGCAGGTGCGCGACCACGTCATCCAGGTCGCCCAGCCCTACTCGGTGCGCAACCGCATCGCCGCCAGCGTCGCGCTGCGCACCGCCTGGCCGCTGGCCGCCGTGCTGCCGCTGCTCGGCCTGCTGATCTGGTTCACCGTCGGCAGGGGCCTGTCCCCGCTCGAGCGTCTTGCGCGCGACGTCGGCCGCCGCTCGCCCGATGCGCTCGAACCGCTGCCGCAGCACGGTTTGCCGAAAGAGGTCCGGCCGCTGGTGCAATCGCTAAACGACCTGCTGCAGCGGCTGGAGCGCGCGCTGCATACCCAGCGCGCGTTCGTCGCCGACGCGGCGCACGAGCTGCGCACGCCGCTCACCGCGCTGCGCCTGCAGGCGCAGGTCGCCGAGCGCGCCAGCGACCCCGCCGAGCGCGGCGAGGCGCTGGGCAACCTGAAGCAGGGCGTCGAGCGCGCCAGCCACCTGGTGCAGCAGCTGCTGACCCTCGCGCGCGCGGAGGACCTGCCGGCGAAGATCGCACCGGCCGCAGTGCGCCTGGACGAGCTCGCGCGCGACGTGGTGGCCGAGTACACGCCGCTGGCGCAAACCCGCGGCGTCGATCTCGGGCTGGCGCGGATCGAGGCGGTGACCGTAGCGGGCGCCGCCGCGGGGTTGAGGACCCTGCTGTCCAATCTGGTCGACAATGCGGTCCGCTACACGCCGTCGCCGGGGCGCGTGGACGTCGCCGCGTTCCACGACGGCGCGCTGGCCGCGCTCGAGGTGAGCGACAGCGGGCCGGGGATTCCGCCCGAGGAGCGAACGCGGGTGTTCGACCGCTTCTACCGTCGCGCCGGCGAAATCAGCGACGGCAGCGGGCTCGGGCTGGCGATCGTCAAGCAGATCGTAGAGCACCACGGCGGAACGATCGCGCTCGAGGACGCGGGCAGCGCCGGCGGCCTCAAGGTCGCGGTGCGCCTTCCCCTCGCAGCGCCGCCTGCGCCCTAGTCGCCGAGCGCGACGCCTTCGCGCCGCGGGTCGGCGCCGCCACGCCAGCCGCCCGGTACACGTTCGATTCCCTGCACCCCGCTAGTCAGACGCGCGAAATTGAGCACGTGGCCCCGTTCGGCGAGCGCGCCGTCCAGGTCCTGGGCCGCGCTGTCGCGCTCGAGCAGGGTCGGACCATTGGTGCTGCCGAAATTGGGCGCCGCGATCGCCGCCTGGATGTCGAAGCCCCAGTCGAGCGCCGCGACCAGGGTCTTGGCGACGTAATCGACGATCGCCGCTCCGCCCGGAGAGCCGAGCAGCATGCGCAGCCTGCCGTCGCGATCAAACACCATTGTAGGCGCCATCGTGCTGCGCGGCCGCTTGCCCGGCTCGACGCGGTTGGCTGCCGGCAGCCCGCGCGCCTGCGGCTCGAAAGAGAAGTCCGTCAGCTCGTTGTTGAGCAGGAAGCCGCGCACCATGATGCGGGCGCCGAACGCGTTCTCGATCGTAGTGGTCATGGCCACCGCGTCGCCGTGGCGGTCGACGATCGACAGGTGGCTGGTGCCGTGGTGCTCGGTGTCGGGCACGTCGGCGGCGAGCGGAGCGAGCGCCGGCTCACCCGGCTGCGCCGCGCCCATCGAGCGCACGCCGATCAGGCGCGCGCGCTGCTCGAGGTAAGCGGGATCGAGCAGCCCTTTCACCGGCACGCGCACGAAGGCGGGATCGCCGATGTAGCGTGCGCGGTCGGCATAGGCAAGCCGCGACGCTTCGCTGAACAAGTGCACCGCCAGCGCCGACAGCGGCGGCGCGCGGTCGAACGCCGTATGCTCGAGCACGCCGAGCAGCTCGAGCAGCGTGACCGCGCCCGCGCTCGGCGGTCCCATGCCGCAGATGCGCACCTGCCGGTAGGGTCCGCACACCGGATCGCGCGCGCGCGCCGCGTAGCCCTGGAGGTCGGCCGGCGTCATGTCGCCGCCGCGGGCACGCACGGCGCGCACGATGTCGGCGGCGATCGGTCCGGTATAAAGCGCATCGGCCCCCTGCGCGGCGATGCTGCGCAGCGTCGCGGCATAGGCCCGGTTGACGAGCACGCTACCCACATCCAGCGCGTGGCCGTCCGCGTCGTAGTACAGGGCGCGCGCATTCGGGTCGGCGCGCAGGAAGCGGTCGCGCTCGAGCAGCCGGTGCAGCCGGGGTGAGACCGCAAATCCGCTCTCGGCCAACCGTATCGCGGGCGCGAACAGGCGCGCCCAGGGCAGCCGTCCGTGGCGCCGGTGCGCGAGCTCGAGCATACGCAGCACCCCCGGCACGCCGACCGACTTGCCGCTGGTCACCGCGTCGTAGAATTGCAGCGGCTGGCCGTTCGCGTTGAGGAAACGGTCAGGCCGCGCGGCCTGCGGCGCGGTCTCGCGGCCATCGTAGCTGCGAACACGCCGCTCGGCGCGCGACCAGTACAGCAGGAAGGCGCCGCCGCCGAGGCCGGACGACTGCGGCTCGACCAGGCCGAGGACTGCCTGCACCGCGATCGCGGCATCGAGCGCGCTGCCGCCGGCGTGCAGGATCTCGAGCCCCGCCTCGGCCGCGAGCGGGTTCGCCGCGGCGACCATCTCGTGTCTGGCACTGACCGCCTGTTTCGCGCTCCAGCCGCTTGCCGCCTCGGGCGCCGGCTGCGCGACGGCCGCAGCGCAGAAGAAGACAAAGACGACCGCCGCCGCCCACCCCGCCCGCAGCGTCTCGGATCCCGGCCGCACTACAGCCTGTGCGCGAATTCGAGCAGCGCCGCGGCGAAGGCCGCGGGACGCTCGATCGGGATCAGATGTCCGGCATCGTCGAACACCACCGACCTGTGCTGCGGGATGCGCGCGGCGAGCGCGGCGAAATCCTCGGCGACGTAGAACACGCGGTCGTGACGCCCGGTCATCAACAGAACGGGCAAGCGCAGCTGCTCGTAGGCCAGGTCCCAGTCTGCGGCAAGCGACCCCTCGAGCAGCCGGAACAGCCCATCCGCGGGATCCGCCGGCCGGTAGGGCTCGGGGCCGAACGCGCCCGCGCGCATCGCATCGAGCTGATCGGGGTTCGCCAGCATCGGCAGATTCGCCTCCATCACCAGCCGCGAGCCGCCCAGCCGCGCGAGCGTCAAGACCGCGCGGTTGATCCATTCCAACCGCGTGCCGGATTTCCTGAGCGTGTTGATGAGCACCAGCGCCTCGGCCCGCGCACCGGCGAGTTGCGCCTGCGCCGCATACAGCCCGCCGATCGAAAGTCCGACCAGAATCGGCCGCGGCGGCGCCACCGCCTTGAGCAGCCGCAGCAGGTCCTCGACCACCAATTCCGCTGTGAGCGCGGTCCGCGCGCCGAAGCGCGTATCGACCTGGCCGCGGAAGTTCCACGCCAGCGTGCCGTAGCCCGCGGCGCGCAGCCGCGGGCCGATCTCGGGTTGCTGCCAGGCCGCGGTGCTGCCGGTCAACGCGTTGACGAACACGAACGTGCGCCCCGCAGCAGCGGGCGGATCGTACTCGTAGTGCAGGCTTTCGCCAGGAGCGATTTCGAGCGTGGACATGGCTACTCCAGATGGCTGGGGTGGGTCACGCCGGCCGGCGTGCGCAGCCAGAGCGCCGCGAACACAGCGCAGGCCAGAGGATAGAGTGCGAGCAGGCGCAGCGTGAGCGTCGGACTGCCGAGCAGGTCGAACGCCAGGCCGACGGGAAGCGGGCCGAGCGAGGCGCCGACCACGGCGACCATCTGTCCCGTGCCCTGCAGGCTGCCGAGGTGCTTGCGGCCGAAGAAACGCGGCATCAGATAGCCGAACATCGTCATGCTGAAGGCATTGTTGAGCCCGAACCAGGCCGCATAAGCGATCGCGGAGGCGGTGTTCGCCACCAGCGTCACGCCGACCAGCGCGCCCGCCTGCACCAGGAGCCCGGCGGCGAACACGTAGCGCGTGCGCACGCGATCGAACATGCGCCCGACCAGCGGCATCGCGAGCACCATGACGAGCGCCGAAACCGGGAACACGCGCGCCGCCGTCGCCGCCGCCAGCCCCTGCGCAGTGAGAATCGATACCTGATAGAAGTGCAGCGTCGTCACCAGCATTGCCATCCCGAACCAGCCCGCAGCGACCAGGTAGAAGGTTGGCGTCGCGAGCGCCTGGCGCAGCGTCAGCCCGTCGATCGCCGCGACCGGCGCGCCGTCGGCAGGCGCGGCCTCGCCGTCGGGGGCGAGGCCCTTGTCTTCGGGTTTGTCGTACACCAGCAGCAGCACCGGCGGCAGCAGGATCACCCAGGTCATCAGGCCGAGCACAACCCAGGCCCAGCGCCAGCCGAGCTGATTGATCAGATACTGGCCGAGCGGAGGATGCACCGCCATCGAGGTGGCGAATCCGAGCGCCATCAGCCCCATCGCGAAACCGCGCCGGCGGCTGAACCACTGCGCCACCAGAGTGGCGCAATTCATCATGAGCGAACCCTGGCCGAAGAAGCGCAGCAGGGCGAAACCGACCGCGAGCGTGATCAGCCCGGAAGCGGCCCCGAATAGCACGCAGGCGACGCCGAGCAGCAGGGCGACCACGAGCATCATGCGGCGCGAGCCGTGGCGGTCGACGAGCCGGCCCATCTTCGGCAGCAGGAACGCCGCGGCGAGCGTCGCCAGGCCGTAGGCGGAAGCGATCGCCGTTTTCGACAAGCCGAGCTCCCTGCCGATCGGGCCCACGAAAACGCTGAAGGTGTGCGACTGGCCGGGGCCGCTGGCAAAGATTCCGAGCCCTGCGACCGCGAGGATGGTCCAGCCGTAGAAGGCGCGCCGCTGCAGCGCGCCGAAGATCGCCTCGCGGAGGCCGGTTCCCACCGTCATGATGCCGCGGACTGTATCAGTTCGCGGGCCAGTAACGGAGGGATGTTTCGCTGCAACAGGAAATGCCCGTTGGATCGGGACGGATCTTATCCTGCGCTAAGATTTGGCACGCAAGAAGGAGACGGCCATGACCCAACTGAGCATCGGCGCCGCCATCGCGGCGCGCATCGAGGAAACCTACGAGCCGAATTTTAACGCCGTCAAGTTCTTCCCGGACTGGGATCCTGCGGTTGTGCATGAGCACGCTGCCTGGCTTTCGCTCGATCACTACGACCCCGCCTCCGGCTTGCTCAAGCTCAGCGTCCACAGCTGGCTGCTCACCGTGGGCGGCAAGCGCATCCTGATCGATACCTGCGTCGGCAACCACAAGCCGCGCGCGGCGCGGCCCATGTGGCACATGCTGGAAACGCCTTACCTCGCGCGTCTGGCGGCGGCCGGGGCGCGCCCGGAGCAGATCGACATGGTGATGTGCACCCACCTGCATGTCGATCACATCGGCTGGAACACGCGCCTGGAAAGCGGGCGCTGGGTGCCCACCTTCCCCAACGCGCGCTACGTCTTCAGCAAGAAAGACTATGAGCACTACCTCGCCATCGACCGCGATGCCGAAAAAGGGCCCGCCAACCTGGGATCGTTTCGCGACTCGATCCTGCCCGTCGTCGAGGCTGGCCTGGCGCAGATGGTTTCGGGTGCTGTGGCGCTGGACGAGAGCCTCTCGGTCGAGCCCGCGCCGGGTCACACTCCCGGCACCATCGCCATCAAGTTCGAGTCGCGCGGCGCGAAGGCGCTCTTCTGCGGCGACATCCTGCACCATGCCTTGCAGGTCTACCGCCCCGAGTGGAACAGTTTCGCCTGCGCCGACGCCGTGAGCGCGCGCGCGAGCCGCCGCAAGACCCTCGAGCACTGCGCCGGCGGAGCGCTTCTAATGCCGGTGCACTTCGGCGCGCCATTCGTTTGCCGCATCGAAAGCCGGGGCGACCGATTCCTGCCGCGCTTCGCGGTCTGATTGGCAGCCGCGTCTGCGCTTTCAAACGGACCCGCCCCGCCCGCGCTCAAACCATCAGGGGCACGATCAGCAGCGCAACGATGTTGATGATCTTGATCAGCGGGTTGACCGCCGGGCCGGCGGTGTCCTTGTACGGGTCGCCCACCGTGTCGCCGGTCACCGCCGCCTTGTGCGCGTCGGAGCCCTTGCCGCCGAAGTTGCCGTCCTCGATGTACTTCTTGGCGTTGTCCCAGGCGCCGCCGCCCGTGGTCATCGAAATGGCGACGAACAGGCCGGTGACGATGGTGCCCATCAGCACGCCGCCGAGCGCCTGCGGTCCAAGCGTCAACCCGACCACGATCGGGATCAGCACCGGCAGCAGCGAAGGCACGACCATCTCCTTGATCGCCGCGCGCGTGAGCAAGTCGACCGCGCGCGAGTAGTCCGGCTTGGCCGTGCCTTGCATAATGCCGGGGATCTCCTTGAACTGGCGCCGCACCTCGACCACCACCGAGCTCGCGGCGCGGCCCACCGCTTCCATCGCCATGGCGCCGAACAGGAAGGGCACCATGCCACCGATCAGCAGTCCGATCACGACCATGTGATTCGAAAGGTCGAAGGTCAGCGTGCTGCCGGCCCTGTCCAGGGCGTGGGTGTAGTCGGCGAACAGCACCAGCGCGGCGAGGCCGGCGGAGCCGATCGCGTAGCCCTTGGTCACCGCCTTGGTGGTGTTGCCCACCGCGTCGAGCGGGTCGGTGATCGCCCGCACCGTCGCGGGCAGGTCGGCCATCTCGGCGATGCCGCCCGCGTTGTCGGTGATCGGGCCGTAGGCGTCGAGCGCGACGATGATGCCGGTCATCGACAGCATCGAGGTCGCCGCAATCGCAATGCCGTACAGTCCGGCCAGCCCGTACGAGACGAAGATTGCGACGCAAACCGCGAGCACCGGGAAAGCGGTCGATTTCATCGACACGCCGAGGCCGGCAATGATATTGGTCGCGTGGCCGGTGGTCGATGCTTCCGCGATGTGCCGCACCGGCTTGAACTGGGTGCCGGTGTAGTACTCCGTGATCCAGACCATGAAGCCGGTCAGCACCAGGCCGACCACCGCGGCGCCCCACAGGTTCCAGACCCCGATCATCGTGTCGCGGCCGGTGATCTCGAACGGCACGTCGGCGACGATGCTGCCCATCATGACCTGCGTGATCGGCCAGAACGCGATCACCGCCAGGACGCCGGCCACCCACAGGCCCTTGTACAGGGCAGGCATGACGTTCTTCTCACCCGCCTTCGCCTTCACGAACCAGGTGCCGATGATGGAGGCGAGGATCGAGAAGCCGCCGATCGCCAGCGGATAGACCAGGGCGTTCACGTCCTTTATCAGCAGCGCACCCAGCAGCATGGTAGCGATGAGGGTGACCGCGTAGGTCTCGAACAGGTCGGCCGCCATGCCGGCGCAGTCGCCCACGTTGTCGCCCACGTTGTCCGCGATCACCGCCGGGTTGCGCGGATCGTCTTCGGGAATACCGGCTTCGACCTTGCCGACCAGGTCGGCGCCGACGTCGGCGCCCTTGGTGAAGATCCCGCCGCCGAGCCGCGCGAAGATCGAAATCAGCGAGCCGCCGAAACCCAGGCCAACCAGCGGATGAATCAGGTGAGCCAGATTGGACTTGTCGAGCGTATTCGAGTACAGCAGCGAAAAGTAGCCGGCCACGCCGAGCAGGCCGAGCCCGACCACCAGCAGGCCGGTGATCGCGCCGCCGCGAAACGCGATGTTCAGCGCCTCGTTCAGCCCGGTGCGCGCGGCCTCGGCGGTGCGCACGTTGGCGCGCACCGAAACGTTCATGCCGATGATGCCCGACAGGCCCGAGAACACCGCGCCGATGAAGAACCCCCAGGCCGTCGCCCAGCCGAGCGGGGGAATGAAGCCGATCACGAGGAACAGCACCACGCCGACGATGGCGACGGTGGTGTACTGGCGCCACAGGTAGGCGGTCGCGCCCTCCTTGATCGCCGCCGCGATTTCGCGCATGCGGTCGTTGCCGTCAGGCTGCGCCAGGATCCACTTGATCGAGATGGCGCCATAAACAATTCCAATGATGGCGCACGCCAGCGCGAAAATGACTCCTCCGGACATGGTCTAGCTCCCCTTCTTTGATCGTTTGGGTTTGCGGGCGGGGACGCCCGCAGGAAAGGCGCGGATTTTAGCAGAAAAGCCGCGCGGGTCGCGGCGCAGCTAGGCCTTGAAGGCGCTTTGCAGCCGCTTGCGCACGGGCGCGTTGCGCAGCCTGACGTACGCCGGCAGCCCGTTGCGAAACGGCGGCGGCAGCTCCCCGACCACCAGCGGCGCGAGGTAGCGCCTGGCGGCTGCGGTGATCTGGAAGCCGTCCGCGCTGACGAAGTCGCGCGGCACGCGCCGCTCGTGGTTCGCCACCTTGTCGAGCGGCGCGACGCCGATCTTCCAGCGGTAAGGCCGGTCCGAGGTGCGCACGATGACCGGCATCACCGCGTTGCGTCCCTCGAGCGCAAGTTTCACCGCAGCCTGGCCCACACGGTAGGCCTGGTCGACGTCGGTCTTTGAGGCGACGTGCCGCGCCGCGCGCTGCAGGTAGTCGGCCACGGCCCAGTGCGGCTTGTAGCCCAGGCGCGCCTGGACCATTTGCGCGATGACCGGCGCGACCCCGCCGAGCTGCTTGTGGCCGAAGGCGTCGACCGAGCCCGCTTCGGCGAGGAACTTGCCCTGCGCGTCGCGCACCCCTTCCGACACCGCGACCACGCAGTAGCCGACGCTCTCTACCGTCTGCTTCACGCGAGCGAGGAAGGTCGCCTCGTCGAACGGCAACTCGGGGAACAGCAGCACATGCGGCGGCTCGCCCGCGCGCTCCGCCGCGAGTCCGCAGGCGGCGGTGATCCAGCCGGCATGGCGCCCCATCACCTCGAGCACGAACACGCGGGTCGAGGTGCTCGCCATCGAGGCCACATCGAGCCCGGCCTCGCGAATCGAGGTCGCGACGTACTTCGCCACCGAACCGAAGCCGGGGCAGCAGTCGGTGCCGACCAGGTCGTTGTCGATGGTCTTGGGCACTCCGATCGCGCTCAGCGGGTAGCCCATCGCGGCGCTGATCTTCGACAGCTTCAAGGTGGTGTCGGCGGAGTCGTTGCCGCCGTTATAGAAGAACCAGCCGATGTCGTGCGCGCGCAGCACCTCGACCAGGCGCTCGTACTTGGCGCGGTCCTCCTCCGGGCTCTTGAGCTTGTAGCGACAAGAGCCGAAGGCGGCCCCCGGAGTGTGCTTCAGCGCGCGAATCGCCGCCGCGCTTTCCTTCGTAGTGTCGATCAGATCCTCGTTCAGCGCACCGAGGATGCCGTTGCGCGCGGCGTACAGCTTGCCGATGCGCGCTTTGGCACGGCGCGCGGCCTCTATCACTCCGCAGGCCGACGCGTTGATGACCGCGGTGGCGCCGCCCGACTGGGCGTAGAGGGCGTTGCGCAATTTGGCTCGGCTCATGCTTTTCCTCCCTTTCCCCCATTGAGCGCTGCGAACGCGCGATCGCGGACCTGCTCCACCGAGCCGCTGCCGGAGATGGGGCAGCAGCGCGGCGCGCGCGCGGCGCCGGAGGCGGCCCAGGCGGCGTAGTACTCGAGCAGCGGCCGCGTCTGCGCCTTGTACACCTCGAGCCGCTTCCTGACCGTCTCGACCTTGTCATCGTCACGCAGGATCAGCGGCTCGCCGGTGACGTCGTCCTTGCCCTCGGCTTTCGGCGGGTTGAACTTGACGTGGTAGGTGCGCCCGGACCCCGGGTGCACGCGGCGCCCGCTCATGCGCACGATAATTTCCTCGTCGGGAACGTCGATCTCGAGCACGCAATCGATCGGCACGCCGGCCCGCTTCATTGCCTCGGCTTGCGCGATGGTGCGCGGAAAGCCGTCGAACAGGTAGCCCTTGGCGCAGTCCGGCTGTCTCAGCCGCTCCTTGACCAGATCGATCACGATCCTGTCCGGCACCAGCTGCCCGCCGTCCATCAGCGTCTTTGCCTCGAGACCCAGCGCGGTGCCGGCATTGGCCGCCGCGCGCAGCATGTCGCCGGTCGAGACCTGCGGAATGCCGTAGCGCGCCATGATGTAGCCGGCCTGCGTTCCCTTGCCTGCGCCCGGCGGCCCCAGCAGGATCAAGCGCATGTCTGAAATTCCGTGGCGGTGTGAGACTTTAAGCGCGGCGCGAAAGCGCCTTTGACTGGCGCCGGAAACGCCGCTGACCTTAGCCGGAATCGCCAATCCGGTCAAACAGCGCGCGCACCGTTTCGAGGTCCTGCGGCGTGTCGACGCCCGGCGGAACATCGTGGCCCGAGACCGTCACCGCGATGCGATAGCCATGCCACAGCACGCGCAGCTGCTCGAGCGACTCGAACTGCTCGAGCGGCGACGGCGCGAGGCCCGCGTAGCGCCTCAGAAAGCCGACGCGGTAGCCGTAGATGCCCAGGTGGCGATAGCACGGCAGCCCCGCGGGCGGCTCGCGCCCGCCCGCGGCGTAGGCATCGCGCGCATACGGGATCGGCGCGCGGCTGAAGTACAGCGCGCGCCCCTGCGCGTCGAGCACGACCTTGACCACGTTCGGGTTGAAGGCCGACGCCGCATCGTGGATCGGATGGCAGGCGGTCGATACGCTCGCTTCGGGGTCGCGCCCGAGCGCCGCCGCGACCTCGCCGATCAGCACCGGCGCGATCAGCGGCTCGTCGCCCTGCACGTTGACCACCAGCGTGTGGTCGGTCAATTCCATCGCCAGCGCCGCCTCGGCGATGCGGTCGGTTCCGGAGGGGTGGTCCGCGCGCGTCATGCGGGCCTCGAAGCCCTGCGCGCGAACCGCCTGCGCGATGCGATCGTCGTCGGTGGCGACGCACACACGCTCGGCGCCGCTCGCCTGCGCGCGCTCGCATACGCGCACCACCATGGGCTTGCCGCCCAGGTCGGCCAGCGCCTTGCCGGCAAAGCGCGTCGAGGCGTAGCGCGCAGGGATGATGACGCAAAAGCCTGCCATGGCGCGGCCCGGCGGCGCGTCAGCCGGCGACTTCTTCGGCCGGGTCGAGCTTGCGCGCGTCGTCCTCGAGCATCACCGGAATGCCGTCCTTGATCGGGTAGGCGAGCCGGTCGGCCTTGCAGATCAGCTCGCCTGCTTCCTTGCGATAGACCAGCGCGCCCTTGCACAGCGGGCATACGAGGATTTCGAGCAGTCGTGGATCAACGGCGGTGCTCACCAATTCTCTCCAGCAGCCAGTGTCCGAAAGCGGGATCGAGAACCGCGTTCACCGGAAATACCCAGTGCTGCGGTTTCGCGAAGCGCCTGCATTTTACCGCGTCCTTCTCGGTCATCACGATCGGCAGCGCATCGCCGAACTCGAGATCTTCGGCGCGGAAAGGATGGTGGTCCGGGAACGGGTGCGGCACCACCTTCAGGCCGAGGTGCATCAGGTGCCGGAAGAAGCGGTTCGGGTCGCCGATGCCGGCCACCGCGTGCACTCGCTGCCCGGCGAAGCTCGCCGCCGGCCGGCGCTCGCGCGCGTCGGCGAGGCAGTTCAGCAGCTTGCCTTCGAGGCGCATCGCGTAGCCGCGCACGGCGTCGGTGCCGTGCGCCACGACGGCGTCGACCGAGCGCAGGCGCGTGCGCGGCTCGCGCAGCGGACCGGCAGGGAGCACAAAGCCGTTGCCGAAGCCGCGCCCGTCCACCACGCAGATCTCGAGCTCGCGCGCGAGGCGATAATGCTGCAGGCCGTCGTCGAGCACGATGATATCGACGTCCGGGTGCTGGTGGCGCAAGGCCTCGCACACGCGCACCCGATCGCGGCCGACCCACACCGTGCAGCCGCTGCGCCGGGCGAGCACGATCGGCTCGTCGCCGACCTCGCCGGGCTCGCTGGCGATGGTCGCTTCGCGCGGCGCCTCCAGGCGCGCGCCGTAGCCGCGTGTCACGATGCCGGGCGTCCAGCCGTGATCCTTGAGGAACTCGACCAGCCACAGCACCAGCGGCGTCTTGCCGCTGCCGCCCACGATCAGGTTGCCCACCACGATTACGGGCACGCCCGCGCGGTGGCTTTTGAGTATCCGCAGCCAGTAGAGCAGGCGGCGCACGAACACCGCGCCGCGGAATACCAGGCTGACCGGCCACAGCAGCCACGCCAGCGCGCCGCGGTGGGTCCAGTGCCGGCTCAGCAGGGTCTGCGCGCCGGCGCGGTTACCCGCCCGGGCCGCTCTGGGTGGTAAAGGTGATCTGCGTCAGGCCGGCGACGCGCGCCGCCTCCATGACGCGGATCACCGACTGGTGGGTCGCCTTGGCGTCGGCGCTGATCACGACCACGGGGTCCTTGAGCGTCGCGCCGGCGCGCCGCAGCGCGTCGGCGAACTGCTCCACGCCGGAGAAGACCACCGGCGTATGGTCGATGATGTAATCGCCCTGCGTGTTCACCAGCACCGATATCTCGTTCGGGCGATTGTGCTGCTTCTCCGAGTTCGCCGTCGGCAGGTCGATCTTGAGCTCGGTGTACTTGGAGTAGGTCGTGGTGATCATGAGGAAGATCAGGATCACCATCATCACGTCGATCAGCGGGACCAGGTTGATCTCCGGTTCCTCCTTCGCCCGGCCGCGCTGAAAGTTCATGCCCTCTCGCCGTGAACGATGTCCACCAGCTTGGCCGCCGACTGCTCCATGCGCACCACGAAGCCGTCGACCTTGTTCTTGAAGTGGCGGTAGAAGATGAGCGACGGAACCGATATGCCGATGCCGAACGCCGTGTTGTACAGCGCCACCGAGATTCCGTGCGCAAGCTGCTGCGGGTTGGTCCCGGTCGGGGATTGCGAGCCGAAGATCTCGATCATCCCGATCACGGTTCCGAACAGCCCCAGAAGCGGCGCGGCGCTGGCGATGGTGCCCAGCGTCGTGAGGAACCGCTCCAGGTCGTGCCCCACAGCGCGTCCGGCTTCCTCGATCGCCTCCTTCATGACGTAGCGCGAGCTCTGGAAGTTGCGCAGCCCGGCAGCGAGCACCTGCCCGAGCGGCGAATCGCTGGCGAGCTTGTCGACCACGTCGTCCGACAGCCCCTGGCGCCGGTAGACCGCGACCACCTGCTCAAACAGGCTGGGCGGGATGATCCGCGCGTCGCGCAGGTTGACCGAGCGCTCGATGATCAGGGCAACCGCGATCACGGAGGCCAGCAGCAGAAACCAGATCGGCCAGCCTGCGTCGTGAATGATCGCGAACACCCCTTCTCCTCGCTGATGGTCAGGCTCCGGAGCGCGAACTTTAGCCAAACCGTCGCGCTGCGGCAAGTTGATGGCGCGGCACAAAAATGCGCCGATTGTCGGCGTGCGGCGACACTTCTACTGCGATCTTCGGTGCGTCGTCACGCGCGCAGCTCGCGCCTCAACTCGTTATCCACAAAAGCTGTGGATAAGTTTGTGGATTGTCGTTGAACAGTTGAGCGCATGAGCCTTGCACGGTGCGCAAAGTCGGGGGCGATCAATTTTTGAGCAGCGATTTCCGCCTCTATTACAGCGCGTTGCGCAACAGAATCGGCTTCCGTGCGGTTGCTCGGCGCTGCGCCTCGGCGACATTGCGCGCATGTGGATAGGTGTAAGCTGGCACTAACCTCCGCAACCGCTCAGATGCCGACCCCAAACGGCCAGATCGCCTCCCTCGAGGGCGCCCGGCAGGCGCCAGTCAGCGTGTCGCAGCTGCTGAAGAGCGTGCGCGATGCGCTCGAGCACCGCTTCCCGCTCATGTGGGTCGCGGGCGAGATCTCGAATCTCACGCGCGCCGCATCCGGGCACTGGTACTTCACGCTCAAGGACGACGACGCCCAGGTCGACTGCGTGATGTTCCGCGGCCGCGCCGCCCATCTCGACTGGACCCCCAAAGAAGGCACGCGGGTCGAGGCGCGCGTGTTGGTGACGCTGTACGAGCCGCGCGGTCGCTTCCAGCTCAACGTCGAGACCATGCGCCACGCGGGGCTCGGGCCGCTGTACGAGCGTTTCCTGCGCCTGAAGGAGACGCTTGCGCGCGAAGGGCTGTTCGATGCAGCAGCGAAGCGAGAGCTGCCGGCTCATCCGCACGCGGTCGGCGTGCTCACCTCGCTCGCCGCGGCGGCGCTGCGCGACGTGCTCAGCACGCTTGCGCGCCGCAATCCGTCGCTGCCGGTGATCGTGTATCCGGTGCCGGTGCAGGGCGACGGCGCGGCCGATCGCATCGCCGCGATGCTGCGCACCGCCAATGCGCGCGCCGAGTGCGACGTGCTACTGCTGGTGCGCGGCGGCGGCTCGCTCGAAGACTTGTGGCAGTTCAACGAGCAGGCGGTGGCGCGCGCGATCCGCGCCTCGCGCATCCCGGTGGTGGTGGGGGTCGGCCACGAAACCGATTTTACGATCGCCGATTTCGCCGCCGACCGGCGCGCGCCGACGCCGACCGCCGCAGCCGAGCTGGTGAGCGCGCCGCGCGCGGAGCTGCTGGCGCGCGTGGCGGAGCTCGCGCTGCGCGCCGGACGGGAGTCCCTGCGCCGCATCGGCTACGCGATGCAGACGGTGGACGGCCTCGCGCGCCGGCTGGTGCACCCTGCGGACCGAATTCATGCCTCGCGCCAGCTCGTCGCACAGCTCGCCGCGCGCCTGGCCTCGGCCAACTCGCGCCAGCTCGACGCCGCCGCGGCGCGCCTCGATCGGCTGCGCACCGGGCTCACGGGCCTCGATCCGAGCGCGGTGCTGGCGCGCGGCTACAGCATCACGCGCAACGGCGCCGGCGAGGTGCTGCGCGACGCCGCGCGCGTGGCCGAAGGCGAGCGCCTCGTCACCACGCTGTCCAAAGGCTGGATCGAGAGCGAGGCGCGGCGCAAGGGCTCCTGAGCCCTCAACGCGCGCCGAGCAGGCGCGCCGCCCGTGCGACATCCTTCTTCCTGACCCAGAAGATGGCGCCGTAGCGCCCCTTGCCGGCGGTCACCGCGTCGAGCGCGACCAGGCCGATGCGCGCCTGCGACAGCTTGCCGAGAATGCCGCTCAGCGCGCCGACGCGATCGTCGCCCTGCACCAGAAAGCCGGTCTTGCGCTCCGAGACCTTGAGCCCCGCCTTCTTCGCCGCGCGGCGAAACGCCGCGCTGTCCTCGGGCACGAAGTCGACCTGCGCCCCGCCGCGCTCCGGGAATCCGGTGAAGGCGAGCAGGTTCACGCCCGCCGAGCGCATCGCCTCGAGCAGCTTGGCGCCCGCGCCGGCGCGATTCGGCACTTTGGTTGAGAAATAGTCCACTTTGCGGATTCGTGCTGCCATGGCTCCTCCTTGCTCGCGTGTCGCCCGCATCCGGCGGGCCGCTCGTATCGTAACTCCGATTCGGGGCCGCGATGCGATAATGCCCGAGCGCCGCTCAGCGACCACCGCAAGTATGGGACACAGACTGACGAAGATCGCCACCCGCACCGGAGACGCCGGCGAGACCGGCCTCGGCGACGGCGCGCGCGTGCCCAAGGACAGCGCGCGGATCCAGGCGCTGGGCGACATCGACGAGCTCAACTCCGCGCTCGGCGTGGTGCTGGCGGAGGAACTGCCCGACGCGCTGCGCGCGGCGCTGGAGCAGGTCCAGCACGACCTGTTCGACCTCGGCGGCGAAACGAGCATCCCCGGCCACGAAATGGTCGGCGAGGCGCACGTCGCGCGGCTCGACGCCTGGCTCGACGCGTGGAACGCCGGGCTGCCGCCGCTCAAGGAGTTCATCCTGCCGGGCGGCTCGCGCGCCGCAGCGGCCGCGCATCTTGCGCGTGCGGTGTGCCGGCGCGCCGAGCGCAGCCTGGTTGCGCTGGGCCGGCGCGAAGCGGTCGGCGAGCGGGCGCGCCAGTACCTCAACCGGCTTTCGGACCTGCTGTTCGTAGCCGGGCGCGCGCTCAACCGCCACGCCGGGCGCGGCGACGTGCAGTGGCGCCACCAGAAGAAGAAGAGGGCCTGAGTGGCCGCTGCGACGGACCCGCTCGCAACGCTGCTGGCGGCGTGCGGGCAAGGCGACCGGCAGGCGTTTTCGCGCCTGTACCGGGACAGCTCGGCGAAACTGTTCGGGGTTGCGCTGCGTATATTGAGGAGGCGGGACTGGGCAGAGGAAGTCCTGCAGGACTGCTACGTCAGCATCTGGCAGCACGCGCGCGAATTCCATCCCGGGCTTTCCGCGCCGATGACCTGGATGACCAGCATCGTGCGCAACCGCTGTCTGGACCGGCTGCGCAAGCCCAGGCTGGAAGTGAGTGACAGTGACGGCGAGATGATAGACAACACAATGAGCGACAACCCTGGGCCGCTTGCCGAACTCGAGCGGAGCAAGGACGCACAGGCGCTCGCACGCTGCCTGCAGGCGCTCGAAGCACGGCAACGCCAGGCGATTGCGCTCGCCTTCTACGACGGCCTGTCGCACACCGAGCTCGCGAGCCACCTGCGCCAGCCGCTCGGCACGGTCAAGACCTGGGTGCGCCGTGGCCTGCTGCGGCTCAAGGCCTGCCTGGCCGAGGCCGTCTAGGCGGACGGAGGACGCGTGCGCTACCGCGACAAACCGGAACTGCAAGAGAGGCTGGCGGCGGAGTACGCGCTCGGCACGCTGCGCGGGCCCGCGCGCGCGCGCTTCCGGCGCTGGCTGGCGCAGGACGCCGCGCTCGCGCGCCGCGCCGAGCAGTGGGCAGCGCGGCTCGATCCTCTGGCGCAGACGGTGCAGCCGGTGCGCCCCCCCGCGCGGCTGTGGCGCGCCATCGAGGCGCGCCTGGGAACAGCGCCTGCCGGCGCAAGCCTGTGGTACAGCCTCGCTTTCTGGCGCGGCCTCGGGCTGGCCGCGAGCGGCGCCGCCGCCGGCCTGCTGTTCGTCCTGGTCGCGCTCGGGCCGGGCGCGCCGCAACCCGCGCCCGCGCCGATCGTGCTGCGCGTGCCGTCGAACGAGATGCCCGCGACCTACCTCGCGGTGCTCTCGGATCCCAAGACGCACAAGCCGATGCTGGTCGCGGCGGCGAGCCGCACCTCCGACCAGCTCTGGGTCAAGACGCTCGATCCTTCGATCAACGTGCCCGACAGGAGCCTCGAGCTGTGGGCCATCATGCCCGCGGGACAAGCGCCGAAATCGCTCGGCATGGTTGGCAAGGGCGACAAGACGATGCTGCCGCTGCATGCGGTGGCGGATCGATCGCTCGGCGACGTCCCCATGCTCGCGGTCAGCCTCGAGCCGATGGGCGGCTCGCCCACCGGCGCGCCGACCGGACCGGTGATGTACAGCGGTCCGTGCGTCAAAGTCTGGTGAAGCGCAGGTCGAACCACTAGAATAGCCGTACGATGCGCGATACGGCGCCCGCGGTGAAAGCCCTCTTGTTCGACGTCTTCGGTACGGTCGTCGACTGGCGCGGATCGATCATTGCCGAAGGCCGCCGCCTCGGGCGCGCGCACGAACTGCGCGTCAAGTGGCCCGCATTTGCCGACGCCTGGCGCGCCGGTTACCGCCCCGCGATGGCCAGGGTGCGCGCCGGCGAGTTGCCGTGGACCACGATCGATGCGCTGCACCGCCTGATCCTGGACGAGCTGCTGAAGCAGTTCGGCATCGTGGGCCTGTCACCGGCCGAGATCGAGCACTTCAACCGCGCCTGGCACCGCCTCAAGCCCTGGCGCGACGCGCGCGGCGGGTTGCGCCGCCTCAAGCGCGACTTCGTCATCGCGACGCTGTCCAACGGCAATGTCGCGCTGCTCACCAACATGGCGAAGGCTGCCGGCCTGCCGTGGGACTGCATCCTGTCGGCCGAGCTCTTTCATCACTACAAGCCCGACCCCGAGGCCTACCGCGGCGCCGCGAGGCTGCTCGGGCTGGCGACCGACGAGGTCATGATGGTCGCGGCGCACAAGGACGACCTGTTCGCGGCCAAGTCCTGCGGGCTGCGCACCGCGTTCGTGGCGCGCCCGCTCGAGCGCGGCCCGAACGCGCGCGCCGACATCACGCCCGAGCCCGCATTCGACGTCAACGCGAGCGACTTCATCGACCTCGCCGAACAGCTGGGGGCCTAGCGTCAATGGCCAGCGCCCGCAAGGCCGCTCCCAGCCACCGCATCCTGATCGTGGACGACGAGGAGGCCACCCGGCTGCTGCTGGCGCGCATCCTGAGCAGCGAACTGAAGGTGGAGGTGCAGCTCGCCGGCACCTGCGAGCAGGCGCTGCGCCTGGCGGAGGAATACGCCTACGACGCGATCCTGCTCGACCTGCTCATGCCCGGCATCGGCGGCCTCGCGGTGCTGACTGAGATCAGGGCCCACCCGCCGAACATGTCGACGCCGATCGTCATCGTGACTGTGGTGTCGGACCCCGAGACCCGTGAGCAGTGCATGAGCGCCGGCGCCAGCTCGTACCTGGTGAAGCCGATCGAGCGCGCCACGCTCGCAGCGACCATCAAGGCGCAGATCGACGGGCGCAAGCGCGCCGGGCGCACGAAGCACTGACGCGCCGCCAGAAAAGGAGAGCACGCATGGCCGAGATCAGGATCTACGACCCGGACAGCCTTGGCAAGCTGGTGATCGACCGCCTGGTCGCCGCGCCGTTCCTGGTCGAAGTGCAGACCGTGGCCGCGCTCTGAGCGCCGCGCTAGCCGCTCACCGCGCGCACGCGCGCGAGGTAGTGCTCAAGCTGCTGCGCGAGATCGCCCAGCGCGCGCGTGTCGCCGCCCTTGGCCGAGCGCTCGATCTCGCGCCCCAGATCGGAAACCCGCTCGAAGCCGTAGCTCGTTCCGCTGCCGGTGAGGTTGTGGCCGACCGCCGCGGCGGCGGCGAGATCGCCCGCGGCGGCCGCCGCGCGCAGCGTGCGCGCGTGCATGCGGCAGTTGGCGAGGAAGGTCGGCACCAGGTCGGCCAGCCCCGCCTCCACGGTCACCACGATTTCGTCGTTGCTCATCGTCCCGCGCCCCCGTCGGCAAGGAGCACCGATTCTAGAGGAATCCGGTCCCGCGGCGGCCCGCACGCTGCCGGAAATTCGACAACCCCTGTCGGTGACTCGACTGGCGACGCAGCACGCGAGCGCAGCGCGCGCCTGGCGCACGCCGAAATGCGGCGCGGCGAGAAACTCGTTAGAAAGCGTCAGGCAGAAAAGCTGGCACGGCGTTTGCGTAGAGTGGGTCATGGCCAAGCCAGCCGAAATCTATACCGTGCTGATCGTCGACGATCACGAGTCGACGCGGCTTCTGGTCGGGCGCATCCTCAGCCAGGAGCTCGGCGTCCGGGTCGTCCTGGCCGGCACCTGCGAGCAGGCCCTGCACCTCGCGTCCGAGACGGTCTACGACGTGATCGTGCTCGACCTCTTGTTGCCGGGAGTGGGCGGCTTCGGAGTGCTCAAGCGTCTGCGCACGGACTCGGCCAACCGCTCCACGCCGGTGGTGGTGCTGTCGGTCATGGCGGACGAGGAATCGATCCTGCACTGCAAGGTGCTCGGCGCGAACACGTTCGTTGCCAAGCCGGTGGAGCGCGAACGCGTCGCCGAGGCGGTCGGGCAGCTACTGCAGGCCTGCAGCGCGCGGATCCACGTCGGCAGCTCGCAGCATCCCGAAAAGCGCCTCTGAGCGGACTGCGCCAGCGGGCGGTGCAGGGGGCGCGGCTCGCGCTGCTCGCCTGTGTCCTGGCGCTCGCCGCCTGCGGCAAGTCGCCGCAGCTCGAGCGCCTCGGCCCGCACGACGTGGTGCTCGCCTTCGGCGACAGCCTGACCTACGGCACCGGCGCGAGCGAACAGGAGAGCTACCCCGCCCAGCTCGCGCAGCTCATCGGCCGCCGCGTGGTCGGCGCGGGCCTGCCGGGCGAGGTCAGCGCGCACGCGCTCGAGCGCCTGCCCGGCGCGCTGGACGAATACTCGCCGCGCCTGCTGCTGCTGTGCATCGGCGGCAATGACTTCCTGCGGCGGCTGGGCAAGCAGCAGGCCGCTGCCAACGTACGCGCCATGGTGCGACTGGCCAGGTCACGCCACGTCGAGGTGGTGCTGATCGGCATCCCCGAACCGGGCTTCACGCTCACCCCGCCCGGGTTCTACGCCGAGATCGCCGAAGAGTTCGCGCTCGCGTACCAGGGCGACGCGATCGGCGAAGTGCTCAGGCACCCGGATCTAAAATCCGACCCGGTCCACCCCAACGCCCGCGGCTACCGACTCATCGCCGAGCGCATCGCCGCGCTGCTCAAAAAGAGCGGCGCCCTGTAGGCGCCGCGCGCAGGCGCTCGAGGTCATCCGGGCGGTCAAGGTCCCACAGCGCGCGCAGCCGGCGCCAGCGCCATCCCAGGCGATCGAGTTCCTCCGCGGTGCGCGCGAACACGTCGGACCCACCCCAGGCGATGTTCTCGAACAGGCGCGGCGAGACGCGCCGCAGGCCGATCAGCGGATAGCCTCCGTCCTCGGCCGGCGCGACGACCGCGTCGCAGCCACCGGCCAGCGCGCGCGCCGCGAGGCGCAGGTCGCGCACCTCGAGCGCCGGGCAGTCGGTGCCGACCAGGATCACCGCGCGGTAACCGCGCAGGCCATCGACGATCGCATTGAACATACGCTCTCCCAGGTCGCAGCCGCGCTGGTTCCGCAAGACGATGTTCAGTTTCTTTTCACACTGCAGGAAGAACGCATGCCGCGCGCGCGGCGCGCAGTGCAGCTCGACCGGCCCGCAGCGCGCCGCCAGCGCGACGCGCAGCGTGCGGCGCACGAGTCGCCGGTGCAGACGCGCCGCGCCCCACTCGCCCAGGCGCGGCGCGAGCCGCGTCTTCACCCGCCCGGGCTGCGGCGCGCGCGCAAACACGATGACCGCCGCGCCGGCGAGCATCAGCGGTAGCGCTCGGCGAGGCGCGCCGGATCGGCGCCAAGGAAGTAAGCCAGCCGCAGACGCCACATGAGCACGATGGTGCGCAGCGCGCCGCGCGCCTCCCAGCGTCGCGCCGAGGCGAGCACGCGCGCGTTCAGGCAGGCCGGGCGGCCGGCGCGGCGCAGCCTGGACGAGAGCTCGACGTCCTCCATCAGCGGAATTTCGGCGTAGCCGCCCAGACGCTCGAAGAGTTCGCGCCGCACGAACAGTGCCTGGTCGCCGGTGGCGATCCCGCTCAGGCGCGAGCGCAGGTTCATCATCGCGCCCACCAGCACGAGCAAGGCGCGCGGGCTGTCGAGCCTCACGTTGAAGCGGCCCCAGGGCAGCGCAGCGAGCGCCTCCAGCACCATGCGGTCCGCGTCCTGCGGCAGGCGCACGTCCGCGTGCAGGAACACCAGCGCCGCGCCGCTCGCTGCCGCGGCCCCGACGTTCATCTGCCGTGCGCGCCCGCACGGCGCCGCCAGCACCCGGTCCGCGCGCGAGCGCGCGAGCTCGGGCGTGCCATCGTCGCTGCCGCCGTCGACCACGATGACCTCGTGGCCGCGCGCGCGCAGCGGCGCGAGCGCCTCGAGGCTCGCCGCGATGCCCGCAGCCTCGTTCAGCACCGGGACCACGATCGTGATCCGCCGCCCCGGCGCAGCCGTCATCCGCCCCGCATCCAGCCGTGGAATCGCTCGACCGCGCGCAGCAGTCCTTGCGGCGCGTGCGCCTTCTTCCACACTCCGGCGGCATACTTGTTCGCCTCGGCCAGCGTCGGATAGATGTGGATCGTGCCGAGAATCTTTTTCAGCCCGAGGCCGTGGCGCATCGCGGCGACGAACTCGGCGATCAGGTCGCCGGCGTGCGCGCCGACGATCGTCACGCCGAGGATGCGGTCCTTGCCCGGGACCGTAAGCACCTTGACCACGCCGTGCGCCTCCTCGTCCGTGATCGCACGGTCGAGCTCGTCGATGCCGTAGGTCGAAACCTCGTAGCGCACGCCACGCTCCTTCGCCTCGGTCTCGTTCAGGCCCACGCGCGCCACCTCGGGGTCGGTGAAGGTGGCCCAGGGAATCACCGAATAGTCGGCGCGGGACCTCCACAGCCTTCCGAACAGTGCGTTCACCGCCGCGTACCAGGCCTGGTGCGCGGCGGTGTGAGTGAACTGGTACGGTCCGGCGACGTCGCCGCAGGCGTAGATGTTCGGATACGGCGTCTGCAGGAACTCGTTGGTCTCGATCGTGCGCTGCCGGGTAACCGGCACGCCGAGCGCCTCGAGCCCGTAGCCCTCGGTGTTCGCCACCCGCCCTACGGCGCACAGCAGGGCGTCGAACGCGATGCGCACCTCGCCGCCCGCATGCTCGGTGATCAGGACCTTCTCGCCGTTTTCGACCCGGAACGCCTTGGCCTTGTGCCCGACCAGGACCTCGATTCCCTCCTCGCGGAACTTGTGCATCACCATTTCGGAGATCTCGGGATCCTCGCGCACCATGATTCGCGGCAGCATCTCGACCTGCGTCACCTTGGCGCCGAAGCGCGCGAAGCACTGCGCGAGCTCGCAGCCGATCGGCCCGCCCCCGAGCACCACTAGCCGGCGCGGCAGCTCGCGCAACCCCCACACGGTGTCCGAGGTGAGACAGCCGACCTGGTCGATGCCGGGGATCGGCGGCACGAACGGGCGCGCGCCGGCGGCGATCACGATCGCACGCGTGGTGAGGCGCCGCGTCTCGCCCGCCGCGAGCTTCACCTCGACCTCCCAGGGCGAGACGATCGTCGCCTCGCCCTGCAGGCATTCGACGCCCAGCTCGGTGTAGCGCGCCGCGGAATCGTGCGGCGCGACGGTGCGCACCACGCGCTGCACGCGCTCCATCACGTCGGCGAAGTCGAACTCGACGCTGGCGGACTTCAGGCCGTACTGCGACGCTCGCCGGATTTCCGTCAGCACCCGCGCCGACTTGATCAGCGCCTTGGACGGCACGCAGCCGGTGTTCAGGCAGTCGCCGCCCATGCGGTGCTTCTCGATCAGAGTCACCTTCGCGCGCACCGCGGCGGCGATGTAGGCGCTGACCAGGCCGGCCGAGCCGGCGCCGATCACGACCAGGTTGCGCTCGAAACGCGCCGGGCGCTTCCAGCGCCCGTACACGCGCCGCGCCTTGACGATGTCGAGCGCCTTCTTGGCCAGCAGCGGAAACAAGCCGAGCAGGACGAAAGCGCCGAGCAGCCCCGGCGAGAGGATTTCCGCCGGCGAGTCGATCGCCGCCAGCTGGGTGCCGGCGTTCACGTACACGATCGTTCCCGCCAGCATACCGACCTGGCTCACCCAGTAGAAGGTCGCGGCGCGGATCGGCGTCAGGCCGAGCGCCAGGTTGATGACGAAAAACGGCACCGCCGGGATCAGGCGCAGGGTGAACAGGTAGAACGCGCCCTCGCGCTCGACGCCCTCGTTTACCGCGCGCAGGGCGCGGCCGAAGCGCTGCTGCACCCAGTCGCGCAGCAGAAAACGGCTGACGAGAAAGGCGAGCGTCGCGCCGATGCTCGAGGCGAAGGACACGATCACGGTGCCCCACAGCAGGCCGAAGATCGCGCCCGCAATGAGCGTCATGAGCGCGGCGCCCGGCAGCGAAAGGCCGGTGACGGCCACGTAAACGAGGAAGAAGCCGAGCGCGGTCTGCCAGGCGTGCGAGGCGTAGTAGTCCAGCAGCGCGCCCTGCTGTGCCTTGATGGTCTCGAAGCTCAGGTAGCGCTGTCCCCCGACGGCGAAGAATGCCGCCACCAGAATGACGATGACGAGCGCGAGCGCGAGCCGGGGCCTGCTCATGTCACCTCCTGCGCGACGCGCAGCGCCTGCGCCGCCGCGTAGCGCGGCCCGTGCGCGATGCGGCGGTAATACGAGCGGTGAGCGTCGGATCCCGGCGGCCACTGCGCCAGGAACGAGCGCTCCCAGGCCACGGCGTCGTACTCCAGTGCCACCGCCTCGACCGACAGCCCGGCCACTTGTACCCGGTACAGCGCGCCTGATCCCGGCCTGAGCGAGATTCGCGTCGCCAGACCGAACCGGGTGCCGGCGAAATTCGGCATCCCGGCCGCGCCGTTGTTGACGATCGCCAGGTCCGCGTCGAGGCGCTGCAGCACCGGCAGGCAACTGTGGCTCGAGGCGAACACGCGCACGCCGGCGCGCGCGCAGGCATCGCGCGCGGCCTGCGCGCCATCCGCGTGCGCGAGCACCTCCTGCGAGAAGCCCCAGCCGGCGAGCGACTCGGCGTCGCCGTGCACCACGCCCACGCGCTCGCCGCCGACCTGCGCCACCAGGTGCATCGGCAGTGCGGCGAGCGCGGCGGCGGCGCCGCGAACGCCGAGGGCAGTCTCGCGCAAACGCTCGATGATGCGGTTCGAGCGCGCAACGTCCGCGTCGCCGACCCACTCGGGATAGCCGCAGCCGCAGCCCGCACCCTCGGCTGGATTCGCCAGCTCGGTCTCGACGTTGCCGCGCATTGCGCAATGCTCGAGCACGCTGCGGTTCACGCGCAGGAAGTCTGCGGCGTCGACGTCGAACCAGTGGAAGTCGCCGTTAAACACGAGTGCTTTGCGCCCGGGCTCGCACCGGTACAACTCAAGCAGGCGCTCGAGCGCGAACACGTTGCCGTAGAGACCGCCAGCGACCCAGAGCGTATCGACCCGCAGCGCGGCGGGCGCGGCCAGCGCCTGCGCGCCGTATCGATATCCGACCGGACAAGTCCTTCCCGGCCGCAGCTCAGTCATGCAGCGCGCCGCCGCACGACGAGCCCTGCCCCGCGGTGCAGCCGTAGCAATGGTCGCGCACCGCGATCGGGTTGCCGCGCAGGTCGCGCCCGATCAGGTCCGAAAGCTGGGGCCGCGCTCTTCCCTCCAGGCCGAGCGGCAGGTCAAGCATCTGGTTGAAATCGCAGTCGTAGACCTGGCCGCGCCAGTCGACCGAGATCAGCGAGCGGCACATGACCGCGTCGAGATTCTCGCTGCGGTGCGCGCCGTGCAGCCGCATCATGTAGTCGTTGAATTGCCCCTTCGACACCAGCGTCGAGCCGAAGCGTTGAATCGGCATGTTGGCCAGCACGTAAAGGCGGGTGAACGCGATACCGTAGCGCTCCCCCAGCTCGCGCCGGTAGTCGGCCTCGAGCTGCGCCTGGGGCGGCGGCAGCACCGCGCCCTGGGGGTTGTAGACCAGGCTCAGCTCGAGGCCGCTGCCGCTCCTGCCGTAGCCGAGCGCATTCAGGCGCACGAGCGAGCGCAGGCTGCGCTCGAACACCCCGCTGCCGCGCTGGCGATCGACATTGTCCTCCTGGTAGCAGGGCAGCGACGCGATCACCTCGACGCGCTGGCCGGCGAGAAACTCGGCCAGGCCTTCCTGGCCGGGCTCTTCGAGGATGGTGAGGTTGCAGCGGTCAATGACCTGCACCCCGAGCTCGCGCGCGCGCAGCACCAGCTCGCGGAAATGCGGATTGAGCTCCGGCGCGCCGCCGGTCAGGTCGAGCCGCTTGACCCCGGCGACCTCGATGAACGCGAGCACGTCGGTGATCGTCTGCGCGGACATCTCCTCGCTACGGTTCGGGCCGGCGTTGACGTGGCAGTGCAGGCAGCTCTGGTTGCAGCGGTAGCCCAGGTTCACCTGCAGCGTTTCGAGCCGCCTGCGCCGGATCGCGGGGAACCCGTAGCGCCGCATGAGGGGGAGGGTGGCGTGCATGGTGACGTCCTTGTCGGTGTTGCTCAGACTCAGTCGCGCGAGCGCGCCCGACCTTACAGCCCCGCCCCGCCCCGGGGCCCGCTCACAGGGTGTCGATGCTGCGCTGCGACTTTTCGTCCAGCAGCTCGAGCAGGCGCATGCTGGTCGCACGCAGCCGCTGCGACAGCATGAGCACCAGCTCCATCAGGACCTTGGCTCCCAGCATCGGTTGTTCCACGATGATGCGGGCGAGACGCTCGCGGTCCAGCACCGCGACCAGGGTGGGCTCGATCGTCATGCAGGTCGCGAAGCGCGGCTCGCCGTCGATCATCGACATCTCGCCCAGCGTGCGGCCCGCCTCGACCTCGGAGATCACCTGCGGCGTGTTCCAGCGGTCGCGCTTCTGCACTTCAACCTTGCCCTCGATAATCATGAGCATGAAATCGCCGCCCTCACCCTCGCGCATGATCTCGACCCCGACTTCGGCGCGGTAGACGTCCATGAAATGCGCCAGCAGCCGCACTTCGCCGGAGGAAAAGTTCTCCAGCAGCCGGCAGCGGGGGATCAGGGCGTGGATCCGGTCGGCGAACTTCGAGGCGTCGCCCAGCGGCTCGAGATGCGCGAGCAGCTGGGAACGATCCGCGGTTTCGCCGACACTGGCCATCGGCCCATTATGCCGAAAAGCTCAGGCAATGAGCCACAACACCGTGGCGAGCCAGCCCACCACCGCTGCCGTGAGCGCCGGATCGCGCAGCAGCTCGGAGGAGGGATCGCCACCGCCGCCGCGGTAGCGCAGGCGGAAAAGATATCGCAGCGTCCCGAGCAGCACCCAGGGCACGGTCAGTACCAGGCCGCTGGTGCCGTGCAGCTCGGCCGTTTCCGGCGCCAGGGTATAGAAGACGTAGGCGACGATCATCCCGATCGCGCACGCCGTTATCGCGCCGTCCAGGAAGCGGGGGCTGTAGGCGGCCAGCACCGCGCGATGCTGGCCGGCGTCGCCCGCCAGCCGCTCGAGCTCCGCGCGCCGCTTGGCAAAGCCCAGAAACAGGGTCAGCAGCATGCCGCACGCGAGCAGCCAGTTCGACGGCACGATGCCGATGCCTGCCGTTCCGGCGAGCAGCCGCAGCATGAAACCGGAAGCGAGCGCCAGCACGTCGATCACCGGCACGTGCTTCAGGCCCAGCGTGTAGGCGACGTTGAGCGCCAGGTAGCCGGCCACCGTGGCCGCCACGCCCCACGTGGCGAGCGAGGCGAGCGCGAGCCCGACCAGGGCGAGCAGCACCGCCAGCGTCAGGGCCTCGGCGACGCTGATCGCGCCCCTTGCGACCGGGCGCGTGCGCTTGTCCGGGTGGCCGCGGTCCTGCTCGGCGTCGATGCAGTCGTTGAACGCATACACTGCGCTCGAGGCGAAGCAGAAGGCGACGAAGGCCGACAGCGCGAGAACGACTGTGTGCGGGTTGTCCCAGCCATGCCCGAACACGACGCCGGCGAGCACGAATCCGTTCTTGACCCACTGATGAGGCCGCAGCAGGCGCACCAGGTCGCGCGCGCGCAGCACTTTCAGTTCCTCCTGCCGCAGTCGCCGCTGCCGAAGTAGCGCTCGCAGAAGTAGCAGCGCCCCGGCGGCAGCCAGCCAGGCCGGCGGTAGTAGTGGTCGCGCACGAAGCTCAGCACGCCCGCACGATAGGCGGGATAGTCGAAGCCCTGGCCGAGCACCGCGTAGAACATGACGCCCCTGACCGGAAACGCGTGCACCTGCACGCCGTGAAAATACGGCCGGTACTCGTTCATCAACGGCGGCGAGGGCCGCAGAACGAGGATATCGGTGCCGTCGAGTCTGCGGAAGTCGGTCAGGATGTCGTCGTGGCGTGCGTGCGAGGAGCCCGGGCCGAACACGATCACCCTGCGGCCCGCGTAGTACTCGTAGCTGGCGGCCGCCGCGTAGCTGCTGGCCGCGAGGCGGTAGTGCCCTTCATACGGCGCGATCTGCTCGAGCACCCCGCGGGTGTCGGCGAACGCGACGATGCGCGGGTACATGCGCGTCCAGCCTTGCCAGGTCTGCATCGGCAGGCTGGCGATCACCACGATCGCGAGTGCGTGCAGCGCGGCGAACCAGGCGAAGAAGCGCGCGCTCGAGGCGAGCGCCCGGCGCCCGGGCAGCAGCGCGAGGCTCGCGATCAGCGGCGGCAGGAACGACAGCAGCCAGTGCAGGCCCACTTCCTTGCGCAGCGACACCAGGACGAACGCCGCCAGGGGCACGGCCCAGGCCAGCAGCAGCGCCCGCGCCTGCGGCAGCGCCGCGCTCGCACGCAGCGCGGCGCGCTCCTTCCACGCCCAAACCAGCAGCGGCGCGGCCAGATAGGCGAGCGAGAGCGCGTACAGCGCGGGCGTGACCAGCGACCAGGCCGCGTCGGACTGCCGGTTGACCGCGTTGAACATCAAGTTGCACCAGCAAGCTTCGTAGTTCCAGTACAGGTTCTCGAGCGCGAACGGCAGCGCGCCGAGAAAGACCAGGAGCGGCCCCGACCAGCGCCGCGCCGCACCCGGCGAGGCGAGCGCCCACGCGAAGTAACCCAGTCCGAGCAGCACCGCGAAGTACTTCGACAGGAACGCGAGACCGAGGAACACGCCCGAGGCGAGGAAGACCCAGGCTGCGCCGCGCTGCGCCGCGCGCGCGAAAAAAAGCACCGACAGCGTCGAGAAAAAGATCAGCGGCGTGTCGGTCGTGATCAGGACGTTGACGAAGTTGAGCGGCACCAGCAGCACGCACACCGCGGCGAGATTGGCGCTGTCCTCGTCGCGGCCGAACCAGGCGCGCAGCGCCGTGCGCAGCATCAGCGCGAGCGCGGGCGGCAGCAGCGTGACCGGCAGGCGCAGCGCCCACTCGGCATCGGACCAGTGCAGGATCAGCGCAAGCAGCCAGCCGACCATTGGCGGGTGGTCGTAGAAGCCGAGGTCGGGATGGCGCCCCCAGAGCACGAAATAGGCCTCGTCGCCGCTGAGGGGCAGCACGGCCGAGAGCCAGAAGCGGAACGCAAGCGTGGCGACGAGTGCGATGCCGAGCCAGCGTCGAGTGGTGAGAGGCATCCGGGAAATCGGGCGCACGCGGAAAGCGGCGATTATAGTCGCCGCCGCGCACGGCTCAGGAGGCCGCCGCGCGCACCAGCAGCGAAACGCCCGCCGCCACCAGCAGCAGGTAGACCACGCGCACCACGGCCGCGGCGGGGATCGCAGCATGCAGCCGATTGCCGATCAGCACGCCGGCGATCACGGCGGGCGCGAGCAGCAGCGCGCAGACCGCGAGCCCGTCTTGCGACAGCAGTCCGGTGGCGCCGAACAGCACCACGCGCACGATCGACGACGCCATGATCATCGCTGCGTTGGTCGCGCGCAGCTCGCTCTTGTCGCGGATGCGGCCGCTGTTGAAGATCGCGAACAGCACGCCGCCGGTGCCGAACATCGCAGACAGCGCGCCGCCGGCGAGGCCGATCGGGCCGCACCAGGCGCGCGCGAGCGCCACCGGCACGCCGCGCCGCGTCAGCCCGTAGGCGGCGTACATGAGCACGAACAGGCCCAGGCCGGCGAGCAGACGCTGCTCCGACACGCGGATCAGCAGCGTCAGCCCGAGCGCCATGCCCGCGAGCATGAACACTGCGAGCCAGCGGATCTCGTCGTAGCGGATGCCGCGCCGGAAGCGGGCGCCGAAGAGCGCGAAGGCGGTGAGATCGAGCAGCAGCATCAGCGGCACCGCGAACTTGAGCGGCAGCATCTGCGCCAGCAGCGGCATCGAGAGCACGGTGGAACCGAACCCGGTCATGCCGTACACCACGTAGGCCCCGAGCACGATCAGCGCCGCGGCGCCGATCACCTCGGGCGAGAGCGCCGGCAGGGCTCAGTCCTCGGCTGCGGCGGCGTCGCGTACCGCGCCCGTCTCGCGCCGCTTCGCGACCGCCTGCGCCAGGTCCGCGAGCAGCGCCACCGACGCTTCCCATCCGAGGCAGGCGTCGGTGATGCTCTGGCCGAAGGTCAGCTCCCGGCCCGGCTTGAGATCCTGCCGCCCTTCGACCAGGTTCGATTCGACCATCACGCCGATGATGCGCCCGTCGCCCGAGGCGACCTGCGCCCCGGCTTCGGCGCAGACTTCGCGCTGACGCCGGTAGTCCTTGCGGCTGTTGGCATGCGAGCAATCGATCATCAGTCGCTCGGGAAGGCCTGCGTTGCGCAGCTCGTCGCAGGCGCCCTTGAGGCTTTGCGCGTCGTAGTTGGGCTGCCGCCCGCCGCGCAGGATGATGTGGCAATCGTCGTTGCCGCGCGTCTCGACGATCGACACCTGCCCGCTCTTGTGCACCGACAGGAAATGGTGCTTCTGCCGCGCGGCGAGGATGGCGTCGACCGCGATGCGAACGTTGCCGTCGGTTCCGTTCTTGAATCCGACCGCGGCCGAAAGGCCCGAGGCGAGCTCGCGGTGCACCTGCGATTCGGTGGTGCGCGCGCCGATCGCGCCCCACGACACCAGGTCGCCGATGTACTGGGGCGAGATCACGTCGAGGAACTCGCAGCCCGCCGGAACGCCGGCCTGGTTGATGCGCACCAGCAGGTCGCGCGCGATGCGCAGGCCCTCGTTGATGCGAAAGCTCCCGTTCAGGTAGGGGTCGTTGATCAGGCCTTTCCAGCCCACCGTGGTGCGCGGCTTCTCGAAATACACGCGCATCACGATCAGCAGATCGCGGCTGAGCTGGGCGCGTAGCGGCTTGAGCTTCGCGGCATAGTCGAGCGCGGCCTGCGGATCGTGGATCAAGCAGGGGCCGACGATCACGAGCAGGCGTTCGTCGCGGCCTGCGAGCAGATCCTGGATTTCGCGGCGCGTCGTCGCCACGGTCTCGGCGGCGGCCGCGCTGAGCGGCAGTTCCGCCTGCACCTGGACGGGTGTCGAGACGGCGCGGATCGACTTAATCCGCAGGTTTTCGGTGGCCGGTTGCTGGACGCTACTCATGGGCGTGCTGCGCAAACAATAATCAGGGACGCGGATGCTAGCAGAGCAGGCGCGGGCCCCGCAGC
>JADEYI010000599.1_pt1 | contig 44876 bp, 42 predicted proteins | sample 8542331 | NCBI WGS metagenome assembly JADEYI01 (sample SAMN16510988, study PRJNA670497) | mine drainage metagenome | isolation source: biofilm near Copperflume 1 | place: Germany: Marsberg coppermine Kilianstollen | collected 2018-02 | reverse complement strand
ACTCGTGCTCACGAAACGTGTCGCCGTCGTGCTCATCCAGCGTGGCGGCCAACACTTGTCGCGTACGGCACGACCTCTACCCAGGCGGACCTCGATGATTCCGCATCTTCGAACGACCGCCAGGCGGTCACGCCCCCGAACTCCAGTGCCCGCCGGCTCTTGTCGCTCGCCGGATCGAGCTGACCGGTAGGCCACGAGCGCTCTTCGGTGATTCTCCAGCCTTGGCCGGGGAGGTCGGACGGCTCCAGCAGCATTGCAAACGACCACGCCGTCTCCCCATCACGGGTGAGCTCGTCGTCAACCTCATGTGGTCCCGAACCCGGCGGCACCAAGGAATCCTCGCAAACAGATCGCCAGGGGACACGGACGCCACACCCTCCGACCCCAACGTCTGCCCACAAATCAGTGTTCACCGGGCCGCCCACCAGCCCCCTGGGGGAGAGGAATGTCTGGCGAAACGAGCCCATTGACGGCCCAAAGCCGGCTCCAAGGCGTCCCGGGGGCGACCAGCCAGCTCAAGATCGCCGCAGTACTGTCGATGACACAGGAGACAGCCACCGAGTCGGAGGTCGGCCATGAGCGAATCTGAGGCGTTTCGAATCTGTCCCAGTTGTGGATCGGAGGAGGTGCCGAAGCTGATCGTTCGATCGGCCCACATGTCCAGCCGTGGAACCAGCTGGCGGTGCCGGACCTGTGACGTGGACTGGTCTGACGCCGACTATCGACTCCTTCGGGCCGTTTAGGCCATCTCCCGACTCAGGGCGCCCGCCAACCAGCCAGAAGGTCCTGCCTTGGCTGAGCTGACGCCGTACGGCGGGCGCTACACCGGGAGGGGAAAGCTAGAGACTCCGGATGCAGACCTGACCCGGATTCACGCCTGCTCGACCTGACATAATATACATTATCGGCGGTTCGTGGGAGATGAAAACCTACTCCCGGACCGGCTCCACAACCATTCCGACCAGGTCTTTTGCCGAGTCGTAGAGGTGGTCGAATGCCTCCCGGTAGGCCTTTGCTCCCGAGTGGTCACTGAGGTCGGCGCGAACATCTTCGACAGCCGATTCGAGTCGATACAGCCGATCGTGCAAGGACCGCAGATCCACTTCGCTGACGATGACCTGTCCGGCGGGAATCTTCAACGAGTCCGCTCGGCGGCGGGCTTCGTACGCCCGCTGTCTGTGCGAACGGCTGCAGAAGAGTCTGGGCCTCCCCGCCCCTGGCAATTGATCGAAGGGACGGTGACACCAGCCGCACCGTTGTGTATCGGGTGATTTCGTCACGGTGACTATATTACTGCTTCGAGACCGTTCCTCAGGCCCCGTGGCGGCGAGGGCCGGTGGACCGAGTCGGCGTACGGGCTACCGACGATCGAGTGCCACCGGGATGGTTCGCTCGGTACCGGCCTGGTATTCGGCGAACGCCGGATAGAGGCGGGCCTGTTCGGCGAACACCCGGTCCCGCTCTCCGCCTTCGAGCACCGCGGCCGTCACCTCGTAGGCTTCGGTTCCGACCTCGACCGAGGCCGACGGGTGGGCCACCAGGTTGTGATACCAATCGGGATTGGTCGGAGCGCCGCTTTTGGATCCGAACACGTAGAGTCGGTCGTCCAGAGCCAGGTACATCACCGGGTTCACTCGCACTTTTCCAGACCGCGCACCGGTCGTTGTCAACAACAGGAGTGGCGCCCCCTCGAACGGGCCCCCGACCCTGCCCGCATGGGCCCGAAATTCGGCGATGATCCCCGCGTTCCGATCGACTGCTCCAGCCATACAGCTCCTCCCCTGTGGAAAAGCAACCGAGCGAAACCAGACGAATTTGGTCCCGCAGGCACGACGCCGGCAATGTCACCTCATCCTATGAGGAGCTCGTGAGCCCACGGCCGACGGCGGTATTCTCCAGAGTGGAGTTGCCACCATGGACCACGAACACGACGATCTGAGATTCGACGATCTCTACGACGACGAGGCGTTCTTTCGTACCTGCGGGAAGTGCGGAACCCGGACCACGCCGCGGTGGTCGGAGTCGGCCTGCCTCGAAGAGGCCCGCCGCTACGGGTGGCGCCGGGTGGCCGCCTCCGACCGACCGGGTGCCAGTCGGATGGATCTCTGTGGCCACTGTGCCGCAGAGGCGGGCTTAGGCCCTCCTCTGGCCCGGTGGGGATATTGACCCAACCGGCGGGCGACGTTGACTACGCCCGATTCGGGAAGGGCTACGCCCGACAGCGCCGGACGGATCCGAGCATCGCCGCCCTGATCCACGCCGCCTTGGGGCCGGCACACACCGTCCTCAACGTGGGCGCCGGCGCCGGCTCGTACGAACCGACGGACCGGGCCGTCGTCGCCGTCGAGCCCTCCGAAGCCATGCTCGCCCAACGGGGAGCCGACCGCTCCCCCGCCCTCAGGGCAGTGGCCGGAGCGCTCCCCTTCACCGACGATGCCGTCGATGCGGCCATGGCCACGGTGACCATCCACCAATGGCCCGACCCGGTGGCCGGCATTGCCGAGATGCGCCGGGTGACCACCGGGCCGGTTGTCATCCTCACTTTCGAACCCGGGGCACTCGACCGACTGTGGCTGGTGGACTACGCCCCGGATCTCATCGAGATCGAGTCACGCCGGTATCCGACCATCGCCACCCTGGTCGAGGCTCTGGGTGGCGGGACCACCGTCCACCCGGTGGCTGTTCCCTTCGACTGCCCCGACGGTTTCACCGAGGCCTTCTACGGCCGTCCCGAGGCCTTCCTCGACCCGGAGGTGCGCCGATCGCAGTCGGCCTGGACCCTCGTCGACCGTGCCGCCGAACGACGGGCGGTCGAATCGCTGGCCGCCGATCTGGGCTCGGGACGGTGGGACGAGCGTCACGGTCACCTGCGGACCCAGGCCTTCTTCGACAGCGCCGTCCGGCTGATCGTCAGTAGGTAGAGGCGGCCCGACCGTCCTACAACCGGGTCTCGTGGTGGATGTCCACGGTCAGCCCGATCCCCGGATCGGTGGCGTGGTGGGCCACGCGCAGGTCATAGTGACCCGGGCGCACCATCATCGAGTGGGACTCGACGTCGCGCTCGGCCAGCGCCGAGCGCCCGATCGTGATCTCCACGACGGACGTCTCGCCGGGATCCAGTTCCACCCGGGCGAAGGTCGCCAGCCGGGCCGGACGTGTCGAGCCCCGTCGGTGTGCGTAGACCTGCAGGACATCGCTGCCCCGGCGATCACCGACGTTGCGCACGGTCGCCCCGACCCGGACCCTGTCCCCGGCCACCTCGGCCTCGGCTCCCTCGAGGTCGAACCGGGTGTAGCTCAGGCCGAATCCAAACGGGTAGGCAGGGACGGTTCCCTGGCGCTCCAGGTGCCAGTACCCGTGCCAGGCGTCGTAGACGAACGATTCGGCCTGGGATTCGAAAGGCGGGAGGTCGGACTCGGATGTCGGCACCGAGAAGGGGAGCCGCCCACTGGCATCGGCGCGGCCGAACAGCACGTCGGCGAGCCCGCTGCCGCCCTCCATGCCGGAATACCACGATTGCACGATGGCCGGGACATCGGCGTCCCACTCCGAGATCACCACTGCGCTCCCGGCAACCACGGCCACCACCGTGCGCGGGTTGACGGCGGCCACAGCCCGGATGAGTGAGACGTCGTCATCATGGAGGCGCAGCGACGCCCGATCGCCCCCGACGGCGAAGCCACCGCCGTCCGCTCGGGGGCCGACGTGAGCGGGCGCCTCGATCAATCGCTCGGATTCGATCTGGGCCGCAAATCGCGCGGCCAGGGCCGGGTCGTCCTGGCCGGGGAACAGACCACCGAGATGGGCCGTCCCGGCGTCACCGATGAACTCGCCTTCGTCCCCTCGCGTGTACCCCACGACCACCACGGCGACATCCGAGGCGGCGGCCAGTGCGGCCGCGCTCGCCGGGTCGTTCCCGTCATCGATGGTCAGCCGGCCCCGGGTCAGCGCCGATCGCAGCCCGTCCGCCACGGTGACCACCTCGGGGGCCCACACGTCGCTCGATCCGCCGTCCCCCAGGTTGACGGCGGTGCCGAGCTTCCCGAGGAGGGCGATGGTGCTCCCCGCGGAGGCGTCCAGCGGCAACAGGGGCGCGTCGCCGACCGGCTCATTGCGCAGGAGCACGACCGACTTGGCCGCCGCCTCTCTGGCCAGGGCCCGGTGGGCGGTGCCGGCGAGCACCTCCCGGCCCGGAGCAGGTGCGCTGAGGACGTCGTCAAAGCGCAGGCGGGTGGCGATCACCCGCTCGACGGCCCCGTCCACCTCGGCCCACGACGCCTCGCCGGCGTCGAGGGCACTGGCGAGGTGGCCCGCTCGGATCATCCGGTAGGGCATCTCCACGTCGAGGCCGGCGTGCAACGATCGGCCCGCATCCCGTATGCCGAAGATCCAGTCGCTAATCACAAAGCCTTCGAAGCCCCACTCGCCCCGCAGCACATCGTGCAGGAGGGCCCGACTGTCGCCGCACCACTCGCCGTTCACCCGGATGTAGGCGCTCATCACCGCCGCCACCCCCTCGTCGACGATGCGCCGGAAGTGCGGGAGGAAGACCTCGTGGAGGGCAACCTCGTCCACCGCGATGTCAACCTGGAAGCGGGCATTCTCCATCGAGTTGCAGGCAAAGTGCTTGACACAGGCCATGGCGTGGCGCTGCACGCCGCGGGTGAGGGCGGCCCCCATCTCGCCCACGTGGTGGGGGTCCTCCCCGTAGGTCTCCTGGGCCCTCCCCCACGCCGGATGGCGGAGGATGTTCACGCACACCCCCCCGAACAGATCCGCACCCACCGCTCGCAACTCCTGCCCGATGGCGGCGCCGATGCGCTCCTCGAGGCCGACGTCCCAGGTGGCTCCCCGAGCCATGCTGACGGGGAAGCAGGTGGCCTGGTCGATGACCACGCCCCGCGGGCCGTCGGAGAACGAGAAGCCGGCCAGTCCGAGCCGTTCGATCTCGGCGGCTCGAAACGGGCTCTTGTGATAGCCCCCCTCCCCGAGGTAGGTGAGGCCGGCCCAGAACGGGGCGTCGCCGTCCAGGCACCAGAGCTTCTCGCCGTCGGTCATCGTCTCCACCACGGCGCGAGCCTTCAGCCCGGCTTCGTCCAGAGCAGGTTCCGCTTTCATCGGGCCATCCTCCCAGCCGCGGCCGTGACGTGCCCCCTACGGGCGGAAGGGTCGATCGTCCGCGGCGATCACGGTGACCAGTCCCCCGAGACCGGTCGCTCCGGGATCGGGGGCCTTCTTCCGCCCCATCGCGGCCGGCGGGCCCAGATTGACCCACCCGAGCAGGCGTTCGTGATCGGCCAGGGCGAACAGAGCCCGTACCGGATCGGCCTCCAACACCGCCGCGCTCTTCCACACGGCCCCGAGTCCTAGTGACGTGGCCGCCAACACCATGGCGTATCCGGTGCACGACGCCGACGCCACCTGCTCCCACTCTGGCACGTTCGATTCGAGCCGAGGCGATGCGATCAGGACGATGGCGCAGGGAGCGGCATAGGCCTTGGACCGCATCTTGCTGACAACGGCCTCGGGGAGATCCGGGCCGCGCATCTGATGCAACCCCTCCACCAGTGCCTCCGCGAACCGGTCCCGCCCGGCCCCGGTGACGAGGGCGAAGCGCCACGGTCGCAAGCCCCCATGATCGGGAACGGTGGTCGCGGTCTCGAGGATCCGGGCCAGCGTCTCCTCGTCGGGCGGCGAGCCGTCGCGGTCCGGCTCGGCCCGAGGCGCCCCGAGCTCGGCGATCCAGCTCGCACCCGTGGGAGCGTCAGGAATGCGCTCATTCATGGGCCGGGATCGCCCAGCATGGGGTGATCAACTGCGTTTGTGATTCACCCACCGTAGAGGAAACGGCCGAAGCGGCGCACCATGGCTCGGGGACGAGCGTGCGACTCAGCCGGTGGTCTGGGGTTGCGCTTGGCCGTTCGAGCTCAGGGTCGCGGTCACGGTCATCTGGGCCTGGCCCCGGTAGAGCACGATCTTGACGCTCTTGCCCGGCTTGTCGCTCTGCACGGCCGCGGCCAGCTGGTCGGCGCTGCTCACCGCCTTGCCGTCGAAGGAGGTGATCACGTCACCCTGCTGCAACCCGGCCACATCGGCGGGCGATCCGCTCTGCACCGAAAGGACCACGGCCCCCTGGGTGGGCACGAAGTTGTACTGGCTCCGCAGCTGCGGGGTCAGGGTCTCCAACGACACCCCCAGAAAGGCGCTGCCCGATTTTGGTTGGGAGCTGATCGACTTGTTGCGCAGAGCGGGCAGCAACTGGCTGATCTTGTTCGACGGGATGGCAAATCCGATGTTCTGGGCCTGCGAGGTGCCGGTCGAGTTGGCGGCCACGGCGGTGTTCATGCCGATGACCTTGCCCGAGCTGTCCACCAGCGGCCCGCCGGAGTTCCCCGGGTTGATGGCTGCATCGGTCTGGAACATGTTGGTGAGGGTCTCGGTGGCGTTGCCGGACGAGTCGCCGGCCTGCACCGTACGGCCGGTGGCGGAGATAATTCCCTGGGTCACCGTGGGCGATCCCGCCTGGAGACCGAGGGCGTTGCCGATGGCCACCACCGCGTCGCCCACCTGTACATGGTCCGAGTTCCCGTACGACACGGTCGGCAGGTTCGATGCCCCGGTGATCTGCAACAGGGCGACGTCGTTGGTGGGATCGGTCTCGATCAGCGTTGCCGGCATGGCCGTCACCTTGCCGAACAACGTCACCGTGATGGTGGTCGCACCGGAGATGACGTGGTTGTTGGTGATCACCTCGCCGTTGGAGGTGATGATCATGCCGGTGCCCTGGTCCTCCTGGGTGCCGCCCGTCGATCCGCCACCAAAGAACGATTGCGAGGCCGGTACGGGTGACTTGGCATCGATCGACACGACGGCAGGAAGCACCTTGGCGATGACCGCCTCGATGTTGGTGGTCCCGTTGAGGAGGGCGGGCCCGGCCGAGATCTCCTTCACGGTGGTGGAACCGGCACTGTGATTCGACGCCGCCACGATGCCACCGCCGATGAGGGCGCCGACCAGCACGGCGCCGACGATGATGGTGGCCCACATCCAACCCGGTGAGCGACGCTTGCTCGAGCGGTCGCTGTCCGATGCCGCCGCGGGCGGGGAGACCGGGCCCCAGACAGGGACGACTGGGGCGGCCGAGGCGCGGGGTGTGGCGTGGAAGCCCTCCTGGGTGCCGTGGTCGACGGACCCGGAGTCAGGAGCCGGGGAGCCGGGGGCGTCGGCCTGCTCCTGCCATCCAAGAGGCAGAAAGGGCGCGTTGGACGCCGGCGCCACGGTGGGCACCGGCTGGGTGGGGGTCGGGGGCGCCACCGGGATCTCCCGGGTCGCTTCGGTGGCGGCCGGAGCGAGCGGCACGGGCGTGGTCGGCGCGTCAGAGGAGACGCTCGGCCCCTCGGTCGCGTCACCGTCGCTGTCGGACTGTTCCATCACACGCCTCCTCGGACGAAGGATCCCGCCGGATGTTGTGGCCGCCGTGACCGGACGGACGTCGCTCGGCTGCCATCGTATGGCGGGGTACGGCGACGAACACGCATCTCAGGGGGTTCTTAGTGCCTTCTTAGGTCCCAGCCCGAGGTCCCCTTGGCCGGACAACTTTTCCCCGGCCCGGCCACCGCAGCACTAGCCTGTCGCCCGGTATGGCCCATCGCATCGAAGTCGAACTGACCAGCCAGACCGGGGACTCCACCTGGACCTGGCGAGCCGTCGGGGCCAAGCAGCCGCGTGGAACCGTCGAGGCGGTCCTGGTCCCAGAGGGTGCAGGGGTGGGCACCGTGCTCCGCGCCGAGGTCGAGACCTCCCTGGACGGCACCACGGTCACCGCACTGCTTCCCCCCAAGGCCAAGGGTGACGTTCGCACCGACCAGAGAATCGAGGTACTGGGGACCCCTCAGCGCGGCCCTGACGTGAACGTGGTGCTGGCGTCGGCATCCAAGCGACGACGCGACAAGGGCTCTGAAGGCCCGCGTGGCGAAGCCCGCCGGCCCGCCGATCGCCGGACCCGCCCCGAGGGCGCCGACCGCGGACAGCGCCGCGACACCCGCTCGCGTGCTCGGACCGAGTCCGGCGCGCCCGCCGCCGATGGAACGCCAGAGCGGAAGCGGACCGGGCCCACCCGGCCCGGAGGGCGGGAGTCGGGTGGACGGGACCATCCGCGTCGCCTGACACCATCGAGCACCTTCCGCAACGCCGCGCTGGCCACCCTCAAGCCCGAAGAGCTCCCCGTGGCGGAGCAGCTGCTCCGGGGTGGTATCCCCGCGGTCCGCCAGGCCATCGAGGAGCAGAACGCCCGGGCGCGTGCGGACCACGCACCTGAGGTCACCCCCGGTCCCCTCCTCGCCATGGCCGAGTCGTTGCTCCCCCTGGTCAACCTGGCGACCTGGAAGGACCGCGCCTCTGTGGCCCGCACCGGCGGCAAGGATGTTCCGCTGCGCGAGCTGCGCTCGATCGTCGCCTCGTCCTCGACCGTCTCCCTGGACGAGGAGGGCACGGAGATGGCGGGCGCCCTGCGCACCTCGCTGGATCAGCGGGTGACGGCCCTGCGCGACCGCTGGGTGGAACGGATCACCTCGGCCCTGGACGACGGTCGCGTCACCGATGCTGTGCGGGCTTCGATCCGGCCGCCCGAGCCGGCGGCCCGCCTGTCGTCCGAGCTCGCCGTCCGGTTGGCCGATGCCGCCGGTCAGGCCATGACCAGCGACACCTCGCCCGAGGACTGGCTCGCCCTCCTGGCCGTGGTGGTCGAATCGCCCGTGCGCCGCACGGTCAAGCCCCACGGCATCCCCAGCGGGGCCGACGAGGCCTTGTTGGCCGAGGCCCGCAAGGCATCCGGCTACGTCCCCGAGCTGGCCCGGCTCATGGGCATCCCCATTCCCCCGCCGCCCGGTCCCCGTCGCCCGGTGCCGGCGCGCTCGGCTCAGGGCCGACGGGCCTCTTGACCGTAGGTGCTACCGGCTCCGGCACCCGTCGCGCCCACGGTCGAGACGCCGCCGCTCCATCGACGGCTCAACCGAGTTCCCGGTACATGGTGAGCATCCGCGCCTTGAACCCCGCCGACTCGAAGAAGTTCTTCGCCGCCCGGTCGCCGGGCAGGGCGATGCCGTCGACGCCCCGGCACCGGCGGTCCTCCAGCCAGGTCACCGCGGTGTCCAACAGCAACCGACCCACCCCCACTCCCCTGGCCCCAGGCTCCACATAGCAGGCGTCGAGGATGCCGCGCCTCCCCTGGCCGGCGAGGTCCTCGAGGTGACAGAGGGCGAAACCGGTGACCGCCTCGTCGACGGTCCCCACCAGCACCAGGCAGGTATCGTCCCCGAGAAGTTGGGGAAGTCGCCCCGCCAGCCCACCCTCCCCGGAGGCGTCCAGGCTGGGTTGGACGAGCAGGGACCCGCCCCGCGTGGAGGTGACCCCCCGGACGAACTCCTCCGACAATTCGAGGAGGCGCCGGGCGTCCTCGACCGTCGCCGTTCGCACCGCTTCCATCTGATCGACTCGACGCCTGCCGACGCCGGGGTCAGGACCGCTCGTCGAGGAGCTGATCGACCCGGCTGAGGATCGTCCTCCGGCCACGGGTGGCCGACTCGTAGGTCCGGACCGACACCAGATCGGCCCGATTGAGCCCATCGAGGCGCTGGACCACCTGGGAGGCGGACAGCGTGTCAAACCCCGGAATGGAGAGAGCCGACACGGGCGGGACGTGGTTGGTGCCCGGAACGGCAACGGGACGCACCGGTACCGCCATGGGGGGGACCGAGGATGGGCCCCGTCCGGGCACCGGCCCGCCCGGTGACGTCCGCCCCCCGCCGCGTTGGGGACCTGCGGGTGCCTCCCCCTGGCGACGGAGCAGTCCGCCCGAACGCTTGCGCAGTTGGTTGCCCCCGGTCCTCACCGCCACCTTTCCCACCGCCCGGGCTGACGAGACACGCACTCCCAGTCGCTCCCTGCCGCGGGCCGCCAGCTTGGGCAGCTCCTCGACCAGCGAGACGGCGATGCCGGCCGGGACGAAGACGAACAGGTCGAGGAGCCGTTCGCTCAGCGGGCTGTCGTCGGATTGCCCATCGGGCGGATCTGCCATGGTCGGCTCCCTGTCAGACGCAGTCGCGGCAGAGCATCTTCTTCCGGTCCGCCAACTGGTTGGGGTGCTTCACGAGGAAGCACGAGCGGCAGACGAATTCGCCCGGCTGCTTGGGCAGGACCCGTTCGACGCCGTCACCGCTGCGGTCCTCGGGCTCGGGGGTGTCCTCGTCGTCCTCGACGACCTCTTCGACGACCAGGCGCTCCTTCAAGATGGTGTCGAGGCTGGCCTCGACGTCCTCGTCGTCGGGCTCCTCCTCCTCTTCGTCCTCCGACTCCTCGGTGGCCGCCCCGGCTTTGGCCGCCACCTTGACCGCCGGCTCGGGGACGTCCACGATGGCGCTCTCTTCTTCCTCCTCGATCACCGCCAGTTCGGCGTCGTCGTCCTCGTCCTCGATGACCAGGACGTCTTCGGCCACGAGGTCGTCGTCCGCCACCAGCTCGTCGAGGTCCTCCTCGATGAGCTCCTCAGGTCCTTCGACTTCGTCGAGTTCTTGTGGCATCTCGGTCTTTCAGTGGTGAGTTGGGCGGAGCATAGACGGTTCGGTGCAGACATCGTTCACCCCCATGCTCGCCACGACAAGTGGTCGTCTCCGGCGGGCTGCGGGAGGCCGGGCGACCTTCACGGGAGTCGAAGGGGCGGGCCGCTCCCGGCGTCCCAGCGCAACGCACGGAGGGTGATCCGCCGTCGTCACACGAGGTTCCGGCGCCGCCGCCTCGTCGGGCACAGGCGGGCGGACCCAGGGGGTCTTTGGCACCATTCCCCCGCTACCTGCAGTAGCAACCACCGGTGTCGCGGGAATGTTTTCTACTCGATCCCCTGGGTCTCCTTCCGCCTCTCACAGCATCCCCCCCTCAAGTCACGCCGTTCGGTCGGAACCGGTCAGTGTGCTTTTCGGGGCGACTGGGACTGGGCGCACGATAGGTCACGGACAGTGCCGGTCGTCAAATGACCCCCACACCTGTCTACCTGGGCATTTGTACAACTGCCCAGGTCACGGGTTTGCGCGATTTCCTGCCGCCGTCATCGATTTCCGCTTTCCCTCGGCGCGGCGCTCGGCGTCGAGCCGCTCGAGGTCCTCGGCGCCGTAATCGACATGGGACATCGCTTCGGCCAACAGCCGGTGCCCCGCCTGGTCGGCGATCAGGCGGTGCATCTCCTGGGCCACCCAGCGGTAGCTCGGGTGGCCCTGCGGGCCCGATCGGAGCTCGGTGAGATGCATTGCCTCCCGCGCATTCATCTGCATCGAATAGCGGATGCGGTAGGCCAGTGCCACCGCATAGGCCGACTCCACCGGGAACACGGGGAGCAGCGCCTCGCACAGTTGGCGCGAGCGCTCCAGCGAGGCGACGAAACGCTCCGTCAGCCCCGCCTCCTCCACCACCTCGGGCACGTTGTAGCCGAGCGTGCTGCCGAGCGGCTGCCATTCGATGGTCAGCATGCGATGGCGCTGCAGGTCGCGGAAGGCGCCGTAGTCGGTGACCACGTCGAAGCGGTAGCCGGTCCGCTCGAGGGCCCGGCCCGGTCGGTGGCGCCGGTTGGACCGGTCCCCGACGTACGCCCGGAGCAGCGAGCGCTTCTCCTCGGCGCCGAGCAGGCCCACCCGGCGCAGCACCTCCTCCTCGGGCCGGTCGGTCAGAGGGGCGCAGATGGCGGCGATGACCTTCTCCTCGCCATCGGGGTCGAAGTCGAGGAGCGTGACCGACGGCTGCCCCGCGGGACCGCCGACCGGGTGGTCGACGGGTGTCACGAGATCCGGGAACAACTCCTCGACCAACCGTCCGGTCTCCCGATGGGTCCGATCCAGGTAGGCGGTCCAGGCACCCCCACGATCCGGGAGATCCACCCGCTGCAGGAAGGACGGGATCACCTTGCGGAGCTCCTCCAGCATCAGATCGCCATAGTTGCGGGCCTCGGCCAACGGGTGCGACCGCATGCGGAGCAGGAGCATCTCGTAGGACTGGCCTGTGCCGTAGATGCCCACATTCGACAGCGAGGCGGCCGGCAGGAGCCCGCGGAGGGCGTCGAGGGCCTTGGCTCGGACCGCCTGGCGGTGGACGAAGTCGGAGTCGCCCGGCTGGCGCGGGTGCCGCGCCGCCAGCCAGGCCCGAGCCGTGTCGAGCAGCTCGCCGTAGGTGTCGAACATCCGATCCATGTCCCCGACGTAGCGGGCGCCCAGAGGCGAGTCGAGCAGGCCGGGGTCGCGGTAGTAGCGGTAGTGACCGGTGCTCAGGCGGTTGTTGTAGGCGATGTAGCGGGTCGACTGCTCGAGGTAGGCCATGAGCCTCCCCCATTCGAGCACCTTGGTCAGGACGTTGGACGCCTGTTCGCAGGCCAGGTGGACCCCTCCGAGCTGTGCCACCGAATCGTCGCCGTACTCGAAGAAGACCTTCTCGTAGAGCTGCTCCGCCCGCTCCACCCCGACGGTGGCGTCGACGGTGACGTCGCCGGAGATGTCCAACTCGCCCACGAACTCGTCGAGGAATAACCGGCGCAGGCTCTTGGGGGACCGCGAGTAGCGGGCGAACAGGGCTCCCTTTACAACTTCGGGCAGGTTGACCAGGGCAAATACCGGCCGGTCGAGATTGGTGACGTAGCGACGGAGGATGTCCTCCTCGTCAGTGCTGAAGGTCTCCACGGCGTAGGGGAACATGCCCGGATCACACTACGACGGGACCGGCGGGTCAGGCGCGGACCCCACCGAGGCCGGATCGTCCGCCCCCACCACCCCCCGCCTGAGCAACGCCACGGCCAGTTGGGCCGCCTCCCGGGTGGGCGGATCCGGGGCCACCTGGGCCAGCTGTCGCATGAGGTCGATCAACTGGCGGATGTTCCGGACGAAGTCACCGGGGGCCACGTCAGCCTCCCGCAGCACCGAGTCGAGGTTGGATCCGCCGGCCCACCCCATGACGGCCCGGGCCAGTCCGGCGTCGGGGCGCCGGGTGCGGCGGAGACCCACGCGGCGCTCGTCCGCCCGAAGGTCACCGGCCAGAGCGCTGAGCCTGGCCAGTCGATCGACGACGTGTTGCTGCCGGGGCGGGCGCTCGTCCTCCCCGGTCCGGCGGGCCTCGAAGGTGAACGCCGAGACCACCCCGGCCAGTGCGGCGGGATCGAGCCCGTCGAACAGTCCTTGCCGGAGGGCATCGGTCACCAGCAGGTCCGACTCATGGTAGATGGAGGCCAGGGCGTGGCCCGATTCGGTCAGGTGCCAACCTTCGATGAAGCCCCGTGCCTCCAGGATGGCGAGCCGCCGGTCCAGCAGGGCCGCCAACGAGACCGAGCCGGGAGGCGCCTGCCATTGCCCGTAGGAGGCGGCCAGGAGCCCGTGGGCCTCCTCCCGCGACCACCGGCGGACGAGGTTGACGGCCAGGTTGTAGGTGGGGTGGAAGGAGGACACCAGATCGGGCGGAGGGGCGATGGCGGTCCGCGCCACCAGGGAGAAGGAGGTGGCCGCCGACCACAGGACCACGGCGTGGCCGACGGTGTCGATGCCCCGGCGCCCGGCCCGGCCCGTCAACTGCTGGTACTCGCCGGAGGTCAGGGCCGACGTGTCGGAACCCCGGAACTTGGCGAACCGCTCCACCACCACGCTCCGAGCGGGCATGTTGATGCCCAGGGCCAGTGTCTCGGTGGCGAACACCACTTTCAACAGCCCGGCGGAGAAGCACTGCTCCACGGCCTGGCGGAAGGCCGGGACCAGGCCTGCGTGGTGGGGGGCGATGCCGGCTTCCAGAGCCGCCGACCACGGTCCGTAGCCCAAGGTGCGCAGGTCGTCGTCGCTGAGCCGCTCGACGGCGGCCTCGGTCAGCCGGCGGATCTGCTCCCGCTCTTCACCGGTGGTCAGCCGGATGCCGTCCTGGAGGCACTGACGGGTGGCGTCATCGCAGGCGGCTCTCGAGAAGATGAAGGTGATGGCGGGGAGCATGCCCGCCGAGGCCAGGTACTCCACCACTTCGCCCCGGCGCGGCGCCCGGTACCGGTGGCGGGGATTGCGACGGCGGCGGTCGTCGAGGGCGACGCCGTCGGAGTTGGGCCGTCCGTCCCGGAGCAGGGGCAGCACGGTGATGTGGTCCCGGCCCCGCTCGGCCACGGCGTAGTGGTTGTGCAGGGTGACCGGGCGGTGGGTCTCCACGACGACCCGGGTGGTCCCCCGTACGGAGGTGAGCCAGGCCCCGAAGTCCCGGGCATTGCTCACCGTGGCCGAGAGGCTCACGAAACGCACCTGGGGAGGCGTGAGCACCAGCACCTCCTCCCACACCGAGCCCCGATAGGGATCCTGGAGGTAGTGGACCTCGTCGAGCACCACCACCTCCAACCCGTCGAGCATCGACGAGCGGGCGAAGAGCATGTTGCGGAGCACCTCGGTGGTCATGACCACGATCGGCGCCCGGGCCTGGTAGGAGACGTCGCCGGTCAGCAGCCCGACGCGTTCCTCCCCATAGCGCTTGGACAGCTCGGCGAACTTTTGGTTGGAGAGGGCCTTGATCGGCGTGGTGTAGAACGCCTTCCCGCCGAGCTCGAGGGCCCGCGCTGCGGCATAATCGGCGATCACCGTCTTGCCCGATCCGGTGGGCGCCGACACCAGCACTGATTCGCCGCCATCGATGGCATCAAGGGCCCGGTGCTGGAACCCGTCCAGGGGGAACCCGAGTCCCCGTTCGAATCGCTCCCGGAACCCCTCCCCCGCTCCGTCGCCGGCGTCCCGGGCCGTCCCCCGGTGACGCCCGGTGGTCATCGTCGGATGATCTTCCCGATGACGATGGACAGCTCGTAGAACAGGTAGAGAGGAATAGCCATGGCCATCATCGAGAAGGGGTCCGAGCTCGGGGTCACCACGCCGGCCACCACCACGATGAGCACGATGGCCCACCGCCGCCACGACGACAGCTTCTTCGGTGTCAGCACGCCGGCCACTTCCAGCGACACGAGGAGCACCGGGAATTCGAAGGTGAGCCCGAACACCGTCATCAGCAACACGATCAGGCTCAGGTACTTGGTCGGATCGAGGATCTGGTTCAGGCTCGGGCCGCCGATGCTGGTCAGGAAGCCCAAGGCGTGGGGGAAGGTCAGATAGGCCACCAGGCAACCCAGGGCGAACAGGAGGATCGAGGCCACGATGAACGGGATGGCGTACTTCTTCTCCTTGGGATTGAGTCCCGGGGTGATGAATCGCCAGAGCTCCCACAGCCACACCGGCGAGGCCAGGAACACCCCGCCGTAGGCAGCGATCTTGATCCGCAGGGCGAGCCCGTCCAGCGGTCCGGTGATGTAGAAGCCGCAGTGGTGCGGATTGAGATTGCAGTAGGGCTGCTGGAGGAAGGAGAGGATGTGCGGATAGAGCAGAAAGGCGGCGGTGGCGGTGACCACGAATGCCGCCGCGCTGATCAGCACCCGGCCGCGCAGCTCGGTCAGATGCTCGACCAGGGTCATGGCATCCGGCTTGGGTCGGGCCTCGCTACGACGTTTGAGGGAGATGGCCATGGTCTCGGATTCGAACTGGTCGGTGCGCTGCCCGCCGTACGGGCAGGGTCAGTTCATCCCAGGGTCGTCGGGGACGATCCCACCGGTGGAACGGACCTGGTGGACGATTCTGCCCGGGTCGGCGATCAGTGCCCCGGCAACCGGCGGCGACTCCCCCGCGGTGTGCACGCTTCCGGCCGGCCGGTTGGAGCCGACCGAGGGTGGGAGCGCGTCGCCGTGCACATCAGCTACTTCGGATCCGTTGGCCGTTTCAGATGTCGTGCCGTTCTCCGCACTGGGCGAACCGGCAACGTGGGAATCGGCGAGATTGTCGAGGAACGAAAGGGGGGAACGCACCGCCTGGGCGATCGACTCGGTGGAGGGCAGGTCCGGGAACGACCCCCGCACGTCCGACTCGAGCCGCTCGCGGAACCTCCGGAAGTCACCCCACAGACCACCGATCTGCTTGGCCACCTTGGGCAGCTTGTCGGGACCGAGGACGATGAGGGCCACGACCAGGATGACCAGCACCTTCGCCGGACTGAGGAATGGCACGAACTGAAGTGTACCGGCGTGCACGGCCGACCGGCATCGGGTCGTGCCCGGCGCCTGCTGCGCCGTGCCGCCGCCCTTGGCCTAACGGCTGCCGTTGGAGGCGGGAGGGCCCCGCGGGGATGTCCCACCGGGCGATGGGGGCGGTCGTGGTGCCCGCAGGGCCAACAGCAGGAGGACGAGCACGACGATGCCGATGATCGACAACCCGACCAACCAGGTCGAGTCCTCGAGCGGCCAGGCCTTGAACGCCATCTTGCCGACGATCAGATCCTTGGAGATCGGCCCGAAATACCGACTGTCCTCCGAGTTGGTGCGGTTGTCGCCCATGACGAAGTACTGGCCGGCCGGGATGGTGAAGGGGCGACTGAGGCTGAACGCGTCAGGGAGGGGGCTGGGGGACGTCACCGGCAAGGGGGTGGACAGCCAGGGCTCGTCCAACGGCTTCCCGTTGATGGTGACCACCCCGTGGACCGTGGCGATGGTGTCGCCCGGCAAACCGATGACCCGCTTGACCAGGTCGGCATAGTTGACCTGTTCCAGCGGTGGCCGGCGGAAGACCACGACGTCGCCCCGCTCCACGCCGTGGAGGTCGTAGCTCAGCTTGTTGACCACGATGCGGTCGCCGATCTGGAGGGTGGGGAGCATCGACCCCGACGGGATGTAGAACATCTGGGCCACGAACGTCCGCACGCACACCGCCAGCACCAGCGCGATGGCCAGCACCGCCAGCCACTCGAACATCCACTTCTTCGAACGCGGCGGTGTGGCGGGAGGGTTCCCCCGCCCGGGTCGGGTCACGGGCGGCGGATTGGTCGGTGGACCGGGCGGTGCGCCCCGGGGGGCGGAGACCTCGACGGAGGCACTGTAGAGGTCGGGTTCCACCAGAGAGCGAGGCTACTGCACCGACCACCCCGTTCCGGTGCACCGGCAACTCCGTTCGGGCCCGCCTACAGCCCTTTCAGGTGGCTGAGGGGCCACACCACCGCCACCGCCCGGCCGACGATCAGGGACTTGGGAATGGGCCCGAAGAACCTGCTGTCTTCTGAGAACATTCGGTTGTCTCCCATGACGTAGTAGTCCCCGACGGGGATCTTGACCGGGCCCGGCAGGTCGAACTGCGGGTGCGGATCCCCGCCCGGGAGGGCACCGCTGTAGCTGTCGGGTCCCGCTGGGAGCCACGGCTCGGACAGGCGCTTCCCATTGATGTAGATGGCACCGTTCCTCGAGGAGATGGTCTCCCCCGGGAGTCCGATCACCCGTTTCACCAGGTCTGCATAGGCCTGGTCCTCGAGCGGTGGGCGGGCGAACACGACGATGTCGCCGCGGTGTGGGTCGTGCAGGTCGTAGCTCAACTTGCTGACGATGATCCGATCGCTGATCTGCAGTGTGGGGAGCATCGACCCCGAGGGGATGTAGAAGGACTGGACCACGTAGGCACGGAGGACCACGGTGCAGATGGCCACGGCCAGCAGGATGACCGTCCACTCGATCAGGGCGCGGTAGCCCCGGCTCTTTCCCTTGGCCGCACCGGCCGTCACCTGGCTGTCGCTGGTCGCGGCCAACGGCTCGGAGCTGGTCGCCATCACCGTTTCGTCAGGGGGTTGCGCTGCCACAATCAGGCGACGCTACAACACCGAGGCCGTGGCTCCGGGTCGATGCCAGATGCCCCCGCCACCTGCCCACGGGGACGATTACAAGCCGGCGATGAGCTTCTCCACCCGCTCGTCCTTGGATTTGAAGGGATCCTTGAGCAGCACGGTGCGCTGTGCCTGGTCGTTGAGCTTGAGGTGCACCCAGTCCACCGTGAAGTCGCGGCGCCGCTCCTTGGCCTTCTTCACGAACTCCCCGCGCAGGCGGGCCCGGGTGGTCTGAGGAGGCGAGGACATGGCGGAGGCGATGTCTGCATCGTCACAGATCCGGTCGAGCTGATCGTGGCGCTGCAGGCGGTAGTACAGCCCGCGTGCCCGATCCACGTCGTGGTACTGGAGGTCGAGCAGAGACACGTTGGGGCTGTGCAGGGACAGCTGGTGGCGTTGGCGGTAGCGATCGATCAGCCGGTACTTGGCGACCCAGTCGCACTCCCGGTGGAGCGAAAGCGGGTCGGACTCCAGTCCCTTGAGGCAGTGCTCCCACATGTCGAGGGCCCGATCCTCCTGCGGCGACAGGCCCTGGCGATCGCGGTAGCGGATGGCGCGTTGCAGGTACTCGCCCTGGATGTCGAGAGCGCTCATCTCACGACCGTTGGCCAGGCGCACAAGCCGACGACAGGTGATGTCATGGCTGATCTCGCGGATGGCTCGAATGGGATTCTCCAGGGTCAGGTCGCGCATCACCGTCGAGGGGTCCTCGAGCATCCTCAGCACGATGCTGGTCGCACCCACCTTGAGGAACGTGGCGTACTCGCTCATGTTGGAGTCGCCCACGATGACATGGAGGCGCCGGTACTTCTCGGCGTCGGCGTGCGGCTCGTCGCGGGTGTTGATGATGGGCCGGCTGCGGGTCGTGGCCGACGACACCCCCTCCCAGATGTGCTCCGCCCGTTGGCTCAGGCAGAAGACCGCGCCGCGAGCGGTCTGGAGCACCTTGCCCGCCCCGGCGTAGACCTGTCGGCTGACCAGAAACGGGATCAGCACCTCGGTGTAGTGGGCGAAGTCGTCACGCCGACTGGTCAGATAGTTCTCGTGGCATCCATAGGAGTTCCCGGCCGAATCGGTGTTGTTCTTGAACAGGTAGATGTCGCCCCGGATGCCCTCCTCCCTCAGGCGGGCCTCGGCCCCCTCCACCAGTGAGGACAGGATCCACTCCCCCGCCTTGTCGTGGACCACCAGCTCTGCGATGTCATCGCACTCGGGGGTGGCGTATTCGGGATGGCTGCCGACATCGAGGTAGAGACGGGCCCCGTTCTCGAGGAACACATTGGACGAACGTCCCCAGCTGACCACTCGCCGGAACAGGTAGCGGGCCACCTCATCGGGGCTCAGCCGCCGCTGCCCGCGCAGCGTGCACGTGACCCCGTACTCGTTCTCCAAGCCGTAGATACGCTTGTCCATCTCCCTCACGGTACCGTGAGGATGGCCCTCGCCTACGAATCGGCATCCGCCAGCACCGGAGGGCGAGGGAATCGGTCAGCCCAGCAGGGCCTCCAGCTCGGCATCGACGAGCCTCCGGAATGCCCGGCGGCCGTTCCCCTGGGCCAGGACGGCAACCTCGAGGTCGGACCCCCCCAGCGTCCGGTCGGGGCCGGCCAGCGCGCTCACCGCGGCGCGCAGTGCATCGCTGAGGGGCCATCCGCTCGTCCACTGCTCCTCGAGGCGCTCAGTCGTCGCCTCGGTCTCCCCGCCCAGCACGGCGTAGCGGTCCTCGTCCGTGATGGTCCCTTCGTAGGCGATGTGGTAGAGCTGCGGTGGGTGCAGTCCCGTGCCCAGCTCGGCCACGAGGATCTCCACCTCGAGCGGTTTCATCTCGTGGGTGAAGACCTGTCCGAGGTACTGGGCGTAGAGGTTGGCCAGCGAACGGGCGTCCACGTCCTCTCGGCTGTAGGCATACCCCTTGGTGTCGGCATGGCGGATGCCCGACACTCGCAGCTGGTCGAACTCGTTGTACTTCCCCACGCCGGCGAAGGCGATCCGGTCATAGATCTCACTGATCTTGTGGAGCGACCGCGACGGGTTGTCGGCCACGATGGCAATGCCGTCCTCATAGATCGTGGCGATCAGGGAGCGGCCGCGGGCGATGCCCTTCTGGGCGTACTCGGCCCGATCCTTCATCACCTGCTCGGGCGCCACGTAGTAGGGCATGGTCATGGCTGGCGACCCTCGGCCCGTCGACGCTCGATCAGAGCGGCGAAACGCTCCGAAACCTCTTCTTCGGTCACTGCTGCGAATCCATCGGCGGTGACCGTGGCCACCAAGGGATAGATACCCCGGATGAGATCGGGCCCGCCGGTGGCCGAATCTTCGTCGGCCGCCTCGTAGAGGGCCTCGACGGCCAGCTCCACGGCGTCGTCGCGCGCCATGCCGACCCGGTAGCCGAGCTTGATGGTGGTCCGGGCGTCACGTCCGCCCGATCCGGTGGCGTTGTGCTCGGTCTCCTCGTAGTGACCGCCGGTCACGTCGTAGGTGAAGATGCGACCGGTCTGGCGGGCCAGGTCGTAGCCGGCGAACAGGGGCACCACCGCCAGTCCCTGCATGGCCATGGGCAGATGCTCCCGCACCATCTGGCTCAGCTGGTTGGCCTTGCCCTCGAGGCTCAGCACCACGCCCTCGACCTTCTCGTAGTGCTCGAGCTGGGTCTGGAAGAGCCGGACCATCTCGACGGCCGGGCCGGCGGCCCCGGCGATGGCCACGGCCGAATACCGGTCGGCCGGAAAGACCTTCTCCATGGCCCGATGGGCGATGGCGTTGCCCTCTGTGGCCCGGCGGTCGCCGGCCATCACGATGCCGTCGGCGAATCGCAGCGCCACCACCGTGGTCCCGTGGCGAAACTCGTTGGTGGCGGCACCCCCCGACGACACGGCCGACCCCGCGGGAGCCATCATCGGATGGACCGGCAACCGCAGCCGTCGGATCAGACCGGCAAAGTCGGGACCCGGGTCTTCAGTTGTCGAGAAGAGCGGCAGCGTCACCTGGGCTACTCGCCACCCTTCTGCACATAATTCCGGACGAATTCCTCGGCGTTGTCCTCGAGGACCTCGTCGATCTCGTCGAGCAGGTCGTCGAGCTCGGCCTTCAACTTCTCACCGGTGGCGGATGTGGCCGGGACGTCCTCGACGACGTCGTCGGCCCGTTCGGTCGTGGTGGTCTTCTTCTTCTGTTCCCGTTCAGCCATCTGGTTCAACCATCCCCTACTCTCCCTAGCTGCTCAATCGATCCAACAGCTCGGACGGACTCGCGCACGCCTGCAGCAACTCCTCCACGTGCTCGGCCGTGCCCTTCAAGGGGTCCATCATAGGGACGCGGCGCAAGGGATCGGTGCCGAGGTCGAACACCAGCGAATCCCAGTTGGCGGTGACCACCGACGCCGGCCACCGTTTGAGGCATTGACCCCGGAACCAGGCGCGGGTCCCCCGAGGAGGCTCGGTGACGGCCGTCACCACTGACTCCTCGTTGACCAGTCGCTCGGTGTCCATGCGGGCGAACAGCGATCGGGACGGTCGTAGATCGTGGTACTGCAGGTCCACGGCGGCCAGCCGGTGGTCGTCCCAGTCCAACCCGTGGCGCTCCCGGAACGCCTCGATCAGCTGCAACTTGGCCACCCAGTCGAGCTGACGGGAGAGCGACATGGGGTCGGTCTCGAGTCCGTGGAGCACCGCTTCCCAGCGCTTCAGCACCTCTTCGCCCACGGCCTCGTCACCCATGCAGTCGAGACCACGGTCGTCGGCGTACTTGCGGGCCAGGGAGAACAGCTCCCACTGGACCGCCAGCGCGGTGGCGGTCGAGCCGTCCTCCATCGTCAGGGGCTTGGTGAAGGTGCGGTCCAGCGCCACGTCGTGCATGGCGGTGACCGGATCGGCGAGGGCCAGGCTCCGGCTGCCCGAAATGTCGTCCTCGATCATGGCCAGCACCAGGGAGGTGGTTCCCACCTTCAACAAGGTGGCGACCTCGGCCAGGTTGGCATCGCCCACGATAACGTGCAGCCGGCGGTAGCGGTGGGGATCGGCGTGGGGCTCGTCCCGCGTGTTGACGATGGGGCGCTTCAGCGTGGTCTCGAGCCCCACCTGCTCCTCGAAGAACTCTGCCCGCTGGGAGAGCTGGAAGTCGACGGGCGTCCCGTCGTGGACGGCGGTCTCGGCACCGACCTTGCCGGCCCCGGCAAAGATCTGGCGGGTGACGAAGTGGGGGGTCACCCCGGACACGATGCGGGTGAACGGTGCCGCCCGGTCCATCAGGTAGTTCTCGTGGGCCCCGTACGAGTTCCCCTTCCCGTCCGAATTGTTCTTGTAGACGACCAGCTGTGACCCGTCGTGGGCGGCGAGGTCGGCCGCCTCCATCGACCGGGTCAGGATCAACTCGCCGGCGCGGTCGTAGCGGACGCACTCGAGCGCGTCACGGCACTCGGGGGTGGAGAATTCGGGGTGGGCGTGGTCCACGTAGTAGCGGGCACCGTTGGTGAGCACGGTGTTGACGAGATGGGTCTCGACCTGGGGTGGCATGGAACCCTCCCGGGCGAAGCCCCGGGCGTCGTTCCCAGGGGCTTCGTCCTCGAAGTCCCAGCCCGTCTGCTGGCGCGCCACATCGTGGGCATAGGCGTTGATCAGAACCGACGAGGCGGCGATCGGGTTCGGGTCGCCGTGCAGCACCTGGATGCCGTACTCGGTCTCGATGCCGCAGACCTTGGGAATGGCCACGAGCGACCCTATCCCGGCCCGGTCTCAGAGATACTGACCGGTACCCACACGCTCGATGGAGCGGCCACCCTTGGTCTCGTCCTGGTCGCTGATGAGGGTGCGGATGTAGACGATCCGCTCACCCTTCTTGCCGGAGATCTTGGCCCAGTCGTCGGGATTGGTGGTGTTGGGAAGATCCTCATTCTCCTTGTACTCCTGACGGATCGACTCGAACAGGTCGTCGGAGCGGATACCCCGCGTCTTGTTGGCGATGGTCCGCTTGATCGCCAGCTTCTTGGCCCGACGGACGATGTTCTCGATCATCGCTCCCGAGGAGAAGTCCCGGTAGTAGAGGACCTCCTTGTCGCCGTTCTGATAGGTGACCTCGAGGAACCGGTTCTCCTCGTCGCTTCGGTACATCTCTGCGACCGTCGCCTCGATCATGGCCTGGGTGGCCTTGGCCGGGTCTCCCCCGCCCAGGGTCCGGACCTCGTCGGCGTCGAGGGGGAGATCCGGGGTCAGATAGCGGGAGAAGATCTGAGCCGCCGCCACCTCGTTCGGACGTTCGATGCGGATCTTCACGTCGAGCCTTCCCGGGCGCAGGATGGCCGGGTCAATGAGGTCCTCGCGGTTGGAGGCCCCGATCACGATCACATCCTTGAGCGTCTCGACCCCGTCGATCTCAGCCAGCAACTGAGGCACGATGGTCGACTCCATGTCGGAGCTGATCCCGGTCCCCCGGGTTCGGAACAGCGAGTCCATCTCGTCGAAGAAGACGATGACGGGAACGCCCTCTTCTGACTTCTCCCGGGCCCTCTGGAAGACCAGACGGATCTGCCGCTCGGTCTCACCCACGTACTTGTTGAGGAGCTCGGGGCCCTTGATGTTGAGGAAGTAGCTGCGGGCGTTGGTGTTGCCGGTGACCTCGGCGACCTTCTTGGCCAGCGAGTTGGCCACCGCCTTGGCGATCAGCGTCTTCCCGCACCCCGGAGGGCCGTAGAGCAGGATCCCCTTGGGGGCCGGAAGCTTGTGCTCGGCGTAGAGCTCCCGGTACAGGTAGGGGAGCTCGACGGCGTCGGTGATCGCCTCGATCTGATCATCGAGGCCGCCCACGTCGGCATAGGTCACATCGGGGACCTCCTCGAGGACCAGCTCCTCCACCTCGGGCCGGGCCAGCTTCTCGATGAGCAGGCCGGTCCGCGACTCCATGAGCACGGTGTCGCCGGCGCGCAGCTTGACCCCGATGAGCGCATCGGAGAGCTCGGCCACCCGCTCCTCGTCTGCCCGGCCGAAGACCAGGGCCCGGGTGCCGTCGTCGAGGATCTCCTTGAGCACGACCACCTCTCCGGAGCCCTCGCCCTCCCGGGCCAGGATCACGTTGAGGGACTCGTTGAGCACCACCTCGTTGCCGCGCTGCAGATCGTCGACCTCGATGTCGGGATGGAGGGACACCCGCATCTTGCGACCACCGGAGAAGACGTCGACGCTCCCGTCCTCGTTGGTCCCGAGGAATGTCCCGTACGCGGCGGGCGGCTGGGTCAGCTTCTCCACTTCTTCGCGCAGGTTGGCCACGTGCTCCTTGGCGGTCTGGAGCGTGAAGGTGAGCTTCTCGTTCTGCGAGATGGCCTGGGCCAGCTGACCCTTCGTCTCCAGCAGCTTCTCCTCGAGGGTCTGTACGCGCCGGGGACTCTCCTGCAGACGCCGACGGAGGAGGGTGACCTCCTCCTCGGCTTCCAGGGCGCGCAGCCTCAACGCATCGAGGTCATCGTCATCCGGGGAATTCGCCGCTGGACGACCGTCTCGCACGTCATCGGAATCAACCGTTGGAATCACCTCGTTCGCGTTGCCCACCTTCGGCGACCCTACACCGGCGATCCACCGTTTCAAGCGTCATTCGCAGCCTATTCGGGCGCCGATCTGACGGACCGTCAGCCAACATGGGTACAGTTCCGGGTAGCATTGTCACCAGGGCACGGGTCCCCTGGTACGACGTCGGCCATGGGTGTGCCTCAATGGACGGACAGCCGGGACGGCCGACCCGGTCGAGCACGCTCACGGTGCCCCGCGAGAAGCCTAGGAGAGAGACGGAACTGATGAAGGTCTGGATCGATCAGGATCTCTGCACGGGAGACGGCCTCTGCGAGGAGATCGCGCCCGCCGTGTTCACCTTGCTCGACGACGGCCTCGCCTACGTGAAGGACGGTGCGGACGTCAAGAACGAACCCGGCGGCTCCGCAGGGATGGCCGCCGTGCCCGACGACCTCGAGGATGCGGTGGTCGAAGCCGCCGAGGAGTGTCCGGGCGAGTGCATCTTCATCGAGCAGAGCTGAGCTGCTCGGCCCGGACGATCAGCTCAGGGCGTGATCAGCCCAGGGCGTGATCAGCCTGGGGTCTCGTCAGCCCCCCCATTGGCTAGGTCGATGCCACGGGCCTCCCCCTCGAAGGGGACCAGCAGCCGGGCCGTGGTCAGGAAGCCGGTGTGTCCCACCATCCGGTGGTCGGGTCGGACCGAGCGGGCCTCGATGTGCCACGTTCGATGCAGGACCTCCAGGGTGAAGGCCATCCCGAACCGACTGCGCTCCAGGGCCTCGCGTAGCTGTGAGGTCTGGTTGATAGAGGGAAGGTAGGCGCAGAGGATTCCACCGGGCCGCAGCGCCTCCTCGGCGTGGGGCAGAACCCGCCACGGCTCGGGCAGATCGAGCAGGATCCGGTCGAGGCCCCGTTCGTCGATGCCCTCATAGACGTCTCGCAGCTCGAGCCGGTAGGGGGCTTCCCCGCCCAGCATGGCCTCCACGTTGCCGCGGGCCCGGTCGGCGAAGTCCTCACGGAGCTCGTAGCCGACGACCTCGGCGCCGGCCCGAAGGAGGGCCATCGACAGCGCCCCGGACCCGACCCCTGCCTCGAGCGTCTTCACGCCGGGGGCAATGTCCGCTTCGATGAGGATGGCCCCGAGATCCTTCGGATAGATGACCTGGGCGCCCCGCGGCATCTTCAGGACCGTGTCCGAAAGGGTGGGCCGCACCACCATGAATCGGCGCCCCGTGCTGCCGAGGACGGTCGACCCCTCGGGGGTCCCGATCAGGTCGTCGTGGCTCACGATGCCCATATGGGTGTGGAACCGGGCTCCGGCGCGCAGTGCGATGAGGTACCGGCGGTCCTTGGGGTCGATCAGCAGCACCCGATCGCCGTCGCTGAGGATGCTCCTATCCCCCTGCGACCCCACGGCGCTCAGCGGCCGGAGGACTTGTTCGGTGCAGCCTTGGAGGTCTCGACGAGCAGGCGTTCACCGGGCTTGAGCTTGGTGCGGTAGATCACATGGTCCTGATTGCGGGCCCGATTGATCATCCACACCGCAGCCCCGACCACCAGCCAGGCGGTGTGGTAGCCGCGGAAGCCGCGCCCGAACGCCTTGACCTGGATATAGCGCAGCAGGGTGTCCATGCCTCAGACCCGCCGCACCTCGACGACGGCCGACCGGCGGCGGCCGTTCCGACGGCCGATGAGGAATACCGCGGCGATCAGGAGCACGCCGACGGCCAGGCCTGCCGTGACCACTTGGGACTTGGTCGACTCGACCTCGTCGCTGACCTCCCCGGTCAGCTCGCGGAACTTGGCCTCGATCTGGTCACGGGTGATCCGTTCGGTTCCCGCGCTCATGGGGTCTCCTTTTTGGGGTCGGTGGAGGCCCGGCGCTGGCCCCGACTCACTGCTCTGACGGCGATGGCGGCGATCGCCACCACGACGACCGTGCAGATCAAATAGGGCGCCCACGACCAGTTGCCGGCGAAGGTGGTCCCGGTCTCGCCCTGGAGGAAGCGCAGGAAGGCCACGGCCAGGATGACCAGGCCGATAGCCAGGGCCACCGACCCCGCCACGCCGAACACCATGAAGCGTCCGAGCCCCTTGAGGGGGTCGAGGGTCTCCTGCTTGACGTAGTCGATGATCAACTGGAGCGTCTCGGACCCGGTGGATCGGAGCCGACCCAACCCTTTGCCTGTGCCGCTTCGACCTGGGGCCACCATCCTCCTCGGGCTCACTGGAAGACACGGCCACCTGCCTGCCTCTCCACCACCTGCTCGGTGCTGGCCACAACTATAGGCAGCGTGTGACTGCCCTCGACTAAATCGTGGGCCCGGATCCCAGGCTCAGTCCCTCGTAGTGAACAGATAGGTCGAGCTGGCCCGGGCCACGATGGTACCCCGGTCGTCGACCACCTCGGCCTCGACGAAGGCCACCCGGGCACCGCCGGAGACCACCGAAGCCGTGCACTCGAGCACGGCACCGACCCGCACGGGGGCGAGAAAGCTGGTCTTCATCTCGACGTTGGACGAGAACACCCGACGCCCCGACGCCCGGGCGTAGGTGACGGTGGCCGACCCCATGGCGGAGTCGGCCATGGCACCGATGAACCCCCCCTGGACGATGCCGGCGGGGTTGGCGAACCGCTCGTCGGCCCGCATCCGCCAGGTCGTTCGCCCCGGTTCGGACTTGTCGACACAGGTCATACCCAGGGTCAGCTCACAATTGGGAGGGACTTGGATCCGCAGATCAGGCACCATGTGACGCTACCTCCCCGCTGCTCGTCGATACTGGGGGAATGACGCACCCATCGACGGGCGCCCACGGCCCGGTCGTCCTGGCGGGCGAGGCGACAGAGGACTGGACGGGGGATGCCGTCTTCTACGAGTACTCCACCGCGGCCGACCCCATCGGGGCCGGCTTGATCAGCCCGGTTCCGGTCCGCCACTTCTCCCCGGGGCTCCATGCCGGCGGGCCAACGCGCATCGTCCCCCTCGATCTCGCCGCCGAGCTCGGCGTCCCCTACCCGGCAACCAGCCCGGCGCTCCTGGCCTCGTTCGTGGTCATCAACCCCGACGACCAGGTGACCACCAGGCCCGACTCCACCAGCGAGCTCTACTACTGCATGGGCGGCGGCGGCCGCAGTGACTTCGAACGGTCCGCACCCTCCGGCGCTGTCACCTCGGGCCGCATCGAATGGGGCCACGGTGATTTTCTCACCCTGCCCGCCGGATGCACGTCCGTGCACAGCGCCGGAGCGACCGGCGCGCTGCTCTACCGGGTCACGGACGCCCCGCTGCTCAAACACCTCGGAGTGAAGCCTTCGGAAGGCCGCTTCGAACCCACCCGTTTCGACGCGGCAGAGGCCTCGCAACGACTGGCCGAGGTGGAGCGCCACCCCGAGGCCTCGGATCGCAGCCGGGTGAGCATCCTGCTCGGCAACACCGCCTGGCCCCAGACGCGCACGGTTACTCACACGTTGTGGGCCATGCTCGGCGTCCTTCCGGCCGGGCGGTTCCAGCGGCCCCACCGCCATCAGAGCGTGGCCCTCGACCTCATCACCGAGTGCGCACCGGGTTGCTACTCGTTGATAGGCGCCCGGCTCGGGGCCGACGGAGCCATCCTCGATCCGGTGCGGGTGGAGTGGTCGGCCGGGGGGGCCTTCGTCACGCCGCCCGGCCTCTGGCACAGCCATCACAACGAGTCGGGCCAGCCGGCCTATCTGGTACCCGTCCAGGACGCCGGCCTGCACACCTATCTGCGGTCACTGGACATCCGATTCGCGCCGGCGGACGACTGAGGAGTTGTGCCCTTCGCCAGTGCGCTGTCCGAGCACCCGGTCGCCGCCCTTGCCACCGGAGAGGTGACCGGGGCGGTACTCGAGGCCCTCGGCGATCGCCCGGACCTGGTGATGGTGTTCGCCACCCGACCCCACGCCGGGGCCCTCGAGGACATCGTGCGCACGGTGTCGTCGGTGCTCCATCCCTTGGCCGTCGCCGGCTGCGCAGCGGAGTCAGTGCTCGGGACGGGACGGGGGGTCGAGGAGACCCCGGCCCTCTCCCTGTGGGCGGGCCGGGTCGGCCCTCTCGTCCAGCTGGCCCTCACGGCCACCCGTCTGGCTGACGATTCGTGGCATTTCGCCGGCTGGCCCGTGGACATCGGGTTCGAGCCGAGCGCGTTGGTGCTGCTGGCCGATCCCTTCACCTTTCCCGCCGGCGAGTTCCTGGCCTGGATCGACGAGACCCGACCCGGGCTGCCGGTCATCGGCGGGAACGTCTCGGGGGGGCGCGGGCCGGGCGGCAGCCGCCTGGTCATCGGGGATCGGGTTGTCTCCTCGGGCGCCACCGGTGTGCTCCTCGGATCCGGTGTCTCCGTCGAGGCCGCGGTCTCGCAGGGCTGCCGGGCCTACGGCAACGCCCTCACGGTGACCCGATCGGACCGCAACGTGATCTACGAGGTGGCCGGGGTGCCCGCCATGGAGTGCATGGTCGACCAGATCAAGTCCGGCCTCGATCCGTTGGAGGTGGCGGGGATCCAGTCCAACGGCCTCTTCATCGGGCGTCTCATCGACGAGCACCTCGAAGACCCCGGGCCCGGGGACTACCTGATCCGCAACGTGGTCGGCGTCGATCGCTCGACGGGTGCGGTGGCCGTGGACGACCGGGTTCCACTGGGCAGCACGGTCCGCTTCCATCGGCGGGATGCCCGGACCGCCCACCTCGAGCTGGGGCAGGTCCTGGGCGAACGGCAGGCGGATTCGGCCCTCATGTTCACCTGCAACGGCCGTGGATCCCGCCTGTTCGACGACGCCCATCACGACGCCCGGGTGCTCGAGCGCTCGGTGGGGCCCGTCCCATTGGGCGGGTTCTTCGCCGCCGGCGAGTTCGGTCCGATCGGCGGACACAACTTCGTCCACGGATTCACCGCGTCGACGTCGCTGTTCCGCCAGCGGTGAGTGGCGGGCCTGCGCCACGACCCACTGTCACCACGGCGCAGTCGGCCTATAGGGTGGCCATCAATGACTGAACGCCTGCTACAGACTTCGGACTCGGCCGTCGACGGCGATCTCGAACAGCTCGGGATCAACGTCATCCGGGGTCTGGCCATGGACGCTCCCCGGGCCGCCAACTCGGGCCACTCCGGCACCGCCATGGCCCTGGCTCCCCTGGCCCACGTGCTGTTCACGCGGGTGATGCGGCACGACCCGTCCGAGCCGGGCTGGCCCGATCGCGACCGATTCGTCCTCTCCAATGGCCATGCCTCGATCCTGCTCTACTCGATGCTCTACCTCACGGGCTACGGCCTGACCCTCGACGACTTGCGCGGGTTCCGCCAATGGGGCAGCCGCACCCCGGGGCACCCGGAGCTCAATCACGCCCCCGGCGTCGAGGTGACCACCGGCCCGCTCGGCCAGGGCGTGGCCAACGGCGTGGGCATGGGGATCGCCGAACGGTGGCTGCGCACGAACTTCTCCCCCGAGGTCTGCGACCACCACACCTTCGTGATCGCGGGCGACGGGTGCTTCGAAGAGGGCATCTCCCATGAAGCAGCCTCGCTGGCCGGCCACCTCCGGTTGGGACGCCTGGTCTATGTCTACGACGACAACCACATCACCATCGACGGGCCCACCGAGCTGGCCTACTCGGACAAGGTGGGCGAGCGCTTTGACGCCTACGGGTGGGGGGTGGAGAACATCGGCGACACGGCCAACGACGTCGACGCCATCGAGGCGGCCCTGCTCCGGGCGCGAGCAGACGAGGACCGGCCGTCCCTCATCATCCTGCGCAGCCACATCGGCTACCCATCGCCCCACCTGACCGACACGGCCAAGGCGCACGGCGACCCGTTCCCCGAAGAGGAGATCCGCCTGACCAAGGGGATCCTCGGCCTGCCCGAGGACCAGTCGTTCTGGGTGCCGGCCGAGGTCCTCGACCTGTACCGCCGGTGCATCCCCCGGGGACAGGCGTGGAGGGCCGAGTGGACCCGGCGCTTCGAGGGCTGGCCCGGCGACAAGGCCCGGTGGGAGGCGGCCCAGGGCGGGCACGGGATGCCCGGGTGGGACTCGAAACTGCCCACCTTCGCACCGGAGGACGGGCCCATGGCCACCCGCAAGGCCATCAAGGCCTGCCTCGATGCCACGGGCGACAGCATCCCGGGGGTGTTTCCCGGGAGTGCCGACCTGACCGGGAACACCGGAATGGCCATGGCCGGAGCCGTGGCCCAATCGGCGGCGGAGCCCGGCGGCGATCTGGTCCACTTCGGCATCCGCGAGCACGGCATGGGCGGGGTCATGACCGGGATGGCCGCCCACCGCGGCGTCCTGCCCATCGGCGGCACGTTCTTCGTCTTCAGCGACTACATGCGGGGTGCCGTCCGGGTGGCCGCCCTCTCCGATGTCCATGTCATCTACTCGTGGACCCACGATTCGGTCGGGCTCGGGCAGGACGGCCCGACCCACCAGCCGGTCGAGCAGCTCGCCGCGGTCAGGGCCATGCCCAACCTCCGGGTCATCCGTCCTGCCGATGCCAACGAGACCGCCCAGGCCTGGCGCATCGCTGTGACCAGTGACGGCCCCACCGCCCTCATCCTGACCCGCCAGGAGATCCCGGTACTGGCCGAGACGGCCGGGCTCGCCGAACAGGGGGTGTCGAGCGGTGCCTACGTCCTGCGCGACCCGGCCGGTGGATCCCCGCAGGTGGTGCTCATCGGCACCGGCAGCGAGGTCCACGTCTGCCTGGTCGCCGCCGATCGTCTCGCCTCCACCGGCGTGCGCGCCCGGGTGGTGTCGTTCCCGTCCTGGGAGCTGTTCGCCAGCCAGCCGGACGACTACCGACGCCGGGTCCTCCCCCGAGGCATCCCCCGGCTGGCCGTGGAAGCCGCCAGCTCGTTCGGCTGGGAACGCTATGCCGATGCCACGGTGTGCCTGGACCACTTCGGGGCGTCGGCCCCCGGAGAGGTGGCCCTGCAGGAGTTCGGCTTCACCCCCGAGCATGTGGCATCCCGGGCCACCGCCCTGCTCGCCGCGCAGGGGGCGTCGTGACCCGGGGCGGCACGGAAGCGGTGGCGCCCGCCCTCGGGCGGAGTCTGCCCGATCCACGGAACCTGCCTGATGGAAAGGATCTCCCATGACCCTCTTGCATGAACTGTTCGAACGTGAAGGCCAGAGCCCCTGGCTCGACAACCTCCGCAGGGACTGGCTCCAGGACGGGACCATGGCTGGTCTCGTCGCCCAGGGGATCCGGGGGGTGACGTCCAATCCGACCATCTTCGCCAAGGCCATCGCCGGCCAGGACAGCTACGACGCAGAGTTCGGTGAGCTCATCAAGACGAAGTCGGTCAACGAGGCCTACTGGGACCTGGTCATCAGCGACATCGATTCGGCTCTGGACCTGTTCCGCCCGCTCTACGACTCCTCGTCGGGTGGTGACGGCTACATCTCGGTGGAGGTGGCGCCGGCATTGGCCCACGACGCCAAGGGGACCATTGCCATGGCCCGGGACCTCCACACCCGCATCGACCAGCCCAACGTCCTGGTCAAGATCCCGGCCACCGCCGAAGGAGTGACCGCCATACGCCAGATGATCAGCGAAGGACGCAGCATCAACGTCACGCTCATCTTCAGCATCGCCCGCTACGGAGAGGTCATCGAGGCGTATCTCTCCGGTCTCGAGTCCCTGGCCGCGTCGGGCCGCGACGACCTCTCCCATGTGGCCAGCGTGGCGTCCTTCTTCGTCAGCCGGGTGGACACCGAGGTGGACCGCCGGATCGAGGCGGCGGCGCCCTCGGCCACCGACCCGGACGAGCTGCTGGCTCTGCGAGGCCAGGCCGCCGTGGCCCAGGCCCGGCTGGCGTACCAGCTGTTCACCAGCAGCTTCTCCGGGCCTCGATGGGAGGCGCTGGCCGGCAAGGGGGCCAGGCCCCAACGGCCGCTGTGGGCGTCGACCTCGACCAAGAACCCGGCCTACCCTGATCTGGCCTACGTGAACACGTTGATCGGCCCTCACACGGTGAACACCATGCCCGACGGCACCATCGCCGACTTCTTGGACCACGGCACTGTGGCCCGCACCGTCGACACCGAGCTCGACGCCGCCGAACGCCTCATGGGCGCCCTCTCGGCCGCCGGCATCGAGATGGAGGATGTGGCCCAGACACTCGAAGACGAGGGCGTGGCATCCTTCGCCAAATCGTTCGACGAGCTCCTGCAGTCCCTTTCCGACAAAGCCAACACCCTCACCGCCGGGAGATAACCCTGGATCCTGCCGATCGTCCAGCGGGACCTCCCCCGAGCCGATCGTCCGTACTCCACGAGATGGCCACTGCGCCCGAGTGGTCGCCCGCTGTTCCGGACCCGAGGGCCACACGGCAGCGGCCCACGACACAGAGCGGCCCACGACACAGCATCCCCACGACACAGAGTTCTCACGACACAGAGTTCTCACGACACAACAGCCCACGACAGAGGAGAGCAGCATGAAGATCGCCATGGTCGGACTGGGCAAGATGGGCGCCAACATGACCCAGCGGCTCATCGAGCACGGGCACCAGGTCGTCGCCTTCGACCTTTCGGAGCAGGCCCGCTCGGCCGCGGCTTCGATCGGGGCCGACCCGGCCGCGACCCTCGAGGAACTGGCCGGCAAGCTCTCCGCACCGCGGGTGGCATGGGTGATGGTACCGGCCGGTGATGCGACCAACTCGACGATCACCTCCCTGTCCGACCTGTTCGAGGCGGGCGACGTGATCATCGACGGAGGCAACTCCAATTACAAGGAGACCGCTCCCCTGGTGCAGGAGCTGGCGGCGAAGGGCGTCGCCCTCGTCGACGCCGGCACCTCGGGCGGCATCTGGGGACTCAAAGAGGGCTACTGCCTCATGGTCGGTGGGACCAAGGAGGCCGTGGCCGTGGCCGAGCCGGCGTTCTTGGCGCTGGCGCCCGAAGGCGGGTACGCCCATGTCGGCCCGCCCGGCGCCGGCCACTTCGTGAAGATGGTCCACAACGGCATCGAGTACGGGCTCATGCAGGCCTATGCCGAAGGATTCGAGATCATGTCGGAGGCGCCCGAGTTCGACCTCGACCTCCATCAGATCTCCGCCATCTGGCGGTACGGATCGGTCGTGCGCAGCTGGCTGCTCGAGCTGGCGGAGCGAGCCCTGCGCCCCGAATCGGGGTTCGATCAGATCGAGGCGGTGGTCGTCGACTCCGGCGAAGGACGATGGACGGTGGAGGAGGCCCTCGACCGAGGCGTCTCGGCTCCGGTGATCTCCTCTGCCCTGTTCGCCCGGTTCGCCTCCCGCAAGAAGGACGCCTTCGGCCTCCGCCTGGTGTCGGCGCTGCGCAACCAGTTCGGGGGGCACGCCTTCGTCACCGCCGGTGGGAAGCAGGGCGGAGAGACCCTCACGGCCAAATGACCCCCGAAGCGACCACCCAGGGCGGCGGACAGGCGGCCGCCGGGCCTGCCTCCTCCGATGCGACCAACACGAGCAAGGCCCACCCCAGGCCGCGATCCCTTCCGCCCGTGCTGTCGAAGGCTCCTCCGGCGGCCATGGTGATATTCGGCGCCTCCGGTGATCTCACGGCCCGGAAGATCCTTCCGGCGCTGGCCCGGCTGGCCGACCGCGGGGTGCTCGACGACGGCTTCACCGTGATCGGGGTGGCCCGCACCGCATGGACCGACGAGGAGTTCCGCGCCCACGTGGCCGAGGCCACGCCCGAAGGCGGGTCCAAGTGGAAGGCCTTGACGGCTCGGTTCAAATACATCACCGGCGAGTACAACCATCCGGAGACGTTCAGCACGCTCAAGGCGCATCTCGACGAGTCCGACCGGCTCGACGGGACAGCCGGCAACCGGCTCTACTATCTGGCCACGATCCCGAGCGTGTTCGGACTGGTGGCCGAGGCGCTGGCCGAACATGCGTGTACCCGGCCCGCCGAGGGCGGGACCTTCGCCCGGGTGGTGGTCGAGAAGCCCTACGGACGGGACCTCGACAGCGCCATCGCCCTCGACGAGCAGATGCACGCCGCCTTCGATGAGGGCCAGATCTACCGGATCGACCACTACATGGGAAAGGAAACCGTCCAGAACGTCCTCGCCCTGCGGTTCGCCAACGCCATCTTCGAGCCGATCTGGAACCGGCGGTACATCTCCCAGGTCCAGGTGACCGTGGCCGAGAGCCTGGGCGTGGAGCACCGTGGCGGCTTCTACGAGACCGCGGGCGCCCTCCGGGACATCGTGCAGAACCACGTCATGCAGGTGCTGGCCCTCACCCTCATGGAGTCCCCCACCAGCACCGAGGCCGACCGGGTACGCGACGAGAAGGTCAAGCTGCTCCACGCCGTGGACATCCCCACCCCGGACGAGGCGGTCGACAAGTCGGTTCGGGGCCAGTACACGGAGGGGTTCATCGACGGCGAGAAGGTCATCGGCTACCGACAGGAGCAGGACGTCTCGCCCGACAGCCAGACCGAGACCTACCTGGCCCTGCGGTTGCGGGTGGAGAACTGGCGTTGGGCCGGCGTACCCATCTTCGTGCGCACGGGCAAGCGGCTGCCGGCCCGGGTCACCGAGGTGGCGCTCACCTTTCGGTCGGTCCCGTTCCTCCTGTTCGACCATCGGACGAGCCGCGACCTGAGGCCCAACACGTTGGTCCTGCGGATCCAACCCGACGAGGGCATCAGCCTCGAATTCGGGGCCAAGGTCCCCGGCGAGAAGTTCCACGTGAGGTCGGTGGCCATGGACTTCTCCTACGCCGAGGCCTTCGCCGGAATGGAGTCCGCCGACGGGTACGAGCGCCTCATCCACGACGCCATGGTCGGGGACGCCACCTTGTTCATCCGGTCCGACGAGGTCCAGCAGGCGTGGAGGATCGTCGACCCCTACCTCAAGGCGTGGTCGGAGCCCGGCGGGGGAATGCACTTCTACCCGGCCGGGACATGGGGACCGCACATGGCGGACCTGTTGGTCGAGCGGTCGGGAGACGAATGGCGCAATCCGGTGATCGACCTCGAACTGTCCGGCGGACGCCTGACCGAGCTCCCACAGTAGGGGCCCTGCGGTGAACGGGACGGTCGAAGTGGTGGAGTCGGTCCCCGACGCCCTGGCCCGGGTGGTGGCCGGCTCGTTGCACGCGGCGACGACTGCTGGGTTCTCCCTCTTCCTTTCGGGCGGTTCGACCGCCGAGGCGTGCTACCGACGGCTGGTAGCGCTGTCGGCTCCCGGCCTGGGCGGCACCACCCCAGTCGACTGGACCGCAGTGGACGTCTACCTGGGCGACGAGCGGTGCGTGCCCCCCGATCATGCGGACTCCAACCACCGGATGATCGCCGAGGTGCTGCTGGGTCCGGTCGGGCCGGTGAGGTCGGACCACCCCATGTACCGATCCGGAGCGCCCGAGGCGGCGGCCGCCGCCTATCAGCGCCTGATCGATCCGCTCGGTGCCTTCGATCTCATCCACCTCGGGATGGGACCGGACGGCCACTGCGCCTCCCTCTTCCCCGGCTCCGTCGCCCTGGAGGTGGACGACCCCGGCGTGCTGGTCATGGCCAACCGCGATCCCAGCGCCAACAATGCCCACGACCGGATCACCCTCACCCTTCCGGCCATCGCCCGGGCCCGGCTGGTGGTCTTCACCGTCTCCGGTGCGTCGAAGCGGTCGGCCTTCGGGCGCATCGTGGCCGGCGAGGACCTGCCGGCGGCCAGAGCCACGGCCGACCGGGTGCTGTGGCTGGTCGACCCGGCCGCCCTCGGCGACACCCCTCTGCCCGTCCAGGGCCCCGGCGGGTGAGCGACGCCAGACCGCCCGGTCGCCGCCACAACCTCCTCCGGTAAGGTGTCGCCGATGCCCGCCGATCCCGGCTCTCCCGCGTGAACCTTGCCGCCCGGCCGCGGCCCGGGACGGCGCACACGGCCCTGATCACCACGCCGATCGACGAGCTGCAGGCCGGGGCCCGCGGGGTCCGCGACGCAGCCCACGGCAACCGGATCACCTTCTCCCCCAAGGTGTTCATCCCTCTCACCATGCTGTGTCGCGACCGCTGCGGCTACTGCACCTTCGCCAAGGCACCGGCCCGGGTCGAATCCCCGTATCTGACCATCGAGCAGGTCCTCGGCATCGCCCGTGCGGGCCGGGAGGCCGGTTGCCACGAGGCGCTCTTCAACCTGGGAGAGGGACCCGAAGATCGGTACCCGGTCGCCCGCCGATGGCTGACCGACCACGGATTCACATCCACGGTCGACTACCTGGTGGCAGCCTGCCGGGCCGTGGCCGAAGAGACGGGCCTCCTGCCTCACGCCAACGCCGGCGCCCTGGCGCTGGAGGACCTCGTCCGGCTGCGGGAGGTGACGGCCAGCCAGGGCATGATGATCGAATCGGTCAACCCCGACCTGGCCGCCCACCGCGCCGCGCCCGACAAGACACCGGCGCGGCGGATGGCCACGCTCGACGCCGCCGGCGTGGCGCAGGTTCCGTTCACCACCGGCCTGCTGGTTGGGATCGGCGACTCCCGCGCCGATCGCCTGGACGCCTTGGAGGCAATCGCCGACAGTCACCGTCGTCACGGCCACGTGCAGGAGGTGATCATCCAGAACTTCCTGCCCAAAGCGGACACCTCCATGCACCGATCTCCCCCGTGCCCGACCGACGAGTTCCTGTGGACGATCGCCGCCGCCCGGCTGGTGCTCCCCCCCGAGGTCCACCTGCAGGCGCCGCCGAATCTCTCGGACGACCTCGCTCCGCTCCTCGACTCGGGGATCGACGACTGGGGCGGGGTCTCGCCCGTAACCGCCGATCATGTCAACCCGGAGCGGGCATGGCCGGCGTTGCGCATCCTGCGCCAGGCGACCGAAGAGGCCGGATTCACCCTGGCTCCCCGGCTGACCCTGTACCCCAGCTTCGCCCTGGGACCCGATCAATGGCTTGACGACCACATGCGCTTTCCCGTGCTCGACGCCTCGGATGCCGAAGGGCTGGGACGCGACCACCCATGGTGCTCGGGCGGAGAGACGCCGCCCCCGGCTCTGCTGAGCACGCGCCTCGACATCCGCCGCGGTCCTGCCGGCGTGGTGGAAAGGAGGCCTCCCGTCGTCCCGTCTCCGACCACCGGCAGCGCGGTAGGCGACGTCCTGGCCGGTGTGCTCGACGGGGACGCCGTCGGCGAGGACGAGATCGTCACCTTGTTCGGGGCCCGCGGACCGGAGGTTCGGGCGGTGGCCGAGGTGGCCGACCTGCTCAGGTTCGAAGCGGTCGGAGACGAGGTCACCTTCGTGGCCAACCGCAACATCAACTACACCAACGTGTGCACATTCAAGTGCAAATTCTGCGCCTTCTCCAAGGGGCCGCTCTCCCTCAACCTCCGGGGAAGCCCCTACCTCCTCGAACTGAGCGAGATCACCGAGCGGGTGCGCGAAGCGGAGGCGCTGGGCGCCACCGAGGTCTGCCTTCAGGGGGGGATCCATCCCAAGTTCGACGGGGAGTACTACCTCGAGGTGATCAAGGCGGTGCGCGAGGCGTCGGCGACCATCCACATCCACGGCTTCACCGCGCTCGAGGTCACCGAGGGAGCCCGCCGCTCGGACATGTCATTGGCGGACTATCTGGTCCTCTTGCGTGACGCCGGCCTCAAGACCCTGCCGGGGACCGCCGCCGAGATCCTCGACGATCCGGTGCGGCAGATCCTGTGCCCGGACAAGATCGACACCGACCAATGGCTCTTCGCCCACCGCACCGCCCATGGCGTCGGGCTCCGTTCCAATGTGACCATCATGTTCGGCGCCGTCGAACGGCCCCGCTCGTGGGCCCGCCATCTGATCCGGACCCGAGCCCTGCAGGCCGAGACGGGGGGGTTCACCGAATTCGTGCCGCTCCCCTTCGTGCACATGGCCACGCCCATCTATCTGCAGCGCCGATCCCGCAGAGGGCCGACCTTCCGCGAGACACTCCTCATGCATGCCGTCGGCCGGATCGCCTATCGCGGCGCCATCGACAACATCCAGATCAGTTGGGTCAAGTTGGGAGTCGAAGGGGTGCGGCAGATACTCAGGGCCGGCGTCAACGACCTGGGCGGCACCCTCATGGACGAGAACATCTCCCGGGCCGCCGGGGCCGCCCACGGCCAGATGATGGATGCCGAGCGCTTCGGCGCCATCGTCATCCCGCTGGGGCGCACGCTGGCCCAACGGACCACGCTGTACGGACGGGTCCCGGGTCACGGGGGCCGCACCGAAGCACTCGCAGCCGCCAACTGAGATGGCCCCGGAATCGAGCGGCTCCGAGCCCGACTCCGACGACCGGGTCGAGACGGCGGTGGCCCAGTTGGCCGAAGCCCTGGCAACGGATGGCACCTCACGCACCCAGCAGCGGCTCTACCGATCGATGCTCCGAACCGTGGTGGGCCTGGCTACCGTGGGCACCGAGGTCATCGATCTCAAATTAGCCGACTCCGCCCTGGCCGAGATGGCGGAGGCGTTCCGGGTGTTCCGACCCTTCCGCCGGCAACGGAAGGTCACCATCTTCGGATCGGCCCGCACCCGGCCCGACCATGCCGCCTACCGTTCGGCCCGTGACCTCGCCGGCTCGCTGGCCGATGCCGACTGGATGGTCGTCACCGGGGCCGGCCCCGGCATCATGGCCGCCGGCATGGAGGGGGCGGGGCGCGACCGGTCCATCGGGGTGAACATCCGACTCCCGTTCGAGCAGGGGGCCAACGCCTTCATCGCCCAGGATCCCAAGCTGGTCGAGATGCGGTACTTCTTCACCCGCAAGCTCATGTTGATCAAGGAGTCGGATGGCTACGTCGTGCTGCCCGGTGGGTTCGGGACCCTCGACGAGGGATTCGAACTGCTGACGCTCCTCCAGACGGGAAAGGCCGAACCGGCGCCCGTGGTCATGCTCGACACGCCGGGGGGGGCGTTCTGGAATGCCTGGAACGAGTTCCTCGACACCGAGGTCGAGCCGCGTGACCTGGTGTCCCCCGACGACCGCGCCCTCTTCATGGTCACTGACGACGTGGGCCGGGCCACAGACGAGCTGCTGGGCTTCTACCGGAACTACCAGTCGTGCCGGTGGGTGGGTGACCTGCTCGTCATCAGGCTGTTGGTGGCCCCGGGCAAGGCCGAGTTGACCGACCTCAACCGTGCCTTCGCCGACCTCGTCGGCGAAGGCGTCATGCGCCTGTCCAAGCCGCTGCCCCCCGAACGTGCCGACCACGACCACCTCGACCTGCCCAGACTGGTGTTCCGGTTCGACAAGGTCCACTACGGACGGCTCCGGCAGTTGATCGACACCCTGAATCGACTCGGCTGAGGAGTCCGCCCACCTCGGTCCCGGACCAAGGTCCGGAACCTCGGGGGCTGCGCCCCGGCGCCCGAAGGCCCTCAGGGACCTTCCTCGGGGGTCACAGGCGCAGACCGCGGCCCATCCAGCAGCGAGGCGGCCTTGTCCACCGACCGCCGGGCCCGGGTGATGCGCTTCTCCTCGGCGGTCACCGCCGGATCGGGAACTCCCCCGGCCCGCACCGAGTCGGTCGCCTCTCGCAGCCGGTCGAGGGCCAGGTCGGCCAGCTCCTCCCCGATCCCGCGCAGGCGCTCGGCGATGTCAGCCGGATCGGCACCCACCGGGGGTCAGCGCCCGGTCTTGATCTCGACCTCGACGACCTCGAATACCCCGTCGGCGTGCTGGGAGCGAAGGACCTTCTTGTCGAACTTGCCCACACTGGTCTTCGGGATCTCCTGGATGAACACCCAGCGTTCGGGAAGCCACCAGCGGCTCACCCGACCGGTCAGGAACTCGAGCAGCTCATCGGCATTCAGTGTCGTATCGGATTCGAGCACCACCACCACCAGAGGGCGCTCGCTCCAGCGTTCGTCGGGCACCGCGATCACAGCGGCCTCCACCACGCCCGGATGGGCCATCACCTCGTTCTCCAGCTCCACCGAGGAGATCCACTCCCCTCCGGACTTGATGACGTCCTTGGTCCGGTCGCTGATCTGCATGTACCCGCGGCGGTCGAGAGATCCGATATCCCCCGTCCGGAGCCAGCCGTCGTGGAACCGCTCCGGCGTCGGATCGTTGTAGTACGAGCCGGCGATCCATGGTCCCCGGGCCTCGAACTCGCCGACCGACTCTCCGTCGTTCGGAAGGACCGTTCCGTCCTCCCCGACCACACGGATCTCGACCCCCGGCACGACGCGGCCAGTCTTGGCCCGCCAGTTCATCTCCTCTTCGGGAGGGGTGCCGCGCGGAGGCAGCGCCAATGAGCAGAGCGGGCTGGTCTCGGTCATGCCCCAGCCCTGGACCATCTCGATGCCCAACTCATCCTGGAACCGCTCGATGAGGGTCCGGGGTACTGCGGCCCCACCGGCGGTGATCAGGCGGAGGGAGGACAGATCCACCTCGTGGGTCTGGGCGTAGCGGAGGAGATCACTCCAGATGGTCGGCACCCCGGCCGACAGGGTCGGCCGGTGGCGGGCGATCGTCGCCACCAAGGGCTCGGCCTGGAGGAACATCTGGGGCATGATCAGGTCGGCCCCGGTGAGAAAGGCGCCGTAGGGGGTCCCCCAGGCGTTGGCGTGGAACATGGGCACGATGGACAGCACCCGGTCCAACTCGTTGATCCCGAGCGACGAACCCGAGGTGATGGCCATGGTGTGCAGGTAGGTCGAACGATGGCTGTAGACCACGCCCTTGGGGTTGCCGGTGGTGCCTGACGTGTAACACATGGCCGCGGCCTGGCGCTCGTCGAACGTGGGCCAGTCATAGCCCGGCTCCTCGGCGCCCAGCAGCTCCTCGTACGAGAGGGTCTCCCCCAAGGCGCTGGGGTCGCCGTCCCCGACCACCACGATGTGCTTCACGGTGCCCAGCTGGTCACGGACCCGCGCCAGCAGGGGGATGAGGGATCCGTCCACGATGATGACCTTGTCCTCGGCGTGGTTGATCACGAAGGCCAGCTGCTCGGGGAAGAGACGGAGGTTCAGGGTGTGGAGGACCGCCCCCATGCCCGGAATGCCCAGATAGGCCTCGAGGTGGGTCTGGTTGTTCCACAGGAACGTTCCCACCCGGTCGCTGTCACCCACGCCCAGGCGCTCGAGGGCGGCGGCCAGGCGCTCGGCGCGCTCGGCCACCTCAGTGAAGGAGGCCTCGAGGTACTCGCCCGCCGGCCCGGTGATGGTGATGACCTGGCTGTCGCCGTAGACCTGCTGGCCGTGGCGCATGATCCCACTGACCAACAGCGGAGCATCCTGCATGGTACTGAGCACGGTCGGCCCTCCCCTGTCACCTCCGGAATGCCGGATGACCGAGCATACCGATCCAGATCCGTCGGGTCATTTGAGCCCGGGCCTGGCGCCGGCACCGGGCCGAGGGGGTTGCGCCGGCGGAGGAGCCGATGCTGAACTGGAGGCCTCGGAGCCCGAAGCTGGCACGCCGGCACGGGCGGTGGGGCGCTCCCGCCATCCCGACCCTCTGAGCGAGGCCGCTCACGCTGTCCGACCAGCCGGCGCGGAGGTTCGGCGATGGGCAAGTTCGTCTCGGTGGCCGTCATCGCGGTCATCATCTTCACGGTGGGTCTGCTGCTGTTGGTGGCGGTCATGGCCGGGGCGGGGGCCGGGTCCTCCGGCTCGGGCCCTGCCAATGCGGCCGGCCCGTCCACCGGACAGCTGCCCGGGTCCGGAGGAGTCCAGCCGGGTCCGGCCATCCCTCCGACGTGGTTGACGCTCTACCAGCAGGCGGCCGACACCTGCACCGGACTGCCCTGGCCGGTGCTCGCCGCCATCGGCACCGTCGAGACCCGCAGCGGCCAGTCGACGGCCCCGGGAGTGTGGTCCGGCGCCAATGCCGCCGGTGCGGAAGGCCCGATGCAGTTCGAACCGGCCACGTTCGCGGCCTACGCCACCGTCGGGCCGGGAGGAGCGCAACCGGCGTCGCCCTACGACCCCACCGATGCCGTCTACACCGCGGCGGCCCTGCTCTGTGGCAACGGTGCGGGAGCACCCGCCACCCTGCGGACAGCCATCGCCGACTACAACCACTCCGAGACCTACGTCAACACCGTGCTCACCCTGGCCGTTGCCTACGGGCAGGATCCGAACGCCTCGGGCACCGTGGTGGTCGCCCTCTCCTTCGCCGCCCAGCAGCTCAACACCCCGTACGTCTGGGGCGGCGCCGGCGATGGTGGCTTCGACTGCTCCGGTCTGGCCCAGGCCGCCTACCGGAACGCGGGCATCGCCCTGCCCCGTGTCGCCCAAGACCAATTCGACATCGGACCTCGAGTCCCCGCCGGCTCGACCGTGCAACCGGGCGATCTCATCTTCTTCGGCAGCGGGCCCTCCGGCGTGGACCACGTCGGACTCTACGTGGGTGCGGGCGAGATGATCGATGCACCCCACACCGGCGCCCTGGTGCGATTCGACAGCGCCCGATGGCCGGGGCTGGCCGGGGCCACCCGGCCCGGGTAGTCCCACCCCTGCGGGCGCCGGGAGAAGACGTGGCTTCGGCGACGTCACGGAAACGACTGGAAGGGCGGTGGACCTGCGAATGCTGGACCTCGGTTCATGGCCTCCCTTCGGCTCGGGCCCAAGAGACGTCGTGTTGACCATAGATATGACCCCGGCCCCGGTCGCGCTCCGGAGTCCCAGATGACGGCTCGAGCTTCAGGGCAGCTCGACCGGACGATGGTCACCGACCAGGTCCAAGACCTCGTCGAACCCCAGACAGAAGCACTTCATGAGGACATCGGGATCGGGCACCGCAGCCGTGTCGATGGTGAAACCCACACAACAGATCCCGCAGTAGGTGAAGAGGGTGGCGTTCACCGCCGCGCCGGTCGTCGGCCCGAAGGCATGGTACCCCGACACCGGCGCGCCGCTGAGGTAGATGGGGGTCTTCATGCCCGGTACGTCGCTGGCCAGCAGGTCGATGTGCTTCAGCATGCTCCCGACCACGCTCGAAGGGAGCATGTTCAAGGCGCCGGCGATCGAGTTCGACAGCGGTAGCGCACGCTCGTCCCGGGCGGAGCGGCAGCGCCGGCCGGTCATGCGCACCCGCTCGGCCGGATCCGCCACCCCGACAGGCACTCTGAACCGAGCGAGCGTGATCCGATTGCTCGCCGCCGGGTCGTCCTCCTTGCGGATCGAGATCGGCATGGTGATCCGGAGGTCACCTACAGGAGCGCCGTGGTGCTCGTGGTAGCGACGTAAACCGCCGGTGATCGAAGCCACGAACGCATCGTTGAGCGAACCCCCCACCGACGCGGCCGCTTGCTTCAGGTCCCGAAAGTCAACGTCCACCATGCTCAGATGGCGATCGAGACCTCTTCCGGTCATCAACTGCGAGAGCGTGCTGGGGACCGGCTCCACGAACCGAGCAACCGAAAGCGCTGTTGCCAACGCGTCGGCAGCCGAGTCCCACGGATGTCGGACCGCGTGAATCGCCGTAGGGATGGCATCGGACAGCCCATGGCGAACGGTTTCCGTGACGCGGTGCGTGGTATAGGCGACCGCCTCTCGAACGAGCGTCATGGTACCGGGAGTGTTCCCGTCCCACTCCGGTATAGGGACCTCTTCCCCGGGATCGGCCCCGCTCGTGGTGTCGAACAGCAGAAGGGCCAGCCGAACGCCACCGATCCCATCCGTCAATGAGTGATGGACTTTCATGACCAACGCGGATTGGTCGCCGACCAGGTTCTCGACCAACGTGAACTGCCACAGCGGCCGGGTCGGGTCGAAGCCGCTCATAGCCTCAACGCGAGCGAAATCGAGCACCGTGGCCCGGGTGTGTGGCCGAGGCGAATCGATGCGGCGCAGATGCAATGACAAATCGAAGTCAGTGTCCACCCAACGGGGCGGCGCCAATCGGCCCGGCGGCTGGAGCGGACGCTGCCGGAAACGTGGAACGAGCCGGGTCGCTCGCTCCAGCCGAGCCGTCAGCACCTCGTAGTCGGGACGACCGTCGAGCCAGGCGATGGCCAGGATCGTGACCCGGAGATTGGGATCGGCCTCGAGATACCACGAGAACGCATCCGTATCCCGCATGAATCGCTCTGATCGTTCGGTCATAGCGGCTCCCGGATCGGGGAGGTCCCTTCCGTCGGCATAGTCACTTCCAATTCGGATCACGTACGCAGGCCATCACGTCCCCACAGCGGTCAAGAGTTCGGTGGAAGGAGGATGCCAAAGGGGGACACCAAGGGTCCGGAACGCGCAGTCACGGGTCGGGGGTGCCCGTCCCGGATCGCCGGACATGCCGGACGCCTCGAGGCCCGAGCGGTTCAGTCGCCTCTCTCTGTCTCACGCAGCGCGTTCTGGCCAACTTTGACCATCCTTTGCGCAAAATGCGTCGACGTGCCAACCAGTTGCTCCGTCATCTTGAACGCCGAATCGATGATCTTCTTGCGAGGACCGCCGTCAGCCGACAGATCTGGGAACACCCCGTTGACGGTGTCAAGGAACCTCCGCACTGCCTCGAGCGCCGAGTTCTCCGCATCCTGGACCGACTCGATGATGCGGTCGGTGCCATCGGCTTTTGTCTCCGTTGTGGTCATTGACGTCTCCTCTTCTCAGCCCTCGATTCGCCAGAATTGTGGCTGCAGCCAGTTGTTACATGAAGACAGGCCGCGAACTAGTGCTCTCGCGCGTTAATCATTGTGACTTACGCGACTCGTAGTGGACGACC
>JADEYI010000598.1_pt1 | contig 44893 bp, 48 predicted proteins | sample 8542331 | NCBI WGS metagenome assembly JADEYI01 (sample SAMN16510988, study PRJNA670497) | mine drainage metagenome | isolation source: biofilm near Copperflume 1 | place: Germany: Marsberg coppermine Kilianstollen | collected 2018-02 | reverse complement strand
AGAGGCAAGGTGCGTCCTGCAGACAAGCTGCAGTTGAAGGCTGCCATAATCCTACGCCTTGTTGGACTCGCCAGATCGAAGCAAGACCCAGTCAATTGTGGGCACGGTGCTCAGTATTTGTACCGCCCCCCGCCAGCCGGGGCCAAATGGCTGAGCATAATAGTATCGACTCCAGAATTGCATGGCACCCTTGCGTGGGGTGCCAGAATTAATCTTTTTGTTGCTTGGCTGCGACGACATACAGCACTCTGCATGTGTCTTGCTAAAATAAATTCTTCTTGTCTAGAGACAACTTTTTAACACATCTGAGGCTGCAGTCAAATTGAGCAATTTCACCCACAGAGTCCTTGATAGCCATGCTCAATGTGTCATTTTGCATTCCTGCTCCACTTTCGGGTTTTCTTGTTGATAAACTTATTGCACGCTTACTCCAGCCCACTAGGTTGCAGGTATGCACTTGTAAATCTAAGTGTCTGAAATGCGTTGCAGGTACTGTCACCGGTTCAGCTAGCGCGCTTCCTGGTGGCTTCCTACCCCATGGGCCCAGACATGCTGTCGCTCATGACCTGCCTGGCCAAACAGGGCAACGAGCCGACCACAGAAGAACTGCTCAACGCCGCACGCCCCGGGATGGCATCCGGTTCAAATTTGGATTTGAAAGCACCCCTCTGCGAAGCGGGAGACTGGAGGCAGGCCCTTGTGCGGCCGCTGAGGGAGGTGCACGGGAAGCCTGCATGATCTATAATTGGACAAAATACAGACTGTGTGCTATGCAGTCAGACTCAGGCAGAGCAGAGAATTTAATAAGTGTAGCCACAGGCTTCAAGCAAGGAGATGTCAATGCCCCATTGCTATACAACGTTTACATCGATACTATAGTGAGAGCCTTTCAGCCTTTGATAAGCAAGAGGTGTGCAGTGGTCATACAAAATTGATGGCAATCTCAGAGATTGCCACAAGCCTGATGCAACAAGTTTGAGCTGGATATTTATAAAAGCTGATGATATTGCCCTTGTAGCTGAGAGTGAGCGAGACTTACAGCAGGCTCTCAGAGTAGTTGACACATTTGGCCAGTGGGAAATGGAGATCAGCGTTCATAAGACGCAGGTCAAGAGGTTGTCTAGCACTGCTAGTACATTCCCAGAGGACTCCATTATTGGTCCAACATTTTTCCATCTTAGAGGCCATGCTCTTGAGGAAGTGGATAGATTCAAATATCCAGGCAGTATCTCCTCTGCAAACATGTCAATGCAACCAGAAACAGCTAGCAGGCTGAGCAGAGCAGCTGGGGCATATCGTTAACAAAAAGGGGTGAAAGTTTGGGGGGACAGGGATATCTCACAGGGAGTCGATTGAATTTTTATAAAGTCATAGTCCAGTCCAGTCCACTCTGTTATACGCATGCGAGACATGGGCCATTGCAGATAGTGATGTCAAAATCTTGAGATTTTCCAGATGAGATGCTTGAGAATTCTTCGAAGCCTCTGCGGTATCAGTATGTTGAATATGATTCCAAATATGGAGATTCGTGCAAGGTGCAAGATGCCTCAGATATCAGACTTGCTCAGATATAGACGCCTTCGATGGTTGGGACATGTGGCTAGAATGAATCCCACTAGGATACCATTGCAGATGATGTTCAGTACAATGTCAGGCACTGGGGCTAGAGGCAGACCATTGAAGAGCTGGAATGACTATGTGAGAGATGACCTTGATGCTATTGGGCATCCATATGACTGGTGGAGGAAGTGCAAGAACCGAGAAGACTGGAGAGCAATAACTCAGGTGTTGCTTGACGTACCTAGTCCTTGAGGACTGAAAACGTGTAATTAATAATAATAATAAAAAATACAGACTGCAATATTTTGGCTTGATCTGATCTGATACCAAAGCCTGCACGGCCGCCAGGTGCCAAACTCTTGTGCGGCTGCTGAGGGATGTTCATGGCATCATATCTTAGATCAATGTTGCCAGGGAGAATGCAGATAGGAAAGGGCGAGATGTTTGTCATGTCTGGCTTCATGATCAGGCTCTGATTTGAATCAGATCAGACCAGATCATATCATCTGACTTTAAGGTCCAGTTCAGGACTAACATTCTTGGACCGTTCAGCGCGGTTGCTCGCAAGCATCCCAGTTTTGACGGGGATGCTTTGCACAGACACATGCTGAATCTGACTTGAAGTGCCTGGAGCGTCCCTGAAGGACCATGAATTGACCCTGAAGTCCCCATTTCAGGTGGCCTTCGGGAGACCTTCTGGCCACAGGAGATCGTCGCAGTTTGTCTCAGCCGTTGGGCAGTGTTGATGCATCTGGTAATGATCAGGAATTAACGAAGGATTCGGATGTCTGATTCCAGTTGAACTTACATCAGCGAAATTATGGCCTAACTCAAAAGGGCCTGGGGCCAGAAGGGTAATATTGCGGTCAAACAACCCTGAGAATTTTTCTTCTATTCTAAGGTCCTCAAATGCTGATCTTCACACTCTGCACCACAGTGTAAACTGCTTGATGACACACAGCATCCTCCTTCCCAAAATTAAAGTTGGATTCAAAGATCCACAAGGATGCATGCTTTTGCAATGGCACTTGTCCTTAATCACGGTACTCATTCACGAATCACTGGATACATAATCATTTAGACCGTGTCCAAATTTGCACGTAACCTCAAATTCCTGAATAATTGCAGCTTTTCAACCTGGCGGGCCTAATTCAAGCTATTCTGTGTGATAAGTTGCTCAGAATAAAGTGCGCGTGCATCAACACCTAGCAAGAAACTGCATCAGCAAATACTGGCTCAATAATATTAATAAAGAATAGGTAACCTGCGACAATAACATGGCCAACATGTATATGTACCTCTCCTGCAACGCTGTAGTACCCACACGCAATAATGCGCTCCTCACAGAAATAAAAAATCCTAACCTTATGTCATGAGCTGATCAGCTACAGCAGTAGCAACATTTGAGCTGTAAGCAGCAGAATCAGGCACAAGCTGAAGAGTGCAGCACAAAGTGTGTTCAAATCAGGCACAAGCGATGTGGCACAAAGTGCACACTGCTATTCTTGGACCAATCAGCACGATTGCTTGCATGCATCCCAAGTTTGACGGGGGTGCTTTGCACAGACAGCAGCATACAGCAATCCCTCATCACATCGCGCCTAGTACTGCACCGAAAAAAAATCAGCAAGCCCATATCTCCTGCCCGCTGCATCAAAGAATATATATTCCTACCACATCCTTGCCCCACGGCCGATTCATTGGTACCACACACCACAGCGTCCACCACATTAACAAAAAAATTGTTGAAGTCTTACAGGGATTTGGCCATCAACTTGACAGCCCATCGCCTGCTCATAGCAACATATTTGTGCTTCCTACATGATATATGAGATAAGCTAATCATGGTTCAGGCGCTGCATTTCCTGATCAAATGTCACACAGTTGTGCCCGATCCAAGCTTGCATAAACAGGACTAGAACTCCTGGTTGCTGCACGAACAAAAAAATCTGATCCCGCATCCCCTTTCCCTAGGGTGAGCTGCTGATGAGCTCCTGGCGCCACTCAGCAATTGCCTCACAGCCGCCGGTCTTTTGCGCATTAGCAGCGGCGGCGGCGGCCGCGGCGGATATCAGCAAGTTCAGATCTCTTGCCTGTTGTAATCTAAAAGGACCCGAGTGATCCCGCATCTGTCTCCCGGGGTCGATTTCTCAGGCGCTGCAGAGGAGCCGGGAGAGCCGGCTGACCAAGGGCTAGGTCGTCTCGCAACCGCCGGGCGTCAGCCGCGCGTCGGCCGCCACCAGCTTGCCGCCGGCTCCCGCGGCGATTAGAATCATGATCCTGCTTCCCCGGCTCCTCTTGTAACAGGCCTTCATTTTGCTCTCAAGCACTTGGCGCCACTCCGGCAATGGACTCACAGCCGCCAATCCTCAGCCGCGCATCGGCCGCCAGCGCATCGGCGGCGGCTGCTGCGGCGGCCAATAGGACCTTTCTCTTATCCTTGCACCCATTGAAATAGGGAATCTATTCCAATCTAGGCGGTGCAGCGGAGCTGAGACAGCGGCTGAACGAGCGCTTTTCGCCATTCAGCGGTGGTCCCAAATTCGCCGGTCATTAATCGTGTGTCGGACGGCGACGCGTCGGCCGCGGCTGCGGCCATGAGGGAGAGGAGGTCTGGGCCGAAGGGGTAGCACTGGTGGAAGAACGCCGCACACTGCACCGGCGTCAGAACCTGCGCGCATGCAGCCATTGCCTTAGCATGCGCATGCCAGCAGTTTCTCACCACAAAGCCACATTCTGACATGCAAAAGGCATTGTGGATCTGATAGATACATGTACCCTAAACATTCTCAATATCACGGGATTTCTAGAGCATAATTCATTGCAGAAGTCACAACGGTGTCACCACACCAAGCATAGGTCTTTAGCCCGGCGGCGGCTGCTGCAATGCGCAGTGGCACAATATGGACCGAGGCCAAAAATGCCTCTCAGCGCTCGCCACGCAGCACCACATTTCCGGCAAGCTTCTTCCGTGATGAGCCTCCATATGGGTGTGAGGACATTCATCAGTCAGCATCCTCAGCCAGAATGCAAGTTTTATTGTGCGCAGGGGGCCGCACCTGCGTGTAGGCGTGGGAGGTGTAGTAAGCGGTGCACAGCTGGACAGCTTCCACGTTGGCCTGCACCTGCTCCACCAGCGCCGCCAGGTCAGCGGCCAGCGCGCACGCATTCCCTCCCGCCCACGACATGCCCTGCCCAAATAGGCAGGGGTAATTATTATTGAGGTGTATTTATTCCCTTTAGAACAGGGTAATGGCCATATGGGCGCAAACACCTTCGACTTCCACAAAGGACATTGGTAAGTAAGAGCGAGGTACCCTCGCCAATGCTGCCTGAGCCGTTCCCTCGGCTTTGGCATGTAGGTAAGGTGACATCAACTTTCCCACAAGGCACCGTGGTCGCTACTGAACACCCGCAGGGTGATGTCTGGCCGCAACCTGTGAAGCCATGCAAATGGTGCAATAAGAAAGATGAAGTGCAAGGACAAGGGGCTGCAGCAGAGGCGGACCTGTGCTTGAGCCAGCAGCTGCTCTCGTTCGGCCAATAGAACGCCCACATTTGCCAGCAGCGTCCGCCGCGTCATGGCCAGCGCATCGCGCTGCTGTGCGCTGAACTGGAGCCGCTCCTGCACAGATGAGTCAGCCTTAGTAAACGTTTCAGCCTTAGTCAACAAGCAGTGCACCCTACAATATGCCAAGACTTGCGCCCAGAGTGCCTGCCCCCATTGAGGGATGGGAAGAGAGGGATAGACGCAGCCATGCACGAGAACTAGCCAGCATGCCTAGCAGAAGGAGGTAGGCGCAGGACAGATATCGCGCTGTTTCAGATTATCAGTCCTGCCCTCCCCACCTCACCCAAGCAAGCTGTAGACATGGGAAGAAGAAACCGGCTTACATTGAGATATGCGGCCTGATTTGTTACAACCAGCTCTAAAAATGCCAGGAAGAGTGGCGCTAATAGAGAGACTCCAAGGAGGATTGGGGTGCTCGCCAGGACGGAGGGCCACATGCCTGGGCTGTGGTGACTTTCCTAAATCCCTTCTTATTTCCCCCCAAATATCCTCGCCAACATAACAGATATCAATGGGGCGCCGATGGACAGAATTGAAAATATCTGGTTGCAGGGCATGCGGCCACTGAGGGCTGAATTGGTGCGCCGGGAGAGGAAGGGAAGAGGCTCCAGTGTCAGGGTTATTTGTTGATACAAATGGCATGTAGCACGGAAGCAAGCTGGTGATCGTGCCAGCATGCGTTGCAGGGAGGGGTGCTTACAAATATTGTTGGCCACATGCCAGGGCTGTGGCGTCGCAGCTGGGAAGGCCTCTCCAGGTCACAGGCATTGAAGGCTGCCAGGACTGTCGGGTTGAGGTCCCAAAGTGCCCACATCAGCGCGCACGCCTCACCAGACAGGGCCTGCACAACATGACGCATGCGTTAATCATTTGTTACAAATCCATTATGTACAGCTCGATGCTTGCCAAGAATGCAACAATCAACAAATTTTCGGTGCAAGTCAGTACTGACTGTAAGTCTGCGAATGCCGTAGCCATTCGCCAGGGATTGCTCAGAAGATAATTCTAGAGTTGCCTATTGAAACATCTCCTCTAAGATCCTTTGAGAATGCATCATATGATTTGAAGGTCCTTGTTGGCTATAGCAAATTGCACTGCGCTCAAAAGTCCGTGAGGCCTGTGGCTTCTCTGTGCTCCGTAAAGGGTGCACAGCATAAACGCCCGGGGGGTGTAGGATTATGGGTAAAAGTCTTGTTCAGCCGGAGCAGATTACCTTGAGCCTGTCTGCCTGGCGTCCTTCAGGCCGCCGCTCGGCATCGGGAATGCATAGTGCCATATTGCGCACCAACCCCTGCACACCCATTAATCCCCTCAATCTCCAGAGGTTTTTATATAAAAGTTAAGGGTTGAGGGTTCCTTCTGTAATTATTCCTACAAGCCCACTGTAGGTGCCTGGCAGCTGGGCTCTTTATTAATATAATATCTGTTAGAACACGCTTTCCTGCCAAGAGGCAAGGTGCGTCGTGCACACAAGCTGCAGGTAAAGGCGGCCCCAATCGTACCCCTTGTTGGACTCGCCAGATCCAAGCAAGACCCAATCAACCGTGGGCATCGTGCTCAGAATTTATACCGCCCCCCGCCAGGTTCTTTACACCCAGCTTAAATTTTGAGAAGACCCTACAAAAGCATGCATGCTGTGAAGCAGTGCAGTTGCTCAGCAGAGGCAAAGAAGCAGGGCGGAAAAATGAAGATCAGGATGGTTACCCTCCAGAGATCTGCCATGCGCTGGAGAGGCAACGCCTGCAGATCCGCGCTCGTCAGCTGCACAGGGGCGTCCCAGTCGTCAGAAGTCACAGCCACTGCGATCGCTTTGGACTTCAGTGCAAAGCGCTTGCTCCGCTGCAAGCACACACACATGGGCCTTCAGGTCCGTAATCCATCAGTACAACTACTCCAAGCTCTGTTGGGAGCTCACAGACAGTCACAGACAGTCATAGTAAAGGATCAATCCAAGGAATGTAAGCTCTGCTGATAGCACACATGCAGAGGCATTCAGGAGCGGCCATGCTTATCTTGGCCCCCTCTGTTTCACAAGTTGTAGTAGCTTTCAAGCGCAAATGCAGCAGTGCATTTCTTGCCTCTAACACTGTGCAGGAACCCCAAAGGAGCAACCCAAAAGTCCCATCGGGATTCAGCGTCAAAACTTTGGGCTCAAAAGGTGCATGCCATCATATTTGACAAGGAAACAAGATTGGTCGAGGCCGAGGACACAGAGTCTGGTAAGTCCAGACTAGAATCTGGCGATATAAACAATGTCCCCACCTTGACTGAGCGAGTTGCTTCCTCGAGGGCTCGCTGCAGGCGTTCCTTGTCAGCCTCCAGGGCGCTGACTTGCTTTTTCAGCTCCTCAACTTCCAGCTCAGCCGCTTTGTGCTTCTCCTGCGCATGCACACAGCTCCGCTTGACCAGCTATTTGTTGAGCGGGAAGCCTTCAATCTGAGTCTAGCTGCGCAGCAGAGACTGGGCGGAAAAGGTTCACAGTAGCGCTGAGCCAGAATGAGGCCCATGCATGCGGCTCCCACTGACCAGCGTGCGACCATACATCAATACTTTGCATAGTCCAGCAACGCAGCAAAATTGCAGCCTATTTTTCTGCATGACGGTGGGGTCATCCAGTGACTCCGTTGTCTGTCATTACTCAAGAGCGTGATAGTTGCATTGGAGATAAGCTAGCGTGGGAATAAGCTTGAGTGGAGCTCACTGATAGTTTCCGGGCATATACCTAAGGCAGTAGGTAATTTTCACCATAAGCAGGTGGGAGTAAGCATGCAGAGAGTCCATGTTGCACAAAAGCCTTGTGCATTCTTCAGCAGAGATGATTTGATCTGCATCCTGCGACTTGAAATTGGCGGTAAATTTTATCAGAGATGCTTTGCTCTGCATTCCGTGCCTTGGAATCGCTGTGTGGCATGGTAAGTAGAGGTCCATAGTGCCTTGAAGTAAGTGTCTCACCTTCTGTCGCTGTCTGAAGGCTTGTTGGGCGCGCCTGTTTTGGGCCCTCCACCCCTCTGTCTTCCTCCTTCTGGGACCGCCTGTATAACAAGGGCGTAGCAAATGTCTCTCCACCAAACCAAACACAATACCCTTTGCAAATCTGTGAACTCCTCATAACATGCACTGCGAGATGGTGGCAACCCCTGCTCAGAATCACTGCGAGCCCGGTCCACAAATGCTTCTTTTGCTAATCTGCACAAGTGCTCATTGCAGATCAATCAGGGTGTGGTCCAGTGCATGCCCTGGATTGTTTCGAAATGAACTTGCAGATCTTTGGAGTCGCCATAGCAGCAGGGCACTCAGGATGGCACCGTGTGCGAGTCCTGATGTGTAGCAATATGGAAAGAAAGGGAGGCTCGCCTGACTGCACAGCTTTTGTCTGCTCCTCATCGCTGCTGCTGCTGCTGCTGTCTGCCTCCCCAGCATAATTGGGGTCCTGCTGTGCAGTCCTCCCGGGGCTGCCATAGAGGTTTCCCCCTTCTGCACAGAGGGCAAGACAACAGATTAGTTGCAGCTTCGTTTCTGGCAGCAGTTCTGAGTTGCCTGAGTAACCTTCAAGTGAGAGACCATCTTGACACTGCCAAGCATGCTGGAAAGCACCAGAAAGCAAACATAGAGGCTCACTGGCAGGAGTTGAGGATGAAAGGGAACTGATCTCCAATCAAAGAGGCATGGAGCACCTTGGAGTGAGATGGGAACGCCCCTGAAGATTGGGGCAGAAGCTGACCGGACAGAGGAAAGTGCCCTTTCCTGCGAGCTTGTCTGTCTTGCAGGGATATTCACAGGAGCAGCCGGGCTGCCATAGCCCCATGCGAGGCCTCCATATTGTAGATAGGGTGCAGTGGCATGCGGCGGGTATGTTGCAGCGTGCATTGCACCTGCCGAGATACTGCTGCTTGTGTCTGTAGCTGGTAGAAGATTGCTCAGCTGCGCTTGAATGGGGGAGCTTCCCTGGCCTAACACTGACTGATTCCTGTGGAACTTGACTGCTGCCATGTCGATAGCCTGGCTCCCTGCTCTGCTGAGTCCATTGGAAGGACGTGTCTTGGGACGGTGCGGCAGAGACCTGGTACGCCCCCTTGCTCCTGCGTTGCTTGCTGTTTCTCTGGAGTTGCTGCCCTCGTAACTGCCTGGATCTGTACCATGCTCGCTCAAATCCTCGAGGAATTGCCAAAGGTCAGCATCATCCTCTCTTGATGGGCTGAACCTGTCGCCTTCAGGACATTGGCTTTCCATCAAGTCACAGCTGATATCGACTTCTTTCGAAGGGGTTTTAATACAAATTACCTCCTCGCAATCAAGGGGACGCTGCAGATAAACTAATGTCGAACGGCGGAAGACTTGAGCTTAACCCAGAAATTGCTCGCAACAGCAGCGATCTTGAAGGCAATCACTATCGTTAAAAAGCTGCCAGGAGAAGTGCTTGCTCCAGCATGATGCCCCTAAGCTGACACTAAAGATAACTCGACGGCACACGTGACTCGGCGTGCTCCAGTTGGCGCCACCGTGCAAAGAGACGAATGAAAATGGCCGTGCAGATACAAATCCACATCCACTTGAGAAATTTTACATCACAACAGATCCAGAAGCCCTCCACCTACCAAATAATATCAAGCTGCAATCTGTAATTCAGCACTGCATATTTACTGGTGCACAGTAAATGCCCGTTGCGGCGCCAACGCACGTGCGCCGCACTATATCATATATGCTGAATATTGAAGCACATGCCCTTCATTTTAAACGAGCAAAAACACCTCAAGAAAAACCCTTGATGATTGTCCCAAATTCTTTGGACTGTTCCTGACCATACAGAGGTCGATCAAACTGTAAGGATGATCATATAAACATAATTATAACATAGTTATAACGACAACGAGTACTGCTCCTGAGAACTCTTGAACCTGTCAGCAACCTGAGACACACACCCCACACAGATTTGCAATCACCAACCCACAGACTAGATAACATCGATGAGATATCCCTAGCCTTCACACAGATCGATATGAGCTTCCTGAAATAGTGTCAAGCTCGCATGCGCTTGCTTTGAACCCCACACACAACGGTGAATCCCAGGGAAAGAATAGTCTTGCATTCACAGGACTCAATAATGGTGCACTCCCCTGATGTTAGAAAAGCGCACCGGTTTCTCCAAAGGGACAATAACCAAGGGTAAATAAACCATCAGGGCATCCAGTCAGCTCGGTGAGGGGCCGGCACTGAAACACCCATCACTTGTGAGATACTGTAGGACACATTTTCAACATAGGTTTGCATAAAAAGACCCAGGGATGGCGCGGTGCTGATGGGAACACCATCATTCCTTGCTTCAAAGTCATTTCTTAAGCGCAGCACTAAACGAGCACCTGTATGCATCTTCCAAGCTTGCGGAAGGCATTCAAGAAATCTATCAAAAGCACTCAACACATAACTCAATATGCTGCAAAAGAAACCCTGCTGCTCTGCTTGCGATGGAAACAGAGCCAATGACTTGGCTCGGCTTGGCACGGATCTGCTGTTGAAATAGAAGAGCTGCAGAACCACCCTCAGCTGTTGTACTTGAATACAGCTTGATGGGCAATAAAGGCCCGGCTCTCTTTCAAGGCCTTGATAGGACCTTCTCGGTTAAAACTTTCGCCCCATGTCTTGCAACTGGTACTCACTCTCCCATCATCATTCGCATGGCCACTGCTTCGGGCTGACACGAGTAAAACGAGCCCCAACTTTGTTGTCTTGTTTGTAGCTGGCACTCTCGGCGGTCAAAATATGCCAAACGCCCACCCGTCCTCGCCAGCTGATTCCCTGGCAGGAAAGCTTATTGGCCTGGCGTCAGTCGATGGAAGCAGGCTTGCAGCCCTGCTCCATGACACAAGCATGCCAGGTGCATAAGGTCCTTAGGTTCCGCCCTTGCCCAACGCATGACAAGTAAAACTGTAAAAATTGCACTGTGCACCGGGACAAAGGCGACCCGTGTCCCACTGTCACCGAATGGGTGTCATTTGAAGGGATTTGGGCCAGTCTGGAGGCTAGCCATGCAGCCATGCCCCACCATGGCATCCCTCTTGTGTCAGATCATTGGAAGTTGAGTCCATTGGCCTCACAGTCGCATTCCTCTTGTGTCCGGTCATTAGAAGGCGAGCTTTCTTGCCTAGGACCACTCTACGCAGGCAGCTTCCAGTCCCCATGAATGAAGGACCTTCCTGTCACGCCCCATGACCCGACAAGATGCCGCCCCAACCCAGGAGTATATCAGTAGAGAGCTTCCTTGGCCTTGTAGCAGTCCACAAAGGCATCTTTGCAGCCGTCCTCCATGACACAAGCAGGTGTGCCAACTAAAGCCGCCAACTGCGTCACGTACAGAGTCCCAACCTCTCCTCGGTGCTGTCACTAAAAGGCGAGCTTCGTAGCCTGAGACCAGTCTACTGATCTTGCATCCAGGTCCCACTCCCCCCACATGTGTCGGGTTTGAGCCTTGCAACCCTGCCCCATGGCAGTGGCATCCCAGATCCCGCCCTCGCCCAGATGTGTGTCATTGGAAGGCGAGCTTCTTGGCCTGAGACCAGTCTATGGAGGCGAGCTTGTGGCTGGGGCCGCCGGCCGCGCTCGGCTGCACGGCGCGCAGCAGCGCATGCGTCGACGGCTCGCCGGCCTCCTTGGCCGCGCACGTCATCAGCGACAGCATGTCCATCCCGTAGGGGTAGGAATAGTACATGAAGCGCGCGCACTGCACCGGCGCCAGAATCTGCGCGCACCAGCAAAATTCTTGTACCAGACGGTGCTGCATTGAGATGATGCTGAGAATCACCGGTGGGATCCTTGCAGCGGTGACCAGAGATTCTGAACGCCATGCCAATCATATAGCATATAGCCACAGATAGGTGGTCAGCGTATTGTGAATGCATGCAATGCATTCAAATGCACTGCCGTTTTTTAAGGTATCTTCCGAACATGATTTCTCGAATTGCCGCTGTCATTTGTCATGTTCCGAAGCTGCATGGCGCAAGACATACAAGGCAAGAGCGAGCACCAAATCAAGTGCGCACATGCATTTTTCTGTCAAACCGGCAATCTACAAGCAGACCCCAATTAGATTTGCATGCATGCGCATGTTCCTTAGAAGACTAAGATCAGGGGCGGGGGGCGCACTGAGCGGTAGGCGTGGGACATGTAGTAGCACTTGCAGACGTGGATGGCGTCCACGTTGGCGCGGACCTTCTCGCACAAGTCCGACAGCTCCTGGAAGTGCATCTTCACGCCGTCCTTCGTGTCCTCCACATCCTCTATGCTCTGCAGTTATGCACAGACATGTCCGCTTAGTCACAATTAGCAACAATTTGCAGGTTGTGGTATGGTTGTACAACCTGCGCAGCTGTTGTGCACATAGCTGTGTGATGCATCGGCGAGGACGCAGGCATGTGTCACACAAGCACACAATAGTTTCATCTGCACTGCCATTACCAGACAGAGCTGAACAAGGGGCGAATGCATCATATTAGGAAAAGATATCAGCTGCTGCATGCCAGTGTCTATTCCTGACCCAGTACGGCAGCACGCCAGAAGCTGCCCAACAGTGACGACCCAGGGCCTCGCATTCTGAAAAGTTGCGCTGCAGCATCCAATCAGGAACACTTCAGAGGGTAACAGATGCTCACCCTGATCTTGGCACCCAGCTCCTCGCGCTCGGCAAGGAGCACGCCGATGTTGGCGAGCATGGCCCTCCGAGCCGCCACCAGCGCCGCCTGCTGGGCCGACGTCAGCTGCAGCCGCCGCTGTTTACACAGTACACAAACACCGCGTCAGTCGCTTTTCCATCAAGAGTGACATTTCTCTGCAGCATTAATGCCGCCCGGATGAGTTGAACGTTTTTTAATGTGGCCATTGCATGCAGGAAGGACTCAGTGCGGCAGAGGACAGGTGAGTGTCCTTCTGGGCATAAAGAAGCAAAGCCAACAGCGCTGTTCAAGAAAAAAGCCAAGCAGATCACTTTGCTTGCGTGCAAGGCTACCTTTGGGATGTTGCGAGGCAACAGATGCCAAGAATTGACACCGATTAGACATCATCAAAGGCTAAAGATGCTCAACAGAAGGCACCAAGGAAAAGGTCCAAAAAAAGGGGAGGGAAGGGGTCGCGCACCAGCATGTTGATCCAGAAGGCCTGGTTGGCGACGCGCGGCGAGGACAGGTTCTCCATGTTGCACTTGATGAAGTCGCTGAGCATGCGCATGTTGTGCTCAACCATCGCCCACAGCAGCAGCCGCGCCTCAAACGCCATGTCCTGAGACCGCATGCATGCACCATGTTTGAGGGTGAACAGTGGAAGATAAATAGACAGACATTTAGCTGAATGGGCTCAGGTCAAGCCGAGACTGCACTGAGATGGATTGTGCAAGGTCCTGTCAAGCAGGCCAACTCCTTCGATGCTCACATTACAGAAGATGCAGTGAGACACTAGATGCGAACAAACAGCTGTGCATGCAGCTTCACATCTCACATGAGCATCAACAAATCAAGTCTGCAGCAACATAACAGACTTGAAAAATACATTGCGCAACATGAGGGCGCGTGTCAATGAAAAATGCAGTGGCTGAGGGTGAGGGTGCGCACCTCCAGGCAGTGGAATTTGAGGCCCCCAGGCGACTGCTCTGCCTCTGGCAGATACTGCCCAATCTTGTGCACCATCGTCTGCGCACACAAACAGGGTATGCATAGGCTCAGCACATATTGTTACAGATCTGTGGGGATGGTCTGGGCTGTTTACGCGCACAAAAATTATCACATTGTGACTTATGTGGCAGAGTTATATATACATGTAACCATCACACCTTTGACAACCCATTGCACAACAAGCAGGCTGACATGGGGCTGGCTGACTTGTTCAATGCTTTTGAGCATATAGTGCCATTCTCCAATTCTGTGCAGGTGTTCCATTACAAGCCCAGAAGAGCCTGACATTGACAGCTAGAAGCGCACCTTCCAGATGTGCACCATGCGCTCCAGAGTCATGACCTTCACATCCCCCACACTGAGCTGCAGCTGCACCGTCCGCTCTCCAAGCTTCAGTGCAATCGCCACCGCATCGTCCGGAGACTTCTGCTCCCCATTCTGCGCTGCCGCGGCCTGAGCAACCAATCAAAATTTAGGCTTACAACTTTGTGAGCAGATATGCCAATCTGCCGAGTCCTGTGGATTACAAACTTTGGTACATCAGGCCTCAAGGAATGATGTCCATCCGACAGAGATTGTAAGTACATGCGCGTCCTGCATGATGCTTCCATTGCCATAAAGAGATCTCGTATTGCATCCGGACTCCCCCCACGGTAATACATGCGGCATGCGTGTATTGCTATTCAAGAGCTTCTGGGCCCGTGTTCCAACTGTCCAAGGAAACGCGCCAAAACGGGAAGTCCGATGATGTCTACATATCAATGCGCACCTTGGTGGCGGTTGAAGCTCGCTCAAGTGCCATCTGCAGCTGCCGCTTTTCCAGTTCCAGGGACTGCACCCGCTCAGACAGCTCCTCGATGTGCCGTTCCGATGCCTTCTGCTTCTCCTGCGCAGACATCCGGGCACCGCATTTCAGCGCGGGCGGTAGAATGACACCGTGGTGATGTCCGCACACTTTGCCAGTGCTTGCCTTCAGAGGTGCTTGACTTGCACCACTGCACCAGAAGGTGCGGCCCTCTTTCCAAAGGCTAGCGGGCCGAACACCCCTTCTGTACAGAGGCAATATTTCTCCGTTGAAGAACCAAAGGCATGCAGAAAGTGCATTCCAGCATTGTTTTGCAAGCTCAAAGGCTGGTCATTACATGAAACCCAAAGCCACCCACGATTGCCGCAGATACAGTAAGGGATCACGCTTGTGAAAGGCCCCAGCACATCATCGTTATTGCAACAAGACCGGCACCGTTTGTGCAATCACCATGCAAATTGACACATGTAGGTAGAGATTCGGCTGACCTTTTGGCGCTGTCGGAAGGCTCTCTGCGCGAGGCGATTCTTCTCCTTCCAGGCGTCGGCCTTAGGCACGCTGGTGGAGCTCCTGAGCTCGTTCTTGTCCTCCGGTCTTGACTCGCGGCCGCCCTCGCTGCTCCCGCCGCTCTCCGCCGGCGTCAGCCCCTGCCCGGCCGCCGACATGGCACCTGCGCGCGCATGTGACGGTGACTCAGCAGGCTGCGCATGCGTGGCGGTGAATCGGCGGGTGCACCTGGGGTCCTGCTGAATCGGTTGTCCATTCCGGAACCCCCTAAGGGAGCCACGAGACGCGGGGATCGTATGGCAGGGAGTGTGCTATGAGGCCTTTGCAAAACACAGCAGGGGGAGTGAATATTGGCCTTCCAAGCATTGCTGCGGATAAAAGATGATCTCCTCATCCAGGAGCAAAAATTCTAAACGCGATTGACATTTATGCAATCTCCAAGAAACTCCTATCAAAAGCTCGCCGACAGTTCTTGTCTCCGCGAGCACAGCACTGATGGGCCATTGATGGGCTACATTTTCCCCCGGTGAAAAACTCCTGAGGATAAGAAAGGTATGAAGCACGTGGCCTCACCCACTGGCGAGGACGCATAGCCATTGTTGCCAGCATCCACAGGTTGCATGGGTGGCCAGAGCGTCGATGGAGGCTGTGGGAATTGCTGGTTCCACATCGCCGGCGTGGCAGCTTGCACCATCACCCTGGGGAGGTCGGGCACTAGGTATGGTGCCTCCATTGAAGGCGTCTGAGGCGCTGGCACAAAGGCATCTGGGAGGGGTAGGGACAGGTCGTCTGCCTCTATGGGAAAGTGCGGGGCAGGCACCATCCTCGTCTGAGAGGCATCGCTCGATCCGCTGTGCAATGTGCTGACATTGCTGGTGTGCTTGAAGAGAGGCTGGGGCGCAGGATCGCCCAGACCGCCTGGGGGTAGCCAAGATGGGGTTTCATGCAGCATTGCCCCCTTTACTGCCCTGTCCATTGCATCCAGCTTCCCGTTGCCTTCTTGGGGAGCCGCGGTGCTTGCCAGGCCCTCGATCCAGCTGTATAGGTCTGCATCCTCATTTTGGAATGGCAAGTCGGACAACATCTGGCTGGGCTCATCGAAATTCACGATGGAAGGCTGGTGATCCACCATTTCGACGTGATTTACGACACTACCACAAAATTGCTTTCTTAGGCCTGCAGCAAGTCCAGAAGCATATTATTATGAACTCGTGATAGTCTTTGAAACCACTGTTCGCCCCTTTCACTTCAGCTGTTTAATGCAATGCTCCGTTCACGCAATGTCGACGAAAGCTCTTTGCAAGGCTCCTGCGCGGCAAAAGAAAGTTAAAGGACAAAGATGTTGGTGCGCAGGAAGGTGTCTGCAGCTCTAGTTATGTAATATCCAGGATGAAATGGTGCTAAATTTGGCTCTCCAGCTGTCAACTCGCAAAGTGCACTCACCAAGAGCAAATTGTGCCCGCTCAAGCAAGACCAGTACGCATTCATGAATGCGTATAGACCGTTCTGTCAAGAGGCGTTCAGCTTAGCCAGGGCTGTGCAGGGCGTATAGCGGCCTCTTTGTGGGCTGTCCCGCTCCAGTGTCGCGGGTTTCAGCGAGGGTCCTGCTTGTCCCCTCTAGAGAATATTTCTCAGAAGCTCAACATTGGGCAGTAGTTTTCAATCCTGAAGCCCGAGCCCGCTTCCAATTCAATGTCCTCTCGTTGACCAAGGTGCCGGCGTTGGTCCTGGTGAGCCGCAGCGGGGCCTGTCAAGATTGCTGAGGGCGGGAGCGTGGAGCAGGCACGCCTGTGCATCCAGCACGCTGCCGTACAAGTTAAGGGGGACCAATGAATAGGTACGATCCAAATTCGTTGCGTTCTTGCATTAAGTGAGGCTGGATCAGGAGGCCAATTCCAAGGCTATGTATCTAGATTGGCCTCCTGTGAGGACAGGAAGACTGAAAGAGGACCCCCTTGATCAGTCCATATCAAATTGACAACATATAAAGAGCCTTAAATGCCAAAATTGCATTCTGATGATCAATGTTCCCCTGTAAAGCGCGAGGGCAGTCTCCTGCTGTTGCTCCACATGTCACAAGCCAAAGTATTAATCGACAGCTGTGATCCATCTAATATTTGTACTGCAGAAAGACTGGCAACTTTTGAAGGAGTTAAAGATCAATGGCAGGCGCTTTGGGGACGCTTAGTGTGCCCAGGAGTAAATCTGGTTGTCCATCAATGCAGGGCGTTTGGCCAGCTGCATACAATCTGAACATGCTCGTGCTCGTCATGTTTGCATTCAGTAGCCGATCTTATCGACATATCCATGTTTTTCACCCCTGCAGGTACAAGGTGATAAGGCAGCTTGGGGATGGCACCTATGGCAGCGTGTGGAAGGCCATCAACCGGGAGACCAATGCCGTGGTACAGATTTTATTCCCTGGAGCACCCACATATTTCTTATCATGGCATTGTTGCATCACGACAGGCAACCTGCCACCATTCAGCATATTTGAGGTTTCTGGTTTTCTGGGAGAGGTGCGAAGTATCTGAGAGCATTCAGGAAGACAGCGGCTTTTTAATTGCGCAGAAAAGACATGCTCAATTCTGCAGGAATTGTCAGAACGTATGGACACTTCCTGGTTGCCTCTGATCTTGCTGGCTTGGAGCACACAACGTGCATATCATGCAGCAAGCAGCAATCCTGTTGGACATGTGACCGCCTCCATTACTGCAGACCCGGGCTGTGTATGAAGTTTCCCTCGGAAGAGCAATCCAGAGGCGCCTTCAATTCTTTGGCCACATGTGAAAAGTGTGTGCGCATGTGCGCGCAGGTGGCCATAAAGAAGATGAAGCGCAAGTTCTACTCCTGGGAGGAGTGCATGGCCCTGAGGGAGGTGAAGAGCCTGCGCAAGCTGTCCCACCCATCCATAGTGAAGCTCAAGGAGGTCATCCGCGAGAGGGACGAGCTCTTCTTTGTCTTCGAGTACATGGTGCGCACCTGCCATGCAGCTTGCCATTATGCAGCTGCAGGAGCGGCTGGGGTCGTGACTGCATGGTGCGCCTCTGCAGCGCTGCTGCCAATCCAGGGGCTTCACTATAATGTGCTGACATGCCTTGGGGCGGGAACTGCAGTAATTCGGGGACTTGGTCACCAGATGGGACTGGGTGCACCTCTCCCCATACGTGTATCAAGCATGCAAATGCAACTTGACTTTTAACAGCTGCACCCCGTGTATGTCACGGCACAATGCAGTCAAGGGAAGTAGGGCAGAGGTGGCATCCTTTGTGGCATGTTCCTCTGGACTCTAGGCACCAGATGGCATCTGGCCACAGTAGTTCAATTGCATGAGATGTCACCAAGACATCTGATGGGTCTTCCGCTGCTCGGATCTCTTGTGAGACAATGGGTCTGGGCAACCTGACGCCTGAACACCATGTCCCCCGCATGCAGGACTGCAACCTGTACCAGCTGATGAAGGAGCAGGGCGAGCTGATGCCAGAGCAGCGGGTGCGCGAGTGGTGCTTCCAGATACTGCGCGGCCTGACGCACATCCACAAGCACGGCTACTTTCACCGCGATCTCAAGCCAGGTCAGCCATGCTGAGTCACTGCAGCACCCCTTTTTCTAAATAGGTGGCATACGCCTACGTCAGCCCGTCGGCATGACCATGACGCAGCTGGCGTAATTACCGGACTGAATACAGATTGAAGCAACCTAAACCATGCGTTGCTGGTTGCTGACTCGAGCGATGGCTTCAATCTGATGCATGACCGCTCACTCAATGGAGCAGCCTTTTCTCGGGATGAGCGGTGTTTGCTAGGGAATGGACCCTGCCCAACTGCCATTTGCCAGACAGTAACGGTCTGCTGCTTGTCACCAAATACATGGCATTTTGTAGATTGCCTCCAGATTGCGTCTATGAAAGGCACTGAACCAGAGCATGTGCCTGGCCTGTGGCATGTGGAAGAATTCTGCAGCACTGGAATTGAGCAAAAGAGATGTTTGTTGAGCTTGACAGGAGATGCTGAGTCTCCTCATGAGTTCCTTCACTATCCTGCCGCTAGTGAGGCTGGCATGCAACTGATAAATCCTGGACAAAATCATCTAAGACTGATGGATGATTTTTGGCCTGCGCAGAGAACCTGCTGGTGCACAAGGACACGGTGAAGATCGCCGATTTTGGGCTGGCGCGTGAGATCCGATCCCGCCCGCCCTTCACAGACTATGTCTCCACCAGATGGTGCGCCACACCCACATGCCTGAACTTATCACCGTGGCTATTTGGTATAAATAGCGCAGCGTAACTTTGCATGCAGAATGTAACTTTTCTTGGTATTTCAACATTACACCGCTGTCGTTGCAAAGAGTGCGCCGCTGCAATATCAGTCAGAAGTATACAGGCACATGCAGTCATGCAATTACGCCAATCTCTTCAAAGCAACTGGGGCGCATGCGACTGCAAAGCAGTCGCATGTCCCCCCCAACTGATTGATCCATTCCATCTTAGAGAGTGTGTCAGAGTATGCGCCATCTTCAGCGAAAATTGACACCATGTTGGCCCGCTAATTGGTGCAGGTACCGCGCGCCGGAGGTGCTGCTACGGTCCAAAAGCTACGGGCCACCCGTGGACCTCTTTGCAATGGGCGCTATCATTGCAGAGCTCTTCACGCTGCGGCCGCTGTTCCCCGGGGCCTCTGAGGTGCGCACAGCCGCCTGACCTGCCTGCAGCTGCTTGCATCCTAGCCTTGCTTGTGCAGACTCATTTGTTGTCCTGCATGAAGACCCAAAATTCGTAACCAAGATACAGTGAGGCCAGCTGCTTTCAAGCAAGAATTATGTGAGGGTATCGTTAATTACCGGTCCAGACACGCAACCCAGGCATGCCCCAAATGAGTCTGGGATGAACCATGCAATCGGCTGTCTAAACTGCATGCATGCATTTGTCCAAACAAAAGTGCCTGCCAGTCTAGGCAAAAGCATGTCTTCATTGCATGAAGTCACTGCACTGTAAGGCACTGGGCAGGCTGTAGGGAGCCTCCATGCACATGAAGGCAGGCCTGCTGATACTGTGTTTTGGGTAGCTCACATTGCTACAACATCTGCGCCTGCAGAGTCTGGTGCAGCAGGCTGAGATGATCGACACAGAGGGCAGCGGCAGCCCTCTGGGGACTAGAGGGACAGGAGCAAGGATTTAGACTTTTTTGTGGTATATCTAGCAATTGCTTATGACTTGTGCGGAGGTGCAAAGTCAAACGGTTACCTGACCAGCAGCGCTGTGCATGCATGCAGGCGGATGAGCTGTACAAGATCTGCAGCATCATGGGGTCCCCCACAGCCGCCACCTGGCCGGAGGGCCTGGGCCTGGCAGCTTCCATGGGCTTCCGCTTCCCCCAATGCCAGCCCGTGCCCCTCGCAGCAATGGTGCGCGCCCCCTGGAACCCTTATTAGCAATTCCCCTGGGCCCCAAAGTGTAGTTGACCGGACCCCTTGCCAAGGTGCCAGCTTGACCTGCTAAACATGAAAGCATTGGGTAGGAAAGGCATGCTGCAAAGACACCCCTGCTTGGGCATGAGTCAACATGCTAGCCTGTGCTGACAGATCTTTCCACCAAGAGGCATTCCTGAATTGTGTCGGAATGGCTTGGTGGGAGCCGTAACAGCGGCCACTGTGCTAGCGGCAGTCAAATGACAGTCATTTGCTGTCTGCCACATCTGTGTAGATTGATTGCAGCTGACGTCCTCAAATCTATGTTGCACCGTTTCTTCTTCTGCCTTCCTTTCTCTTCCTGATCAAATAATCTTGCATCTGGCAAAATTTTCCAAAGGTGAAGATTCAAAGGTGTGTGCTGGTGGCTGCAGGTTCCTCAGGCATCGCCGGCAGCGCTGGACCTGATAGCAGTGCTGTGCCACTGGGATCCAGCCAAGCGGCCCACTGCTGCCCAGGCTCTCCAGCACCCCTTCTTCCAGGTGCACTCCCATCCCTGATACACTTCCACATGACAGATGCGCGACCCCTGAACTTGCCATAGAACCCAATCTGGAGCCCTGCAAACCTCACAGCCACCTTGAAAAATCTTCTTCTGATCCCCCCCGACACCTGCGCAATTTATTGTCCTCCAACAGAGCCCAGATCATTGCTGTCTCTAGTGATGAATCATCTGCCCTGCCAGGCCCAGATGCCTGGTGCGCAATGCCTTCCTAGTCTGCAAGTGTTCATGAAAGATGAAACTGGGCATAGAAGAGCGCAGAATTCTCTGGGAGGACTACACAGCTTGTCAAGTTCACATTTCATATGTCATTGCGCAGGACCACGTGCCGCAGCCGCTCACACCGGCGCTGCAGCAGGAGAAGCCTAGCTTGGCTCAGCAGCAGCAGCAGCAGCCAAGTTTGGCGCAGCAGCACAAGCCCAGTGTGGCGCACCCCTCCAAGGCTTATGCCATCTCTGCGGACGCCACCTGCTCTGCGGCTGCCAGGGGAAATGACATGATTGCAGCGCACTACCCTGCGATGCCCCAAGCCCCTCAGACACAGATCTGCAGCACTTCCGGTATGTCCAAACACTACAATCCATCTTGCATGCCTGCTCACCATATTATAACCACCATATTGATTTTTATTTACTTTGATGTACAGTTGCCCTGATCATCGCTGATGAGTGGTCCATGAGCAGAGGAAGAGGAGCTTCTTGATTGCGCCAATTTCGTGCATGAAGACGGTTTGGGCAGAAATACGAGCAAGGATTGCAGAGTATTCACAGTTTGTGATGTGCTTCGCAGGCATCACCTCTCATGCGCCGGTCCAGAGTGCTGACCCGGGCGCGCTGATTGCACACCAACCCCAGCAGCAGCCAGGGGTGACCGCGACGACAACACTTCAGCCGCCACGCCAGCGGTCACAGATGCTGCGCCGGCAGAAGTCCTCTCAGCCTCTTCAGCCTGCACACACCCCGCAACAGCAGAGCCACAATGCAGCAGCCGGTAATGCCAGCATTGCACACGCTATGCAGCCGGCTCTTGACCAGACCGCTGCTGGCACGGCTGGCCGGCTCACTGATGAGCAGCAGTCTTCTCAGCAGCAGCAGCAGCACAGGGGGAGGTCTCTGGGGCGCAAGGGAGGCAATGCAGGGGTGTCCACGGCAGGGCACAATCCAGGGCAGCAGCCGCCTGCTCGGCCGCGCCTGCCCTCGGGTATCCTCGGCTCGGGGCTCTTCCCCAGCGCAACTCCCTCCCCAGGGAAACCTCCCGGCAGCAAGGGTGGCGACGGCGGGGTTCACCCCCTGTACAGCAGCCCCAAGAGCATTGTCACGGCGGGGGGCCCCCAGGGGGTCTTTGGCAGTCCCGTCGCCGAGAGGTCCAGCGGGGGGACCAGCGCCAACTCAGGCAACCTTCCGGCCGGCGCCAAACCAGGCGACCACAGTTTAGCGCCCAGCAAGCAGCTCAGCCCGGGCAGGCTACGACTGCTGTCCGGCCTGTCCCGGGGCATCAATAGCATGCTCGGCGGCAGCCGCGGCTCCGGTGTTATGCCCTCCAACCAGCAGCAGCTTCAGCGTGGTCACGGCGGTCAGGGGGCGTTCCTGTCCAGGCGCCCGGCCATGCAGCAGCAAAAGCACGCCACCCCTGACAGGGAGTGGCACCTCAGGCCAGCAGAGGGAAGCTTCACAGGTATGCCTGGCCTGACTATTCCTTTGTACAGTTCCTGCTAGCTATATATTTTTAAAGAGGAAGTGAGATGTAAGCCAAGAAAGAGATGTTGTGAAAAGAATGCTTCCAGCTGTTGTAAAGAACACGTAAAGAGTATTTTCAAGGCTGTCCGGCGCATGTGGGGCAAAGAAATGACTGGGTGGCAAACATCTCAACATTTCTGTATGCGGCAGGGCAAGTGTCCTGGGGCGCGTCTCCGGGGCTGTGCCCTCCGCCGCACACGCGGCCGCACCCGCTGCTCGCCAACCCCGATGCACCCCACCCACCCCAGCCATCCCTCTTTGGATCCTACCCTGTCAATCACAAATTCGGCGTGGTCAATCACTACCACGGCACAGGCGAAATCAGCAATGGCGGCCCCGTGCAATACCGGCGCGACCACGCGGCGCTGGCGGCCCGGCCGGCCCCGGCGATCGGTGATGGTTTCGCCGGTGCTGCACGAGACTTTGGCATTCCGGTGCGTGCGTCCCTTTGGTCCTTTTATGGTATGTGTGCTGCTAGTGGCTGCGCCGCACGCCAAACTTCTTCCAGTCCTTACCTGCCCCAGTTTTGTGGGTGCACGGCGCGCCAGATATCGGCATAGCTGCTGAGAGGATGCAAACTCAGCATCTGGGACGATGTAGAGTCTCTCCTGTCAGACATCAAAGAGCTGCATGCATGCGTTGGCATTTTGTCTTTCCTTGGTATCAGAGTTGAGTTGCAGGAGGGTGTCATGCATGGTGGATGCCACAAGCGCTGATTGTCTTCACCTGTCCTTTGCAGGCGTTTGCAGCAGTGGGTCCGCAGAGATCTGCAATCACCAACAGCCCTGGCGGCTACAGTCGCAACTTCTAAGGCACAGCTGTGTCCAGAGCTGCTCAACCTCAGCAAGGATTCTACATCCAGCATTTGTCCAAGTGGTGGCAAGCATACTGTTCAAAAACAATCCATGCCTTTGTGCATTTTTTTACATTTGGGAGGAGGAGAATTGTGTGCGTCACTGAGATGAATGAACACATAGCTTCTGTTAGACCAGTGTGTACTGTTTGCATAGCAAGCCAGCAACACTGAATACTGCCGTGAATTTGTTAGTGACCCGTGGTGCACAAAATTTTTTCTCCCCCTCCTGTGAGGGTCCCCGTGATATTTTAATCCAAACGGAAGGACTACTTGATTGGGACCCAAATCATTCTTTTGTATGCGCTAGGCGTCTGCATTCTCCAAGAGTATTATACTTATTTAAAAGTAGATAAGCGCATAAAGACTGTAGGCCAGACTGCTTCAAGCTGATTCAAGTTGATTCCAGGGACCAGGCTGCAAACCCTTGTCACAACAGAGCCCCCAGTGATGTTTTGGTGTTCTGTCCCAATGCATGCATAGTATGCAGTGAAGCATCCTAGATAGACATGTTCTAGTGTAGGTGTTTGGAACTCCCAGGATCTGAACGAAATACCTGCACTTTCTTGGCATGCACATGCGGCTTCAAGCAAATTCCTGAGCAAGTTGCTCAGGAATTTGCAGCAGAGCCGACTCTCAACCTTGCCAAATATCTCAAGACTAGCAAGCTGTGTAACAACAAGAAGATCGACATACTTCAAGGCAACAACTCGTTGCCGCCAATCATTTATGATGTCAACAACAAAATTTATCCCGCCATGTGGCACCAGATATGGGGACCACGAGCAGTGCAGAGAGCTATCCAGGACAACAGTATTGCGGCATTGCCACTGGGGCCAATGTAGCGGCCACAGCAACCAAACCGCTGCAGCCCTTCAGATGCCACAAATTCCTCGCCATCTCATAATATGCACATTCTATGTATCATTGGTGTTGCAGTGTTTTGTGGGTGCCACTTGTGGAACATATCCGGTTGTGTGTTGGTTTTTAATCGATTGCAATTTTTATATATAGAATGTAATTGTGAATGGTTAGATTTGTATTTTTGTTTTTAATTGTGCCCGGGCAGCTGACGCTAATCCCAGGCCTACCAAAGATTATTCCGTGGAGATACCCTCTTGGAGCACTCCTACCACGCCGCCGCAAGCTGAGTGCAAGGCAAGCAGCGGGGATACCCGGACCGTCTTGTTGATCACGGTACCGAGCCGGACAGGTAAGTATGCCTGATTGGACAACGTCAATGGGTCCTGATGAGGGATGCCATTCGCCCAAAGCCGAGCGAGTATGGGACCGACATCTGGGGCTGATTGGACCGATTATCTCAGCAAATTTAGATCACATTGCCTCGACTACGGTGGCCTTATTAAACCTGAAATCTATTATCTCGATTCGCACACGGTGCTGTTCTGTGACTGGGTGATCTGAGTGTGATCTTGATCTGATCGGTTGATGGCTAGGCCAGAAGGAGCACTGGATTTCGTATTTGCGATTCTGGAATAATATCATCTTGAAATAATATTTTGGCCTTACATTCTACGATCTGGAGGATAGTTGAGCTTCCTCTTCGTCCCTTCCATGGCATGGCATGCTATATCTTGCTTCCTAGATCGCCATCTGATCTCTCAAGGTGGTGCTCTGCGATGACGAGTGTTTGTTTAACACGATGTGCTATTAATCTGCACAATGATGCAGAACAAAATAAGCTTTGCCACTCAATGGTGAACAGGCACATGAGTTGGGAATTCCAGCTGCAGGGCTTGCTTTGACTGCTTGACAGAGGCGATCAAACAGACAACTCTGAATCAACATGCCCCGGCACACGTTTACATGCCTTTAATCTACTGCAACAAGTGGAAACCTGCAAGGTTGACAGATCACTGCTCCTCACTGTAAACCCTCGAGGTGAAGGAGTCTTGACTATTCATCAAACTCTTACAAACCCAAGTCTCTTCCCAGGATGAGAACCATCCTATATCGCAGCTCTGCAGAACTAATCCTTTAATGTTGGAAGCACATTGCATCGGCGCTCGCTCATCGCTGCATTCATCACTCATCCCTCCCTTGTGCACGGCACAGCAATTGTGCTCATTTGTGGTGCTATTGCTCTGTCTAGCTGGCTAGCTGGTGCATGCATTTATCGGTCTCCAATTGGGCTTGCGCTGGGGCGCCCTATGGGAGCAGAAGCACTGCACATCACAGCAACCTGGACTTTAGAATGGTGCACAACTCAATTTGACGCTTGGAGCACGGACTGTAGCACAGGACCCCGTGCAGAATCCCGCATGAGGGGCAAACCCGCGCCAGTATCAGATTTCCTGGTTGCCCATCACTGCGAGGCTGCTCAATGCCATTTGAAGATAAAGCAAGCACACAAAAATACACTTGCTTGCATGGGGTGTACACACCAAACATGGTCTGGTTTCTGTGAGCATGCACCTGGGCAGTCAACAAACTCGGCAAGCAGGTTGGCATCAACAGCTTTGGAGTGGACTGCCTCCGTGCTCAGCAGAACCAGGTCGGCCTCCACCTGGTCCACGGCGTTCCCTGTGCACCATGACATAACTAATTCTGTTCCTCTACTAGAAAAACAAACGACACGTTGTTTGACATATATTTGACATTTTTAAGGCCATATGGCCACTCCACCTCTGGCCTCTCCGCTGCTTAGACAAAGAACACAGTAGGTGGTGGCCTCAAGCATGCGGAACAAGAAACAGCACCAGCACTTCAAAAGCCTAGAATTGATGCAATGCTGCTCTAGCCTGGTACGTCGGGACACTTATCAGATGCAGGTGCAGCCTTGCCGGTCGCGCAACATTTTATGCAGCATTATGAATGCTGTGTTCTATCGCTGCAGATCTGGAAACCCCCACAAGGGAATATTGCTCCAGGGTGAGGATGCCAAATCTCCTCACCTACTACTACAGAGGAGTTGTGTGTCTCCTCTGCCGCAAGTGACACCTCCTGGAAGGCTGCGTTGCCCGTGTCAAAGCCATTTTCCTTTAGGTGCCTGCGCAGCACATGTGCAGGATTGCTTTCATGCTCCAAACTATCACAGGCGCTCTGCTTCAATAGCTTCTCGTGGCATGGCCCTGGTGGGCCCCTGTCAAGTAGGAAGAATATGAATCCTGAGCAGCATGCTCCCAGTTGACTGGGCCATGCTTGGGTCTAGTATGTCCAACAAGAGGTAGGAATTGTGGGAGCCATTGTCTGCAGCTTGTCTGCAAAGTCGCCTTGCCTGTCTCAGCAGGAACAGCACGTAATGGTAATGCAGTGACAATGACCTCTTTTCCATTCTCTCAGGGGTTTTTATGTCGCTTGCGGACACCAAGGCAGGCGTCCGGCTGGCTTTGTGAGATGTTATCAATCAGGGGATGACCTGGTGACACAGCACAGTACAGGAGGGCTCTCACCAGAGCGCCGTCTCAATGCGAGTGGAGGCATCGCCGCCTGGCTGCGCCTCGTCCACAAGTAGCACTGTCATCTTGCTGTTGTGAGCTGTCCCCAGCCCGGCCGCCGTTGCAAACGCCTGCAAAAGTGCAAGACTAGAAAATTGAACATGATGCTGCTTTGCAAGTGCTTCGGTCTGAAAGCATCCGCTACTGCTCCAGACCCTGTGGAGCTCCTTTCTACAGGACTCACACGCCCCGAGGCTCACAGACCACACAGGATTTGAAGGCGACCTTTCGTTGTAAGCTACACCGGGGTGCCGATAGGGGCAAGAGCATGGGACCCCAACCCATCTTGTCTGGTTACCATGCCTATTTGGAGGTCGATAGAGACAATCGTTATTGGACAAGTCTGCAACACTGATCAGCAAGAAATCAGGCGGAGGTCCTGGCCAAACTTTGCAGGAAGCTGACGGAAGCTGAGTCACCTGCTTGGAGCCATCTGAGAAGTAGGGGTTGCTGTCCATGATGGCTAGCAGGAGATGGTCGTATTTGAGGCCTCCGGCAACTGGCGTGGCTGCTGAGCAACTCACACGTCTCGAAGACGGTTGCACGCCTGCACCCAGTGGATGGACTAGAATGTTCACACTGCGTCCGTATTCCTCCTCCTTCCGGTTGTATTCGATTGCGTGAATCTCGAGGATTACTTCAACGAACGCTCTGCTGTTGGTGTGCCTAGAGGACACACCAACAAGCGTGCATCCCAGTGAACTGATGGTTTCGACGCACCTGTTCGACTGTAATGAGGCAGTCCTTCAAGAGATGCTTTCCTGTGTGTTCTTGTGACGGACGAAATTACTTCATATCGAGGGGAAGGTCTAGAACATCCAGTCGCACGGTTGGAAAAGCTTCTAGAGCAAGACGCATGCGAAGCGGTGCTTGTGCTCACAGACGCCATGACCGGCACGTTGGGCGCTGACAGGACACTTGATCTCAATCTGTACAAAGTCCTGATGCTTCACGCTGTCAAAATCCAGTCTTGAATACATTCCTCTCTCTTTAACATGCTGACTAGACAGGGCGAGGGTGGAGGAAGTCTCGAAAATACGTTCCCAGCAGCAACAGCCAAGGCCAGTTTGGGAGCCGAAGTTGGGCTTGGAGCAAGCCCACAAATCCCCTGTGAAGTGCTGCTTGACAGGCAGTCCATCCTCAAGGAGCATTATTTATTGGCACGCGGATGTTCCGATCATAAAGCCTAAGGCTTCAAGGCCACGAACCATGAAAGTGTGAAAACCTTGCTCAATTAATTTGGGGTTCTGACCAGCTAATTAGCATGCCTGCGCAAGATTTCGTTACATAATTGAGGTTACATCGTGCTTGCACGCCAGTGTATGCAAGCTTTCTTATCTACAGCCATGGTGGCCACATTTCAAACAGACTAAGACAAGCTGCAGGTTGTTAACACGGTGCACATCCATATACACACAAGCGTGTCCATGAACAAAGCCACTGCAAAGTGCAGAATATATGTTCAAAGATGGCTGCACATGATCTTCCATGATCAGCTGCATGATACTTGGTAACAGTCTTTGCAATTGAAATATCAAAGCAGAACGCAAACGGATGCAGAACGGCAAACTCAGCTGCTATCCCACACACTCTCAAGAGGGAGCTCCCTACAGTCTCTGCAGAAACCTGGAAGCGCAATGAAATGACTGAAGCGCACAACAGCCATGTCCACATTGCATTAAAACACCAAAATTGCAACCACGTGCTCAATGGAGCCTAGCACGTGCACTGTGAATCTACCGCGTTTTTGTGCTGCGGGAAGCCGGCAAAACTCTGGGCATCCAAAACGGCTCTAGATAGGCAAAACCCAACCAGCCGTTGAGTTGGTAGGCTAGGCACGCGCAGGGATTGCGCAGCCGTGCTGACTCATCTACTGGCATGTTGTATGCTTGCTACGCAGAATTAGCTGTGGTGGCGCTCACAGGCTGTCGAGCCAGTCCTTGCCAGGAGTTTCCTTCCAGTGCGGCGGGTAGCTGTCTTCAAAGGAGGGACGAGCCTGCATCAAGCCACACAACAGAATCAGCACGTTTAACGGAGAGACCCGGATGTAGACTGGCTTTGGGGGCTGGGCTCAGAGCCAGAAACCAAGACGCCCAGAGAAATCATCTCTCACATACACACACGCAGGCAACACAAAGCGCCAGTGGTTTCTGAAACATTCAAGAAGTATGGCATCAGTGCATCAAGAGGCATTGAAGAAAGTCTCGTTAAAGAAAGTTTCCGTGCTGACATGTCAGGGGATGTGACAGTGTGACTACCTCGATCTTCTCAGCGTACTTGTTGAGCTTTGGGAAGTCCTTCAGGGTGCCTCCAAAGCGCTTGAACACCAGCAGGAACGGTCCGAATGAGATATCTGCAGGTGCAACCCATCACACAAGCTTTTCAGGAACGTGCTCATGCATGCATGCGTGCATCTTACAGCGTGCTCTGCATGCACCACTCCTGCGAGGATGCCACTGCTACATGGATGGGGAGAATCTTGCACATTAGCAAAATAGGATGCTCTGCACAAGTGGGGACATCAAGGGCAAGCCAGAAAAATGATTCGGCAAGAGACCATTGCCCAGAGCAGATCTTGGGGCCGAATTTGAAGGGCCCAGAGCTTGTTCCTGGCACTCGACAGTGTAAAGTAACATTTGCAGGAAAGTGTGTTGTGCCAGTCATGCATCAATTAGTTGTCTTGCAAATAGGGCATGGCTGCTATCACCAGTCCCACCTGCCAGTGTGAAATCAGGGCCTGCAATGAAACTGTCTTCGCTCAGGTAGCTCTCCCAAAGCTCCAGCTCTGCCTGCAAGAGCCAAACATCAAGGGTGGAAAACATGTTTCTCGCATCATGTGTTTTCAATGCATGCATGTCTTGCAGACGGTGGTCACAAGTGACTGGAGGATTCACAAGAGCATTCCCATGGTTGGGCACCTTTCCCAAAGGGCACGCTTGACACTTGCCATCTGCAAATCGTTTGTAGTCAACGCCTGTGATAATGATCAACGGAAAACATAATCATGAGTTTGGGCAGCTAACCTGTAGCGCGTCCAGCTTGTCCTGAGGCAACGCATCATCAGCATTTGTCCACTGCAGGAAAAAGCATACAACATCAGCTACCAGCAATCTCCTTGAACGCATTTCTGCAATACATGAGAACTGCTTGATCAGCTTTTCACTGACTGCATCACCTTGCATGAGGTGTAAAATCGTCCATCTTTTATTTGGCCTGCATGACTTGTCCCATGGTACAAGTGGGGAATCTACATGCATCACTTCAAAGTACGCGTATGGTGTCTTGATTGTTTTGCGCTCACTGCAGGAGCGGCTGAATGGCAGCAAAGAACATACACACCTTGAAGCGAATGACCTGGCTGACCTTGTCATGGAAGTTTGCAGCCTCCTGGAAACGCTGGTACACCTGCAAATGTCACAATGTGCACATTGAGCCTAACAGTCCAAAGAACTTGAAAATCCCACCACACGTGTAGGGACATCCACCAGTCTGGCCACCAGGTCTGGTCCATGCATTGCACTTGGCTAAAAAAAACGTCACAAGTGTTCCATGCAACTTATCCTTGGTGGTCCTCTGATACGAAACAATGAGTTTGACTCCTGCGCACCAGGGCACGGCCCTCGATGGTGGCAGGCAGCAGGGATGGCTGGGGGTACTTGTCCTGGAGATACAGCAGGGCGGCCAGGGACTCGTTCACAACGACGCCATCATCCAGGAAAGTTGGCACTTGGCCCCTGGGGTTCAGCCTCAGGATATCCTCCGACTTGTGTTCCTCTGCCACACAACAAGCACATGCACATGGTGAGCAACAGGCTGGCTTGAGTTACAAGCCATGTGACGGTGCTGCTTTGATGTAATGCACATTAGGATCTCTAATCAGATTCGAAGAGCAGCATTGGTCCGCCGTGATTTCAAGATCGGCAAATATTACGAGAGCATGGCCTCCCTCGAGAACGACGGCACCCACCAAGCGCCCCGCATACTCACATGTTTTGGCTGCGTTGAACCCTAAGTGATACAATGGAGTTCTTCGATCATCGAAAAGCGTGCTAAGTTGCTAAAACCTGACGGCTAGCCAGCTTGATCATGACGTGAATCTCAGAGCGCTCTAAAGACAAGCATTGCAATGCACATGGCTCGAAGGGGTCTGAAGGTCAGTCGTACTTTTGGAGAATTCGATGAGCTTGCTGTCGTACTCCAGCCCCTTCTCTTTGAGGCCGATGAGCACCCTCCATGCTGGAGCAGAGCCACTGCCCCACCAGATTGTCCGCTGAGCAGCCATCTGTCCTTGACTCTTACCCACACTGCACCGTATAGCTGTTGCTTTGTTGGTGAATGGAAGAGACTGCATATGATGAGACAAATCCAGAATCTTCAGAAGAATTCTCCGGGGTCACAGGTGATTGCATAAAGCTTCCAGATCAGCGGAAGCTGCCTCCTCGTAATTGTTGACTCGGTCAATTGTTTCTTTGTTCCCCAATGTCGAGTTTGGAAGGAAATTATGACAGCAGACATCATGTGTATTGGTTGAAGATTGCCTTCTCCTCACAGCAAGCCATCCGTTTGCGTCGTTTGCGCCCTGCTTCATTACAAAGTTGATCAATGCAATGGGCATCATGATCCTCACATGATGATACCAGCAGATGCCACAGCTGTGACAGCAGTGCTCCATGTAAATGTTGCGGAACTTTGTTGAACGCTCATGATCATGGCACTTGAGAACTTAATGGCTACGCAATAGGCTGCCAGCTTTTCAATTGAGCTCATGTCGAGGAGGTGCACATGTCAGTTGTCACTGGACAACACTCTAGAGCAACAACGATCTGGCCTATTATGGGCATCTTTAATACACTTCTTCTGTACTTCAAAGCTGTTCTGTTCATGCATGCGATCTGTGCAGTACAGCAGTCGCATATTGGCGCAAGCCCTTGCCTTAAGCTGAGCTACCTCTACCCTTGCGGAGGAACTCAAGTTGCAGTACGACTACAGAATGAAATCTCTGTGCCCTATTGACTGACCTGCTGGCTTGTCAGGAAGGCCTGCATTTATGAGGCAACTGTTCATCGTCCTTCAGCAACCACACCCGGAATGCGAATGCCTTTTCGGCGTGCATCACAACCCCCAAAGATGCAGAAATGGAAAACGTTGCAAAATGCTAGATTAGGTACTTCAGCTGTCTATTTGTTGTAGCTTCAGAGATCCAACATGTTGTTGCCGGGTGTGTCCTTCCACTTCTCCGGAGCTGTCCCCCCAATGTTGGTCGAGCCTGCGCCACACCCGCAGCCAATATTAGCGCCAGTGCATAACTTCCAATATTCCAAATGGTCTTGATTCAATCCTCCTCTCTTACTTTGCAGCTGGTGGCCACAGACGTTCAACTTCCCTTATGGCAAAATTCTCTCAAACTGCAGACAAGATTAGAGAAAGAAGCTGCACCTTCAATTGCTCCTCCACATAATTGGCCAGCTTGGGAAAAGTCCTTCAGAGTGGCCCCAGAACGGAAGAGATTCGTCAGACATGGTCCCAGAGCCACATCTGCGCCACCACCACACCACACAGCTAATTAGTACAAAATGTACATCACCCTTGAGCTGCAATAATCCTTGTATAACAATCCTGCAGCTCAAGAGCTGCACTTGAAACATAAGAAGGTGCAGCATTGCATGAGGTGACGTGGCTTAATCTGCATGGCACTACATGGCAGTCAAGGAGATGACAAATGATGGCACCTGCCAGACTGACATCAGGCCCTGCAATGAAACCGTCATCGCTCAGGTAGCTATTTCACGACTCGAGCTCCGCCTGCGAATGCCAACATGGCGAGTCACTCCAACGGTAAAAGTTGTGCGTTGATACAAGGGTTGCATACACATGCAGCAACCCCACACACCAACTCTTTGCAGCATTGCACGATGAATTGACAGATGCTCTCAGCCTATACTGTATCTGGCGCACCTTCAGAGCGTCGAGCTTTTCCTGCTCCAGCTCCAAAGCAGGGTTCAGCATCTGTCACCACCATGATCAAGGATGAGAGACTGTATCTGTAAAACAGCAGCTCATATTGTTTGATGCAAGAATGCCATGAACCTCATTGTTGTTGTTGCCGAAGCTCATTGCCACCATCCTCAATGGCACTCGATTGCAGACGGTGCAGATAATTCAGTGCGCCACAGTGCCTCGCCAATCTGATGCGCAATGATTTCATACTCGGTACCATCACAGCGCGAAGCCTTGCATGTGCCACCCTGAGCGTAAGGCAGAGCATGACAAGAGGAGTCACCTTTGGGCGGATGGCTTGGGTGAGCTTGTCTTGGAGATTCCCGGACTCCTGCATGAGCTGGTACACCTGCAACGACGGGTTCGTCTACAAGATGAAACTACAAACGCATGTGCAGCATCCGCTTTCAATATGTAGGTGGAGAGCTACACCAGAGGTGAATGATTTCTGATGCATGCAAATCACCGGTGGAGCGGCCACCAGCAAGGGGAGGCCATTTATGTGCCCATATATGTGGAATTTGATGCACGGGCCAGGCAGGCGTACCAAGGCACGCCCCTCGATGGTGACAGGCAGCAGGGATGGTGTCGGGTACTTGTCTTGGAAAGCTAGAAGGATCGCTAGCGACTCGTTCACGACAGTGCCATCATCCACAAAGGTGGGAACCTGGCCCCTGGGGTTCAGCCTGGGGATCTCCTCCGACTTGTGTTCCTCTGCCACACAACAAGATGCCCTGAGAGAGGCACATGACACCGGCATGCGACACCAATCCATAGAAGAATGTTTGCACAGGGGATATCAAATAACAATCTCAAAAGGAGAATCATGAGTGCCCTACTTTGCAGAAGTGGCCTGCCTCTAAGAAAGTCAGCTCTTCACAGTGGGAGGTTACACGGCACATACCCAATAGCGCCCGATTCTGCGGGGTAAAAAAGGGTGCATTGATCGTGAAGTCACTCTTTGAGAAAATTCAACGACCATGCTCTCGAATTCCAGACCCTTCTCCTTCAGGGCGATCAACACCCTCTATGCGATTGTTGACCCACTTCCCCAGTACAAATTGCGTTGAGCGGCGTTTGAGCTCCGCAGCTTCCTTAAGATCTGCAATTCAAGCTTTGGACTTTGCTTTGGCGGTGGACTTTTCAGATCGACATCGATGTATCCTTAGGTGTCGTTAGCTAAGCTTCCCAGAGAGTGGAAGCTGCTCTCGTGATCTCGGAAAAGCGGAGTTCCGGGAGATGTGAGCGAACCTCCTGAGACCACGTCGTTGATCTCAGATGTACTTCTCTTGTCGCCAAAGCGATCGTGCTACACATCCGATTGTTGACCTCTGAAAGACTGATACTCGTCAATAGCAGCATGTGCACCTTGCAGTAGCTTCCAGAAGCCATCGTAGGAGTTCAAAGGTACAATGTGTCCCCGACTCCCAGTCACGCTGCATTGGAGCTCTTGATTTCGAGTAAAGTATATTATTAATCTCAAAGAAACGATTCAAAAGTCTCGATCACACTGCTGTGGTGCAGGATCAGCCGAACCCGGATCAGTTATAATGGCACCAGCTGAAGTTCCAGTTGCAGTTCTTCCTGGCACGCCCTCCAGCTTTCCCATACCGGCAGAGAAGCTCATAACGCTAGCACAGAAAGTGTTCGCGACCAACAGCGGCGTGGAAGAACCCGACCTGCTGGCTGACAATTTCAGATTCGAATTTCCTGTGGTGTCCCTGGCCAAGAAGGTAAGGCTGTGCCACAATGCCCTTACCTGAGCGTCTGGCGCTTAATTCCAATCTGGATGCCAGCATAGGGTGGTGGCCCACTGGATCGATCTGAGCAGACGCAGTTGTCGTCGCATCTGGGTATCTTGCTACTAAAACTTGCATCGTTCTCACCACTGTCTTCTGGACTCCAGAAGGAGGTCAGAATGGCTTAATACACTCCTATACCTTTCTGAGGCAGATTGTGTGATTCGGACACTGACAGATTTTGAGACACAGGACTTTGTGAAGGCGGTGAGCGGCTTCAATTTGAAAGATGCCTTCCCCAACATGGAGTCACACCCCTACGACTGGCGAGTAGACAAATATGAGCCCAACCGCGTCTGGTGGACTGTGCGCAACACTGCCACCCACACAGGGCCGCTGAGATTCTTTGGTGCCACCTACAAACCCACCGGCAAGGTCAGCCGCTTACTCGGGACCCCTACAACACCATAATGTGGTTTTGCTTGGATCCGAGAAATCCGGCAAGGGGTGGGATATGTGACAGCTTTTACCTGCAGCTCGCCTACAGGCACCTCTTGCCAGGAATAGCATGTAATGATGATTGCATCACGATGTAAGCTTTACTGGATGCAGCAAAGACAAGGACAGGCCCATGCCGTGGCACTGTCCCAATGACCAGCCTTCCTCTGGAGAGGACATGAGTGTTGCTGTCAGCTGTCGGGGCATTTGGCTGGATCCATAGTAGATATCCTTCAAGCCTCAGGGTCTCAGGCTATGTAACGGGCAATTGCATTGAGGGCAGTGTGATTTGCAGGTTGTGTTGGGGGCGCCAGAGTGCTTGTCATACACATTCAACGAGGAGGGCAAGGTGACATCGTTCACTGGCGGCTACATCATGGACAGGTAATCATTGCTGCCATCATTGGTTGATCAGCACCTTGCACTGTCACTCTGGTTTGGCAGTTCTTCAAGGGCCTTGCTGCCGCCCTTTTGCTGTGCTTGAGGTTTTTTCTGTTGCACAAGAAATATACGGTCTTTGTAGAGTCTGGCGGTGTTTGTGTGCTTTAGCCACGCTTGTCCACGCCCCTTCTCCTGACCAAAGAAACCAGTCCTGGCACGGGTTTTCGGCGTCCGACATGGTGTATGATAGATTACGATTTTGTATCAAGCCACAGTATGCACTGCGCAGGAGGGTGGGCAGCACAAACAAGCTGGGGGCAATGTTTGGCATCCTGTCAGCCATTGGGGCCCCCGTGCCATCTCCAGGATCCCCCCTCTTCTTTGTCAGGCTGGCCACAAACGCAGTCCGCAGCCTCATCTCAGGTGAGCAGGCTCTTTCATGCACTTAAATGGGATGGATTAAAATAAACTCCTATGAGGGTAAAATTGTCATTACCCGGCAGCGCCAGGGTGAGCCAGGGATCACAAGTGTTAAATTGCCTGCCTGCCAGTCTGAACATATAACAGTTGCAGCAATCTGCTACTGTTCTGACAAGTTTTGTCTCTTGTTGTGACGCATCGAGTGGAAAGTATTTGCTGAGGTGTCACTGAGAGGCATGGTGCCTTTCTGGATGCGCAGGTGTGTTTGAGTTCATTTTTGGAAGCGGCAAGAAGAGCAGCTGATCCTGAGACTGGTGCTTTTCTTCCTTCGGGAGCAGAAGTTGGTGATTTCTAATAGTGATAAAGCCACAGTGATCAGGTCTGGGATTTGTGGCGGGGAGTGGTTAGAGCAACACTTGAGGAAAGGCCTGCTGTAGATGATAAGTTTTCCAGCTTAGAATGCGTATGCTGCATGACGGTCAGCCTGTAGCGTACAGGCTGAGTGATTCAGAACTGTACTCAGTCTGAGGTCTTCAAGGCCTGCAAGGTTCCCCTTGTATCCTTTAGTGTGAGTGTATCCTTAGTCTGACTAGGCTAGTCAGGTCACAGCTTTCCTTAAACGGCTCCATGGGCGAGTCACCCATTGGACGTCCATGTTGGGGACATCAGAGATAGATCAGACATCAAGTGGATGATGACTGGCGCTCTTCGATCTGATTGAAACGGATTGATAATCTGTTCCGACACACGGTACTGTGGTTTGCTAGCTGTGTAAGGTGTGAGAATTCTTCCAAGGGTAGATAAAACGCCTGGCTTTGCTTCTAGCTGTTCACATGAAGACAGTGACAATAATCATGCCTTGCACACTGTAAATGATCACACCTCCTCCATACACCTGTGTGAAACTTCCTGGCATTCAGCTTCCATCTGCAACGAAGCCGAGCTGCATCGGTTACGAAAGGATTAGAATGGAGGGCTTCTGTTGATCAATGCGCAGCACATTGACGAAGCTGTCCAGACCCAATCGTAGCAAAGCACCATTCGAGCACTGCCACACGAAATATCCTTGTGTATTGCAGTTGAGATCGGTATTGGTTACGTAGACAAGACTGCGGCTTGATGCTGGTTCGGGGATGCTGATCCCGTCTAGCCCTCGGCTGGGCAGGAGGGGCTGCCGAGACGAGCGCGCTAGCAATGAGGCTTTTGCGTCGACGAGCGATAACTGTTCCACTCATAATCGCATTCGTCTGCAATCTAGCAGGTAAAATCAACACTATGAGTCACAGTTGCCAACAGAGCCACAGGAGCTTTTCTAGAGCAAGAAGGTTCTTCAGGCGGTTGGGTGATGCAAATGGAGAGTGTGTACAATCGTTTGCACAGCTTGCTTCTTTTCAATAAGCGCATCGAACAGGATAAGATGTGGACAAAGGAAAGTCTCATATTCGGCTGTTCCCAGTCTTTGATACCATAAAGTCTTGCATGTCCACTTTCTTGTAAAATCCTGAAACCTGTAAGATTCGTTCTTTAGACGGAGATGTTCTGGATATTTGAGCACCTTATGATCTGGGCAGAGACTCCAAGGTCAAACCTTCCCATGGTGTGAGGAAGGGCTTGATGGCTTTGTAAATCGATCAGACTGCCTGCCCTGAGCTTGTCAAACGCAAGTACCTAATTGTGAAACCCTACTTCATATGTGTTCCTCCTCAGCTGTGCTCCCGATCATCAGTCCTCTTTTGTCCCAAACACACTGACAGGTTTTTGGACGCAGGGAGCCATGCAGGGTACACAAATGGGGACAGCTTCACGCTCGCATCCAACTACACAACCAACGCTGTGACGGTAGCTGGAGTTGGCAGCCTCTGTCGGAGCGGGACGCCAGTGTTTCCAGCAGTAGAAGCCACAATCTCCACAGTCCACAAGGTGCAAACACACATTTTTATTTCGCTTATCAGCGCGCCATACACAGAGGTTGTCCGGGGCCTCAGAGTCCACAGAGATGTAATTAGCTACCCTCAGTACTCTTTGCTAGTCTTTGGCAGGCCCAGCATGACAGATTGCCATCTCAGCAGTTGAAAAAGTGTTCCCCCATCACATTTACTTGGTCCGCAGTCTGTATACCATACATTTTCAGCTGGTCACATGTGCGTCTGCCTAGTAAAGGTCTCACCCAAGCTGTGTTGCTGTTGTGCAGGCGTTTGTGGATGGGAAGGTGACATGCTCACAGCTTGTCCAGGCGTATGTGCAGGTACGCAGCATACTGTGCACCTCCCATATTCTTTACTGCCTATCTTTCAATGATGCTTTGCATCAAGTATGCACGAGTTGCAACTTGAAATATTGGACAAGAACTACTGGGGATCACTGGAATTCCAGTAAAATTGCCATTTAAGCTCTTTTTGGTGGGGTGGTCTGCAGAGAATACAGGCTTACGACAAAGCCACAGGGCTCTCAGCCGTGAGGGTTCTCAACCCAGATCTGGAAAAGGAGGCCGCAGCAAAGGATCAGCAGCTGCAGCAGGTACGCACCGGAAAACTACTTGTCAACGCTGGTGTGCTGCGATGGGGGCATTGCTTGTTGGGGAGCTGGAAAATCAGCATCCATGGCCCATGCCTTCTTGGATTGCTCATGGCACTTGGTATCTACTCCAGCCCAGTCAGCTTTGCAGCCCAATACGGTGATTATGAGGCATGCATGGCTGCGCGTACTGTGGGTAGGCTCAGAAGTGGATTCCTGTGTGATATGGGGGAGCAAGCAAGCATAAATAAAAGAATCAGAAAAATGCAGTGATTGCTTCAGGGACCAAATATGGAAAGGCACGGAAATTCTTACCTGTCATCCCCAGAGCTATGAGATGACTCAGCTGTTGCCTGTTCAGGCTCGCCAGGCTGGCAGCAACGGGCTGCCCGGGGGCCTCTTCTGCGTGCCCGTCCTGGTCAAGGACAACTTCGACACTGTCGGTATGGCCGCCACCGCCGGCTCCGCCGCACTCCTTGACAACTTTGCTTCCAAAGACGCGCAGCAGGTGGGTCTTTCTGTAGTCCTGCTCACCCTTGTGAGCAACCTGTCTCCTGATTAGCACATAGGATGGGGCAACAGAACATGTGCAGCAGGCAAGGATTCGGAAAATATTGCTTATATCCCTTGTTAAAGGGTGTGGGGTTTAGGGGTTGATCCCATATTTTCAAGTTCGAGGATGCTCAGCAGGTGGCAAGCAGGGAACCCCACTTTGATCCCCCTGTTTTACAATCTGGAGGGGGTTGTAAATTTGCTGTAATTTGTAACCCCTGCAACCTGGCAGCAGCAGCACACATGCAAGAGGTGGAGGGTGCGAGTTTGCCTGCCCACCCCTGTTCTGAGGTGCAGGCGTTCAGGGTGGATCAAAGGATGCATCCTGCTCTGGTGTAAATGAAACCTTCTGCCTTGCAGTGTTGTATAGCAGACGCTTCCCTTGACAGGTGGTTGAAGGGATTAGAGCAGACTATCAGTGGACAAGCCGATTGGAAAGCTTCTGATTGCATTCTGCCAGGTGGCGCGGCTGAAGGCGGCGGGGGCAATAGTGCTGGGCAAGGGGAATATGGGGGAGTGGGCGTTCTCGCCAATCTTTTCCATCAGCTCGGTGGCGGGCGTCGTGCGTAACCCCTACGACCTCGATAGGACCCCCGCCGGCTCTAGCGGGGGGCCTGCTGCAGGTGCGAAATCCTTGGTCCCCCCTCTTTTCACGTTGTCATGTCTCTTAAAAAAGAATGCCGGGAATGCTGTGCAGCCGTGCTGGTTTCATAAGACAGCAGACCAGCTTTCTCTATTGCAGGCACCTAATTTCCACATGTTGCTGGACATCCCTCGATCCCTAGGAACTGAAAAGCAAGTGGTGATAATAACAATGGTTTCCACATGGACTCTCCTCGGACTTGACGCCTGAGTCTCTCAGCGCCGCTGTACAGCACTGCATACTACATCAACCCTCTGGTGCCGTCCTGGATATTACCCCTTAGGAATAAGCAGGCGGCACTGATCAAACCCTGATCATCCACATATGTCCCATGAATTAACAACCTGGAGGTCATGAGCTCACGTGTTTCCTAAGCGTGCCATGTGTGCAGGGGTGGCGGCGAGCTTTGCTCTGGTGGGACTGGGGACAGACACGGGCAACTCTGTGAGGGGCCCTGCCTCGCACACTGCCCTGGTGGGCATGCGCCCGACTCTGGGCCTCACCAGCAGGTACGCACAGGCAACCCTGGAAACACGCTGTTGAAACCGCAACGTGCTAAAGGAAGGGTCCTGAGAAGCCCGCCAGGCTGGTGTATATTCTGAGGTTCCGCGGCCTGAGATGGTTTGTTGTTCTCTCTATGGCAATCCTGCTGCTGGGATATGCTGGCTCCATCTGCACAATTACCATTAGTATCTTGAGAAACAACCCGTTCCAATGAAGAGATGTTGACACTCCTGTGGACAGGATCACAATTGACGCAGAGTACTCAGAAAACCTATCTTTTGCAGAATTTGGGAAAGCCTGCCCGGTTGGGCAGTGTCAGACAGAGGAAATTTCTTGGCTTGCAGAGAGGATGCAAAGCATCACAGTCAAGGCATTGTCAGACTGAGCCATTGCATTGCGCACTCCGGCAAGGCTGGAAGACTGCCACACTCTGATGCATTTGAATCAGCAATTTGAATTCAACATCAGCATGTGTGATTTTGATTTTGCAGGGCGGGCATAGTGCCGCTGGACAACACGAGTGACATCAGCGGCCCCCTGGCGCGCAGCGTGGAGGATGTGGCGCGCATGCTCGAGGCGCTCGCCGGGCCGGACCCCCAGGACCCCCTCACGCTGACTAACCGCTTGGTCACCGCCAACCGCACCGCCAACTACACCCGCTTCCTCGCGCGCGATGGCCTCCAGGCAAGCGCAGCCCTTGCTCTCTAGTAATGAGAAAAAGGTTGTCCGGCAATGAGAAAGCCAAGGGCATTACTCTGCTACATGTTGAACTTAATGAGAGTATCTGAGTATCATGCACACCAGCGTGCCAATATCGCTAAATTGGGGACGTTATCAATTCATTGTGCGTACATTCTCTGTTGAATACGACGTGTCCATTTTCCTCGTATGGGCTCCTGCCAGTTAGGGCTGACTCAGCATGACTTCCCACCTGTACGCTAACCTGGGATTGCATCGATGTGGCTGCAGGGGGCGCGTGTGGGGGTACTGCGCCAGGTGATAAACATGGACATCAACGACACAGAGGTCATGCAGCTGTTCCAGGACGCGCTCACCCTCATGTCAGACCACGGTGAGTCATCGGATTGGTCATCAAATCATAGTCTCAGAAGCGTTGTACAGCGGCACTTTGTTGCTGACGAGCATCATTCAACATCAAGACTAGACAACTTAAGGACGACTACACGAATGTCAGGATGTGTGCACTGATCTTTGATAAATCAGGCCACACACGTGATATTCTTCTTGTAGAGTGCTGAGACATGTGCGCCATCTGGCATGCTGTCTCTGGGCCTTGCACAGCCCACGCGCGCAGATAGTGCAGGGCTTCAGAGGCTCATCTTGGCATGCCCTTTTGGCGGAAGCTAAACATGCCCCACGGTGTCTGACCATGGGCTTCGCTAAAATATACGTACAAGCAATTTGGCACTATATACGCTGCGCATGGGGTGCAGATAGTGCACCCGGCGCCCAGCGCGCTCAGCGCATGCCTTCAAATTGTGAAAAATTCCGGTAATTGACTTACTTTGGCCCTGCATGCGGCGCAGGAGCGACGATTGTGGAGGATTTCAGGATAGCCGGAAATTCCCTTGGAGGCTACGACTGGGACGGCCGCAGCGGGCAGTGGTGGACGGGCAGCACTGCCTCCGGCCACTGGGAGGACATAAACTGCGGCGCACACTTCAAATCCGACCTCAACTGGTACCTTCGCACCGCCGGCACGCGCTTCCGCTCAATCCAGGTGTGATTTGCAAAGATTTTTTTGGTTTAATTTGAGATTGAACAATTTTCGAAAAAGGTGCCCGTGCTCCGCCGACACGCGCTCCCGCTCCTACCAGGCAGACGCCGCAAAAAGTCCTTAGTGCATTTTGAATTAGAGTTTGGTTGGTTGCTATACTGGGAGCTCAGCCAGTTGCTACAATGTGCTGCAGCAGATGGGCGGAATTTGGCGGGTACTAGAAACGGGGAAGGTGGTTCAGAAGCTACTGGGGACAATTAAGCAGGTGGGTGTCAGGTGCAACGACCATTAGGTGATTTCGCGGCTTCGGACGCTGTGACACAAAGCTGCATAATGCAAGGGCGTCCTTCTGTCCAACAGTAGACCTGCTGCTTCTTCTCAACACTGGCTGAGCAAATACAACATTCTGCAATCCATCACATTGATGGGCTCTTCTACGAGGGCCATTGACAAGATCCTAGAATTACAGTAAAAAAATGGTAGCCCAGGTCCCATAATCATGTCTGGGAGGCATGGTCTGGCTGATGAATACCCTCGACCTTGATTCAACAATCAGGCATACCTTTCTCGGCCTTTTGGCTAAGATCAAGTGTAGTATCTGTTCTTATCAGTTTAATATCTGATACGAGGGACATTGTCCCTCATGATATTAATCTAATCTTTTGCCTGGGGGCAGAGTGTTGTGCTTGCACGATCTCTGCCCGCCCATGGCCTTGGCATCGCACTGCAGCCTAGGCTGTGGACCGGTTAACACAAATCACATATATAAGTCCATGAACTTCATCAAGAAACAATACCACATCAAACAAAAATTTTGCAAAAGAATATTACATAATCCATTTATTTTCCAAAGATCCACACGATGCCCTAGATGAAACATGACTGTGCTGCAGGAGATAGCGGACGCTGGCCTGTACCATCCGACAATCAACTCTTCGCTGTCTGCGCGTGTGGCAGTCAGCTACACGCCGGCGGATTACCCGACAGATGAAATGCGCGCGGCCGGCTTTGTGTGCGGCTGTGGTGACTACTTTGACAACCCCTGCCGCGCCGAATTCCGCAAGGTGTTTAACCTGGTCTATGTCACCAAGTTCCACTGGTCTCTAAGGTGCCAGCTTGACTTGCTTCACTTGAAGTCACCTGATAGGAAACGCAGGTATGCACAGGCAGGCCTTGTTCATGGAATAATATCCCTTCAAATTGCCAAGAGGGGTGCACAAGTCCTCCCCTGCGGTGCTGGGTCATACCAGCTGGCTCAATGTTCATTTTGAGCCTCAAATTCGGCGTGCGTGCATGTCACCAGCTCTGCGTACATTTCACATGCATGCTCCTGGAAAGCATGTACATACTTTTGGGGCTCTGGCTGAGGGGCGTGAAGTGTGGTGCCTGCAGAGGCTGGTGGAGTCGATGAACAATGCCAACCTGGACGTGATAGTGTACCCCACGTGGACTAACCCGCCGCGCCTCATAGGAGACTTCTTCAGCCCCGACGGTGAGCAGGGCAGCCCACTTGTGCCATTCACCCACCCGCAGCATTCCTCGCACATAACGTTGCTGTGAGCGCTTGAAACGTAGCGGGATATCTGTGCAGCAAGTACAACTGCATGAGGCATTGGCCCTCGCGCCTATTTGCTATGGCAGCGTCTTCTGTGTTGTCTGCGCTTCAATAATGTGGGTCTATTTTCAGTGAGACTCTACTCAGTGCCCATCGGCCTGGCGCAGTCAATTCAGTATGCTTTCAAGCTGATGGCACCTTTTTATATTTTTCTTCATGCACCGGTGCATGCGTGCCCACGGCATGGGCGACGGTGATGCCAGGCTCAGGACAAGCCCTGGCGGATGTCAGCGATAGAGATGTACACCGTTGGTAGGTTTGTTGCACCTGCATCTCGGCACAGATTGCTCATTTCTCTTTCTCGCGGGCCAGGCAACGATTCACCCCAGGTCGCGCCGCCGACTGGCGCACCGGCGATTACGGTGCCGATGGGCTTTGTGCACCGCTCGGGGCGCTCGGCTCTGCCGGCCGGGCTCCAGATGCTGGCGCGGCCGTGGGACGAGGGACGGCTGCTGCGAGTCGCGTTCGCGTACGAGCAGGCCACGCTGCACCGCCGGTTAGTCACCTGCCACCTCAGCGCCCACCTCAACGCTTACATTATCGCATTCAAATCGCGAGCCAGCTCATTCTCTTTACATTGGTGCTTGCACTGCCTGGTGATTTTTGCATGCACACTGGGCTTCATCAGTGCCAACGTCAGTGCTTGTATTGATTATTTCCATATTGCGGAGTCTCTCTGCTTTCTCGGATCTCTCAATCTGGCTCGCAATTCCCATTCCTTGGTAGCCTCATGCGGTCGTTTGGGGTAGTGTTGGTAGCCTTGTTGCTGAGTGACTTCTCGGGGCTAGCACTGTCCTCTACACTGGTGATATTGCGCCTGTGCTGGGGAGGATCGCTCACGCGCTTGACCTGGGATCTTGCCTCACTGCAGTCATTTGTGCCTTCCTATTCCACTCTGCAGAAGATTGTGGAAGCTTTGATCCTCAGACCCAATGTGCGCAGGCCGCCCCCGATCTTTCCAGAGTGCAGCGGTGGCGGCGGTGGTGGCAGCGGGGGGACTGGGGGGTCTGGCGGATCGGCCAATCCGCCGGCGCCAGATGTCAGTGTGCGGTCTCTCAGCGGGAGATGATTAATGATCCCCCAATTATGGGGGGGGGGGGGGGGGGGGGGTGCGAACAAATAGAGGTGGATTGTTGTAAAACTCAAGAAAGATATAGTGGCCCGCGCAATAGCCGGG
>JADEYI010000597.1_pt1 | contig 44946 bp, 39 predicted proteins | sample 8542331 | NCBI WGS metagenome assembly JADEYI01 (sample SAMN16510988, study PRJNA670497) | mine drainage metagenome | isolation source: biofilm near Copperflume 1 | place: Germany: Marsberg coppermine Kilianstollen | collected 2018-02 | reverse complement strand
CCTCAGCTTCCATGGACGGCCGATTCATGACCCACGACAGGAGCAGAAGACCCTGAAGTGAACCGCCGGCATACGAACCTCTCGGCGTGGTGACGCGGATCGTCCCATGGCCGGAGGCGGTAAAGCCGCCGTGCGAGAGGTTCTGCAGGTAGACGAACTCCTCGGCCGTGTTCACATTGGGTACGGCGAGTCCTGAGTCATGGTGGAAGGACCAGCCCCACGCTGCGGAAGCAGCCCGGGCGGTTCGGAACGAGAAGGAGGATGGCGGGGCCAGGGGTCTGTCGAGTTGTGGTTGGAGCCAGTGAAGGAACGACGCCAGGTCGGCCCGCCAGTAGGACCAGGCGTGGATGCCGTTGCCGTAGAAGTCGGTCCGGAGATTGGCCCCGAGCCCTGCCGACCGTACGGCGGCGACGAAGTGGTGACTCATGTCGTCCACGACGGATTCGGTGAATCCCAGATAGGCCCGGACCGCCGGGTTGGTCGGCGCGTCGGCGGTCGTCGGGGTCCCGTTGCCCGACGCTACGAACAGCTTGACGGCCTTGAGGTTGCCGGCCTCGTAGGTGGGGTCGTTGTCGTGCCAGTAGTAGGCCTGGTTGGCCGGGTCGGCGGTGAGGGGATCGCCGTATCGGCAGTGCTGGTCGGGGGGTCCCGGGCCGTCGAGGTAGTTCGCGTCCACGTACCAGTTGGTCGACGAGTCGACCAGGTCGGTGTCGAGCGCCCCCGAGAACATCCCGACGAAACCGAACAGGCCAGGATGGGAGACGGCATACTTGCCGGCTCCGGCGCCTCCTGACGACAGCCCGGCGATGGCCCGACCCGCGGCGCCGGCCTGCGTATGAAAGTTCGAATCGACCCAGGGGATGAGCTCGTTGATGTCATAGGTCTCCCAGCTGGGCGTGGCTGGTATCGGTTCCATGCCGGCGTCGTGGGCCGACACCCCGTACCAGTCCGAGTAGGCGCCCTCGGGACTGTCGTCGGGCATCACGACGATGACCGGCAGTTGGCCCACCACTGACTGGACTGCTCCGCCCTGGGGCACCCCGTTGGCCACAGCCGTGCTGGCCCAGTCGGCGTAGCCACTCAGCGCGCCGTGGAGGAGGTACAGGACCGGATACCGCCTGGGGGACGAGCGGCTGTAGCCCGCCGGAAGGAGCACATTGACGTGGGTCAGTCCGACGGCCGGGGAGGTGATGGTGTAGGTGTGGAGCCGCCCGTGGACCGCGTCGGACACTCCGCTCAGTGTGGTGTCCGAGGGAAGGGGCGCCGGTCGCGGAACACATGCCGTAGCGAAGGAGGCAGCGCCGGCGGCCGTTGCCACCGCGGTTCCGACCACCGGCGTGGCGGCGGCACCCAGTACGAGGACCATGACGGACAGCGCCGCTCCGCTCAGACCCGACCAGAGCGGACTTCTCCGGCCCTTACCGGTCTCCGGATCGCCAACGGGATGCAGAGGCCATCGATTTGCGTCAGGCAACCGGGCGACCACTCTGCAGGATGCGGAACTGACGGTCGGGTGCGTCGGCACGGGCACGCCCGGATCCCTCCGAGGTACCAACCGCCACCACTTCCGCACCGTCGGGCGCATACTGGACGATGTAGGACTTTCTCACGTCGTCGGTCCGGTTCGGCCCCGTACAGTGGGGGGTCAGGGAGGAGAAGACGACGATACCGCCCGCTCCTACCGGTACCGGCACCGGATCAGGCGGGTCCTGGAGGCAGACGAGCCCGGTCTCGGTCAGGTGATGGAGCAGGGTTCCCATCTTGTGCAGGCCCGGCACCACCCACGGGCAACCGTTGTCCTCGGTGGCGTCGGTCAATGCGATCCAACAGGTGAGGTACTGCTGGGGTTCGACGAACGCGTACCCGTTGTTCTGGTGCCAGGGGAACGATGCGCCGGTACGGGGCTTCTTGTAGACAGCCTGATCCCAGTACAAGCGGACATCCGGCCCGACGAGATCGACGCACAGGTCGACGAGGATCGACGTCGCCACGAACGACCGGAGCAGTGTCGAACGGGTGACCAGATGTGTGGTGAAGGTGATCTCGTCGGCCCGGGCGATGAATGCCTTGCCGCCGTGGGAGAGTCGCAGCCACTCCTCGAGCTCCTGTTCGAAGGGATCGATCTCGGCCGCCACCCCGGCCACGGAATCGGCATCGAAGGCGCCCTCGATGACGAAGTACCCGTTGTCGTCGTAGCTGGCCGCCTGACCCTCGTCGATCCTCACGAACGGCGGCCGGGGTGGCGCCCAGTCGAAGCCGGAATTGAGGGGATGTCGGGTTACGCCACCGCTTCCCATCGGCGCAGTCTCCATCCGGCGATGGTAACGGCCGATCCGATCAGAATCAACAGAGTGTTGACTTCTATCGTCAGTCTGTTTACGGTGGTGTCCGTCGGCGCCGAGGGTCGGTGGGAAGGGCCAGAGTCGACGCAGGCGCAGGTCGAGGATCGAGAGCAACCGGGGAGCAGCGCATGGCGATGGCCGACAACCGGCTTGGCAGGGACCAGATCCTGAGTGCGCCCGCCGCCAGGGGGGATTGACGGCCCTTGACCACCGACGGACCTGGTGATCCGCCCCGGATCTCCCGTCGCCGCGTGCTGCTCGGAGCGGGAGCGCTCGCCGGGTCGGCCGCTGTCGGCCTGGCCACTGCCGGCGCCGCGCACGCCGATGGGCCTCCGACGGCATGGCCGACACGCGGCCTCGGACCTCGCGACGCCGGAACGGTGGACGCCGCTCAGTTCTTGCCGGTCGCCCAGATGAAGGCCTGGCACGAACAGCTGGACTCGATGGGGATGCGCGCCACGGGCGCGCCGGTGCACGAGCGGTACGTGGACCAGCTGGTGAGCCGATTGAAACAGGTCGGGGTGAAGCACGTCCATACCGAACCGGTTCCCCTCGACCGGTGGTCGGCGACGCACTGGTCGCTCGAAGTCACGGGGCCGTCGGGTGCCGGCCCGATCGGCACGGCCTCCTACATCCCCTACTCCGGGGGCACACCACCGGGAGGTGTCGAGGGGCCCCTGGCCATCGTGCCGGCGGGCCAGATGCCGGCCCCGGGTTCACTGGCCGGGAAGGTCGCATTGCTGAGGGTGCCGGTGACATCGACTCCTCACTCGACGATGGAGTCGATTGCTTACGGCACCTACGATCCACAGCACCTCATCGACCCCGCCGGTCAGTACTCGCGACCGTGGACCGGCATCACCGGCCTCATCTCGCTCCTCGATGCCCTGCCGGCCAGCGGAGCCGTGGGGGCCGTGGCCGTCATCGATCTCCCCGCCGCGGGCGCCCACGGTTCCTACTACCCCTACGACGGCGTCATTCGGACCACCCCGGGCGTGTTCGTGGACGGGCCGACCGGCCGGCACCTCGAGGGGCTGGCCACCTCCAACGTGTCGGTGCGCCTCACCCTCGACTCCGCCACCGAGCGCATGGTGAGCCGCAACGTGGTCGGCGTCATCGAGGGCCGCAGCCCCCAGACGGTGATCCTCAACTCGCACACGGACGGGCCCAACGCGGTCGAGGACAACGGGCCCAACACCATCGTCGCCATGTGTCAATACCTGACCCGGCTGCCGAAGGCCTCGCTGCCCCGCACGTTGGTGGTGTCGCTCACGACCGGCCACTTCTACGGGGGCATCGGCCAGAAGACCTTCGCGGCCGAGCATCGGGACTCCACCCTCCGCCAGGCGGTCTGCGGAGTCACACTCGAACATCTGGGCGCCCTGGAGTGGGACAGCCAGCCCGACGGGACCATGGCCCTCACCGGCCGGCACGAGCTGGGCGTCATGTTCGTCCCGGAAAACAGGGCGCTGGTGGATGCGTCCCTGGCTGCCATCCGCCGCGCCGGAGCCGGGCCGGCTCTGGTACTGCGACCCTATGTTCCTGCACCCGGCAGCCCCAACGGGTTCGGATGGCCCGGCGAGGGAACGCAGCTGTGGACCGATGGCCACCTTCCGACGGTCAACTACATCACCGGGCCCACCTATCTGCTCAACTGGGGCATACCGACGACAAACAAGTGCGACTTCGTCCGCATGCGCCGCCAAGCTGTCTCCTTCACGCAGATGGCCCTCGACCTGAGCCGAGTCCCGAGTCAGTCGCTGGCCACGCTCGACCTTCCGGGGCTCTAGGTGGTCCGGAGTCGGCACCGACCACCGGTGCCCGAGTTCCCGGCCGCAGCGGTGGGGCACCGGCGTGGAGTGGCCCGGGAACCGGCCGGGTAAGAGGGGGTCCACCATTCCGAACGTCCAATCGGCCAAGGAGCACGGCCCCCGGGGGTCCGGGCGCCGCCGGGCGCAGAGCCGCGGCGATGTCCGGGAGGCGGCGATCTTGGCGTGCGCGTGGGAGCTGTTGGCGGTCAAGCCGATCGGGGAGATCACCATCGGTGAGCTTGCCGCCGGTGCCAACATTTCGCGCCCGACCTTCTATTTCTACTTCGACTCACGCGACGCCGTCGTCCGGGCGCTGGCCGAACGGGTCACCCAGGACCTCTTCGACACCGCCGTCTTGTCGATCGACGACAACCAGGACGGGCCCGCAGCGGTGCTCCACCGCATCGCCAGCGCCTACATGCAGCGCTGGCGCCGAGAGGGCCCGCTGTTGCGGGCCATGGTCACGCTGGGGGAGTCCGACCCGGAGCACCGCGCCTTCTGGAACGAGGTCACCGGACGGATCGCAGACGCCTTCGCCGAGTCGATCGAAGCCGATCGCCGGGCCGGGCGGGCCCTACCGGGTCCTCCGAGCGCCCGCGATCTTGCCGTCACGCTGATGAGCATGATGTGGCGCTGCGGCTACGACCTCTCCCTCTCGCAACCCTCGGAAGAAGCTGACGCCCGGATGGCCGACACCCTGGCCGCAGTCTGCATGCGGGCCATCTACGGCCCGTCTCCTGCCCCTTGAGAGGACGGGCCGCAGCCAGGAGATCGGGGAGGGCAAGGGCCGGATGGAGGCGTCGGCTGTCGGTACCGACGGTTTGGTAGCTTCCCGATGATGAGGGAAGCGACGGTCACCAGGCCCTACATGCCGGGCTACGGGATGTTGCCGCCCGAGGAGGGGACAGGCCTCCTCCCGTGGTCGTGGGTGGAGGAGCGGCTGGTCCGTTCCCACGACTACTGGTTGGCGACGGTGACTCCTTCGGGTCCTCCTCACCTGATGCCGGTGTGGGCGGTCTGGCATGAGGACAGGCTCTGGTTCAGCAGTGCCAACGGGTCGCGCAAGGCGCGCACCTTGGCCCAGGAGCCCCGCTGCACAGTGTCGACCGAGGACCCGCTCGAACCGGTGGTGGTGCAGGGTCGGGCCCAGCGGATCATCGACCAGAGCGCCCTCGAGAGCATGCTGGCCGCGGAGAACGCCAAGTACGGAACCGCCTACGGCATGGAGATGGTGGACCCGGCGTCCAACAGCGTCTTCGCCGTGCGCCCGGAGTGGGTGTTCGCACTGGACTCCCACGACTTCACCGGCTCGCCGACCCGCTTCGTCTTCGACCCGCCGACACCCTGACTCGAACCGGAGCGGTGGGGGCTTCGGGCGCGGCGCTGACGAGTTGCCCCCTTGTAAGCTGTCGAGCAATTCGTTACCATCGTGGAATCGAACATATGTTTGCCAAGGAGGTAGTGATCATGGCCGATGTGAAGCCCATCCCGGACGGGTATCCCCAGGTGATGGCCTATCTGTCCATCGACGGAGCTGCAGCCGCAATCGACTTCTACCGGACCGTGCTCGGCGCCGAGGAACGCCTCCGGATGGGTGGGCCCGACGGCAAGGTGGGACACGCCGAATTGCAGATCGGCGACTCCGTGCTCATGCTGGCGGATGAGTTCCCCGGCATGAGTGCCCCGAGCCCCAAGGCTCTGGGCGGGACGCCGGTCACCGTGATGGTCTACGTCGAGGATGTGGACAAGACGTTCGCCACCGCCCTCGGAGCCGGGGCCACCGAGATCCACGCCGTGCAGAACCAGTTCTACGGCGATCGATCGGGGCAGTTCGAGGACCCCTACGGGCACCGTTGGACCGTTGCCTCCCACGTCGAGGACGTGCCGCCCGCAGAGATGGAGAAACGGGCTGCCGAGGCCATGTCCGGCGGCTGAGCCGCCGAGCGTCTCTGCGCCGGCCTCCATCATCACCGACCTCCATCATCGTGTGGTGCAGTGACCTGTCTTGGAAGCAACGGCGTGGTCAGGCGTTCACCACCCGACGGTCGCCAACGTTTCGAGAAGCGCCTGGACGTTCCCTTCGGTGATGGAGATCGCTGGATCGAAGTGGCGCCGCCCGGGTCGGCGACGACCATTGCACTCGCTCCCCGGCGGCCCGGCGAACTGTCGGGGACCGACACCGGCATTCGCCTCACGACCGAGGATGCCGACGCCGACCATGCCGACCTGGGTGCCCGAGGGGTCGACGCCGATCCCGAGGTACTGCGCTGGCCCGGGGTGCCGCCGATGTTCTCCTTCCGCGACCCGGACGGGAACACCCTCTACATCGTGGAGCGAACCTGACACGGCGAGCCCGTTGGGCCCGTCGAGGCCACCTTGGCGGCAAGACCTGGGTACGCTCGCACTCGTGCGCATCGGGGTCCTGACTGGCGGCGGCGACTGCCCGGGTCTGAACGCCGTCATCCGCGCCATCGTGCGGAAAGGGGTCCAGGTCTACGGCGATGAGTTCGTCGGGTTCCGCGACGGCTGGCGTGGGCCCCTGGAGGGCGACACCATGACGCTCGACGTGGCCGCCGTTCGCGGCATCCTGCCGCGAGGAGGCACCATCCTCGGGTCCAGTCGGACCAACCCCTACTCGGCCGACGACGGTGAGCGCCGGGTGCTCGACACGGTACGCCGGTTGGGGGTGGAGGCACTCGTGGTCGTCGGAGGGGAGGACACCCTGAGCGTCGCCACCAAGCTCGCCACCACGGGACTGCCCGTCGTCGGGGTGCCCAAGACCATCGACAACGACCTTGGCGCCACCGACTACACGTTCGGCTTCGACACGGCGGTGACCGTTGCCACCGAGGCCATCGACCGGTTGCACACGACGGCGGAGAGTCATCACCGAGTCCTCATCGTCGAGGTCATGGGACGACATGCCGGTTGGATCGCGTTGCACTCCGGCCTGGCCGGCGGGGCCAACGTGATCCTCATTCCCGAACGTCCCTTCCGTATCGACGCCGTGTGCGAGTTCATCGAGCACCGGTTCGCCAGCCACTACGCCCCCATCGTGGTAGTCGCCGAGGGAGCCCTTCCCGTGGAGGGGACGCTACCCAGTCGGGGGGGCGAGGTGGACGCCTTCGGCCATGTGCGGCTGTCGGGCATCGGAAACCTGCTCGAGTCGGAGATCGCCGACCGGACCGGTCAGGAAGCGCGCGCCACCGTCCTCGGTCACGTCCAGCGGGGCGGAAGCCCGACCGCATTCGATCGGGTCCTCGCCACCCGGTTCGGGCTGGCCGCCGTGGACGCCCTGCATGACGGGAACGTCGGCCAGATGGTGGCGCTGCACGGGGCCTCGGTCGAACTCGTCCCGCTGGCCGAGGCCACTGCCGCGCTCAAGTTGGTGCCTCCCGAGCGCTTTGCTGAGGCCGAGGTCTTCTTCGGATGACGGCGCGACCGGTGGTGACCGGTGCCGGTCGTGTGATCGCCGGCCCTAGCGGGCGGGGCTCGCGCCGCTACGTGGTGGCGTCCTCCAGGTAGGACGGGTTGGCCACCAGCAGCTGGTCGCGGGCCGATGTGGCCAGCGCCACGCCGAGGTCTCTCCAGTCGTCGTCGAAGGTCCCCGATCGGATGGCCATTGCCAGGGCGGCGTCATCGTCGAACCCGAGTGAGGCCAGACGCCTGACATGAGCCTGGGCGATGGCCGCACCCAGCTCCAGCTGACGCTCGACCGTCTGCAGGGCGTTACGGGCCACCAGCGCTGCGAAGCGCGCCCCACCCTCGCTGCCGGCCATCACGTCCCGCTCGAGGTACTCCCGGACCGCCTCGACCAGGTCGGCCGCCGTCGGACGGCCGAAGGGTGCCATCACCGGCGACGGCGATGCCGACCCTGCGGCCGGAGTGGGATCGGGGACGGCCGGGGCCAGTCCGAGCAGGGTGAAGAGATCCCACTCGCTCTCGCACACCCGACGGCCGATGGCGGCCAGCTCGACGGAGCGGGTGGCGCCGCTCAGGTGGGCCGAGGCCTGCAGGGCGCAGATGACCGCCCACTTGACCGCGGCGTAGGCCTCCCACCACGTCACCCGATGCGGGTCGATCGGATCGCCCCCAGCGGCGGCATAGCTCTCGAGCAGGGCGGGGAGGTCACCGAACCCGCCGACCCGGCCAGGCCCACCGAAGCGCCACGCCCGGGCGCAGAGCCACCCGATGTCCTCAGCCGGGTCGCCGGCATGGGCCAGTTCCCAGTCGAGGACGGCTCGGAGACCGTCGGGCCCGACCAGCAGATTGCCGTTGCGAAAGTCACCGTGGACGGTGACCCGTGCCGCAGAGGGGCCGCGGTGGGCTTCGAGCCAGCGCACACCCAGCTCGAGCGCTGGGCGGACCTCGCCCAACCCGTCGAGGTAGGGGATGGGGTCGGCCAGCGGGTCTCGGGGAGGCAACCCGTCGATGGCGGCGGGGTCGATGGAATGGATGGCGGCCAGTGCCTGCCCGCACTGGGCGGTGAGGGCGGCCCGGGCACCGGACCATTCGGGATCTCGCAGGATCTTGCGGGGAATGGTCTCCCCCTCGAGGCGATCGACGACCAACCAGCCCGGGGGGAGGCCCGAGGTGCCTCCGGCCACCACGACGCGGGCGACGGGGACACCGGCGGCTCGGGCCGCCTCGAGCAGGGCCGCCTCGATCTGGACCCGGCCACTCGGCACCGTCCGGTCGCCCCGGTCCTGTTGGAGGATGAGCGGTTTCTCCGTTCCGTCGGCCACGGCGAGATCGAACGAGCTGGTGATGCGCGAGGCGCCCCCGGAGAGCGGCCGCAGGCCGACGACGGTCCCCCCGAGGGCCCGGCCGAGGACGGCAGAAACCTCGTCATGGCCATGTCCCACTAAACAACGGCCACCTAGACGACGGCCACGACGGGCTTCCCGCCGTCGTCCAGCTGGTGCAGGTACTCGCAGATGCCGTAGCCGATGCGGTCGACTCCGTCGGGGTCCTCATACGTCCACCGGGCCAACCCCTCGTTGACCATGGTGCCCCCGGCCCGGCCGATGTCGGCAACCCGCAGGACGTCGCCCCGCAGGTCGTAGGCCCGGTCGTCCTTGTCGAGCACCTGGAGGTGCACGACCTTGTGGGTAACGCCATCGTCGGCCAGCTCGGTGCGCAGGCGCCACTCGGCGACGCTGGTGGCTCGACCGCCATCCCATACCCACCCTCGGTGGAGGTCGCCGGCGTCGGTGCCCAGCCGGATACCACCGAAGTGCATGCTCTCGCCGACGTTGATGCTGAACCAGCGCCACATCTTGGGCCCGCCCCAGCGGCGCGGCCCCCACGACCGGTCGCGGTTCCCATGGGCCGCGGTCCAGGCGTGGCGCCGGCCGTCGACTTCGAGCCAACCGGTCCAGCGACCGGCCTGCTCGAGGTGGCCCTTGCCCACGGTGCCGGCCGCGGCCGCGGCCGCGGCGGAGCGCGGTCCGCCGCCGGGTCGCCCGTCGGTGCCGATGGCCGGGGTGACCGCCTCGAAACGCACGTCGAGGGCGACGTGCACGGGATGGTCCGTCCCGGGCGCGGTGATCCCCGCCCCGGGGGTGCAGGGCCGGGTGCTGAGCTCGGCGTCCACGGTGATGCGCCACGATTGCATCGCCTCGAGCATCTCGTAGCGGACGGCTCCCACGTCGAGCACGGTGTCGACCATCTCGTGCTGCTCTCGGACGGCCCGGTACTCGGCCAGGTCGCCGCCCGGCAGCCACACCGACATGCCGGCATCCATCGTCCCCTCGTTGGGGCGGATCCCGATCCGGGTGAAGAAGCCCGAGTCGGTGCCCGGGTCGTAGGCGTTGAAGTAGTACGACTCACTCCAGGCCGTGTCGCCCTCGACGGGGTGGGCCAGGTCGTGACGGGGCTCCAGGATGGGCACGGCTACACCATCGTCTGCCCGGCGCTGACGTTCAACGCCTCACCGGTGACGCCCCGGGCATCGTCCGACAGCAGCCAGCAGATTGCGGCGGCGATCTCCTCGGCGGTCTGCAGCCGGCCGAGCGGGATCTCCCGCTGGACGAAGGAAGCCAGCCCCTCGGGGCCACCCATGATGCTCTCGAACATGGCGTCCTTGTTGATCAGGTCGGTGTCCACGGTGCCGGGGCAGACGGCGTTGACGGAGATACGGCTGGGCCCGAGCTCGGCGGCCAGTGTCTGGGTCAGCAGGATGACGCCGGCCTTGGCCGTGCAATAGGCGCCGAGGAAGGGGAAGGCCCGCTTGCCGGCCTGGCTGGAGACGTTGCAGATCCGACCGGGCTCTCCGGCCGCCATCATCCGTCGGGCGCAGGCCTTGGAGACCAACCAGGTGCCGACGACATTGACGTCCAGGACGCGGCGGAACTCGGCGGCGGGCACGTCGAGCAGAGGCCCCAGGCCAAACCCCGGGCCGCTGCCTCCGGCGATGTTGGCCACCAGGGTGACCGTGCCCAGTTCCTCGCTGACCCGAGCCACCGCCCGCTCGACCTCCCCCTCGTCGGCGACGTCGGCCTCCGCAGTAGCCACCTTGGCGCCGTGCGCCGAGAGCTCCTGGGCCAGATCCGCCAGGTCGTCACGGCTTGCAGTGCCGTGAACGGGGGCGTCCGGGTAGGGCCGGGCAATGTCGAGGCAGGCCACGTCCGCACCGTCGCGGGCCAGCTGCAGGGCGGTCGCCCTCCCGATGCTCCGGGGCCGAGCCGCCCCGGTCACCAGGGCCACCTTGCCCGCCAAAGGGCGCTTCACTTCGGGTTGTGTGAAACTCACGGGGCAAACGTAGCGATGATCCGGACGGCGGTCGATCCGTCCGAGCAGGGGAAGCGATGCGCGCTGCCGTCACCCGGGGTGGAGAGCTGGTCGTGGGCGTGGTCGATGACCCGTCGGCGGGGTCGGGCCACGTGGTGGTGCGCTCACTGGCCGCCGGCATCTGCGGCTCCGACCTCCATGCCCTGGCGGACTTCGCCCACTTCACCGGGCTCATGGACCGGATCGGCGTGCCGGCGCTCGATCCTTCGCTCGACACGGTGTTCGGCCACGAGTTCTGCGCCGAGGTGGTCGAGCACGGCCCGGACACCGCCAAGACGTTGCCCGTGGGGACCAGGGTGTGCTCGGTGCCCGTCGTCATCGGATCGAGCGGAGTGGAGCAGATCGGCTACTCGAACCGCTTTCCGGGCGCACTGGCTGAGCACATGGTGCTCCAGGAGATGCTCCTGCTTCCGGTACCGGAGTCCCTGGAGACGAACGTGGCCGCCCTGACCGAGCCGTTGGCCGTGGGCGAGCATGCGGTCGGCCTGTCCGGTCTCCTGCCGGGGCAGCCGTGCCTGGTGGTCGGGTGCGGGCCGGTGGGACTGGCGGTCATCGCCGCCCTCAGGGCCAGGGGGCACGGCCCCGTTCTGGCCGCCGACTTCTCGCCCGCCCGACGCCAGCTGGCGGAGGCCTTCGGCGCCGACGACGTTCTCGACCCGGCCGTGGGGTCACCGCACGACCGCTGGAGCGACCTCGGAGTACCGGCGACGATCATGGAGCGGGCCGCGGCCTCGATGTTCGGCGGCGAGACCAAGGACCCGGTGATCTTCGAGGCGGTGGGGGTGCCCGGCATGCTGCAATCCCTGATCGCAGACGCGCCACCCCGCAGTCGCATCGTGGTGGTCGGGGTGTGCATGCACGAGGACTCCATCGAGCCCTTCATGGCGGTGACCAAGGAGATCGAGTTCCGGTTCTCCTTCGGCTACACCCCGGCCGAGTTCGCCGCCACCTTGGACCGGCTGGGAAGCGGTGTGCCCGGCGCCGATCTGCTGGTCACGTCGTCGGTCGACCTGGGTGGCGCGCCCGGCGCCTTCGAGACCCTGCGCACCCCGGGAGACCATGGGAAAATTCTGGTGAAACCGTGAACGAGAGGAAGATGTCTGCATGACGAGCCTGGATGCCGCTGACCACCTGAAATTCGGGATCTTCCTGGCCCCGTTCCATCCGGTGGGCCAGAACCCGACACTGGCGCTGGAGCGCGATCTGCAACTGATCGAGCACCTGGACGAACTGGGCTTCGACGAGGCCTGGTTCGGTGAGCACCATTCGGCCGGCTACGAGATCATCGCCTCGCCCGAGGTCTTCATCGCCGCCGCCGCGCAGCGCACCCGGCACATCCGCCTGGGCACGGGGGTGTCGTCGTTGCCCTACCACCACCCGTTCATGCTGGCCGACCGACTGGTCCTGCTCGACCACCTCACGCGGGGCAGGCTCATGGTCGGCGTCGGACCTGGTGCCCTGCCCTCGGACGCCTTCATGATGGGTATCGACCCGGCCAAGCAGCGGGACATGATGGAAGAGTCGCTGGAGGCGATCCTCCTGCTCTTCGCCGGGGACGAGCCGGTGAGTTACGAGACGGACTGGTTCAAGTTGGTCAAGGCCCGTTTGCAGATGCGGCCATACCAGCGCCCCTTCCCCGAGGTCGCGGTGGCGGCCCAGATTTCGCCGGCGGGCCCGCGGGCCGCCGGTCGCTTCGGTTGCAGCCTCCTCTCCATCGGGGCCACCTCGGCCGGGGGGTTCGACATCCTCGGCGCCCACTGGGATGTCATGGAAGAGCGGGCAGCCGAGTTCGGGACGACCGTCGACCGCAGCAAGTGGCGCCTGGTGGGTCCGGTCCACATTGCCGACACCAAGGAGCAGGCCATCGAGGACGTGGGGTTCGGCCTGGCCGAGTGGGTCGACTACTTCCAACGAGTGGCGGCCCTACCACTGGCTCCCGACACCACGAACCACGAATCGCTGGTCGACGCCCTCAACGCCTCGGGCTTCGCCGTCATCGGGACGGTCGAGGACGCGATCACCCAGGTCGAGCGGCTGCGCAAGCAGTCCAAGGGGTTCGGAACCTTCCTGCTCATGGGACACGAGTGGGCCGACACGGCCGCCACGCGTCACTCCTATGAGCTGATTGCCCGCTACGTGGCACCGGAGTTCCAGGGGTCATCCCGGACCCTCACGGCCAGCCGGGACTGGGCGGCCGACAACCGGCCCGAATTCATCGGCGCGGCCGGTGCCGCGGTGATGTCCGCCATCGAGAAGCATCAGGAGGAGAAGGAGCAGAAGGCAGCCAATGTCTGAGATCCGACACCAACAAATCGGGGCCAACGGGATCGACCTGCACGTCGCCTCCTGCGGGCCGGAAGACGGCCCACCCGTGATCCTGTGCCACGGCTTCCCCGAGCTCTGGTACTCCTGGCGCCACCAGCTCCCGGTGCTGGGCGAAGCCGGGTACCGCGCCCTGGCGCTCGATCTCCGGGGCTACGGCCGGAGCAGTCACCCCTCGGGTGACGTGGCTGCCTACGGGTCGGACAGGCTGACGGCGGACCTGTGCGGTCTGCTCGACCATTTCGGCTACCGGCAGGCCGCTTTCGTGGGGCATGACTGGGGCGCCATGCTGGTCTGGGAGATGGGAAAGCTCCACCCCGACCGGGTGGCGTCGATCTACAACCTGAGCGTGCCCTTCAGCCAGTCGCCGGCCCGGCCCACCGAGATCTTCGAGGCGATCTTCGCCGACAAATTCTTCTACATGCTCTACTTCCAGGAGGTCGGACCGGCCGAGGCGGAGCTCGAAGCCGATCCGCGCACCTTCTTGCGCACCATGTTGTACGCCGCCGGCGGTGAGGGCATGGCGACCGGCGAGGCGCTGGTGGACGCCCCGCGCCAGGGGACCGGCTTTCTCGACATCCTGGCCCCGGCGCCCGAGCAGCTGCCGGGCTGGCTCACCGAAGCGGACGTCGACGTCTACGCCAGGGCCTTCGCCGAAACGGGCTTCTTCGGCCCCTTGAGCTTCTATCGGAACATCGACGCCAACTGGGAGCGGGGCAAGGACATCCCGGCCTCGACGCTGGCCATGCCCGTCGGGTTCCTGACCGGCTCCCTGGACCCGGTCGCCCTCATGATGCCGGGCGCGGCCGAGGAGATGGCTGCCGCGCTGCCTGACTTCCGGGGGGCGACCACCGTCGACGGAGCCGGGCATTGGGTACAACAGGAACGGCCCGAGGTGACCAACGCCGCCCTCCTGGCCTTCCACTCCTCGGTGGGTTGACCGCCGCCGCCTCGCCAGGGCCGAAGGGCAGCCGACCCGGACATCCGGCCTAACGGGCCGGATCGAGCAGGGTCGGGTCGCGCCTGAGCTCTCGCCGGGCCATGGCCTCGAAGAAGCCGATGAATCCCTCGCCGTCGGACCTCCGGAAGAATGACCGGGCGGGGTCGGGGAGCTCTCGTCCCGCCCCCAACGCTTCCACGTGCCAGGCCCGCCGGCTCCGGTACTCGAGGGCCACGGCGCGCTGGTGGGCGGCGCGAATGCTCCCGGCCGTCACGAACACGCCGTGGTTGACCAGGAGCGCCATGTCCGCCGCGCCCATGGATGCGACCGCCCGGGCCGCGCTTTCCCGGCGGTCGACCGGCCCGTCGTACTCGTCCACGATGACCAGCTCGCCTCCCCCCAGTGCCGAGCTCTGGTCGTAGCATCCCGGAATCCGGGCCAGATCGGCCCAGACGGTGGCGTAGCGAGGGTGGCTGTGGACGGCCACGACCACGTCATGGCGCTGCCGGTGGAGCTCGAGGTGCAAGGGAATCCCCAGCGGCACCGGCCAGTCGCCCTCCAACACGTTGCCGTCGGGGTCGATCACCAGGACGTCCTCTGGCCGGAGCTCCTCCCACAGCAGCAGCCACGGGTTGCACAGGAGCGTCCCGTCGGGCTGACGGTAGGTGATGTGCCCGGCCAGGTGATCGTCGTAGCCTTCGTGCCACAGCGTGCGCGCCAGGAGGACGAGCTCCTGTCGAGGGGTCAGGTCGGGGAGCAACGAGCCACGGGTGGGGGTGTGCATCACCCCGATCACGGCACCACGGTGGCGGGGAGGGGCCAGCGGTAGAGCCGCGCCGCGTTCTGGTGGGTCATCTTCCGCAGGTCCTCCACGGGCAGATGCCCCCAACAGCGTTGGATGACCGCCTGGGTGTCGGGCCAGGTCGAATCGCCGTGGGGGTAGTCCACCTCCACCATGATGTGGTCGACACCGATGCGGTGGCGCGTCTCGATGGTCGAGGGGTCGTCGATGGTGCAGAACCAGAAGTTCCGCTCCAGCACCTGGGCGGGGAGCAGGCCCGAGGCGTCGTAGTCCCGGCCGTACCCCGAACGGTCCACGATGTTGTCGAGGCGGTCGAGCAGCATCGCCACCCAGCCGATGCCCCCCTCGCTCATGGCGATCTTGACCTTGGGATAGCGCACCGGCAAGCCCGACCACAGCCACTCGGCACAGGCTGTCAGCGACATCTGGCCGAACAATGTGGCGCCGAGCGCCACCAGCGGGCTGTCCGGAGGCATGTCGGGCATCCCGGAGGATCCGACATGGAGGGAGATGACCGTGTCGGTGTCCTCGCAGGCGGCGATGATCGGATCCCAATAGCCCGAAAACAGGCTGGGCAGATCGATCCGGTGCGGGCGCTCGGGGAGGGTGACCGATCGGAACCCCCGCTCGGCGTTGCGTCGAATCTCCGCCGCCCCGTGTTCAGGGTCGGACAAAAAGGTGATCCCGCCCGGGATGATCCGGTCAGGGTAGGGCTGCCACCAGGCTTCGTAGAGCCAGTCGTTCCAGGCCCGCGTCACGGCCAGACCCAGCTCGGGGTCGCTGGCCCCGGAGAAGACCCTTCCCGAGAACCCGGTGATCATGGAAGGGAAATTGAGTGACGCCCACACCCCGTTGAGGTCCATGTCGGCGATGCGGGCGTCGATGTCCCAGCAGCCGCGCCGCATGTCCTCGAACCGGGTGGGCTCCAACGTGACGCACTCGGGCCGCCGCCCCGCCACCGCGTTCATCCCCACCTGGGAGTACCGGTGGCCGTCGAACTCCCAGAGCTGGTGGCCCTTCGAGTTCTCGATGACCTTGGGCGCCCGATCGGCGAATCGGCGGGGGAGGCGACCCTCGAACATGTCCGGGGGCTCGACCAGGTGATCGTCGACGGAGATCACCGTGAACTGGACCGGCCGCGGGACGGGGTCCGGGAGCAGGGTGTCCCGCCGGGTGGCGATGTTCACGGAGATGTCCCCACGGCCCGAGAGTATGCCAGGCCACCCTGGCGGGAACATCTCCGCAACCGAGGGAGTACTCGGCGATTCGGGCCCCGTCACTCCGTCACGGGTTCAGCGGGGGAGTCCTCCTGCACCACCCTGTTCGGTGTCATTCGCCTGTTCGCTCACATTCGCCGACAGCCGTTGGAGAATCCGGTCCAGCTCCTCCAGCTCCCCGTCAGGGATGCCGCCGCGCAGCCGTCGGTCGAACTCGACGGCCGCGGTGCGAAGCCGGAGGAACACGTCCTCACCCCGCCCGGTGAGCCTGACCTGGTGGACTCGACGGTTGGCGGGATCGCGCTCACGGGTGAGCAGTCCCTGCGCGGCCATGGCGTTCAGGTGGTGGGTGAGCGTCGCCTCTTGGATGCCGACGGCCTCGGCCAGTTCACGCTGATTGTCGGGCTGCCGGGTCTTGAGGGAGAGGAGGACCAGCCACACGGGGAGTGAACCGCCGGCGGCGGCCAGGGCGTCGTCGAAGGCGCCGCTCACCACCTTGGACGCACGCGCCAGTTGGAGGCCGATCGGTGACCGGGGAGGGGCTGCCATGCGGTCAGCCTACCAGAACGCATCGACATAATAGCCTTTGACATCTAATGTTTAGTGGTCTAAATTTGTTCCCGTGGAACGCAACCCCAGCCAAGTTACGGTCGAGCCCACCGAAGCCATCGCCGAACGAGCCGGCGCCGGCGCCGGCCGGGGCGCAGTGGCGGCCCCAGGAGCCGTGGGATCGCACCCGACGTCGGAGGATCCTCGGCGCTGGATGGCGCTGGTGTTCGTCTCCCTGGCCCAGTTGATGGTGGCGCTCGGCGCCACCATCATCAACATCGCACTGCCCTCGGCGCAGCACTCCTTGCACATCTCCTACCAGCAGCGCCAGTGGGTGATCACCGCCTACACCCTGGCCTTCGGTTCCCTGTTGCTCCTGGGCGGCCGGCTGGCCGACACCTTGGGGCGCAAGCGCACCTTCCTCGTCGGGCTCGTCGGGTTCGCGGCGGCATCGGCCGCCGGAGGAGCCGCGCCCGGCTTCGGCGCCCTCGTGGCCGCCCGGGCGGCCCAAGGTGCGTTCGCGGCCTTGCTGGCCCCGACCGTGCTCTCGTTGCTGGCGCTCACCTTCACCGAGCCCCGTGACCGGGCCAAGGCATTCGCCGTGTTCGGGGCCATCGCCGGAACCGGGGGCGTGCTCGGACTGCTGCTCGGCGGCGTCCTCACCGAGTACGTGGACTGGCGCTGGTGCCTCCTGGTCAATGTGCCGATCGCCGCGGGCACGTTCGTGGGCGGATGGGTCTACCTGAAGGACATCCCCGCCCAGATGAAGGCCCGTTTCGACCTCGCCGGCGTCCTGTCGGTCACGGGCGGCCTGGTGGCCCTGGTCTACGGCTTGAGCGAGGCGGCCTCGAAGGGCTGGCGTTCAGGCGTCGTCCTGACGGCCATTGGTTGCGGCCTCGCGCTCTTGATCGTGTTCGGCGCCATCGAGTCCCGGGTCGAGAGTCCGCTGCTGCCCCTGCGCATCGTCCTCGATCGCAACCGCGGCGGCTCGTACCTGGCGGTGGCCCTGGCCGTCATAGGAATGTACGGCCTGTTCCTGCTGCTCAGTTCCTACTTCCAGGTGGTGCTCGGCTACTCACCCGCCCGTGCCGGTATTGCCTTCCTGCCCATGTCAGCAGCCGTCCTGGCCGGTTCCATGATCGTTGCCCGCAGGATGGTCCCGCGCCTCCCGCCCCGCCTCCTGATCGTTCCCGGATTTCTGGTGGCGGCGGCGGGCATGGCCCTGCTCACCCAGGTCGGCCTCCGTGCCGGCTACCTGGCCCACGTCCTGCCCGCTGAAGTGCTGCTCGGATTGGGAATGGGTTGCGTGTTCGTGCCCGCCATCAGCACCGCCACCAGCGGAGTGAGCAATCGGGACGGCGGTGTGGCCTCTGCCACCGCCAACACCGCCCAACAGGTCGGAGCCTCGCTGGGTGTGGCACTGCTCAACACCATCGCCGCCAGCGCCACGGCAAGCTACCTGGTCTCCCATCCCGGGGGCCCACTCGTGCAGGCCGACGCCCTCGTCCACGGCTACGCCGTCAGTGCGGCCTGGGCGTCCGGGATCCTGATCGCGGCCGCGGTGGTGGCCGGGTCTCTGATCACAGCCGGAAGACCGACCGATGTCGCACGGGCGGGGATGCGATCCGGTCCGGACCGAGGAGCGAGGCGCTGAGTTCGTCGGCCACCGGTGGAAGGGGAGGACCAAGCGCTCGCACGGACCCGGCCCGGTGAACCAACTCGATGTCCGCACCCATGCACTTCGGAAAGACTGCCCCCATGACCGAGATCTCGGAACGGTACGCCCGACTTGGTGACGCGTTTGCGACGAAGATCGCCGCCGTCCCCGAGCAAGCGTGGGCGCACCCGTCGCCCTGCGACGAATGGACAGCCCGCGACGTCGTCAAGCACGTGATCGCCACCCAGGGCATGTTCCTCGGGCTGGTGGGGCGCCAACTGGGCGACATCCCCGGGGTCGACGACGATCCCTTGGCGGCCTGGAATGCAGCCCGCTCAGTTGTGCAGGGCGATCTCGAAGATCCGGCTGCGGGCCACCACCGAGTTCCAGGGGTTCAGCGGGACATCGACATTCGAGGCGGCGGTCAACCGGTTCCTGTGCATGGATCTGGTCGTGCACGGTTGGGACCTCGCTCGAGCGGCCGGTCTCGACGACCGTATCGAACCAGAAGATGTGGCCCGGGTGAGCGAACAGGCACTGGCGTTCGGTGACATGCTGCGCAGCCCGAGCGCGTTCGGTCCGGAGGTCGAGCCGCCGGCTGACGCGGACGACCAAACCAAGTTGTTGGCGTTCCTGGGGCGCCGCGCCTGAACGCAGGTGGCCGGCGGCTGTGGTTTATGTCGCCTGTGGGGCCGGGACGGGTCCGCCCGGCACGGCGATGCGGCGAGCTGCTCGACCTCGTTCGACCTGGCGATCGAGCAGAGAGCGGGCTTCTCCGGCGTCCCGGTTGGCGGCTCGGGTCTTGACCGGGCCCGGGGTCGAGTCGAGGTGGAGCGAGGCCAGGCCGAGGACCCGCTGAACCGGGCCGGCCGCAATTCGGAGGCTCTGGGTGCGCTGGTGGGGAACGATGTCGATGGTGCGCGACAGGAGCCCGTGCCGGGCCACGAACACCCGGTCATCGGCGCCGGCCTCTTGGGCCCGCCACCACAATGGAGCCCGAACGGCCGCCCGCCGGGGCGGACGGGTCAGCGGGATCTCGTCCAGGTCGACGCCGCCGAGTACCCAGCCCACCAGGCGCTCGGCGAAGTCTCGGTCGACCACCGGGATCAGTGTGGCCCGTTTGGTCGAGCCTCGTCGGCCATAGCCGGCCACGTTCATCCGCACCTGTACCCAGCCGAATGGGCGCCAGGACATGGGTTGATGGATCAGGATCGCCTGGATCCGGCCCGGCGGCACCGTCTGGCGGCTGGTGGAAAGGAGTCCGTGACGAACACGCAGCCCGTCGGGTGACTCGGTGACGGTGAACTCCCAGAGAAAATTGAGCCGCTGCCACACGGCATGGACGATCAGGACGGCGAACCACACGAAGATGGCGATACCGATCCCGGCGGTGGCCCGGTGACCGTTGCTCTGCCCGACCACGGCCAGGGCGGGTCCGATGGCAAGGAGCGCAAGGCGCCAGGAGATCATCTCGAGCAGCACGGATCCGACCAGCCGGCCGTGAGGCACCGTGACGAGGAGCCGCTCCGGTGCCTCGGGCGATCCCTCTCCCGCCCCGGTGGATCGACCCAGCAGGTCGGCCCGCAGGGACCGGGCCTCGGGCAGGGCCAAGTACCGGAGTCGGACCGCGGCCCGCTCACTGCCCGCCGTGGTCACTTTGACCTCGGCCAGGCCGAAGATGCGGGCCGACAGCGGCTCGAGGACGTCGACGCTCTGGACCCGGTCCAGACGGATTCGTTTCGACTGCTTCTGGAAGAGGCCGTTGTCGATGCGGAGCTCGCCACCCATCAGGTGGTAACTGGTGACGGCAACCGTGATGAAACCGTGCACCACGACCAGAACGGCGAGCCCACCGAAGACGATCACCTGGGGCCACCGCGGCCCGCCCGAGGACCCCCGCTCGGCCAGCCCGAGGAGGGTGATCGCCACCAGCAACCCGAGAACACGGCCCCCGAGTGCGATCGGCGTGAGGGGGTGCAGCCGGAAGGTCCCCTCGGGCGGGCCTCCATCGGTGTGGCCCAGGCTCACCTCAGAGCCCGGCACCATGGGCCTCGCCGAGGGCTGTCAACCGGTCCCGGAGGGATCCGGCATCGGCAGGGCTGAGCCCGCGCACCTGGGCGTCGGTGGTGGCGGCCGCGGTGTGCAGCTTGACGTTCACCAGCCCGAAGGCTCGCTCGATGGGCCCGGCCTTCACATCCACGAGCTGCATGCGACCATACGGGACGACCGTCAACTTCTTGAACATGGCCCCATGGGTCACCATCAGGTCGTCGGCTCGCTCGACGTAGCCCCACGACCGGAAATTGCGGCCCACCGCCGACCACGCCCACACCAGGACCAGCACGGCGGCGATGCCGGTGATCAGCCCGGCAAGCCGGGAGGCAGAGGCCAGTCCCAAGGCCGCGGCCGCCAACGGGATCACCGAGGCGGCGACCAGCGCGCGCCGCATCCGGGCCAACCGCGGCGAGACACTGGTCCACGCCTGCCCGGGAGGCGGCGCAAAGGGAACGTCCACGATGCGAATCTATCGTCCGGCACCGGAAATCGATGGCCACGAGGTCGGTGCCGCCGGTGGCACCGCTCGGCTAGCGCTGGGCTCTGGGCGGTCGATGGGCCTCGATCGCCTTCTCCAACGCGGCCCCATCGCCGGGTGACATGAGCCTGAGGGGCTCCCGCCGCGCCGGTCGCCAGAAGACGAGGTCGTCCACCCGCCAGCTCTGTTGTCGGAGCCTCTGCTTGTCGATCTTGTTGGTCGCACCCACCGGCAGCTGGCTCACGACTCGGACGTACCGGGGGGCCCATTTGGTTCCGAGGTCGGGCTGGGCGGCGAGGAACTCGTCGAAGGCGGCCGGATCGAAGGCCGAGGGGTCGGGGAGTTCGAGCACGGCCATGACCTGGTCATCGACCGTGCGCTCATCGGGGACCCCGAAGACGGCTACGCCCGTCACCGGTTCGAACCGGCCAAACAGGCGCTCGAGGGGGGCCGAGGCGAAGTTCTCCCCGTCGACCCGGAGCCAATCGATCGTCCGACCGGCGAAGTAGAAGACGCCGTTCTCGTCGCGGTAGCCGAGGTCCCCGGACCAGTACCACCCGTTGCGCGATCGCTGTTCAGCGGCTTCGGGGTTCTTGTAGTAGCCCTCGAAGCGCCCGAGGGCGTTGCGCCCGACGATCTCGCCGATGGCCTGGGCCGCATTCACCATGTGTCCCGACCCGTCGAAATGGGCCGGTTGGCACTCTTCCATGGTCTCGGCGTTGACCACGGCCACGTCCAGCCCCGCCAGCGGACTTCCGAGAGAATCGGGGGGAAGCCCGGCCTTGGGGACGAAGACGACCGCGTTCTCGCTGGAGCCGTAGCCGGCCACGACCCGGCACCCGAATCGGAGCTCGAAGGCGGCCTGGTCGGCCACCGATGACTCGGGGGCGAGCACCACCTTGAGCCGGTGGTCACGGTCGGCGGGGTCAGGGGGAGTGTTGACGATGAACGAGAGGGCGCGTCCGATGGTGGCGAAGAACGTGCTGGATGTCGAGCGGATCTCGGACATGCAGGTGGATGCCGAGAAGCGCCGGCGCAGCACGATCGAAGCGCCGCTCCCCATGGCGGGAAAGACGCTCGAGAACAGGGCGTTGCCATGGAAGAGCGGCATGGCGCAGTAGAGGACGTCATCCGGCGAGAATCCGATGGCGGCGGCCGACCCGGCGATCCGCCGCTGGGTGACCCGCACCGCCTTGGGGCGGCCCGTGGAGCCCGCCGTGAACAACAGCAGCGCCAGGTCGTCCGGTGACGGATCGCCGATCCATGGCCCGGCCCGGGTGGTTTCGGGATGCTCGTTCACATCGACGATGCGAGCCGACCCGAGGTCGAGACCATCGAGGAGCGGCCGATGGCCGGCATCGGTCAGGACCACTGCGCAATCGGTGAAGGAGATGTCCCCCGCCAGCTCGCCACCCCGGCGGGTCGAGTTCAGGCCGACGACCACGGATCCCGACAGCAGGGCGGCGCCGATGGCGAACAGGTACTCGGGGACATTGTCGAGCAGGACACCGACGTGGGGCGGACCCTCGGAGGTGAGGCGACCCAGCCAGGCCGCCCACGACTCCATCTGGGAGACGACCTCGGCCCACGTCCAGAGCCGGCCTTCGAACACCAGACCGACACGGGTGTCGCCGGCCCGGGCCCGGACGACGTCCGCGGCGGTGACGAACCCCTCAGAGGCCAATGGACTGCAACTCGAAGAACTCCTCGGGCCCTTGGCGCCCGTACTCCAGGCCGATGCCACCTGATTGGAATCTGCCGGGCGTGCTGGCGAGACCCACGGCGGTGTCGGCGGTCATGGGCGAACAGTACCGGAGCGTGGATCAAGGGGCGCAACCGGCACGCGTTCACCGAGGACGAGCACCGGCGACGGACGACCACGTTGGCCGATAGCATGCGCAGTCCATGCCGGCACACGTCGCCTTCGTCTGCGCAATGCCCATGGAGCTCTCGCCGCTCAAGCGGAAGCTCTCCCTCACCAAGACCCGTGCCGGTTCGCTCGAGGTGCACACCGGCTCCCTCGAAGGCCGACCGGTGGTGGCCGTGGTGACCGGAATGGGCACCGCCCTGGCCACGAAGGGAGTCGAGCGCCTCGTCGAGGCGTTCGAGATCGAGCGGGTGCTCGTCGTGGGAATCACGGGCGCGGTCGAGAACGAGACGCCCATCGGCACGATCGTCCTGCCCGAGGTCGTCGTCAACAGCGCCACCGGCGCCGAGTTCCGGCCCGAGGCGCTCGGGTTGGGTGAGGCCAGCGGCAAGATGTGGACCACCGACGTGCTGATCACCGATCCCGACACCCTCGCCGGCCTGCGGGCAGACGGCGTTGTCTCGTTGGACATGGAGACGGCGGCCGTCGCCGAGGTCTGTGAACGCCACGCCATCCCGTGGTCGGTCATTCGGGCCATCAGCGACCGGGCCTCAGACGGGAGCATCGATGAGGAGGTGTTCGGCCTGAGCAACCAGGACGGCACACCCAACCCCAAAGCGGTAGCGGCCTACGTCCTGCGACATCCGTCCCGAGTCCCGGCGATGGCCCGCATGGCCAAGGAGGCAAAGCTGGCGACCGAAGCCGCCGCCGCCGCCGCCATCAGCTCGGCGTCAGGTTCGTGGCGGTCGTGATCCGTCGCCGGCCCCGTGGGTCGATCGGCTGGCGGGCGCGGTGCAGCCTGGCCGATCCGATCGCCGACTGACGACGCCGACGATCGCCCCTGCGGCTCACCCGTCTCGTGCGAAGCGGTCGAGTTGGGCAAGGCGTCGATGCCTGTCGGCCTCGTCGAGAAACGAGGCCACAAAGGAATTGCGGGCCATCTGGACGATCTCGTCCCTCTCGAGAGCCAGCGCTTCAGCGGCGGCGACCAGGTTGTCCCCCACATAGCCGCCGAAATAGGCCGGGTCGTCCGAGTTGACCGTCACCCGTAGGCCAAGGCGAAGCAGGTTGGCCAGATTGTGGTGGGCCAAGTCGGGGAAGACGCCGAGTTTGACGTTGGAGAACGGGCAGACGGTGAGCGGCACGTGATCGTCTCGCAGTCGGTCCACCAACTGCTGGTCCTCCCAGCACCGGACGCCGTGGTCAATGCGATGCACGTGCAGCAGATCGAGTGCCTCCCAGATGTACTCGGGAGGACCTTCTTCGCCGGCATGGGCCACACAGGACAGCCCTTCCGCCCGGGCGCGTCGGAACACCTCTTCGAACGCCCGTGGTGGATGGCCCAGCTCTGCGGAGTCGAGGCCCACGGCGGCGATCAGATGCCGGAACGGAAGCGCCCGCTCGAGCGTTGCCATGGCTGCTTCGGCACCCAGGTCGCGCAGGAAGCACAGGATGAGGCGCCAGGTCACCCCCAGCCGGCGCTCTCCGTCTTCGAGGGCGCGGCAGATGCCGTTGACCACGGTGCGGAATGGAATTCCCCGATCGGTGTGGGTCTGCGGATCGAAGAAGATCTCGGCATGGGTGACACCCTGGTCGGCGGCCCGTGCGAGGTAGGCGGTTGTCAGTTCGTAGAAGTCCTGCTCGGTGACGAGGACGGCACAGCCGGCGTAGTAGACGTCGAGGAACGACTGCAGATCGCCGAAGACGTAGGCAGCTCGGACGGCCTCAACGTCCGGGTAGGGGAGGGGGACGCCGTTGCGGGCGGCGAGGGCGAACATCATCTCGGGCTCGAGCGTTCCCTCGATGTGGAGATGGAGTTCGGCCTTGGGCAGGCCGAAGATGAACCGCTCCTGATCGGTGCGTCCGGGGTCGGTCACGGATCATCGGTCATGGGTCGATCACCCTTCGCCTGGATGGGGTCAGGGTAGTCCGCGTCGCCCTGCGGGTCGACGTTCGAGGTCCAAAACCCGGACCGCCGAGCCCATCACTCCCGGAAGTCGGGTTTGGCGCCGCGGGACGATCCAGATCTCCCCTTCGGCTCCTCCCAGTCTTCTTGTCGACCGAGCGCAGTGAGATCGAGGAAGTAGTACGAGCCCCCGAGCATCTCCGTACCCCGGGCGTACATGGAGTAGGTGTGGAAGACCTCGTCTCCGTGGCGCAGGAACATGCTGTAGCCGGGCTGCTCGGAGGATCCCTCGCCCAACCAGGACATGCCCGCCTGCTCGAGCTCTGGCATGGTGCGGAAGTTGTACTCGACCGGCGCCACCGAGCTGTCCAGCGTCACGTGGAAGTCGTAGTTGAAGGTGCTCCCATTCGACGAATACCAAGGGAAGGCCCAGCCCCTCTTCGCCTTGTAGCGCTCGATCGTCTCGATCGGGGCCCGGGAGATCACGACGAGGCTGGTGTCGCGAGCGTGCAGATGGGCGAGCAGTCCGCTCGACAATTCATCGGACGCTGCGGTGCAGCTCGGACAGCCGTCCTCCCAGCCCGGGTCGAACATGAAATGTTGCACGATGAGCTGACGGCGCCCATCGAACAGGTCGATCATCCGCACCTCGCCGTCGTGGCCCTGGAAGACGTAGTCCTTGTCGATCTTCACCATGGGAAGCAGGCGCCGCTTCATGTTGAGCTGATCCCGCGCCCGGGTCAGGGCCTTCTCCTCGGCCAGCAACTGTCTGCGGGCGGCGAGCCATTGGTCTCGGGACACGACATCGGGCAGATTGCTCATCCGGCTCCAATCGATCGGCTACTCCAGGTAGGACGGTCGAACCTCGGTGAACTCATCGTTGGGTGGGTGTCCCGGGGCCCCTCCCGGCCTTCGGTCCCGGGGTTTCACCCGACATGAAGTAACATAACTGCGTGGATACGCATACAAGCGGAATACCTTCCGATGACGAGTTCCAGTCGGCCGCCGGCATCCTGAAACTCCTCGCTGACGAGACCCGCTTGCGAATCCTGTGGGCCCTCCTACACGGGGAGCACTCCGTCAACGATCTCGCCGACCACGTCGGCGCTCAACCAGCCGGGGTGTCGCAGCACCTCGCCAAGCTCCGCCTCTCCCGCCTGGTGCGAACGCGCCGCCACGGGACCCGGATCTTCTACGTCGTCGAGAACGCACACGTCCGTCGGCTGGTCGAAGAGGCGATCTCCCACGTCGACCACATCAACGAGGGAGTTCCGGACCACCACGCGGCTTCGGTCACCCGGGCGGCCGAGGTCGACGGGACGGGGGCGTGAGCGTGGGCCAAGGGCACGACGATCACCAGCATTCTTCCTCCACTGCGGCCCACGGCCATGCCCAACGGAAGGGATGGCTCTCGTCGGTGGTCCGGATTGCCAGGCCGCACAGCCACGACCCCGTGGGATCGGCCGATCTGGCGGTGACGGGGAGCGATGAGGGCATGCGGACCCTAAAGTTGTCGGTGGCCGTGCTGGCGGCCACTGGGCTGATCGAGCTCTCGATCGTCGTGCTGTCGGGGTCGGTCGCCCTCCTGACCGACGCCATCCACAACATCGCCGACGGGCTGACGGCGGTGCCGCTCGGGATTGCATTCTGGCTGGGGCGCAGGCCGCCGACGAAGCGGTACACCTACGGCTACGGCCGCGCCGAGGACTTGGCCGGCCTGTTCATCGTGGTGATGATCGCTGTGTCGTCGGGGGTCGCCGGCTGGGAGGCTGTCAATCGGCTCATCCATCCTCAGCCCGTCCACCACGTCGGCTGGGTCATCGCCGCCGGTCTTGTCGGCTTCGCCGGCAACGAGCTCGTTGCGCTCTATCGGATCCGCGTCGGACGCAGGATCGGCTCCGCCGCCCTGGTGGCCGACGGTCACCATGCTCGAACGGACGGGGTCACCTCGCTTGCCGTCGTGGCCGGGGCCATCGGCGTCGCCGCCGGCTGGCCGGAGGCCGATCCCGTGGTCGGGCTCGTCATCACCATCGTCATCCTCGGGGTGCTGAAGAACGCAGCCCGCGACATCTACCGGCGGCTGATGGACGCCGTCGATCCGGAGCTCGTCGACCAGGTGGCGGTGGTGTTGGCCGGTGTCCCGGGCATCGAGAGCGTCAAGGACATCCGGATCCGCTGGGTCGGCCACGAACTCTGGGCGGAGGCCCGAGTGGTGTCAGCCGGCAGCATGTCGCTCTCCGAGGCGCACGCCATATCCGAGGAGGGGCACCACCGGCTCCTCCACGAGCTACCTCGCCTGGCCGAGGTCGTTCTCCACACCGACCCCCGCTGTTCGGACGGGCTCGATCCTCACGCCCAAGTCGCGCACCATTTCCATCGCCAAACCGTCGGCTGAGCTCCGGCAGATGGTCATCGGCGTCGAATCACCAGAATGGCCACCCCGTTGGGCGGAGGTGGTGACAGGGCATGGCGGGGCAGGCGTCGCCCGAAGTCGGCGGAGAAGGAAGCCCGCCATCGACGAGCACCGGGGGCACGACCGGAGACCCAGCGGCGTGCGATGTGCCATGGGACGACGACGTCGGCACGCACGAGCCTGCTGGCCGGCGACACCAGGCGCCGGAGCAGCGCCATGCTGATGGCGAACGGTGGGTTGGCGACCACCCGAAACGGGCGACGGGGGAGCCACAGGTCAGAGCCGTCAGCCGCCACCACGGTGACATGCTTACCTGCGAATGTCCGGCGCAACCCCGAAGCCCGTCCAGGATGGAGTTCAAAGGCCACGACGTGGGCGCCACAGTCAAGCAGCGGCCGGACAAGGGCCCCCGAGCCCGCCCCGACGTCGAGCACGAGATCTCCCGACGTGACTCCCGAGTCGGCAACGATCTGAGCTGCCCAATGGCTACTGAGCTGATGCCATCCCCAACGCGTCCGTTCCGCGGACACGCTGCACCATCGTCATGCACGTCATGGGCGTCAACATAGCCGACGAAGCCCTCTCGAAGCGGCTCGTCCGACCACGTCCGGGTCCGCCACGGCGGACGGCCCATATCCGACCCGAAGGGTCTGTTCCGAGTACCGTCGACAAGGGTGCGCCCCAATCCTTCTGACTCTGCCTGCTGGCCCTTCACCTCCTCGGATCGGGTTCGGAGCGGACCAGGAGGTTCTGGGGCCCGCGGCCTCCTGACGTGACGGTGCTCGGTACCGAGTCGATCCTCCCCGCGGCAAACCGGGCTGATGGGTCCACCTCAGGCGAGCACGATGACGAGCTCACGTCGGCACGGTCCGGCCGCTGGGGGCCGACGACCATTCGACTGGGAAGCCACGGACTTGTCTGGGCGACAGTGCTGGTGCCGACGCTGATCCAATTGTCGAATGGCTGGCGGACCGTGCGGGACGACGCCATGATCTCGATCGGCTCCTATCGGGTGTTCTCAGCCCAATCGCCCCTGGTGGGCGTCTGGTCCCTGGCGTCGGCGGGGATGCGCCACGCCTTCTTTGATCTGGGTCCGCTGCCGTTCTGGTTGCTGGCCGTCCCCACCCATCTCGACCCGGGCCAGGGTGCGCTCTGGGGAGCGGCGCTCGTGGCAGGCGGCGTTCTGTCAATCGGCGTGGAAGCAGCGTGGTCGGTGAGAGGGTGGCCGGCAGCTCTGGCCGTAGCCCTCGTAGTGGCCGACACGGGTTGGCAGACGCAGCTGTTCACGGACGTGGTGTGGAACCCGCACTTCGGCCTCGTGTTCATGATCGGCGCTGGGGCTACGGCCTGGGCGGTGGCGTCGGGCAGGTTCGGATGGTGGCCCCTCGCTGTGGTGTTTGCATCGGTGGCAGCGCAGAGCCATCTGATCTACGCCATCCCCGCCGTGGCGTTGGCGGTGATCGGCCCGTTGGCCGGGCTGGCCTACGGCTACAGGCCGCGGCGGTGGCGATGGATCGTCGTGGGTCTGGTGGCAGGGGCGGCTTGTTGGGTGGCTCCGCTCGCCCAAGAGGTCTTCGGGCACCCTGGCAACCTCTCCCTGGTCCTCAACTCGGGAGCCGGCCATTCCCGGGTGGGCTGGGCCTTCGGGTTGCACGGTCTGGCAACCGCGGTGGCGCCACGTCCCATCTGGCTGACCCAGTATCCGTACCGCGCCGCCTTCAACGGGATGCCCCACTATCTGAACGGGCACCCGAGCATATGGGCTGCCGTTTCCCTGTGCCTATTGACAGCCATCGCTGTCGCAGCCTGGTTGGCGAAGCGGCGCCCGCTGTCGGCCTTGGCCTTGATCGGCACGGTGATGGCGACGGCGACGGTGGCGACTCTTGCGAGCCTTCCGAGAGACAACCTGACCGTGCTCGGATACCTGGGCAACTACCTGTGGGTGGTCGGGACGCTCATCTGGATCATCGTGGCTTGGGCGGTGGGTGCGGTGGCGGCGGGCGGGTTGCACCGGTGGCATCGTGATCGGCGCTCCGTCGGCGATCTGGTGCTGCTCAGACGGGGATTCGAGATCGCCGGTCTCTCCCTGCTCGCCCTGATGGCATTCGAGAGCATTCAGACCGTGGTCCCGGCGGCTCACGACCGGGTCTCCGCCGTGCATCTGGACACACCCCTGGACAGCGCCATCGTCCGGTCGGTCGAACGCAGCGTCCCGCCTGGGCCCGTGGTCGTGGAGGTTCGGCCGGCAGCCTTCGGCCCCGGCTATGGCTTCTACACCGTGGACTACTGGGGGGTGGCCTGGAAGCTTCTCGTCGATGGGTGGCGCCCTGGCCTGCAATCGGGGTTCTTCGGGGTGGCCACGAACCTGTCGGTGCCTCCGGGTGCCCGTTGGCCGAAGGTCATCGTCCACATTGATCCTTCGACTAAGTCCGTCACGCGGGTCCAGCGGATCGTCCCAGCCGGTAGGGGAGTGTGAGCCGTTTTGCGATCGGCGCCAAGGGCCGATCCTCAGCGCCGACCGGCCACCTGCTCGGCGGCGGCGACAAAGACGGGATCGCCGATCGAGGCAAGACCTCGCCGGCAGGCCTCGACCAGCTTCACCTGATGGGCGTCGCGGCTCGAGGCCACGACTGGAGCCAACGCTTCGTCCCACCGGCCGCAGGCGTCAACCACTCCCACCTGCTCCCTACCGGTGAACATGGCCGCATGCTCGGCACGAACCTGGACCAGGGCGGCAACACCTGCTTCGGCCGGGATGTGATCGACGAGCAGCTCCAACGCCATGGCGCCGGTCACGCCGTGCAAGTTGAAGATATTGGGGCTGGCCAGGTAGAACCCGGCAGCATCGGCCGCAGCTTCACTCACCGAACGGACGATCTCGTCCACGGGTTCGGCGTCCGGCGCCGGCTGTCCGGATCGGAACCGGGCTGCCCAGTAGCCGAGGGCTCGCGCCAACTCGTTTCGACGCGGCACGGTGTCGGCATGGTCGATGGCCCGCACGGCATGAGCGGTCCGGATGGCACCGTGGAAGAGAGCGGTCGACAGCGCGGGAATGAGGCGCGGCACCCAGAGCTCGACCACCGATGACCACCCGGCGTCGGCGATGGCGGCGTCGAAGTAGCCAAGCCATTCGGGAAGCCGAACGTAGTCTCCGAGCGCTCCCTGCCAGTCGAACTCGACGAAGGCCCTGGGAGCCACCGGGGTCGGGCCTTCTCCGACCATGCCGGCGAACCATCGTGCCCAGCCGTCGATCTCCTCCACACAGCCCAGGGTGGCGAGCGCCTCGCAGGCCATCGGACCATGGTTGACAAACCCGTTCGAAAGTTCGAAATCTGTCGCCGCCATCCGATCGAACGCCTCGTCCAGGGCCGGCGAGGCCGCCGTGTCAGCCGGGCCCGGCCCCGTGTCCTTTCGGCTGTGTCCGGCAGTCACACCTTCAGGATAAGTCCTCAAGTGAACTTGAGGTCAAGGCTGCCCTCGTCCAGCTTGCCGACGGCCATCAGGCTGGGCGTGCTCAGGGCGAGGCGCGGCGGCGATGGCGGCCGCGCTGAGGCTCCTCACCCTCCTGGTTCGGCAATCCGATGGTTGGCCGGCCCGGCTAGTCGAGGCCCAGCACTCGGAGCGCGTTGGTGCGGAGGAATTTGGGCCACACATGGTCCTTGAACCCGACGTTGGGCATCTCGGTCATGATCCGCTCCATGGAGAGGCCCATGGGGAAGTAGCCGGCATAGATGATCTTGTCGGCACCCCTGGTATTGGCATAGTTCACGATGTCCTGCGGGTAGTACTTGGGGGCGAAGGCGCTCGTCGAGTAGTGCAGCCCGGGCCATTTGAGCATGAGCTTCACGGCCAGCTCGGTCCAGGGCTCGCAACCGTGACGGGTGACGAAGGTGAGATCAGGGAAGTCGAACATGACTTCGTCGATCAGTTCCACGTGCTGACAGGCCGCCTTGAGCCTGGGACCGGGTATTCCAGCGCAGCAGAAGATGGGAATCCCCAGCTCGACGCACTTGGCATAGAGCGGGTACATCTTCTTGTCGTTGATGGCCACCTGCGGGAAGGTGCCGGCCGGGAACACGCCGACCGCCCGCACGCCGAAGGTCTCGTACTCGCGGACCAGACGGCCGATCCCCTTCATGCCGTCGTTGGGATCGGCGGTCGAAGAGGGGATGAACCGGTCGGGGTGCCGCTTCAACGCCTCCGCTCCGTTGCCCGACGGGTCACCCACTCCGATCAGCCCCTTGTCGATCCCCCAGAGGTCCATCTCCCGGAGGGTCACTCCGATGGGGTCGTCGGAGCCCTCGAGCGCCTTGTCGGGGACGTCCTTGAACATGTACTCGACCGGGAAGTCGAACTCCTCCTTGGACTGGGCGTCCTTGGTCTGCTTGGTGATGAACCGGTAGACCTCCTTCATATCGGGGTGCGGGAACCCCAACATGGTGTCCACGGCTCCGACGTCTGTTGGCATGCCCATGCGTTTTTCCTTCCCCCTGGCAACAGGTCCGCTCCCCTCTGTGGGAGGCGCACTGCCTGCAGCCGGCGCCAATAGTAGGGCCATCGGACGATTCGCGGTCCGAGCCGCACGACCAGCAGGGCTCCTCGCGGGATGGGACACCTGCCCCTTGTGCGTGCACTACAGCCACGCCGGTGGCCCCCCGGGGGAGGTTCGGCGCCGGCAACACGCTGACCGACGAGACCGTCTCACCGTCCGGCGTCAATGAGCTGGCACAGCGCTGGCGATCTCATCGGGCCAACGCCGCCGCCGATTCTCTGGACCTCCCCATCGCGATCCCCGTGGCTGGGTCGGCGTGATGACGCTCCGCAGGGACCGCAGAGGCTGACCCCGTTCCGTCTGCAACCCGGAGTTGCGTTGTCCCCGGTACCAGCGAGTCAGCGTGCGGGGCGCGGTATGGGAGGCTGGTTGTGACGCGGCAACCGGGCCGCGTCCCGATTTTTTGAAGGACGGAAGCTGATGGTTCTTACCGACCAAGCCTCGACAGGGACGGCGGCGTCGCCTCCTCCGGCTGCACGCGCTATCGACCTGGTCAAGACCTACGGCAAGGGCGATGCAGTTGTTCGCGCCCTCGACGCCATCAACGTCGAGTTCGAGCGCGGGCGGTTCACAGCCGTCATGGGCCCCTCGGGCTCGGGCAAGTCGACCCTCATGCACTGCATGGCGGGCCTCGACACCCCGACCTCGGGTCGGACATTCGTGGGCAGTGAGGAGATCGGCCTCCTGGACGACTCGGGCCTGACCCAGATGCGCAGAGATCGGATCGGCTTCGTCTTCCAGTCCTTCAATCTGGTGCCGACGCTGACAGCCGGCGAGAACATCACCCTTCCCGCCGACCTCGCCGGCGCCAAGGTCGACCAGGAGTGGTTCCACTATCTCGTCGAACAACTCGGGATCAGCGACCGGTTGAGCCACCGACCGACTGAGATGTCGGGGGGCCAGCAACAACGTGCCGCCTGTGCGAGGGCGCTCATCAACCGGCCCGACCTCATCTTCGCCGACGAGCCCACCGGCAACCTCGACTCGAACTCGTCCGCCGAGATGCTGGCCTTCCTCCGCCGCTCGGTGACGGAGTTCGGGCAATCGATCGTCATGGTCACCCACGATCCTCGCGGCGCGGCCAACGCCGACCGCGTCGTGTTCCTGGCCGACGGCAGGGTCGAGGGAGAGCTCGTCTCGCCGACCGCCGATTCGGTGCTGGAGCGGATGAAGCGGCTCGGCAGCTGACATGTGGAAAGTGACCCTCAAGGGCCTCCTGGCCCACAAGCTTCGTTTGGCGCTGACCGGGCTGGCCATCGTGCTCGGCGTGACGTTCATCTCGGGCACCCTCGTCCTCACCGACACGCTCCACAACACGTTCGACACGCTGTTCGGCCACATCTACCAGAAGGTCGACTTCGTGGTGCGGGCCGAGACCGCTTTCACCAGCAACGGACAGGGTGGAGGAGCGCAACGAAAGTCGATCCCCGAGTCGGTCATCACCTCGGTTCGGAACACCCCCGGGGTGGCTGGCGCCGAGGGAAACATCACCGGCGTACCGGCGCAGTACGTGGCCAAGGACGGGAAGGCCATCACAACCGGGGGAGCGCCCAACCTCGGGCTCTCCTACGACCCGAACCCCCAGCTGTCGTCACTGACCCTGGCGGAGGGCTCGCCCCCGACCACATCCACAGAGGTGGCCATGGACGAGGGAACGGCGCAGAAGTACGGCTTCCACCCGGGCGACCGGGTGAAGATCCTGTTGCCGGGAGTGCCCGAGACGTTCACCATCTCCGGCCTTGTCCGGTTCGGTACGGCAAACAACCTGGCCGGAGCCACCCTTGCCGCCTTCGACCTTCCCACGGCCCAGGTCCTCTTCGACCAGGTCGGCCACTACAACTCGATCAACATCCTGGCTCAGCCGGGCGCAGACAAGGCGAACGTCCAACGGGCCATCGCCCGAGGCCTCCCGCCCGGAGTGGAGGTGGTGACAGGGCAGACCGTGGCGAACGAGAACACCAACTCCATCAATCAGGCCCTGTCCTTTTTCTCCACGGCACTGCTGGTGTTCGCTTTCATCTCCCTCTTCGTCGGGGCCTTCACCATCTTCAACACGTTCTCCATCACCGTCGGCCAGCGGACCCGGGAGCTGGCCTTGCTGCGGATCGTCGGCGCCAGCCGACGACAGCTGTTCCGCTCCGTGCTGCTCGAGGCGGGCCTGCTCGGCCTGGTGGCGTCTCTCGTCGGACTCGGTTTGGGCGTCCTGGGCGCGCTGGGACTCGAGGCGCTCCTCAAAGGGTTCGGCATTACGCTGCCCTCGGGGCCTCTGATCTTCCAGACCAGGACGGTCATCGCCTGCCTCGTCGTCGGCATCGGGGTGACCGTTATCGCCGCCATCAGCCCGGCGCGGCGAGCAGTGCGGATCCCACCGGTGGCCGCCATTTCCGACCACCAGGGCCAGGCCACCGAGCTCTCCACGCGGCGGTTGCTGGTGGGCGGTGTATTTGCCGTGGCCGGGATCGCCCTGCTTGCCGTGGGCCTGACCAAGCCTGCTATCCAGCTCGTCGGTCTCGGCGCGGTCGGTATCTTCATCGGCATCGGGATGCTGGCTCCCACGTTTGCCCGTCCCCTGGCCAGCGTCCTCGGGCGTCCCTTGGCGGGGATTCTTGGCATCTCGGGGCGCCTCGGCCGGGAGAATTCGATGCGCAGCCCGCGGCGGACTGCACAGACGTCATCTGCGCTCATGGTGGGACTAGCCCTTGTGGCCACCATCGCCGTGTTCGGCGCCTCGCTGTCCAAGTCGGCGACGAGCAGCGTGGACAACGCCATCAGCGCCGACTACATCATTACGGCCGCCGGGAATGGCGGGGGGCAGGGCGGGTTCTCCAACTCGGTCGCTCCGGTGGCCGCACGGTTGCCGGGCGTGACCGCGGTGTCAACCGTGTACGCCGGGCAGTTCGAGTTCCAGCGCTCGGTGTCGAGCCTGGCCGCCGTGTCTGCCGATCACCTGGCCCAGACCGTGATCCTCCGCATGGACTCGGGCACCAGTGCACCGGCCCTCGCGGCCGGCGAGCTGCTCGTCGATACGACGGTGGCCAACAGCAAGCATCTATCGGTTGGCTCAGCCATCCCGGTCAAATTCGCCCAAACCGGCAGCTCGACCATGCGCATCGGCGGCATCTACAAGCCAAACGCCTTGATCGGCAGCTTCCTGGTCGGCGACAGCTTCTTCCTGTCCCACTTCAACAACCCGCTCCCGATCGCGGTGCTGCTGCGGACCTCCAGCGGGCCCACCATCACCCCAACGGTAACGAGCGGGCTGAGCGCCTACCCGAACGTGAAGATCCAGACCCGATCTCAGTTCGAGCAATCACAGCAAGCCCAGGTCAATCAGCTGCTCGGGCTGGTCTATGCCCTCCTTGCCCTGGCGGTGGTCATCTCCCTCATCGGCATCGTGAACACCCTCATGCTGTCGGTCTTCGAGCGGACCCACGAGATCGGCCTGCTCCGGGCCGTGGGCATGCGGCGGAGGCAGATCCGGGCCATGATCCGTTCCGAATCGGTCATCATCGCCGTGTTCGGAGCCCTGATCGGGATTGTCGTGGGCTCGGTGCTGGGCGCCGCACTCTCCGCGTCCCTGAAGAACCAGGGGATCACCGATATTGTCATCCCGGTGCCCAACCTGGTGGTGTTCCTCGTGCTGGCGGCCCTGCTCGGCCTGGGTGCAGCCGCCTGGCCGGCCCGGCGAGCGGCAAAGCTGGACGTGCTCGCCGCAATCGCCGCCGATTGACGAGCGCAGACCGGGCGAAGGGGATCTTCCTAGGAGAATGAAGGCACGGAAGCGAGGATCCCGTGCACGTACTGGGCGGTCGAGGGCATCATCCCCCGGTGGCGGACCGACACCAGGCCCTGGTAGTACCCGGCCAGTGCCAAGCCCTGGTTGCCCCCGGTCTGGGCCAGCAGCTCATGGAGGTAGGCCGCCGCCATCTCGATGTTGTCCGAGAGGTTGGTGGCACTGAGCGTGTGGTCTCCGAGGACCACTCGCAGGGTGCGCACGGTCGACGGTTCGAGCTGTCCGACCCCAACCGCGCCGGTGGAGGAGACGACGTTCATCTGCCATCCGGACTCCCACCAGCACATGGCCTCGAGCAGCGAGGCGGGCACACCGTAGGCGGTGGCCCACCGATGGAACGTCGGAACCATGGCCAGCCGGGTCGGGTGGGCCACGACCGCCGCCCGCAATGTCGAGCCCTGTCTGGCCGACGCCGACCCGCCACCTCCGGTGGCCGTGCCCAGACTGGACGGCGTCGGAATGGAGAGGTGGCTGCCGATGGCCACGAGGGATGGATTGGCGATCCCGTTCACCTGGACCAGCGATGCCACCGTGGTGCCATAGCGGGCGGCGATGGCCCACAGGCTGTCGCCCGCCACGACCAGGACGCGCGTCGAGCCGCTCGACGCGGCAGCACTCGAGTTGGTTGCGCCAGAGGTGGGGATCTGCAACTCCGCCCCTGCCAACACCACATTGGGGTCGGCGATGCCGTTGAGCGCCACCAGGGCGGGCACGCTGGTGCCATAGGTACGCGCAATCTGGCTCAGGTTCACGCCGGCCCGAACGCGAACGCTGGTGGCTCCGGCCGGCCCCGACCACGTGATCCCCAGGACCGCAGCCACCGAGCACAGCACGCCGGCCGCGGCCATCGTCCGTCGCGAGTTCCAACTTCGCCACCGTGTGGTCATCACTGCCCGGCCATGCGCGCACGTGGAAACGGCGCGGGGAAGCGTGGCAATCCAGTCTTGGGTCCACGATCGTCCCGACCCATGTGGCTCCTTCGAGGCATATCGGAGTTATCGACGGCTCGAGGTCGGCACTTGAGGCAGGTACCCGGCCCTGGCCTGTCGCCGGGAGGGACCGAGCCGTCTCGTTTGCCCCGACCGGGTTCCGAACGGAACAAGATGGGGCAGTGACCACCGCAGGAGCCGCAAGGACCGAACTGTGGGTCGTGACCCGTTGATGGAAACCCGTGCACGGCGGCGCTGGGCCCGCACCCTTCTCGTTGCCGCGCTGGCCGGAGCCCTGGCCAGTATCGGCCTGATCGCCCTCGCAGCCCAGTCGACCCAGAGCTCAGATCGGCTGACGGCCCCCGGCCAGGGAGCCACCCGAACCACCCTGCCTCCCTCGACGGTCACCACCGCACCCTCTCCGCCCTACTCCGTGCAGACAGGCTCGCTCGCACTGGTCGACCCCAGCCGGACCACGCCGCAGCGGGGGAGCGCGCCGGCCACACCGGGCCGCGTCCTCACCACGGAGGTCTGGCGCCCTGAAGGGGCCGCGGGCCCCTTGCCACTCATCGTGTTCGGCCACGGATGGAACAGCGATCCGGATGCCTACGCCCCTCTCCTCGAGGCGTGGGCGGCGGCCGGCTACATGGTTGCCGCACCGGTCTTCCCTGACTCCGCTGACACGCTTCCCGGCACGCCGGTCAGCGATTTCCCCGATCAGGCCCGCGACCTCTCCTACGTGATCACGGCCCTGCTCCACAGCGGCGAGCCGATCGATCCGGCCAGGGTGGCGGTCGCCGGTCACTCCGACGGCGGGAGCGACGTCGCCTTGCTGGCGCTCAACCCTGCCTATGCCGACCACCGCATCCGGGCCTACCTGTCCCTGTCCAGTGAGCTACCCGCCGCCGTGGCCGGGCCCTGGGACAGCACTACTCCCGGCACCCTGCTGGTGGCGGTGGGCACGGCGGATGAGTACGGCCTCCTGCCGAAGGCGACCCAGGTGTATCAGACGGCCCACATGGCCAAGGCCCTCCTCACCATCGCCGGAGGGACCCATCTGGGCCCGTTTGTCAGAACGTCCCTCCAATCCCAGTCGGTGCGGGCGGAGACGGTGCGCTTCCTCCGGCTGGCGCTCGGCCCGGGCGAAGTGACCCCGATCTCATTGGCGGCGGCTCTGGGGCCGCCGCCCGATCCGTCCATCAACGTGACGACGGGAGCGGGCTGATCCAGTCAGCGGCAGCCGAGCCGGCCCAGCACCCTCCAGCGGCGCCCACGGTCACAAGGTCGTGGGCCGGTTGACGAATCGGCCGGCCGCGGGGGAGTAGAACCAGCCACTGCCCGCCTTGGTCCCGCCGTCCACCGGGATGTTGTGACCGGTGATGTAGCCGGAGAGATCTGACGCCAGGAACAGGGCCGCCCGCGCCTGGTCCTCGGGCCAGCCGAGTCGACCCACCGGAGCCCACGACGGCCACAGCTCCTCGTGGTCCTCGAAACCGGTGATGTAGTCCACCTGGGGTGACTGGGTCAGGTCGGGACCTATGCCGTTGACCCGGATCCCCGAGCGCCCGACGGCGACCGCCAAGCTGGTGGTGAAGTGGGCCGCCGCCGCCTTCATGGCCGCATAGACGGGCTCCCCGGGATACCCACGGAGGCCTTCGACCGAGTGGATGTTGACGATGGAACCGCGGCGTCGGGCTGTCATGGTCCCGATGAAGGCACGAGTGACCGCCAAGACGTGAAAGAGGTTGATGCGGTACATGGCGTCCCACGACTCCGGCGTCGATTCCTCGAAGCGGACCAGGGGCCGGTAGTCCCCCACGTTGTTGACGAGCACGTCGATGTGGCCGTGGGCCGCCAGTACCGCGTCGGCCAGACGATCGACGCCGGTCGGATCGGTGACGTCGACGACATGGGCCCGAACCGTGCCGCCCTTGCCCTCGATGGCCCGGCGGGTGCGTTCGGCACGGTCGGCGTCAATTTCGGCCATCTCCACCAGGGCACCGTGTTGGGCAAAGAGGGCCGAGATGGCCGCGCCGATACCGTCTCCGCCGCCGGTGACAACGGCTACCTTGCCGCCGAGGAGCCTGCTCCAATCGTCAATGGGAGCCACATCGGAGGGTCGTTGGGTGCTCACGGTGGTGCCGGCCCGGCTACGAAGACGATGCGGCCCTCAGGCCAAGAGCCCGACCGACCGCGGCGATGCCGTCGGCGTCGGCGAAGGCAAAGCTGAAGATCACCTCGTCGGCGCCGGCGTCGATGTGACCGGCCACAAGATCGGGGATGTCGTGCGGCTGGCCGATGATGAATCCGGCGGTCTCCTCGGCCGACCCGCTGGCAGCCACCATGGCCCGCACCTCGGCGGTGTTCTCGTCGGAGGTGGTCAGGATCAGAGGGCCCATCCAGGTGACCGCCACTTCAGCGGGATCTCGCCCGACGTCGGCGCAGTGTTGGCGGAGCACGTCGATCTTGTGGGCCAACTGAGCGACATCGCCGGTGACATTGCACTTGTCGGCGTAGAGGGCCACCAACCGCAGGGTGCGCTTCTCCCCGCCTCCTCCGATCATGATCTTCGGCCCACCGGTCTGCACGGGCCTCGGCAGGTTGCGGGCGTGGTCGAGCCGGAAGTGGGTGCCGGTGAAGCTCACGTCATCTCCGGTGAACATGGCCCGGCAGATCTGGACCGCCTCTTCGAGCATGTCCAGGCGGATTCGGTCGCTGGGATAGTCCACGCCGAGGCTTTGATGTTCGACGTCATACCAGGCTCCCCCGATGCCCAGGATGGCCCGGCCCCGCGAGATCACGTCCAATGTCGTGACGATCTTGGCCAGGATGCCGGGATTGCGATAGGTCACGCCGGTGACGAGCGTGCCCAGTTGCACGGCGTGGGTGCGAGCGGCCAGTGCCCCAAGGAGGGTGTACGCCTCGAGCATGGGTTCGTCCGGTCCGCCGAGCGGCGGCAGCTGGAAGAAGTGATCCATGACCCACACCGAGTCGAATCCGGACGCTTCCGCCGTGGTCGCCAGCGTGGCGACATGCTCGAACAACTCACCCGGGTCATGTCCCGAGAAGTTGGGCAACTGGACACCGAACTTCGTCATGCCGCCACGGTAGCGCCTCGCCGGGGAAGGTTGACTTCCGGTTCACCGACGCCGGCTGGCAGCGTCGATCCGGTCCCTTCGAGCGCACATCCGTCCACGGGCAGGTCACATGTGCTCAGCTGGGATTGTTACGTGGAATACCACGTCGAAGAGGAGGCGGACATGAACGACACCGCGGTGGGAAAAATCAGGAGCCCCGTGGTGGTGATCCTGCTGTCACTGGTGACGATCGGGATCTACGGCCTCTACTGGCAGTACGCCACCTTCAAGGAGATGAAGGCGTACTCCGGGGAGGGGATCGGAGGGGGACTGGGCCTGCTCTTCGCCATCCTCTTGGGTGTCGTCAATGTGTTCCTGATGCCGCACGAGGTGGGAAATCTGTATGTCAAAGAAGGCAAGGAGGCGCCGGTGAGCGCGCTCACCGGCTTCTGGGTCCTCATCCCCATCGTGGGAGGCATCATCTGGGTCGTGAAGGTCCAGGGCCGCCTGAACGAGGTCTGGGAGGAGCATGGCGCGGTCCGGACCTGAGCGCTCCGTCCTGGGCACTGACCGGTTGCGACCGCCGCGGCGCCTGCCGTAGGCACCCGCCGAAGGGGGACAACCGGCGCAGTGGGACACGCCAGGCGCCCTTCGCTGCTATCAATGCATGGTGGCAGGGTGATCCAAGCCAGGAGGAGTGTCATGACCACCAGCGAATCCGTACCCAGTGCAGTCCATATCGGCGCCGATGACCTGCCGTTCGTGGACATCGGTGGCGGGAACAAGATCAAGGTCCTTCAGGTCAAGGCCGAGGAGGGCCTCTGGATCGTGGAGAACATCTTCCAGGCCGGCTATGAGGTGCAGACTCACAGGCATACGGGCCCGGTGTACGGATACACCACCTCCGGTGCGTGGAAGTACAAGGAGTACGAGTATGTCAACCGTGCGGGCTCGTTCCTCTACGAGCCGGCGGGCTCGGTTCACACCCTGCAATGCGTGGAGGACGGCACCCGGGTCTGGTTCCAGATGTACGGGGCCAATCTGAACCTGGATGCGGAGGGCAACGTCGAGAGCGTGTTCGACGGCGCCGGCACCTTGGCGGCCTACGTGGCACTTTGTGAGGCCGAGGGACTGCCTCGCCCCAACGTGTTGGTCAGCTGAGGGGGATGAACCCCGGCACGGGGCTGTTCATTGCCGGGGGGTGCCCTGCTGATGGCGGCGTCTAGAGCTGGAAGCGCTGGAAGAACGCCCAGATGGACCGAGTGGCGTTGATCTGGAACGTGGTCTGTCCGGTGATGGAGCTGATGGACTGGCTGAACCGGCTTCCGGGCCACGAGTGGCCACCACCGATCACGATGTCGAACTCCACCGCCGTCCCCTTCGGGCAGGGATAGGTGCGAAGGATGATCTCGCTGGCGACCTTGGTATCCGATGACCGTGGACGGCAACCATCCTTGACGGCCCACGCCTGGACGGTGGCGGGGTAGCCGGATCCGTGCAGATCGACCGGCCGGGTCGTGGTGGTCGTCGATGACGAGGGTGCCGATCCCGTTCGGCCGAGGGCTTTGTTGAGGGTGGCGGTCCCGATCCCACCGTTGAAGAACAGGATCGGATCTGCCGTTCCGTGGAACGTGAGGATGGGAACGTGGCGGGTGGTGGGGCACGGCTCGGGCATCTGAAGCCCGGACACGGCGGCGATGGCTGCGAACCGATCGGACATGGTGCACGCCAGCAACGAGACCATGAACGACCCGTCGGAGAGCCCGCTGGCATACACCCGCGACGTGTCGATGCAGAGGGTGGACTCCAATTGCTCGAGCATGGCGGTCACGAATTGGAGGTCGGCGTTCGAGCTGCCTTGGGTGGTGGTGTCCCATCGGACCGGGGAGCCGGTTCCATTGGGGAAGGCCACGACGAATCCCTGGCGCTGTCCGAGGGCCCCGAATCGGGTCGTAGCCGAATGGATGGTGGCTCCTTCGGCGAGGCCGTGGAAGTCGACGACCAGGGGTCGAGGGATGGTCGACGCGGCGACGGTCGGCGTTGCCTTGGCGGGATGCGTGGGACTGGGTGCTCCGGGCGCCGGAGTGGTGAGCAGGAACCAGCGCGCCACTCCTCCCACGTCGATGTCCTGGCGCGCATTAGCCACGGCGGCGGGTTGGGCGGTGGCGCATCCGGACGAGGGGACCGGGGCCCCGGTGGCGATCGCCTGTGTCGTCGCCGCGACCCCATTCGTGCCTGGCGAGTTCGCCGTGGCCGAACTCGAGCAGCCGGAGCACCCCAAGGCCAGGGCCAGAGCCAGGGCTGAAACCGGGCCGGCCCACCTCTTCGCCATTGCGTTCGTCATGGGGTGTAGCGAACCACATGGGCCGGAGATCCGCCTGGTCGACATCGGGATCTGGGGTTTCCCTTCCTTCCGACTTGGCAGAACGCCCGACCCCAACCCGATCGCTGGGGGAGGGCAGGCACGGACGGGTGGGCAGCATCGGCTCCGTTTCCGGGCCCAGTCGAAGGACGTGGCCCTTCCCGATCCGAACCGACGTCCGCCGGGTGCCGCACCTCAGGAGGACATTCGGGCCTAGAGTGGGGTGGTCATCTTCGGTTCGGATCGACGCGGCGCAGTCAGGGCCTCGTCGCCTACTTGGCTGACCGGTTCGACCCTCGCCCTGCACTTGTGCCGGTCGAGGGAGGGCTGATCAACACCTCCGACTCAACCCGGCATGGTTGCCCCTCGGAGCACATTCACTTGCTGCCACCGACCGAGAGACGCACCATGACCACGCAGTCCCTAGCCCCCACGGCGGCGACCAACCGTGAGGCGTTCGCCGAACTGTCCCGCAATGTCCGCGAGGGAGGGCTCCTGGTGCGTCGTCGGGGTTACTACGCCATCAAGATCGGCACCGCCATCGGTGCTCTGGTTGTCCTGGGGACCATCGCTGTCGTCCTCGGCGACAGCTGGTGGAGTCTGGGCGTTGCCGTCGGCCTGGCCTTCGTGCTCACCCAGCTGGGCTTCATCGGCCATGACGCCGGTCACCGTCAGATTTGCAACCGACGGCGGAACAACGACGCCATCGGCCTCGTGGTCGCCAACCTGCTCACCGGGTTCAGCTTCGGCTGGTGGCTCACCAAGCACAACCGTCACCACGCCCACACCGGCCGCCCCGCCAAGGACCCGGACCTGGCTGCGGGTGCGTTGGTCTACCTACCCGAGCAAGTGCGGGAACGGGGACCGTTCGGCCAGTGGTTCGCCCGATCACAGGCGGTCATGGTGCTGCCCCTTCTGTTTCTCGAGGCCATCCATCTGCACGTCGCCAGCGTCAGGTCACTCGTCCGACGCAGGGACAGGGCCGCCCTCGTGGAGTCAGGACTCCTGGTCGTCCACGGCTTCATCTTCTTCATCGTGCCCTTCCTCCTGTTCGCGCCCATCAGGGCAGTGGCCTTCATCATCATCACCCAGGCCCTGTTCGGCTTCTATCTGGGCGTGACCTTCCTCACCAATCACGTGGGCATGCCCATCGTCTCCGGAGCCACCGATCTCGGGTTTCTTCGTCGCCAGGTGCTGACCTCGCGGAACCTGTCCGGACGTTCGCTGACCGGCTTCTTCTTCGGCGGACTCGACACCCAGATCGAGCACCACCTGTTTCCCACCATGCCGCGAGCCAACCTGCGTCGATCCCGTGCCCTGGTCCGCCCATTCTGCGCCGAATACCGGATTGACTATGCCGAGCAGAGCCCGTGGCGTGCCTACGGCGACGTGCTCCACCATCTGCGGGCAGTCGGCCTCGGTTCGGCCATCCCGGCCATCGACTGAGCGCAGACGCCCTGGACGCGGGAGCCGGTCCCGTCTGACCCCAGGGGATGATGTCAACGTTCGGCGATCTTCATCGGAGAGCACCGATCGCGCCTGCCCTGATATGGTCGGTCCTCACAACAGAGGTAGTGCATCGGGGAAGCCGGTCAAATTCCGGCGCTGGTCCGCAACCGTAGGTGGCGAGGGTAAAGGCTCGTCACAAGCCGGGATACCACGCACTGCTTGGTTGAGTCCATGTCCGTCGAGAACTGCGGCAGGGACTCGGTCGTCACGTCCCGAGAGGGTGCCGTGGGACTCCGGGTCGTTGCCTCGAAGTGAGGATCATCCCCAATGTCCATCAAGCGCCCCCTGGCGTCGGCAGCCTTTCTGGTGTGCCTCGCCGTCGCTACCGTCGCGGCACCGTCGGTAGCCCTCGCAGGCACGGCCACGCCGTCGCTGGCCACAACCACGTTCCCCCAGACAGCCTCGGCCCAACAGGGCGCCACCTGGCTGGCCCGCCAGCTCACACCGTCCGGCTACGTGCTCTCCACCACCTCTCCCGGTCAACCTGATCTCGTCGCTACGGCCAATGTCGTCCTGGCCCTGGCCAGCGCCGGCGTCGACCAGCGCGGCGCTGAGGCCGCACTGACCTACCTCGAGTCACACGTGGGTGCGTACGTCACGGTCTCCGGCAGCGACGGTCCGGGGCAGTTGGCTCTGCTCATCCTCGACGCCCATGCGCTGGGAGTGGACCCGCGGTTGTTCGGTGGAACCGACCTGGTCGCCCGGCTCCTCGCCACCGAGCGGACGTCGGGCCCCGATGCCGGTCTCTTCGGGATTCAGGACCCCTCCTTTGACGGTGCGTTCCGCCAGGGACTCTCGCTGGCCGCGCTGGCCGCCGTCGGTGTCACCGCACCGTCCCAGGTCGGGACGGCCGACGCCTGGCTGGCCGGCCAGCAGTGTCCGGACGGCGGTTGGACGAGCTACATCACGGTGAGCAACCCGTGCAACGGCAACCCCGCCAGCTTCGTCGGTCCGGACACCAACTCGACGGCCCTGGCCGTCCAAGGCCTCGTGGCCCAGGGCGCGCTCGGTCCCTCGGGCGCAGCCAGTGCGCTGACCTTCATCTCCGGAGGGCAGGATGCGGATGGCGGATGGGGCTTCGAGCCCAATGCACTGGGTGCCCCGGGGTCAACCGATCCCGATTCGACGGCGCTGGTGATCCAGGCCATCGTGGCCCTGGGCCTGTCCCCGTCGGCCGCCCGGTTCAACCAGGGCAGCGCCAATCCGGTGTCGACGCTGCTCTCCTTCCAACTGGCTTCGGGGCCCGGCCAGGGCGCATTCTTCTTCCCCGGCACTACCGACCCCAATCTGCTCGCCACCTACCAGAGCGTGCCGGCGGCCGCAGGCGTGATCCTCCCCTTCGTCGCCACCTTCCCTGGCAGGGGCTACTGGTTGGTGGCGGCCGACGGCGGGATCTTCTCCTACGGGGACGCCGCCTTCGCCGGGTCCCTCGGCGGCTCGAAGCTCAACAAGCCCATCGTGGGCATGGCCTCCACCCCCGACGGCAAGGGCTACTGGCTGGTGGCGGCCGACGGCGGGATCTTCTCCTACGGGGACGCCGCCTTCGCCGGGTCCCTCGGTGGCTCACCGCTCA
>JADEYI010000596.1_pt1 | contig 44946 bp, 32 predicted proteins | sample 8542331 | NCBI WGS metagenome assembly JADEYI01 (sample SAMN16510988, study PRJNA670497) | mine drainage metagenome | isolation source: biofilm near Copperflume 1 | place: Germany: Marsberg coppermine Kilianstollen | collected 2018-02 | reverse complement strand
AGGCATAAGCCTGCTCTGTTTGCGACAGCAGTGGGTCTACGCTCAAGAACTGCTGGGTGGCCGGATCGTAGTACCTGGCCCTCAGGTACAGGAAGCCGGTCTCACTGTCTGTGTACTGCCCTGAGTACTTGAATGGATTAGCTACTGTGCCTGCTGATGCAGTGGTGTTCCCATAGGCATCATACGTGTATGTGTTCGATACAGCACCACTGCTGTTGGTGATAGCTCTTATACTGCCCAGTTGGTCTGCATGGTAGTAGTAAGGTGTTGTACCTTGTACCGCCTCTACCAGCATGCCACCTGGTCCATAGATATATGAGGAGGTGTTGTCTTGCAGTAAGTCTTGCCCCGCACCCCACACATAAGAGTTACTGCTCAGTCCTGTGCTCTTGCTCACCCTTACTCCATCACCATTGTAGCGGTAGTTGGTCGGGTTTGCTGCTGCTCCTGATGACGTGAGCCTCTCTGCTGCATCATACCTGTATGTGGTGGTTGCACCGCTCACCTTGTTGTATAGCTGTGTGCGCTCTCCATCTGAGTTGAAGGTGAACCTCAGGTCTTTGGTAGTGGTGGTACCCTGCTTCTCCAACAAGCTCTTTAGCTCATTAGCAGCATCATAGGTGCGTGTAGAGGTGGTATTGACACCGCTCAGGGCTACGAAAGATGTGGTCCTGGTAATCTCAGTAGCCGCGTCAAGCTGCCATGTGGAGGTGCTACCCTGTAGAGGGTTTGAGCCAACCTTGTCAGAGGTGAGATGATACTGCTGGTCATACTGGTAGCTGTGTGGTGTTGCGGCTCCCAGGCTCCCCGGCTCTACAGAGGACTGGATTACTCCTACTGCGTCATGCGTGTAGGTCATCGAGAGGAAGGGAGATGATGCACCCAGCTTATCTGTCATAGAGATAACTTCGCTCGCAGCATCTCTACCCACCTGCATAGTGACACCGTTAGGGTAGCCCACAGAGGTGAGCGCTCCATCATCGTTGTAGCCGAACTGTGTGGTGTGTGACGAGGGTGGGGAGAGCCAGTCTTGCACTGAAGTAAGGCGGTTGGCATCATCATACCCTCTGGTGACTATACCTGTGCCTGTGGTGCCGGGGTATACAAGAGAGGTTAGCCTCCCTCCTATGTCATAGTTGTATCCCACACTCTTGCCGTTCCCATCCTGTGCTGAGGTCAACCTGTTCAGCGAGTCGTAGGAGTAGAGAGAAGTGCCGATGCCATCGGTCATCACAGAGCGCATGCCGAGTGAGTTGTAGGAGTACTGCACGTTAGGCGTAACCCCACCATCATGGTAGGTGATACTCCGTAGCTGGTAAGCAGGGTCATACCCCAAAGTAGTGGTCAGCCCTGCGGCATCTGTGATTACAGTGGTGTTGCCCACCAGGTCGTATGCAGCTTTCGAGGAGCGGTTGAGTGCATCTACAGTGGTAACTATCCTGTTCAGGTCATCGTAGTGGTAGAGGGTGCTCTGCCTAAGAGCATTGGTCTGAGTGATAACCCGGCCCAGCGCATCATAGCCGTAGTCAGAATGGGTACCATCGGGCTGTGTTACCCTGGTCACCTCGTTATCCAGGTTGTAAGTGTACGAGGTGGTGCGGTGGTTAGCGTCTGTTGAGGAGAGGAGGTTGCCATCATTGTCGTAGAGGTTAGTAGTGGTGTAGCCTCTCGTGTCAGTAATTACGAGGGGCTGGCCGTAGCTGTTGTAGGCAGCGGAAGCAGAGTGGCTCATAGGGTCAGTCACTGAGGTGAGCCAGCCTATAGAGTTGTGGTTGTACTGCACAGTCTTACTAAGAGGATTGGTAGCGCTCTGCAAATAGCCGTAGCTGTCGTATGTCATACTCGAAGTGTGCAGGTTAGGGTCGGTTACCCCAGTAACATCTCCAGGGTGCAGAGGGTCACCATAGCTGAGAGAGGTAGTGGCAAGCTGGTTAGCCTGGGTGAGAGGTCGTGAGGTGCTGAGCAGATTACCATGTGCATCATAAGAGAAGGTGGTAGTGATGCCACTTGTGTCTGTGATTATGGTGGGGTCGTTGGTGGAGTTATAGGCAAGCAGCGTGGTACGCTGTAAAGCATCAGTGGTCGAGATTACATTGCCTGCTGTATCCCATCTCATGTGGCTTACGTTGCCATTGGGGTCCTGTACTGAGGAGAGCCGAGTTGTTCCTGGCTGGTAGGTATAAGTCGTCACGGCTGGTTGGGCTGCTGACGGATTCTGCACAATCTGCGTTAGCACGTTGTACATGTAGTAGTGCGTAGTCACGAGGCCCAGAGGGTTAGTTATGGTGGTGGAGGTACTTCCATTGCCAAGATCAGAATAGCCGAACTGTGTAAGCCTGCTCAGCGGATCGGTCTGCTGCAACACACGGCTGTTGGCATCATAGGTGTTTGTGACGGAGCCGCCGTTAGGGTCAGTCATGGTTTGCAAAAGGTGTGTGCCAGAATAATAGGCGAACGTACTCTGGTGTCCTGCTACGTCAGTGACAATATGCAGGTCATCAGAACCTGTGTAATACTGAAAGGAAACAGCCTGTCCTCCGGTGTCGTCTGTGACGCTGGTGAGCAAAGTGGTTCTCGTCGGATCATAGTGGAAAGTCAATGTACGGCCAGTGGGCAGGGTAGGATCGGTCACCGTTTGTAGCCGCCCACTTGCATCGTAAGATAGGGTAGTTGTGTAGTTGTTGCGGTCCACGATCTGCGACAGCTTGAGCACTGATGGTGTGCCTACAGGCTGGAAGTAGTAATGTGTCTGCCCGTGTATGGGAGTGAAGTTGTATGTGCCACCACTGTTGGTAAGTGTAGCCTCGACCCTGTTGGGTGGAGTAAGGTCTGGCCCGAATGGCACAATGCTGCCATTCCCCTCATGCACAAGGTAATCGTTGTTACTTGGATCCTGGTCTATATACCAGTTGTAGGAGTGATTCCACCCATAGCCGAGTGGGCCGCTCTGACTGGACGTTGCTGAGTTGTATGTACGGTTGAAGAGAAGAGGCAAACTACGCCCAGGGACAGATAGGTCTGTGAAAGAGTGGAAGAAGTCGCCGGTGGCCGTATTTACCGGATCACCCCCACAGCCACAAGGGTCTGTGCCCTCAACTCCGGTCCCACCACCGTTATATTCATAATCCTGAGGTGTGCTGGGAGGGTCATCAGCATAGCCCTCAGTGCTGTACATCACCCATCTGCCTCTGTCGTAGTTACCATTATCACATGCAAGGTAATATGAGCTTGACGACACAGGGGTAAAGTTTAGGTCGTTCCAACCCGGCCCCACGCTAAATACTCCTAATAGCATGCCGTACTGAGACGTTCGGACGCTTATTGTATTACAAAGCTGCGGGTCTGCTGGACCCTGATCTATTCTAATCCTATTTATGCTAACGGCCCGTTCAATGGTGACTTGCCACCAACGGCGGCCGATATTAGCATCTGAAAAGAAAGTGCTTGGGTCTCCATCGTTAGCTGCGCCGCCAGGATAGCAACCATATCCTGGCACACACCATTCGCTACTGTCAGTGGGCCGATTTAGGAACCAGTCGCCGGGAGAGGGCGGAATGGGTGTTGGGCTAATCATGGGAGTAGCAGGCCTCTTAGCGCCGCCTGTGTCTGGCGATTGATACTGACTGTTCTGCAAAGCTTGCGGTTGTTGAGCTTTGATCTTTTCTGTCGCTTGTATGGCCTGTCCATTCTGGTAGGACACATAAGATGAAGCTGCACCATGCGCCGAGGCAAGCTGAGATAGCTGAGTGAGCGGAGCCAGAAAACTCTGAGTGAGTAGGACAAAGATCACAGCTAGAGTAGCAGATGGGGACCATATGCGGGAGAAGGGCATGTGAAGACCACCTTTCCTCATACAAGGAGTTAGTGAACGAGTAAGAGTAGCAGACGAAGAAAGCTTCAGTAGATGGACCCAACGAACCAGGGGCGCACATAGCTAAAGCGCACGCGCTCTATACGAGAGCAGATAAGAAACCATGAACGGGTGCCCGGGGTATTCGTCTCGGATATTCATCTATCGGAAGAAACAGAATGATCCGCCACCACTAGTACAGCTTGGCCTAAAAGAACCAGCGGTTTCTCAGGCAGCAACGTGTTCGTGCCAGGTTCTATGGTCATGACAGGTTCTATAATGTAGGCTTATTGAGCCAAGCTGTACTAGTACCTTCGTCAGGTGCAGGATAGCCCAAAGTAATGCGTGAGTCAATAGTACTAAAGTACCTTTGACAAAATGTACAATTTTAGGCATCAGACTACGTTACTGAGCCACACCTTGAATAGCTAACCCTTCTCCTGCACAAGCTCAACGATCTTTTTACGGCCCTCGTACTTTGCCGCACCAAGAGTTGAATGATTGAATCTCGGAGCGCTCTTCACATGGAGCAGCAACGTATCTTGCCTCCGTCTTCACCAATTTACGACCTCTCCCTTCGTCCTACTTTAGCTTACTGTATCAGGCTGGTTGCCAATTTCTGCCAGTAACCTTTGTCGCTTCCCTGCTCGGTTCTGGCTTATAGTGCTCATTTGTACTGCTATAGGCTGTGTCATTTCTCTCAGCTTTACCGCCCCTCGTTTCTTTACCTGTTGACAATCAGTAAGGCATTTGAAAGCATACTTGTATATGCAACAAGACTTTCCTCAAGCAACCATCAAAGAACCAACCGAAGATTTTGCGGCAGGTAAGCCCGTGACTTTAGATACGGCTCAGCATCTGAAGGATTTGCCTTACCGGCGGGTATTCTCAGGTACGTAGTAGTGGATCAATGATATATCCTGCTGCTCGTGTAATCTACGATGTGCACCTTCAGGCTGTCGTGCATGAAGATAGAAGCCACGTCGCTTCCACAAGCAAACAAGCCTACCTGTTGGGTAGAGCTTGTTGGTTTATAGGTGCTCGTCTCTAGCGCGCCGCTGAAGATGCTAAAGACAATTCGCGTCAGGCCTCGCCCATCATCAAGCTCGTAATGGTATGGCCCTGCACGGTCGGTGCCAACTCATCACAAGCCTGCACCTCATGTGCAGGCGCGCAGCTGCTCAGGGAGCATTCTGTAGAAGGCGCGGGTAATTTGCAAGTCGTGCCTCTCGGCGTTACGGGCAGCCGGGGCATCCACTAAAACAGAGCACCCCTCCTCCCACAGCGCAGGGCTTCTCAACCGCGCAAAGTTGCGCCCCGACCTCTTTCAGTAGCCTTTCTTCTGCCCCAGGTCCTGGAGAGCGGTTTGCGCGGCGAAGTACCCACACAGCCCGTGCACGCCTCCGCCGGGCGGCGTGGACGATGAGCAAATATAAATACCGCGAGTAGCTGTGCGGTAGGGCCTCCAGGCGGGCGTGGGGCGCGTAAACATCTGCAACAGGTCTTGCACTCCCCCGTTTATATCGCCGCCGATGTAGTTCGGGTTATAACGCTGCATAGCACGTGGCGGCATAACATGGCGGGCCAGTATGCGCTCCCTAAACCCCGGAGCAAATCGCTCGATCTGCCCCTCTATACGGGAGGTCATATCAAAATGTGAGCCGTTCGGCACATGGCAGTAAGCCCACGCGGTTTGCTTGCCGTCGGGTGCACGGGTCGTGTCGAAAAGGCTTTGCTGAGCCAACAGCACGAACGGCTTTTCGGGCAACTTTCCCTCCCACACCCCCCTCTCGGCAGCAGCTATCTCTTGCAGGCTTCCTCCAAGATGCACCGTACCTGCCAGGGTACATTCCGAGGCAGTCCAGGGGATAGGCCCATCGAGCGCGTAGTCTAGCTTGAAGACGCCAGGGCCGTAGCGGTAGCGCGCCAGTTGCTTCTTGTACCATTCCGGTAAGCGAGGCCCCGCGATGCCCACCAGTTGGCGCGGTGTTACATCGAAGAATGTAGCACGAGCAGAGGGCAGATCGTCTATAGACACAACAGGCAGGCCCGTCTCGATCTGTCCGCCCAGCGAGTATAGATATGCAGCCATAGCGTTCGCTATCTGCTGCGACCCGCCTCCGGCCATCGGCCAGCCAACGGTGTGCGCCAGGATACCCAGCACCAGGCCCGCCGCTGCTGTGCCAGGAGCCTCGATGGGCAGCATAGAGTGGGCCGCCAGCCCCCCGAACATCCCCTGAGCTAGCTCCCCTTTGAAGAGGAGAGATGCCAGCAGCCGAGCCGGAAGCAGCGCAACTATGCCGAAGCGCGCCACGGCGACCGGGTGCTGTGGCACGACGAGCGGAGCCAGCACCGCAGGCTCGATCCTGCCCCAATCTTTCACGAGCGGAGCCATGAGCTTGCGGTAAATAGAAGCATCGCGCCTCAGCGAAAGAGAGCTTTTCAGCACCGACCGTTGCAGCAAAGCTGCCGTGCCATCATCCAGCGGGTGCGCCAGCGCCACAGGCGGGTAAATCCACTTCAGGCCATAGCGCTCAAGAGGCAGGCTGCGCATGAATGGGGAGCCAACTCCCAGAGGGTGTATTGCTGAGCAGATGTCGTGCACGAAGCCGGGTAGCGTCAGCTCGGCAGAGCGGCTTCCTCCGCCTATAGTGCCTCTTGCCTCAAGCAAGAGGGTTGAGCAACCGGCACGTGCCATCGTAATGGCCGCCGCCAGGCCGTTTGGCCCGCCACCTACTATTACCGCGTCATAAGCATAGCTCTTGGACATCTTTGGGGTTCCAGGACAATGCTGGTAAGGCACACAACGCCGCAATTTCCCGCCCCTGGCGGTTAATTTGTCACTTTGCGGCGCGCATTAGAGCAACCTGATAGGGAAGCGCCTTTGCCTTCTCGTCCAGCCTACGATTGAGACGCCCTTGCTCTACGAACCTAAAGCTGGGCCAGGCACGGGTGATGTATACTTGAGGCTAAACGCAGCTGCACGAGGTGCCACATCGGGCGAATATCTCGGCGTCGTATAGGTCTACCATCTCGGCTGCGATATTGCTCCAGGAGTATTGCTTGGCGTGCTCGGCTGCTTGCTCGCCCATCCGAAGGCGTAGCTCAGGGTTCTTGAGGAGATTATGCACCTGCTCGGCCAGGGCGAAGTGGTTCTCTTCAGGCACCAGGAAGCCGGTCTCGCCATCTTTCACAGTATAGGATAATCCACCCACGTTAGAAGCAATCACCGGGGTGCCCGAAGCCATAGACTCCACAGCTACCAGGCCGAACGACTCGTAGTGCGAGGGCATCACTGTTATGTCCGCTGACGCGTAATAGAGAGGCAGCATCTCCTGTGGCCTGGAACCGACGAACTCCACCTGCTCTTCAAGGTTCAGGTCGTGATAAAGTTGGACTACGCGGTGCAACTCGGCATTTTCCTCTTCGGTCTGCCCGCCACCGCCGACAATCAGCACTTTCAGGTTGCGTCCTGAGCAGGTGCGACTCACCACCGCTACCGACTCCAGCAGGGTGTCCAGCCCTTTTAGCCTCTCGATACGGCCCACAAAAAGAAGTATAGGGGTCGCCAGGTCAGGCAGGCCAAGCTCCCTACGTACCTGTGCGCGGTCACGCGGATAGAAGAGGTTGGTATCTACACCGGCAGGTATCACGCTGATCTTCTTCGCGTCAGCGCTGTAGAACCACGACATCTGCGCCCGCTCAAGAGGTGTGGCAGCTACTATCCGGTCAGCCCAGCGCATAACTTCACGCTCTGTTTCGATACGCGCCCCTACTTCCTGCTCTTCACCGCTTTTGGCGACGCTATTCTTCAGTTCCCCAAGTGTATGGAACATCTGCACCAGAGGCACGTTCCATCGCTCCTGGAGGTTGTGCCCTACCACGCCCGACAGCCAGTAATGACCATGCACCAGGTCGTAGCTGATGCCTTCTTTCAGGGCAAATTGCTCTATGCCCTCAACGAACTGGCCCACATGGTTGATGAGCTTATTCTTATCATATGGAGCTAACGCTCCGGCGGGCAAGTGGATCACCCTGGCATCGTAGCCAAAGGTCTCTATCTCTTCTGTCTCTGCATCCTGAAAGCGGGTAAAAACGTCCACGCGTTTGCCGCGCCTTCCCAGCTCACGGCTAAGCTCACGAACATACACATTCATCCCACCGGTCTCACGCCCACCCAGCAACGCCTGTGGGCAGGCCAGGGGGCAGGTATGCATGCTTATCATCGCGATTCTACACATGGTTATTTGATCTTCCCTGGTCCTTTCACAACTCTCTAGCTGGTACAGTTATGGTAAATAGTCTTTACGACTGCTCACTTGCCAGGCAGAGCGCCCTGTAAACGTACTGGTTCTTCGCACCGAAATCGTACTTGTATGGCTCGTCCCCTCGTAGAAAGTCGAAGTAGCGGCAGCCTTGCAGGATCGCCTTGTGGATACGATAGGCGAGTAACGCTACGCCCGCGCTGTACGAGGCGAACCTGGGGTCGTATCCTGAGTTGTACAGGTAAAGACGGCCATTGAAGACGAAGGATAAGTAGGCGGAAGCAGGCTGGCTGTCCACCTCCAGAATGGCAAGATCAAGCCAGCCTGTGTCAGCGAGGCTGGTGGCCATATCGAGAAAGTAGCTTGCCATCTTATCGTCCATGAAGCCGGCTTTTTCGGGGTCGCTCCTCCTGAGCAAGTTGAGGAAGACCTTCATAGCAGTATGCAGCGCCTCAGCATCAGTGGGCGAGACGAGATACCACTTTACGTCATCTCGGCCTTCCAGCTTGCGCACTTTACGCCGGAGTTCATGGCGATCTTTCTTGCGCAGGCTCATCAGATAAGCCTCCCAATCCACCGGCAAAGAGATAACGGGGCTTACATCCTCCGGGAACAGCTGGAAATCAAGCTCCCTCTCGGCTGCCAGACGGGGCAAAATCTGATGCGAAGGTGAGAATTGCGGCAGGGAATGGAAGTCTATCACGTCCCATTCAACGCGCTGCTCCACAAGATAGTCGAGCACCACCGACCATACATTCTCCATTCGGTTGTGAGGCGCTATCACATCGAGGTAATCGGCTACGTCAATGCCGCCAACGATCCGAACTATGCGTAAAGGTGCCCCTTCGCCTTTGGGCCGCAGCGCGCCCTGTTTATATGCTTTGGGTGGCGGCAGTGGTTCGGAGGTAATAAAAAGGGGAGCTACACCTGTAAGCGCTCCCTTTTCATCACGCACTACCAGTAGATGAAGTCTACACTCCTCCTGAGCGCCAAAGTGCCGCCACCAGACGCTTTGCCACTGCCAGGTCATAAAGACGATGTTTGACGCAGAGCGGGCCAGAAGCTCGTCCCACTCTTCTCTCTTAAGCCACGCGCCCGAAGGCCCCTCGCTGCTCAAGGCGGCATCGAGATTGTGAGCCACTTCAACTGTAAGTCCTGACGACGCGGATACCATATGAGCTATATCTACCCCTTGCCTGATCTACGCTGTACGCGTGCGGCGCGCTTTCACTCCCCAATTATAACAAATCGTGACGGCAGGCGAAGTTCGTAACCAGGAGCAAATGATAGCCGCTCAGCCCTTGCTCGCCGTCAGCCCCGCCAGGAGGTCATCTTCCTGGTCAGGAGCCTGCACACGGCTCTTCACCAGGCTGTAGTCTTCTTCACCGAAGGCAACGTCAGCAATGTCGTCGGGCATTGTCAGGAAGAGGCCACCGTTGGAAAATTGTGTGCGATGCACCAGCACAGCCTTCCGCTTTTGCGGTACAAAGCGGCGCACATCTATTCGCGTGGTTACGGGAGGCGGCAGGTATTCAGGCGGCTTGCCCTCCTCCTTTGCCTCCTCCTCTTTTTCCTCTTGCTCGGCAACAGCTTCTTCGGTGCTCGTGTGCTCAGGATCGGCGTCCTTCTGCTCCTCCGCGTCCCAGGGCCACTTCAGGCCGCGCTCTTCGTACATCACCTTCGCCTTTACGAAGTTCTCTTCGGCCCAGTGCGAGTAATAGAGTTTTTGCGGCTCCCACGGCTCGCCAAGCTCAGGATGATATGAAGGATCGCCGGCGCTATCGTATGCCATCTGTGTGATTACGTTAGCGGCTATGTGGTCGGGGTGGCCGTAAGACCCGTTCTCATCATATGTAATGAGCACTTGGGGCCTGTAGCGTCGCACGAGCGCCACTAACCTGCGCGCCGCTTCCTCGCGATCAGAGTTATGGAAGTTCTCGGCATGAGCATTCGCTTCGGTGCCTACCATGCCGGAGTCTCTGTAGTTCAGAAGCTCCAGGTCGTCTATCCCCAATATGCGGACCGCGCGGCGCAGCTCCTCGCGCCTTATCTCGCCCAATCGTGGGCGCGCTTCCTCAGGGTCGAGGTCAGGGTCATGTATCTCGCCCTCCTCACCTCCTGTTGCAGTAACCAGAACGATGCGCGCCCCCCTGCTGTGATACAGGGCGAGTGTTCCTCCCGTGAAGACCACCTCATCGTCGGGGTGGGCGTGGACGGCCATGATCGTGTGTTGCTTGTCCCTCAATGCTCTGTCTCCTCCTCTCATTGGTTAGTATAAATAGTAAATACAGATGTCTGCAAGATGGCACGCGCCTGTAAATGTTCGGGCCAGGAGTTTAGAGAGTCTGAACGTTATGCTCCAAAAGGAAAGAGCTACCACGATTACGGAGCGTGGTAGCTCTTTCCTTTTACTATGTACCTATTATGGCGAGAGCGAGGTAGGAAGTCAGCGATTCTTGAACTTGGGATAGAGGAAAGGTGGTATGTCCAGTTCGTCGCCGCTTTGAGGCTGCACTGCCGGCCGTGGAGTGGTTGGGCGTACCTGCGAAGGATTCTGGGGCTGCGATTGCGATTGCGATTGCGGCTGGCCCCCGGCGTTCGGCTGCGATTGCCCGTTGCCGTTCTCCACATACTGTTGCCCGGTATAAGGCGGCTGGTTATACGCAGGAGCATGCTGGCTCTGATCGCGCTGCGCAGGTGCGCTACTCCCCGTCTCATGTCTGCCGTAGTTGGGGCGCATCTCTGCCTGGCGGCGTGACGAATCAAAGCCAGTGGCGATCAGGGTAATCTTCACATCGTTGCCCATCTCCGGGTCTATCACAGCGCCGAAAATGATATTTGCATCAGGGTCAGCAGCCTGTTGGATGACGGAAGCCGCTTCGGTTACTTCGAGCATTCCGAGGTCAGAGCCGCCGGTGATGTTGAAGAGGACGCCCTTTGCTCCCTCGATGCTGATTTCCAGCAGTGGTGATTCTATCGCCTGGCGTGCGGCGTCCATGCAACGGGTGTCGCCTGTGCCCCGTCCGACGGCCATAAGCGCGGAGCCTGCCACTTGCATAATGCTCTTGACGTCGGCGAAGTCAAGGTTAATTAAGCCCGGCTCGGTTATAAGGTCCGATATGCCCTGGATGCCCTGGCGAAGCACATCATCAGCGATACGGAAAGCCTCGTTGAGGGTGGTTTTCTTGTCAGCTATCTGGAGGAGCCGGTCATTGGGTATGGTTATGAGTGTATCTACCTGTTCTTTCAGGCCGGTTATGCCTTCGTCGGCCGAGAGCCTGCGGCGCGGGCCTTCAAAGGTGAAAGGCTTGGTGACTACGGCTACGGTGAGCGCGCCGATTTCCCGCGAGATCTGGGCGATAACGGGGGAAGCGCCTGTGCCTGTGCCGCCGCCCATGCCTGCGGTGATGAATACCATGTCAGCGCCCTTGAGCACCTCGAAAAGCTCTTCGCTGCTTTCGTCGGCGGCGCGGCGACCCACATCAGGGTTGCCACCTGAGCCGAGGCCTTTGGTTAGCTTATCGCCTATGCGAATGCGCGTAGGCGCTTCGGAGTGTACCAGAGCCTGGGCATCGGTGTTCACTGCGATGAAATCCACACCCTTGACACCGGCCTGTATCATACGGTTGACGGCGTTCGATCCACCGCCACCTACGCCTATGACTTTTATCTGCGCGAAATTCTCTGATGGTAGGTCGTCGTTGCGGTTATGGCCGTACTGTATAGGTACGGGCCGGTTTGAGCTACCGCCTATCGGTGGAAACATAGAATAGCTCCTCCTTTTCCCCCTCGATCCCTCTCCTGGCATAAGGATTCCGGGTCGGGCTGCTTTTACCTCTATCTTTGCGTCGTTGGACGCCTGCTGAGCTTAAGAGTGTGGCCTGAAGGGGATGACCGTGAACGCCAACCTTCCAGACTGGACTGTATAAGACAATATCAGAGATAATACACTATTAGCGCGCCGAGTTCAAGTACAAAACGCGCCAATATTCATTATCGGAGCCTTTACGCTGTGATTAAGGCCTACTACAGGAGCTTAGCCCTGGGGTAAAAAGCCTTTCAGCCACTTAGCCAATGAGCTTTGTTTCGCCTCACTTGGACTGTCGCGATTAACTCTAAAGGGGGAGTGTACCGGGGTGGAGGAACCTTGTTTTAGGCCCCAGAGCACCAAGCCGACACCCGTTGCGTAAGCGGGGCTTTCAAAAGCATCGGCGAGGCCGCCAATCTTGCGTGGGTGGGCGGTACGCACAGGCATACGTAAGTAGCTGGTGGCAAGAGGCTCTATTGCGGGCATGGCAGCCACACCACCCGTCAGCACCACCCCCGCAGGCAGCAGCCCCTCATATCCGCACCGCCTTATCTCATCGCCGATCATGGTGAAGAGCTGGTTGAGCCGGGCATGCATCACCTCGTTAAGCTCATCGCGCTGCAAAGTGCGTGTGCCGCCCTCGAATGTCTGGGCTTCAATGGTATCATCATCCAGTGGGTATTCTTCTCGGCTGTCCACAGTAGGATCGCTGGCGATGCCTACAGAACCATTCTGCGAGTGGCCGTTGGCGTAGACGGGGGCGGGCTTAGTGTGCGGATGCGATCTGCCGTTTGTAGATTGTGGCATCTCAATATTGTGCCGCCTGGTACCAGGCACAGCGGCGTTACCGTACTGGAGCTTCAGCGCCTCGGCAGCCTCATACGGTATGTTGAAGACGATCACCAGATCATTTGTCAATTGCCAGCCGCCGATTGGGATCACTTTCGTGTGCCAGACAGAGCCTTCAACATAGATAGCTATGTCAGTTGTGCCGTGCCCTATATCCACAAGCACCACACCGAGGTTTTTCTCCTGCTCGGTAAGCACCGCCTCAGCCGAAGCAAGAGGAGAAAGCACCAGGTCGTCAACCTCAACGTCCGCCTTTTGCACGCAACGTATCAGGTTCTCGCGCACATTCTCAGCTCCGGTAACTATATGGGTTTCAACATCGAGGCGGAACCCCGACAGGCCCAGCGGGTTGCGAATCCCCTCCTGCCCATCAACTGTGTAGGTTCTGGGGATCACATGCAGCACATCGCGCCCTGATGGTATCGCCATAGCGCGAGCGGCTTCCACAGCCCTCGTCACATCGTCCTGGGCGATAACGCGGTCGGGGTGAGAGACCGCCACCAGGCCTCTGCTGTTGAGGGAGGAGATATGGTTGCCTGATATAGAGACGTAAGCTGAGAGGATGCGACAACCTGATTGTCGCTCGGCAGCTTCGAGCGAATGTGCTATAGCGCCGCTCGCTTTCACAATATCGCTGATCATCCCCTTAGACACCCCTTCTGACGCCACAGCCCCAACGCCGAGGACGTTGAAGCGATTGCCGGGGCCAGGGTCGGTCTCCGCTACTATTGTGCAGACTTTATGCGTGCCGACGTCAATGCCGACTATAATCCTATCGTTGTTGGGCATATGCGCATTTTGGACCATAAAGAGGCAAAAGCAATTAATAAAGGCTCTCGCCCGTGACCCGTTTCCTCCTGTCTATCTCTGGGGGTATCATTCTACTCTCCCTTCTTTGTATTATAGTCTCGTTTCCACCATTGTTGTGGAAAACTCCTGCATAAGCAACTGTCATATCTTCGCGGCAAATTCATAAGGCGATTTACACGGCGGCAGCTGTTACTTTTCACTTCTCAGCGCTCACTCCTAAGTGCTCGCGCTTACTTCACACTGGGTCGTTCGGTCGATCTAACATCGAGAATGCTCCATTGCCGGTTGCTTTGGCTGAACTGCTGCACTACTGCTTGCACAACCTTTATCTTCTCATCGAGTTGATCGCCTGTGCCGAAGTCGATTCGCTGCCCCATCACAGTAATAGCCGTTATGCCGTTGTCCGGCGCCCATTCGAGCTGCCGTAACTGCAAAGCTGTAGCAAGGGGCAAAGTAAGGTATATCTGCTGCGCGGTGTCGATGGCATCGGCTTTGTTCACAGGCATGGGCGCGCCTATCTTGAGGGAATCGGACATAGGCGAGCGATCAAAGATCGTGACGAAACCGTTGAGGGTAGTGGCGCTGCCTACTACGACGTGATCATCGCTCACCAGGAGTGGGGTGCCATCGCCTATCACCCAGACAACGGCGGGGCGGCGCTCTTGCACATGTACGATCACCTGGTTGGGCAGCCGCGTCTCCACGGAGACGCCTTTCAGCAATGCCGCTTTCTCGGCGAGCCGCGCACGCACCGCAGAGGGGTCCACCAGGAAAATGTTCTGGCCCTGAACGCCTGCTATCTCGTTGGCCTGATCAACGCTCAATACCTTACTGCCTTGCACCGATACAGTAGTCACTACATATTCGGGCGAGGTGGCGAAGGAAACGGCAGCCGCCAGGATAAAAGCCAACCCCACGAGAGCGAAGAAGCGCCCGCGCCGTACGTCCTCATTGAAGAGCCGCCAGCCTGTTTTGCTGGCCGAAGCCATGTGCCGCCTGGGGTTGCGCGCCTCCTCAGAGAGCGATACAGGACGCTCACTGCTCACTTGTGCCTCTGCGCGGGAGCGTTTTGCCAGGTTGACTATACGCTCGTGGCTCATACTGGAAGATCGCCCCCTTCCTCTTCAAGAGCTGATTTGTTCATAATACGATCTACCTGACGCTCCAAAGCCAGTTCTATCAACCTGTCTATCAGCTTGGGGAAAGGTAAGCCTGATGCTTCCCACAGCTTGGGATACATAGAGATGCGGGTGAAGCCGGGGATTGTGTTTATCTCGTTGATCCACACGCCCGACATGTCCCGCGCCACAAAGAAGTCAACACGAGCCATCCCTGCGGCATCCACCGCCTTGAATGCTTCGATGGCGATCTGGCGCACCCTTTCGCAGATAGCGCTTGGAAGACCTGCCGGAATAATGATCGCTGAGTTGTCGTCCACGTATTTTGCCCGGTAATCGTAGAACTCGTTCCCCGGCACCACCTCGCCCACCACCGAAGCCTCTGGATAGTCGTTGCCGAGCACAGCGCACTCGCACTCATGAGCGTTTTGCAGCCCCTGTTCGATGATCAGCCGCCTGTCGTAGCGCGCAGCGAGGTTCACAGCAGGCGAGAACTCCTCTGGACCGTGAATCTTGGATATGCCAACGCTGGACCCCATATTGGAGGGCTTGGCAAAGATAGGATAGCTAAGCCGGTTCTCAGCATCTTGCTGCACCTTTTCAGGGTCACGCCTCCACTCGGCTCGGCTGACGCAGATATATGGCGTGACAGGTATGCCGCGCGCGATGAAAAGCTGCTTCATCAGGTCTTTATCCATAGAAACAGCCGAACCAAGCACCCCTGATCCCACATAAGGTATACCGGCGAGCTCAAGAGCGCCTTGCACTGTGCCATCTTCCCCGTAAGGCCCATGCAGCACAGGGAAGATGACGTCCACAGGCTTGCCCACCTCTACCGATAGCTCTGTGCTATCACTTGATCGAGGAGTTAGCTGCACAACTTCAGCGGCAGCCTCCCCGGTAGGGTCGTGGGCAAGCATCGAGGCCAGACGCGGCATACTATCCGCTTCCACACCGGCACGAAGTCTACTCATAGGGTCGCCCGAGGAAAGCCATATCCCGCTCCTGGTAATACCTATGGGTACGATCTCGTACTTTTCGGGGTCCATCGCGGAGATGACACTGCGAGCGGAAGCGATTGATACTTCATGCTCGCTCGATTGCCCCCCGAATAAAACGCCCACTCTAATCTTGCGCGCCAACGTATTTGCTCCTGAAGTAGCTATAAACTCTCATGTCAGCCACCTAACACAATTTCAATATTCAATGGGCGAGCGGCGGGCGAGCGGCCTAAACGACCGACGACCTGGTAAGGTGAGCAGTGACATAGAAAGTGACATAGAATAAGTAGAAGATCTTCTACGGTAAGGTATGGGTGAATAACTGAACCGAGGCTCCAACATTATAATCGAAACAGCCGAACAGGTCTTAACTATAACCCTACCAGCGCGCAATGAGCACTTTTCCACATAGCGAGGCCGCAGACCAGGGCTCAGCTACTAACTTCTGAGCCCTGGTCCACTGGTCTCGGTGTTTGGCATGGAACTTGCCTGAAGATAGAGGGCGCGACAACATGGGAGTAAACTACTATGAAGAAACAAAGCAAAAAGGCGGAGCAATTTTCCAGTACGGATCCGCCTCCTAAGCACAAAGGCAAAGCTGCCGACAAAGAGACCCAGGTTATAGAGCAAGTGGTCCAGAATACCGGCGAGCATATTGTCGTACCGTTGGCTGAAGAAGAGTTGCAGGTAGTAAAGCAATGGGTAGAAGCGGGCACCATCGTTCTCAGGAAGCGAGTTCAAGAAGAAACCAAGACCGTACCTGTAGAACTCGCCTACGAAGAAGTACAGGTTGACCGCGTGCCCGTCAACAAAGTACTCGCAGACGGCGAAGCTGCAGCGCCGAGGCAGGAAGGCGATGTATGGATTATTCCTGTCGTAGAAGAGGAGCTGGTGGTCACCAAACGTCGCGTCGTGCGCGAAGAACTGCGTGTCAACAAGAGGCGCGTGCTGACACGGCAAGAAGTAAGCGATGTGGTGAGAAGCGAGCATGTTGAAGTAGAAACGGCGGGCAACATAGAGCGCGCTGGAGCCGAAAGCCCCAGGCGGCGCTGATCTAGTTGGTAGCTGCCGGCGTGTGGCGGCGCGACGCCGGAATACCGAAGCGGAAAGATAGTTTTTCAATTACCAGGAGGTACTCTTATCATGGCTAACCAGAATGACACAGTAGTAGGTGTTTTCCTAGACGATGCGGCAGCCCAACAGGCTGTTCAGGCGCTACAGTCAGCAGGCTTCAACGCCCGCATAGCTGATAACTCGGCGGTACAGGCCTTCCGCAACGTTGGCATGGAAGAGGAAGTAGCTAATATGTATCAGAACCGTATGCAGGAAGGGCACAGCATTGTCACCGTAGACGCGGGTGGCCGCGGCGATGACGCTCTAGGTGTAATGCTGCAAAACGGCGCTGAGTACATTGACCTGGCTGGAACCGGTCAGGGCGGAAATATGGGCGCAGCCGGCGCCGGCAACACGAACGACGCTGATATGAGAAGGCAGCAGGCTGCACAATACCGGAATATGCCCGTTGACCAGCGCCAGTATGGCATGGTGGATGAGACAACAGGAAGCCGCAAGAACGCTGACCAGACACGAGTGCAGCTTAGGGACGAGACCCTGACCCCCGTAAAGCAGTCTGCTGAGGCGGGTCAGGTTGAGCTGCATAAGGTTGTGCATGAGAAGCAGGAAGAAGTGCCTGTAACCCTCCGCCGCGAGGAGGTCTACATCGAGCGCACCCCTGTTGATCGTCCGGTGCAGGCTGGAGAGATCACAGACATGAAGGATGAGACTATCCGCGTACCTGTTTACGAAGAGCAGGCCGAGCTTCAGAAACAAACTCGTGTCCGAGAAGAGGTTGGCATAGAGAAGCGGGCGGTTGAGGAGCAGACGACCCTCACCGGTACCGCACGCCACGAGCATGTAGAAGTAACACCCACTGAGGGTGTACAGGTGCAGGGGAACGCTGGCGACAATATCACAACGCAGAGCACCCAAACTACCACAGACACCACGCATAGCGACAGCGCGCATAGCGGAATGGCACCCTACGATACGACCGACACCACGAGAAACACCAACCGCTAATTTTCTGCACCCTTTTATTCAGGAACCGGAGGTTAGCTACTAACCTCCGGTTCCTGATCGTTAATAAACTCTATCTCAGGCTCCAGCTCGATACCGAACTGCTCGCGAACACGAGAGCGTGCGAGGTCCATCAAGTAAAGCACATCAGATGCTGTAGCGCCTCCGAGGTTCATCATAAAGTTGGCGTGCTTGGGAGAAAATTGCGCCTGGCCGAACCTGTAGCCCTTTAGCCCTACTTGCTCTATCAGATAACCGGCTGAGTTCGCTGGCGGGTTCTTGAAGGTAGAGCCTGCGCTTTTGCCCTGCGGCTGCGTTGCCTGCCTCTCTTGCAGGTACGCACGCATCCGGGCGGCGCATTGCCCCTCAAGGTCGCGGTACAAGATGATGCTCGCACTCAGAATAACCTCTGTGGGAGATAAAGTGCGCGTACCATGAGCCTTGAAACGGCTTGTGCGATAACCTAGTTGGAGTCGGTCAACGGGCCACTCTTCGATCTTGCCTTCTCCGGTCAGTACCCTGATGGACGCAAGGTCATCTTTAAGCTCTTTGCCGTGTGCCCCGGCGTTGCTTACCACGCCACCACCCACGCTTCCCGGCACACTATTCGACCACTCCAGCCCTGTCCACCCTGCATCGCAAGTGATTCTGGCGAGGCGGCTGAATAGCAGACCGGAGTCCACATGCCATAGGCTCGTCGCGTCTCCTGTAAGATCGTGGGATATTTTATTCGTCTTATTGTGTATTACAAGACCATCTATGCCGTAGTCGCCCACGATCATGTTTGTGCCGTTACCGATAACCAGGTATGGAACGTCATTTTGCCGCGCAAATAACAGCGCCGCGATAAGTTGCTCGGCGCTGTCCACCGTGACGAAGAGGGTAGCCGGGCCGCCAATCCTTAGCGAGTTATGCTTGCTCATCGGCTCGTCACGCACTACCGGGAGGCCTATGGCTTGCGTAAGCCGAGACGCTATATCAGCCCTGAAAGTAACGCTGGGGGATGTGAGATGCTCCCCACTGCCCTGCCTCTGCGCTTGAGCCTGCTCGTGCATCAACTCGACCCCCTCGCCCTCAGCTAAGGGGATATGTCGTCTTCCGGGCGGCAGGCTTTTATCTGCATCTCTCTCTTGCAGCCCTGTGAGCACCTCTTCGCCCACCCGCCAGACATCGCCCGCGCCCATCGTAAGTAAAAGATCGCCCGGCGCAAGATCGTCGAGCAGGGTTTCTCGGGCTTCACTCAGCGTGGGTGCGAAATACGCCTGGGGTGCTGTTATCCGCTCAACTATCTGGCGGCCACTCATTCCCAGAGTGTCCCGCTCACGTGAGGCATATATCTCTGTCACCACTACCTGATCGGCAGCGCTTAACGAAGCGGCGAACCCTTGTAGAAAGTCGCGCGTCCGGGTGTAGGTGTGAGGCTGAAAAAGGACAACGAGCCTGCGCCCAGGATAGCGCGCCCTGGCCGCCGTGATATTAGCCGATATTTCGGTCGGGTGGTGTGCATAATCGTCAATTACCGTCACACCACCGGCTTCACCTTTCACCTCGAAGCGGCGCTGCGTGCCCACGAACTCACTCAGCCGGTGGGCAGCCTCGCTAATGGGCACCCCCAACTCAACGCAGGCAGCGAGAGCGGCCAATGAATTGAGCACATTGTGCATGCCTGGTATTTGCAGCGATAGCCCGGCAATCTCCGCGCCGCCGCGCACAGCAATATAATCTGTGCCGCCGCGACTGTTCTGCGACAGTTTCTCCGGCCTCCAAAGAGCTTTGTCGCTCAATCCATAGAGTTGCAGGCGAAATGGCGCGGCGCTTCCGACAAGGTCATAGGCGAGCGAGCTCGCGCCTGCATCATCGGCGCAGAGAATGAGGAGGCCACCCCGCTTAACGTTGGCGGCGAAGTCGCCAAAGGCTGCATATATTGCTCCTGCGCTGCCGTAATACTCAAGGTGATCCGTCTCTATATTGGTGATTATCGCCACTTCGGGGTGCAGGTAAAGAAAGGAGCGGTCGTACTCATCGGCCTCGGCGACTAACTCGGAGCCTGCGCCCCAGTGGCCGCCCGGCCCCAGGCCGCGTATCTGCCCACCAACCATGTAGGCAGGGTCGCGCCCCGACGTGGCGAGCACCCAGGCCAGCATCGCAGAGGTGGTGGTCTTCCCGTGCGTGCCTGCAACAGCTACGCCGCGCATGGTATCCATTAGCTGCCCCAGCAAGTCAGCACGCTTGACAATAGGTAAGCCACGCTCTCTGGCAGCCTGTAGCTCAGGGTTGTCAGGGGGTATCGCGGTGGTCAACACCACGTGAGTGGCGTCGCCGAGGTTAGAGGCGCTGTGGCCTGTGAAGATGCGAGCGCCGCGCTCTTCGAGGGCGCGAGCAGCCTCCGATGCGCAAGCGTCCGACCCGCTGACTTGCGCCCCCAGATCGAGCAAGGCGGCAGCAAGGGCGCTCATCCCCGCCCCGCCGATCCCTATGAAGTGCCAACGATTACCGGAGTACGAGATACGCTGTAGGGTACCAACCATGAGGGTATTGTACGAAAGTTAACATCTGGTGACCAGGGAGCAGAGGTTAGTAGCTGAGCCTAAATCCTGACCTCTGCTCCCCAACCCCTACATCTATCTGGTGCAGGTTTGCGCCAGCATCGCATCTACGGAGGTGTTTGCGGGGGCTGTAGATAGCCTGGCGAAGTTGATGCTCCAAAGCTCATCGAGTGGGTTGAGAGAGATACCATCGTTTACTCTGTGCATGAAATAGCAGCCGGAGAAAGTCTCTGTGCTGCCATTAGTACGCTTGGCAGTAATGACTACAGGTATGCTGCTATAGATGTTGCCTGCTCCAGCATCTATAGTTTCCTTGCCCACAGCCAGCGTTGTAGAAACGGTATCCGCGTAGCCGGCTACGAACTGATTGTATGGAGGTGCTACATCGGGCGAGGGATTAGGGGAGCCCTGGAAGTAGCTATAGGCCCGCTCATACTCTTTGCGGTTGACAGCATTATAGTACGACTTCAACGCATCTGTGGCCGAAGTGCGCTTCTCATAGAAAGGCGTTTCTCCAGATGTCGCAGGGAAGCCCTTACTATAGTTCTCTTTGGCGAGATAAGTGCCAAGCTGAGAGAGGAGCACGTCGTTGGGCGGCTGGTTTTCAGGGTGAAGCTCGAAAACTGCACGCTCAAAGTACTGTACGGTGTACGGTTTGCCGTTGAGATCGCTGGTTTCGGTGAACTCCTCAGATAGCGGATATCCTTGCTGTGCCAGCGCGCCATTGTTCAGCCAGTAATTGAGGAACCTGCCGCACACCTTATGCCCGGTCTGCGGAAAATCCTGGCAGTCACCGGGCGCAGCGATCGTGCTATACGTTCGCCATGTAAGCGATACGAATATTCCTATTGCGACGCCTGTTCCTAAAAGCATCGCGTAGCCTAAGCTCCGTTTCATCATTCTTCTCCTCATTTTGTCTTCACGCAGCTATGCATGCGGAGGCGGGCGCTGCTCCGGGCTGCATGGTAGTAGTTGTGTATATCAAGCGGCCAGCAGATATGCTTACTGGAAATTATGAGCGCCCTCATATATATAACTGACCACAGATACTAAAGGTTGCGCCCGAAGTGCACGCCGCAATATCGGCGCTGCATATCAAAGGGCTGTTCGGACCGCCCGCCAGATGGTGTAGATAATTATGATGAGCAGGAAAAGGCCGATGGCTACTGTGGCAAGGCCCACCAGGGGGTTGGAGCCAGGGAGACTCGCCACGCCTACAGAGATTTGCGGCACCGTCACCGCAGCCGGACTTGAAGGGTTGGAGCCACTACGCTTGACGAAATCGCTCCAGTAGTCGAAAGCTTGCGAGAGGCCAATTACGGAGACGAGCACGCCAAAGGTCCCGCCGAGCAGGTGGCCCAGCAGGCCAATATCGCTGCCTCGGCTCGCGAGCTTGCGCGCTATCCACCAGGAGAGAACCACCAGCCCAAGAAAGAGCAGCCCTGTAGCCACAGGCTCCCAGGGTGACGCGATTACGATCTGGGGCGGGTTGATGCTATTTTCGTCTTTACCGGCGGCGATTGCGAAGAACTGTCCGATCACGCTGAACAGCTTATTTATCAAGAGGCCGAGCTTGGGGCCGAGGCGGGTCGCCACAAGCCCACTGAAAAAGACGCCCACAGTCCACAGCCCCATGATGCGCCAGCCCATGTAGATGCCGACTACGGCGCAGGCAATTATGGCGGGAAGGACCCATTGCCACCATTCAAGAGTGATTACCATAGCGTAGCTCCGCCGACGTGAGGAAATGCAACGACCAAAAAGAGGTGGCACTCACGCTTCTCATCTTTGGCGCTATACCTCGTATTTTCTCTCCATCTTGAGTACTCTGCCGCTCGCGGCTGGTGGCGCTTCGGCCAGAGGCGAATTGGCATACTTCGATATATTGAGGAGCAGCCCGACGCCCGCCAACAGAATGAGCAGAGAGGAACCACCGTAGCTGATGAAAGGCAAAGGCACCCCTGTGAAGGGTATCGCCCCACTGACCGCGCCGATATTGATCATCGCCTGGGCGATTATCCAGGTTGTAATGCCAGCGGCGAGGAGCTGCCCGAAGCCGTCGGGCGCTGTGCGGGCTACTCGATAGCCGCGCCACGCCAGCATCACAAAGAGGGCGAGCATCAACACCGCGCCTATAAAACCTGCCTCTTGCCCCCAGACCGAGAAAATGGCGTCGGTGGACTGCTCCGGCAGCCAGCCGAACTTCTGCCGGGAAGCCCCCAGCCCCATCCCCGTCAGGCCCCCGGAGCCGAGGGCAAGTAGCGACTGCACGGTGTGATAGCCTACGCCGGTAGGGTCGTCCCAGGGGTTCTGAAACGACAATATACGTTTGAAGCGATAAGGCTCGATCAGCGCCGCAGTAGCGAAGGCTCCACCCGCCAATAGCAGGCCGATAAACATATGCTTACCAGCAGCGCCGGAGACAAAGTAGACCACCACCCCCGTAGAAAAGAGGACCAGGGTAGTGCCCATGTCCGGTTCCATAAAGACGAGCACTCCTAGCACTCCTAGCATAATACCGAAGGGGATCAGGCCATAAGAGAAGTCACGCACCTTCTCGCCTTTGGTGGAGCACCAATCCGCCAAGTATATCACGAATGCAAGCTTGGCAAGCTCAGAAGGTTGGAGAGAGATGGGCAGGTTGCCCGGTGATAGCCACCGCTTTGCGCCATTCACCTCCTGGGAGAGCCAGGGAGGAGCGACCAGCACCAGCACCAGCAGCGCGAGCGCCACAAGAATTGCGGGCACCGAGAAGCGCCGCCAGTAGGTGTAGGGCACGCTCATGGTCACAAAGAGGGCAACGGAACCGACTACCAGCCACTGAATATGGCGATTTATCAGGTAGGTAGGATCGTCGGGGCTGACGCCGCTTGATGAGAAAACCATTAGCACGCCGATTATGCAGAGGATACCAACCACAGCCAGTATCCAGTAATCGGGCCTTTCGAATCGTCGTGAGCGCTTAAGCATCTTTTTGAGAGGTACCGTCTAATAGTTGCGAGCAGACGTTTATCATCGACAGAGGGAAGTACACACACGCGCCACGCACGGCGGCCATGTACATAGCACTCTACACCATGTGCGGGTTACTAGGTGGAGTTTTCCACAAGGGCTGCGACAATTACGCGGAAGCGCTCTCCGCGCTCGAACTCGTTGCGGAACATGCCGAAAGAAGCTGTGGCTGGGGAGAGCAGCACTGCCCCTCCTGCGGAAGCAGCCTCCCATGCGGCGGCCACAGCCTCCTCAAAGTCATCATAGCGGCCAACTATGGTGGCGCCCGCGTCACGAAATTGCTGCTCCATCAGTTCGGTGGCTGTGCCTTCCAGCAAAACCACGGATTGTGCGCGGCTCGCCACGTCCGGCGCAAGCTCCATGAAGTCCAGCCCCTTGTCAGCGCCGCCCGCGATAAGCACAATTGACCCGTCCAACGCGTAGAGAGCAGCGCGAGTGGAAGCCGGAGTGGTAGAAGTGGTATCGTTATAGAATCGAACGCCTCGTAGCGTAGTGAGGTATTCAAGGCGATCTGCAACCCCTTGGAACGACCGAAGCCCTGCCCTCACCGCAGCCAACGGCGCGCCCGCCAGAATCGCTATCGCGGCAGCACAGGCGGCATTAGAGAGGTTGTGCTTCCCCGGCAGCTGGATCGCGTCTGCGCCAAGCAAGACGTTCGGCGCAGCGCCAGGCTCGTACCAGGCCAGCATACTGTCTACCACGAAGACGCCCGGCAGGTGAGAGCCGGGTGCGCTTGTGCCGAACCAGGCAAGCCAGGCCGGGGCGTCGGCAGCCCAGCCTGCGACTGTACTGTCATCAGCGTTGAGCACCGCCCAATCATCACGCTCGATGCGCTGGTTGAGGAATATCAGTTTTTTGGCAGCCCCATACTCTTCCATCCCTCTGTAACGGTCCATGTGATCTGGCGAGAGATTTGTGACCGCGCCTATATGGGGCGAAATCGCCGGGTCCGCCAGCCCTTCAAGCTGAAAACTCGAAAGCTCCAGCACCACCGGTGTTTCCGCCGCTATCCGAGGCAACATGTGTAACGCGGATACGCGCAAGTTGCCCGCGAGCACTGCGTCGGGCCGCCAGTGGCGCAGCATCTCCCAGGTCCATGTGGAGGTGGTAGACTTGCCTTTGGTGCCTGTGATGCCGATAACGGGCGCGGGGCAGAGCTTGAGGAAGATACTTATCTCCATCTCGATCTCTTTTTTGAGGCTGCGTGCCAGCTCAAGCCAGGGCGAGCTGTTCGGGACGGAGGGGTTCTTCACAACCAGATCGGCCCACACGAAATCTTCCTCTTTGTGCTCGCCGAGAGTATAGCTAATCTTCAGACCTTCGCGCTCCAGAGCCTCTATCGAGCTTTGCATCTTATCAGCGGTGCGCAGATCGGTGACGCGCACGTTGGCCCCTTGCGCGGCCATAAAGCGAGCCACGCCAACTCCGCCGCCATGCACCCCCAGGCCCATGACCAGAACGTTCTTGCCCGCGTAAAGCGATCCAGAAGCCATTCATCTCTCCAGATAGCAAGTTCAAGAGGGGCATCGGTGCAGGAGAACCAGAGAGCAGGGGTGCAGCCAACTGTCGGGTCTATCGTTGAAACAGAGTCTAAGGAGGAGGGGCCAGCGCTAGCGCCACTCCCAGCATTCCTGCAAGCATGCTAACCAGCCAGAAGCGCATCGTTATCTGCGTTTCTGACCAACCTAACATCTCGAAATGGTGGTGTATCGGCGCCATCCTGAATAGTCTCCTGCCGCCCGTCAGCTTGAAATAGAGCACCTGCAAGATGTCCGAAACCACAACGCCGACAAAGACCAGGCCGATAAGAGGCAGCAAAAGCCACTGGTCAGTCATGAGGGCGGATACCGCCAGCAGCGCGCCCAGCGTCAGCGAGCCTGCATCGCCCATGAAAACCATCGCCGGATGAGCATTGAACCAGAGGAAGGCGAGCAGCGCGCCCACTACGGCGAAGCAAAGGGAGACTACCTGCTCCTGATTTTGCAGGTAGGCAATGATCCCGAATGAAACAAAAGCGATAGCCGATGTACCCCCTGCCAGCGTGTCCAGACCGTCAGTGAGATTGACGGCGTTGGCGGTGCCTAAGATTGCTATTATTGCCACAGGCAAGTACCATATACCTATGTCAATCGGCTTCTCAACAAAGGGTAGTGATAATGTATGGTGGCCCAGTATGTTAGGAGCATAAAGTATCCAGGCGGCGATAGCAGCGATAATGAAAAGCCAGGCCATCTTGAAACGAGCGGTGAGGCCACCTCGATCTCGCACAACGGTGCTCAATAGATCGTCAAAGCCCCCCAGGATACCGCAGGATATTACGATGCCGAGGGGCAGAAGAAGCGATGGAAACCTCGGTATATCCATGAAAATACTGAGGACTATCACCAGAGGTATAAGGAAAATCAGACCGCCCATAGTGGGCGTGCCCGTCTTCACCTGGTGGCGCTCTGGGCCTTCGATGCGTATATGTTTGCCGATGCGATGGTCACGCAGCCAGTTAATTGCGGGCTTACCAATTATCAGCCCCAAGACGAAGGCTACCGCCCCCAGGGTCAACGCGCGCACCATGACGCTTGGAGCAAGACCTAGCGCCTTGCTCGACTTCGTGCCGAGAACCCCAGGCGTAGGGCTGGGCGTGGGCGCCGCTTGAGTCACTACATTCGCAAAAAGGTCCGCCAGGTACGAGTGCAGCGGGTGAGCGGTCAGTAAGAGGTGAGATAGGGGAGCGCCGATATACGCCGAAACGTCTATCGAGACGCCCGAGTTGTAGATGGGCGACAGTAGTTCGAGGGTCAATTCTTCAAGCCTTTAGAGCGTCTACGATGCGGTCCATGTGAAGGCCGTTAGAGCCTTTTACCAGCACGTAGTCGCCCGCTTTCAGTATGCGTTGCAAGTAGTCTACAGCCTGTTCGTTATCCGCGGCGAAAAAGAGATGCTCGGCAGCCATCCCCACGCGTAGTGCCTCTTCGCCCATCAATCGCCCCAGGCTCCCCAGCACCACCAGCCTCTGCGCGGCCACGCTGGCACGACGCGCCACTTTGATGTGCCCTTCGCGCTCGTAGCTGCCAAGCTCAAGCATATCACCAAGCACGGCGATGTGCGAGCCGGGCATCTCTTCTAAGAGATTAAGGGCTGCTATCATCGAGGCGGGCGAGGCGTTATAAGTGTCATCTATCAGCGTTGAGCCATTGTAGCCCGGAACCACTATCAAGCGTACCTGCGCGTCTAAATGCTCAAGGGCAGGCGCTATCTGGGCCCACGTCAGCCCCGCGACGTGAGCAGCGCCAGCCGCGGCAAGGGCTGTATGCACGCTGTGCCTGCCCATCAGCGGCAATCGAATGCGCCAGCTTGCGCCAGCCTCGCGCACATTAAGGGTGAAATGTACACCCTGCAAGCCATGGCTCACAATATCTGTAGCATAGAGGTCGCATTTGTCGCTGAGGCCATAATAGACGACCTTCGCCGATGTTACCGCAGCCATCGAGCTGACGCGCTCATCATCGCCGTTAAGGATAGCTGTGCCTGTGGCGGGCAGATTGCGCACAAGCTCACTCTTGTTTCGCACGATATTCTCGATTGTGCCCATGCGCTCCAGATGCACAGGGCCTATATTGGTCACGATTGCTATCTCAGGCTTCGCCAGCTCACAAAGGAAAGTCAATTCCCCCAGGGCATATCCCGCGCCCATTTCCAACACGGCCTTCTTGTGCAGGTCGGTGAGGCGTAATAAGGTGAGGGGCAGGCCGATCTCATTGTTCAAGTTGCCTTCGGTCATTAAAGTGCTGAAGCGCTTCGACAGTACAGAGGCAGTCACCTCTTTGGTGGAGGTCTTGCCTACACTGCCTGTAACAGCTATCACCTGCACGTTGTGTCTAGCACGCCACCACCCCGCGAGGCGCTGCAAAGCAGATAGTGGATCGTCCACCCTGATCAAGGCAACCCCCGAAGGCAAGGCATCGGGCGGCTGCCAACCTGCGCTTACCAAAGCGCCGCGCGCGCCATGCCCAACCGCATCAAGAACGAAGCTGTGGCCGTCTACGTGCTCGCCTGGCAGCGCCACAAAGAGCGCGCCTGCCAGCGCGCCGCGAGAGTCGATCACAACTCTGGTGAAGCCCTCCCCGCCCGTCTTCAGCGCCTCACCGCCGTCGTCCAGGCGGCCTGCGGTCCCCTGCAAAATGTCTTCTAAAGTGAACACCATTACGGGATTATCAATTATGAATGAGGAATTGCCAGTTAAGCTGGATATAAGACCCACATATGGAGGATAAACGATCCGCCGCGAATCGGCAATTGATAATTTGGTCACGGTGTTGGAGTTGGAATGGGCACAGTGGGCTGCACCTTCATGTACATGAGGATTTGCTTGGCAAGGCGGCCCCAAACCACGGATGCTGTATTCTCGCCCCATTGGCTTGTTTGCGGGTTCATTAAGCCTATGTAAAGAGTAAACTTTGCATCGCCTGTAGGCCCCCAGCCCATGGCTGATGCGAACGAGCCCGCAGCCGAATATCCACCATCGGCGGCAAGCTGGGCGGTGCCTGTCTTCACCGAAACGTGGTAGCCAGGCACCTGAGCGAGACGAGCGACCAGTTTGTTCTCTACGCCATATGCGAGCATATCAGCAAGGGTGGAGGCTGTCTCAGGCTTGAGCACTCGGCGCACCTGCTGCGTTTGGAAGGTCTCTACTGTTTTGCCGTCTTGCTGTACTTCTTTCAAGACATGCGGCTTGAGCAGGATGCCGCCGTTAGCCACAGCCGAAACTGCGGTTATCATCTGGATTGGTGTGGCCGCCAGGCCCTGCCCAAAGGAGTTCGTGTCGAGGTTGATAGGTGTATAGCCATCATCGCCGGGCCAGGATATGAGGCCGGACACCTCTCCCGCCAGGTCTACACCTGTGCGCTGGCCGACGCCAAACTGTTTTATGTAGTTGTAGAAGTCTGTCTCACCCAGTTGTTCAGCAGCGAATATAGAAGCAATATTATCCGAGCGTCCCAGGCCGTAGAGCATTGATTCCTGCCCGTATGCAGTGCGCGTGGCGTTCCAGATGGTCGTACCGTAGCGCACTACGTAGCCATTGCTGTAGAAGGTGGTCTGCGGGGTTATGGCCCCGGCATCGAGCGAAGAAGAGTATGTGAGTATCTTCATGGTAGAGCCAGGCTCGATAACATCGTTGACCATCGGGTTCTTGAAGATGGAGTAGTCGGTGTAGGAGCTAAATTTGTTAGGGTCAAAGGTCGGTAAGTTCGCCATCGCGAGTATGCCGCCTGTGCTGGGGTCCTGCACAATGATGAAGCCGCTCTGCGCCTTGAACTCCTTGATAGAGGCGGCAAGCTCTTTCTCCACCATATACTGCAAGGCGCTGTCAATAGTGAGCACAATATCAGAGCCATCCTTGGCGGGCTGCATCTCAGGCTGCTGCAAGACGAGCGGGCGGCCATATGCGTCGTGCTCGGCCAGGATCCAGCCTGCTTCCCCCGCCAGCTTTGAGTTATAAAACTCCTCAACGCCGTAGTGCCCCTGGTTCTCGTGGTCGGTGAAGCCCAGCACTGACGCAGCCAGGCCCAGGCTCGGGTCGGGACCGGCAGCAGGGTACTGCCGCAGAGGCTGCGGATCGAGCGTCACCACGTATGTTAGAAGGCTCGCGTTGTTCTTTATGAGCTCCCGGACGGCGGCGGTAGATGCGTCGTCTATCCTGCTCGCCACTTTGATATTGGTCCCCGGCGCTTCCTTGAGGCGAGTGAACAACTCGCCCGCATCCTGCTTAAGTGGTGGTGCGAGCAGATTGGCTATCCTGGTCAATTCCGCTTCATCTGAGCGCGTCTTGTCTACATAGACATCCTCGGCTGTGGTGTTGCCTGCCAGCAGTTGCCCACGAGTGTCGTAGATCAGCCCGCGCTTGGGCGGTATCGTATCCTTCCATTTGATACGGCTCTCCGCCTTGGCGGATAAGCTGCTAAACTGAAGGATCTGCAAGGAAAAGACCGTGTAGCCGTTGTAGACGCTGAATGCGATAAAAAGGCTGAGCACTACCCACAGCCGCCGCGCCTCTACACGTCGAGGGCGCGAAGCTTGCCTTGCCTTTTGATTAAGGGTGTTCTGTGCCATTTAGACCTCAGGAATTAATGCGTTATGGTGCTGCGTCTCCGGCATCATCGCCAGGCAAGGCAGGAGTGGGAAGAGGCGGCACGCTGGTGAGTGGGCCTGTTGCCACCGGTAAATACTGGTAGTTATTACCGATAGGCACCATGCGTAGCTTGGTTGTGGCGCTCATTTCTATAGTGGCGAGAGATTGAGCGCGCCCGATTTGTAGTTGCAAGTCGCCCTGCTGCCGGAGCAGCCTGGTGTGCTCATCCTGCAAAGCCTGCAATGTGTAGTTGGCGTTGGTTACAGCTGTAACCTGTGTGAGGTAAATGAAGCAGACAAGCGCAATGATAATCGCCCCTACCAGCAACGCAATGGCAGGAGGCAGGTCAATATAGCGTAGCAACGTTGGCCTGATATTAGAAACCGACTGCTCAGCAGCCGAAGCCACCGTGCGAGGCACCACCTGTAGCGCGGAGGGCAGTTTACGCCGCTCGTGAGTAAGTTGTGCCTGATTCCTACGTCTGTTGGTCATAGTGTGATTATAATACGAAAGCTGATGTGTAAAACGACGTCGTGAAATAGAGCCGTGGTTGATATAGTGTGAGGATTATGGACATAGTCTTTTCCTCTTCGACCGCTTACGCAATGCGCATCACGCAGTAGCCTTCCTCTCAGCTACGCGTAAGCGGGCGCTTCGGCTGCGCGGGTTCCGGCCTAGCTCCTCGGCTGTTGCTTCTATTGGCTTGCGGCTTATAGCTCTCAATGTGGGTTCGCGGCCACACCGGCAGACGGGGTACTCAGGCGGGCAGATGCAGCCGCGCTCCTCCTGTCTTATGAACAACTTTACGATGCGGTCCTCCAGCGAATGGAACGAGATAACTGCGAGCCGCCCGCCCGGTTTGAGGAGGCCAACCGAGGCGGACAGTCCTTTTTCCAGCACTTCAAGCTCACGGTTAGCGGCGATGCGCAGCGCCTGGAAGGTCCTGGTCGCGGGGTGAATATGGCTGCGCGTGCGCCCGGCGACGTGCCCGCCCAGAGCGCGATAGACAATCTGCTCAAGCTCTGACGTGGTTCTTATCGGTGCGCGCTCCCGTGCCTCCACAATGCGGCGGGCTATGCGCCGCGAAGCAGGCTCTTCACCGTAGTTGTAGATGAGGTCTGCAAGCTCATTTTCAGGCAAACTATTCACAAGGTCGGAGGCGGAAGTGAGGCCGGCAGGGTCGAGACGCATATCGAGCGGGCCTTCAGCGCGAAATGAAAAGCCCCGCTCAGGCGTCGCCAGCTGCATCGAAGATACTCCCAGGTCGAGCAACACCCCGTCTACGGCCCCGAAACCCTCTGCCTGGGCAACCTCAGCTAGCCGCTCGAAGTTCGAGCGCACCAGCCGCACTCGGCCACTCTCTACGTAGCTGTGAAGCCTCTCTGAAGCGAGCTTGAGGGCGGCAGGGTCTACATCTAAGCCCAGCAGCTTCCCACTCTCTGCCCGCTCCATGATAGCCGCCGCATGCCCGCCCGCCCCTACTGTGCCGTCAATGTAAATACCGCCAGGGCGCACCTGTAGAGCATCCAGCGCTTCAAAGAGGAGTACAGGTGTATGCGGTGCTGAGGGCTCGCCACCCTGCCGGGGATCATCGCCAGCCGGGCTCCCTGCAAGCGACAGCTTCCGGCCCTTTCCACGCGAGCCTTTAGACATCGGCAAGCCGCTAATACTGCCCGGCCAGGTGGGACGAGATCACATCAACATTTTCCTCTATACTGCTGTCCAGGGCGAGCCAGGCAGCCTGGTCCCAGATTTCTATATAGCTGCCAAGCCCGATAATCGCCACGTCGCCTGAGATGGCGGCATACTGGCGCAGGTGGTCGGGGATCATCACGCGCCCTTGCTTATCTATCTCCACAGGTTCGGCGGCTGAGAAGACAGCGCGGCGCAGGTTGCGAGCGTCTGCATCGCCCGTAGGCAGGGCATTGAGCTTGGAAGCAAGTGGCTCCCACGCTTCCTGGGTAAAAAGGTAAAGGCAGCGGTCGTTGCCGCGCGTAATGATCAGCTCACCGGAGAGGTCTCCACGGAAGCGAGCAGGCACCGAAACACGCCCTTTGTTGTCTACAGAATGCTCGAATCGCCCTAAAAACATCTTACCTCAACCGCTTTTCCGCTGCTCCACACTCTGAATGGAGGCTCCGAGGGGATATACACCTGATACTTATCCACCGTTTTCCCCACTTTTCCCCACTTTTTGCCACTTTTTCCACATTTATTCACATTATAGTGGGTTTGCGCCGCATTGCAAGCGTTTCCACGTAGGTAAGCGTTCAGATTAGGGGTGGAGCAATCTTCTTGGGGTAGCTGTGGAGGCGTACCCTCACCCGCCCTCACCCCCAAACCCCCTCTCCCATGAAGGGAGAGGGGGCTTTATTGCTGGCTCTTCCCAAGAAGAAAGCCCCCTCTCCCTTCATGGGAGAGGGGTTTGGGGGTGAGGGGAGGGACGCCCCTCCACCCCAACTCTGAACGCTTACCCACGTAGTCAGTTTTATTCTACAAGAGGGTAGAGCGCTGCTCAAAGGCGACACGCGAAGAAGCTGATGGCCGACCAGGCTACCGACAACGCCACAAGGGCCGCCAGCAAGCGTGAGGCACGATTACGCATCCACAATCGAGCCAACACTAACCCTCCCGCTATCGCGGCGGCGGGCATCGTGTAGTAGATATGCTTGCCTATCATGTCGAAGCGAAGGTTGAGAACAACTCCTACCACGAAGATGATGAGCCACCCAAGCATGAGAATAGCCACACGGCTGGCGAGGCGCTTACGCCCGGCAACTCGAGAAGATGAGCCGGGTTGCTGGAGCAGCAGTATGCCTGTGGGCAGCAAGAGCCACAGAATCCAGCTAATGGAGTACCCTGCTGTCCAGCCTACCAGCTCTGGCAGGCCGCCGGGCCATAGCTCCTGCCCGTGTGAGCGAACCCCACCTTGCATAGCAGGCAACGTCTGCGCCAGAAAGGGTCCGATATACAGGCCATAATAGGCCGCAAACGACAGCACAACAGCAATAGCAAGTCCGCCCGCCAACAGCGGTAGAGTAGAGCGCGGCGCGGCACGCCGCCAGGCCCACCCGACGCCTGAAAAGACCAACACAAACGAGTTGAACGCCAGCGCGGTGGGGAAAGCCACCAGCGAAGCCGCCAGCAGCAGAACCCACCCTGCGAAAGGCAAGGGGCGGCGCAGGCTGCCAGGAGAGAGAGCGGGCATGGATATTACAAGCAATGCTAGAGCCTGCGCCAGGATGGTAGGCAGGATGCCAAAGGCAAATGCCCGCATCGCGAGGGGCATAAGCGTGTATAGTAGCGCGGACCACAAAGCCCCTTGCATGCTCACACGCCTGAGCAAGGCGAATAGGAGCAAGACCACAGAGGTATCAAAGAGGCTGGTAACAAGCAACATCGCCGGCCCTAAAGCTATTCCACTGAAGAGCCCCAACGGCCACAGCGCCAGATAAAATAGAGGTGACTTGGGTATAAGCACATTCAGGTTCCACTCAGGCGGCACGCTTGATAGCCCACCTGCCGACGGCAGGTAAAGGGCCAGGAAATCGCCTCCCAGCAGCGTCTTGAGCCATTTCAGGTGATAAGGCAGATCTATTATCTGAGCCTGGGGGAGAGCAGATAAGCCGTAGCGGATCATGAAGGCAAGAGACAGCGCGACCGCAATCAGGCGCAGGGTAGCAGGCGTGGCGTGGCCGCTAATGCGGGGCAAGAGATGACTTGCCGCTACAAAGAGCAGATAACCCAGAGCAAGGGTCGTAAGAAGATGTGGAAGGGCTACCAGCAGCTCCACCCGGTAAAGAGCTAACGCCCAGGCCACTACGGCCGCTGTGAGAGTGGTGACGCAAAGAGCAAGCCGCCTGCCCGGAAGCCGGGGCACAACCCCACCGGCGCGCGCCAGCAGCAGGTAAAGAAGCAACAGGCCAAGAAGCAGACCGGTTTCGTGCGCTGGGGAGCGGCTCAGAGCGCCGCTACTGCCCACCTGCTCGATGGTTATGCGGTCTACCAGCGCGCCACGCTGCTCACCCCCTTCCGCAAGCTCGGTAGGCGACACAATCTCCAGGTTGAGGTTGGCCGCATTGAACATTTCTGCTGGGCCGCTGGTTGCTGTCACCACGACATTTTGCCAGTCATTACCAAGACGAACGCGGCCAACCTCACTGCCGTTGGCGTTGATGCTCGTATCACCTTTCAAGGCCGGGCCACCATCCGCCGCCATACGCAAAGTGACCTTAAAGCTATTATCTGAGCCAACTCCCGGTAGGCTCACGTAAGCATGAGCCGAGGTGGTGCGGTAGTCGCCGGGCGAGCCGTCGGGGAGGGGAAAGAGAGGGGCGTTGAAACCCTGGACAAAAGGCGTGTCTCGACCTGAGCCGACATCCACGCTATAGGAGACGGGCAACTGGAAAATAGCGCCAAATACGACCAGGGCTGCTACCAGCAACACAAGCAGAGGTGTGTAATTGAGCGACAGCCGGATGGCACGAAGCTCCACCAGGAGCGCGGGCACAACGCGAGGAGCCAGCCAACCGCTCACTACCAGCACGATATACCCGGTGATGACAAGTGCAAGCAAACTCTGTACTGTAGCTGATACTGTCACCAGGTCAAATAGGAGATTGAGTGAGACAAGAACCCCCACAGCCAGCGAGATGAAGGCCGCAAGCAAGAAGAGCTTAGACGTATCCCCCTCCGAGTCCCCGGTAACTCTAGCAGCTCGTGGATGAGCAAAGAGAAGTATCCTGCTCGTGAGCAAGTAGACCGCAAGCACCAGTGCCGCGAGCATTAGCATAACGCTCACGTTAGGAACAACGGGCCCTTCTGATACACCTGGCAATGGCTCGACAGTTACATTGCTCACCAGCAGCCCAAACTCTGTGCCCGGGTAAGCAGGCGGCCTGTAAACATCGGTCCTGATCTCAATAACAAGGTCGCGGGCAGCCAGCGCCCGCGGCTGGCGCGAGTCCACATCCATTACCATAGTCTGCCAGCCCGACCCGGGCTGCAACGTTCGGCTGAAAAGCTCGGCCCCACCAATGATGCCCTGTACATGTATCGGCGGAGGGTTTGCGACGCCTTCGCGCAGAGGGTTGTACTGTACAGTGACGCGCAGCGGGCGATTGCCGCCTGTGCCGGGCAGGGTAATGTATGAGTAGGCTGCGCTCCAGCGAGCATCGCGCCCGGCGATATTTTGGGGAGGGTAGAAGTTAGTTATGTAGCTCGCGGAAGCGGCTGTGCCAAGACTCAGGCTGTAGCTGAAGGGGCGTTGGTAGGAAGCGACGGCCAGCACGAGCGAGAGAAAGAGCGAGACCCAGGGCCATTTGCGCCCCGCGGCTGAAAAGATGTGCCTGATCTCATACATGCAAGACGGTTGCGTTAGTGGGTGAGGCGAGCGCGTCCCACCGCGCCTGCATAAGCAAGCCTTTCGACACTATCATCGAGCGGCGGCAACTCAACCGAGCCGTGCCTGCGGTACAACGCCTGGGAGAGGAGCAGGTCGGCGAAGCGGGGATTCTTGGGCAAGAGAGAGCCGTGCAAATAGCAGCCATAAGCCGATTTGTAAACGGCCCCTTCAGTGCCATCCTCGCCATTGTTGCCGCCACCGATAATGGACCTGCCCAGGGGCTTGCAGCCGGGGCCGAGGAAGGTGCGGCCAGAGTGATTCTCGAAGGCGACTATCGTGCCGATACCGGGGAGATCGCACTCCACCAGCACGTTGCCTATATAACGCTTATTCCCAGCATCAGTGTGCGCGTCAAAGAGGCCGATACCGGGAAGATCATCCCCATCAAAAGGCCGGTAATATTTCCCCAGCAGCTGGTAGCCTCCGCAAACACTGAGGACCACAGCGCCCTGCTCCACAGCCTCGCGCAACGCCTCACCTTTGCGGCCCTGCAAGTCCCCGGAGACTGCGATCTGCTGCTTGTCCTGCCCGCCTCCAAAGAAGTAGAAGTCGTAATAGTGGGGGGCTATAACGCTGTCCATGCTTACGTTGTCAACCTGCACCTCGATGCCGCGCCATTCGGCACGCTTCTTCAGCGCCAGGATATTCCCTCTGTCGCCGTAGATATTCATGAGTTCAGGATAAAGAAAAGCTACCCTCAGGTCCACGGTCTATCCTTCGAGAATTACCAATTATGAACTATGAATTATGAATTGACGATAAGCTGATAAGGTCGGTAGCAGCGAGTAGCCTTTATCAGCTTACCAAAGCCTATCCTTACCTCAATTGATAATTCGTAATTTCCCTTAGTCTTGCCAGAATTGACTTTGCACCCAGCCTCGGCTGTGCAGTAGTTTGCGAAATTGTAGCATAGATGTATAGGTGGGGAGCACATAGAGCGTTTCGCCTGCGGGCAGGGCGCGAAGAGCAGCATCGAGAGCCTCATCTACCCTGGCCGCGCTCCTGACAGCTCCAGGGTCAAGACCTGCGTATTTGAGCCGCAGGGTCATGTCGGCGGCCCTGATGCCGGAGGTATAAACGCTGCTCACAGCGCCCATCTCGGCCAGCGCCTCGAAATCAACGTCCCAGAGCCACGACACGTCCCTCCCATCCGCCGTCAGGTCATTGATGATAATCAGCAGATGCTTTGGGGCCGCAGAACCGGCTTCCTGCGAGATAGCCCTGGGAAAGAGCATACGCAACACTTCGTTGAAGCCTACTGGGTTCTTCACCAGCGCCATCAGCAAGCTCTGTCGGGCATCACCAGGTATTTTCACCCGCTCGATGCGCCCGAAGGCCGCGCTAAACTTCTCCAGGCCCTCAACGATATAGCGCGGCTGGATGCCGAATGCTAGAGCGGCTGCGACCGCCGCAAGGCCATTGTAGACGTTGTACAGCCCCGGCACCTTCAGAGTGATACTTAGAGAGCCTGCCGGGGTATCGAGCCACACCTGGCTGCTCTCAGCACCACGTAAGAGCAGCTGAGTAGCCGACACATCGGGGGTGGGACGCTCTAACCCGCAATTCGAGCAGGACCAGTGTCCCAGATGGCTCAACAATATCAGGCTGTATCGCAAGCGGCTGTTGCAGCGCGGACAGGAGATAGAGTCGGCGGCGTGAGGCAGCGCTTGCAGATTATAGTGCGCGTCCTCGATGCCGAAGGTGCAGGGCCTTGCCCGCAGCCCCTCTGTCTGGGCCAGGTAAGATATAGCGGGGTCGTCGGCGTTGAGCGCCAGGGTAGCACGCTCCGATAGGAGAGGCATAGCTGCGCGCCACTTGCTGTAGATCGCGTCGAGCTCGCCATAGCGGTCTAGCTGGTCGCGGAAAAGGTTGTTGAGGAGTAGAACTTCGGGGCGGATAGAGCGTAACGCTTTGGGCATTGCCGCTTCGTCAACCTCGAATAATCCCACCTTGAGACCGGAAGGTAGGCCGGCGGATGGAGTAGCCGCGCCGACCATTGTGGAAATAAGCCCACGCTCAAGGTTTGAGCCTGAGCGATTATGGAGCGGCGCACGTCCTGCGGCCTCAAGGATAGAGCCGAGCATGCGCGAGGTAGTGGTCTTACCATTCGTGCCGCTCACCATAATCGAGCCATCAGGCAATTGGGCGGTAAGGGCGCGCAGAACATCGGGGTAAACCGTCTGGGCCACAAGCCCGGGGAAGGCGGTGCCGCCGCCGCGCCCCAGGAGGCGAGTAGCGAGCGATGAGGCTTTGCCCGCGGTCACAGCCGCAACAAGAACGGGATTTCTCATCTCGGCAGGCTAACGGCCAATATTATCAAGGTCGTGGTTGAACTCCTCAAACCTGACTTCACCAATGGGGTACAATATGCGCCCACATGAAGGGCAGTGGACGAAGTCGTTGCCGGCGCGAGCGGCCCGCAAGATGTTAGCAGGCACAGCAACGTGGCAGCCGCCGCACAACCCACCGCGCACAGGCGCTATAGCCACCCCTGCCTTACCTCGGCGCAAACGCTCGTAAGCCTGCAAATCGCTCGGTGGAAGCTCCGTCACCATCTTCTGGCGCTTGACCTGGAGCACCTTCGCCTGGGAGAGGAGCTTGTCTTTCTCCTCGCTAAGGCCCGCCTGGTACTGCTCAAGCTCTTTGCAAAGATTCTCTAGCTCGTCGCGGCGCGCACCTGCGACCGCCTCAACCTCCTCAGCGTTCATCATCGCTTGCAGTAGAGCATCCTCGTCGGCTTTGAGGCGGTTCTTGAGGTGGGTCACTTCTTCCTGCACTTGCGAAAGCTCTTTGGGGTTCTTTATCTTGCCGTCGTAAAGGCGCTTCTCCTGCGTACGCAGTCGAGTAGAGACTTCCTCGGTTTCATGGGAGACCTGCTTGAGATGAGCCTGAGCGACGGTGAGCAGGGCGAGCGATGCGTCATACTCGCTTTGGGCCGCGAGCACTTCCGGGCTATCAACCATTTGCGCGTCTATCTGGCGCATGCGGGCCACCCGGCTTTCCATGCCGCTATCTATCTCTTGCAGTTCGTAAAGGCGGCTGACACGACTCATAAGCAGGTCTCTCCCAAGCCTGTACCCTGTGGAATAAACATGAATAGCATAACAGATAGGGCAATCAGGGGCAAGAAGCGAGCGGCGGGGTAACTGTTCAGATATAGGGTGGAGCAATCTTCTTGGGGTAGCTGTGGAAGCGTACCCTCACCTACCCTCCCTCACCCCATGCCCCTCTCCCATGAAGGGAGAGGGGGCTTTACTTTGGGGGCAACCCTGTGACCCCGTCAGGGGCTTGTCCTTGTGCACTCACTCTGAAGGCTTACAGCGGTGGCCGGCTGCTCCTTCGTCAGCAGCCTCCCATAGGTACCCACCATGTGCAAAAGCCTATTGACAGGCAGAGGCGCCTGTGCTATGATTAGAACATAAGTTCGGAGTTCTACAAAGCAGCTTTTGAGTTCCGGTATGAGTTGTACGGAGGTATGTGATGTTTTTAGGCTGGTTTGATGATACGCCCAGGAAAAGCGCGACGACCAAGATAGAGGAAGCGGTGGAAAGATACGTCGCCAAGTTCGGTGAAGAACCCAATCTATGCCTGCTGAACGAAGCAAATGCCACAGAGTACAAGGACCTGGAAATAAAGGTGGTGGAATACGTCAGGCCTAACCACTTCTGGGTCGGCAAAGAAGATACCTTGCCCGCCAAAGCGCAAGCGGCATGAGACGATCTGGCGAATCATGAATTATGCGTCACCAATTATGAATTGACGCACGTGCCCAGGGATTGTCGCCAGGCCCATCTGCATTATATCCTTACACGATGTATCTTGAGCACAAAGAAGCAAAGCAGCGTTAGTGATCAGCATAATTCATAATTGGTAACTCATAATTCATGATTCGTGATGCCGTCCGTCCCGCTCCACGCTTCTACCACTATATGACCTGCGTCGAGGCGGGCAAGCTCAGGGGGTTGCGGGCGGTCGAGGTAGCCTGTTGTGTGGCCCGGAAAGCGGCTCACCACCCCCGCGATGCTTAGCTGCATGGGGGACATTTGCAGGGCACAAACCACAGCTTCATCATCGCCGCTCACCCCCGCATGCACCAGCCCTTTGAGCGATCCCCAGATCACAACATCGCCATCCGCGATTATCTCAGCGCCCGTTTCTATGTCGCCCAGAACGCAAACATCGCCGGCGAAACGCACTGACTGTCCGGGACGCAAGTTACAACGCAGAAAGAGGCCGGAGCCAACTTCGGTGACGCCCCCTTCAAGCACCTCGTTCGTGATGATAGTGGGAATGCCACGGTCTCTCAGCCCCAGAGAAACGCCCGCATCTCCGGCGGCGAACGAAGGTGGCCTGCTGTTTACCCCAAAACCTTCAGCCACCAGTCGGCTCTGCGCCGAAAGGCTAACAAGCGACTGAACCTTCATGCCGTTGCGCGTGAGCATATTGTAGAGCACACCAAACTCAGGGTTGTCTATAACCCTGCGCCCGGCATTCAGTATCACCACAGCCCCACTGAAGAAGCTCGGCTGCCCCTTGATCCTCTCGGCCAGGTCGGTCAAGATCTGGGCGAAGGAGACCTCATCGTCAAGGATAAGCAAAAGCCCTTCCCGCACACCCTTTATGATAACGCTCGACGAACTTTGCAAATGTAAGACCTCCTACGCACTGCATTTCACTTATCGACACGAAAGTACGCCTTCATTATGGCATCAGTCACAGGCACAGCGAAGGTTGAACCTTCAAGGCTTTCCTGGCCGCCCTCCAGGAGCACCACTACCGCTATTTCCGGCTTGTCGTAGGGCGCAAAGGCGGTAAACCAGGCGTGAGCGCGGCGCACTTCTTTGCCGTTTTTTATAGCTATAGGGTCCCCGAACTCGGCTGTGCCTGTCTTACCTGCTATCGGGATGCTCTGAAGGGTGATGCGTGTGGCGGTGCCTTTCACCTTATTGGCTACCACCTGCCGCATCCCCTCCCTCACCAGCGCGAGATTCTCCGGCGAAACCGGCACCTGGCCGAGCGTCTGCGGCTGGTAATCCTTGACAGTCTTGCCCTCCGGGGCTGTGACCTTCAGCACAAGCTGTGGCTTATACAATGTGCCGCCGTTGGCTACAGCCGCAGTCACATTCACCAGCTGTAGGGGGGTGAGGAGGTTGTCGCCCTGGCCTATAGCTGTAAAGAGTGTGTCGCCAAGCGACCAGGCAGCGTCACGTGCCGACAGCCTCCACGCGGGGTTAGGAGCCAGCCCTGAGACTTCGCCTGGGAGGTCTATTCCTGTCTTCTGCCCCAGGCCGAAGGCGGTGGCATACTTATAAAGCTTGTCAATGCCGAGGCCATTGAACTCCGTAGGCTTGCTCGCGCCAGGCGTGTAGTAGCGTGTATATGTCACCTGATCAATGCCGTTATCCAGCCGAATACGGCGGTCTTCCTGGCGTGGACCTGCCGCTATGTAGAAAAAGACGTCGCTCGACTCTGTGAGCGCCTGTACGATATTGATGGTGCCGTGCCCGGACGCCAGCCAGTCGCGGAAGGTGGTGCGTTGCTGCTCGTTGTTGCTATATGGCACTTGTATATAGCCTGGACAATAGTAAGTAGAAATGGGCGTCACCACTCCCTCTTGCAGCGCCGCCGAAGCCGTAATCATCTTGTAGGTAGAGCCTGGTGGGTAAGCCCCGCTTATCGCCCGGTCGAACATCGGCTTGGCCGGATCGTTCATAAGAGTGTCGAAGTTAGCCTGCGTTATCCCTGTGGAAAAGAGGTTGTTATCGTACGAAGGTAGCGACACCATCGAGAGCACTTGCCCATTGTCTACCCGCATTACGATAGCCACCCCTGCCTGCACCTTGGCCTTGTTGATGCCGTCTTGAAGGGCGACGGTAACGGCCTTCTGTAGATTGGCGTCAATAGTAAGGGTCACGTTGTTGCCTGTGATCGGAGGCTGAACGGAGATCTGGCTTACCACTTGCTCATGCGAGTTGACTACGACCCTGGCCGCCCCCTTCTGGCCGCGCAGTTGGTCCTCTAACGAAGCCTCCAGGCCGAGCTGCCCAACTTTGTCGTCAGGCCCATACTGGTAGGTGGAAGTAATGGCACGGGAGGCCAGGTACTCCTCGCGGGAGATCGGGCCGACATAGCCGAGCAGATGCGAAAAGAGCGCGCCACCAATGTAATTGCGCACAGGCTCAGGCACAATGCTCACCCCTGCCAGGGCGCTCTGTTTTGTTTCCACCTGCTGCATCATGTTGTAATCAAGCCCACCCCACACAACCACAGGTTGGAGGCACTTGTCAAAGCGGGTGACAAAGTTGAACTCCAGCTCATTGAGAACCACAACGCCGGGTAGTTGGGCTTGTGCGGCCCGCACAGCTTTGCTTGCCGCTTCTGAGAGGCCGCTCCTGAGGAGAAAGAGGTTCTCGCTGCCGACATGGACTGTCATGATATCGGCGAGTGGGCCGCGTAGCGCGGCAGCCGGGGTCTGCAACGCTACTGACAGAATATTTGCCACAGCGCCCTGCTGGGCTGCGGGCAGGTCTTTCGGCTTGATCGCGACAACATCACGCGTGCCAAGAAGCTGGGTCAGGTCCTGAAAGACCTTCGCCCCCTGCAAGTTGCCTGTGGCGCAGTTGAGGTCGGGCAGTTCAGCGGCGGTGACCGCCACCGAGTAGGAAGGATTATTTACAACCAGTAGCTGGTTATTGCGGTCATATATCACCCCACGCGCAGGCTTGAGGGTCAGCAGACGCTCAAGGTTGTCCTGGGCAACCGCTTTATAGTTGCTCCCTTCGAGTATCTGCACGCGGTAGAGTTGAGCGGCTACCAGCACGAAAATAAGAGCCAGGCTGATATACAAGGCTAAGTATGAACGCCTTTTTTCTTCTACCATTCTACACGCACCCTCCGGCCAACATGCTCGCTAAGCCACAACATAGAGCTGTAGACAACGGGCATCAGTATAGTATTGAGTATCGCGCTGGGAAGGGCAACCCGCACGATGTTGTCCAAAAAAGCCATCTGGTGTCCCAGGGCCATACTCAGGCCCATTGTGAATAGCTGGTAACCGAACGTTGCGAGGAAAACAGTACCCAATGGCACCAGCAGACGGTTATGGAAAGGGTCGGCCTGACCCATGCTGGCGAGTAAAGCAATGAGCACAAGTACGAGAGCGTGCGTGCCCAGAGGATAAGCAGGCCAGCTCATCAAATCGAGGAACAGCCCTCCTATAAAGGCCCATAAGGTTGCCTCATGCAGGCTTTCGGCAAGGCACACCGCCACCACGAGGAGCACGACGATCTGCGGCCTGGCCGAAATCGGCACAACCTGAGGCAAAACAACAGATTGCACAAGGCTGGCTATGAAGAGGAGTATAGTTCCGATATAGACCATGTGTGAGATGGCTCATATTGCGTGAGGGATTATAGATTTTGCATCTATATCCTCAACAGCCCTTTGCTTACGCACTACGAGTCTACTTCTCCGAACCGTTAGTGATTACCAGCACATCGTCAAGTGAGTTCAGGTCAACCAGGGGATAAGCCTCGGCCTGCTTGTCCGTTTGGACGTCGCTTTTGCCTACAGAAGAAACCTGCCCGGCTAGCAACCCCTTGGGGAAAGAGCCGCCAATACCTGTGGTGAGCAGAACATCGCCTTCTTTGACATCGTAGTCGCGGGGGATACGGCTCACGAGCAAGCGCCCGCCCTTCTGCCATTGACCGTCGAGAATGCCGGGGCTTTGCGTCCGCTGGGTAGCCACAGCTATATGCGACTCCACGTCGGTGATCAACAGCACAGTAGAGCGGTCAACCTTCACATCGGAGATTTGGCCGACGAGTATGCCGCCTGAGCTTACCACAGCCATCCCTTTCGATATGCCGTCGGCGCTGCCGCGGTCAATAGTCAGCATCTCTTTGAGCCCGGAAGCATCGCCGCCTATATTGTTGGCTTGTACAGCTTTTATCTCCGGCCTGTCGCTCTGGAACTTGAGCATAGCGCGCAGCTGGTCGTTCTCACGCTTCAATTGCTGAAGGCTGGCGTTCTCGGCTGTCACCGAGTCGAGGGCAGCGCGTAGCTTCTTGTTGTCGTCCTCAAGTGCGCGGGCACGGCGCACAGCGTCGATCCAGCTACCCACACCGGCAGTAGCATCATGTACCGCCTGTTGAATAGGAGTGAGAACTACGCTGGCGGCGCTCTCGACGGGCTGAAGCTGCCGCCCCTGGCTCAACAAGATAAGCGCGAGGCTGACCAAAACCAGCGCCACCAGCAAGTAAATAGTGCGTGTCCAGGAGAGTGAGCGATCTTTGTTGGATTTCATGGTTGAAAATAGGGCTAGGGATTGGGGGCTAGTAGCTAATCCCTAGCCCCTCGCAACTACGCGCTTACTACAACTGCGCGGCGGTTCTGCGCGCTGGAGCGGAGGATGCGGTCGTACTGCTCCAGAGCTTCCACTATGCGACCGGCCCCGCGCACCACGCAGGTGAGAGGGTCCTCAGCTATATGAACTGTCATCTTGCTCTCCATAGAGAGTCGCTTGTCCAGCCCCTTGAGGAGCGCGCCGCCGCCAGCCAGCGTTATGCCATTCTGCATAATGTCGGCCACCAGCTCAGGAGGCGTCTCTTCGAGGGCCAGCTTCACTACCTCGATAATCTCAGAGACAGGCTGCGTAATAGCCTCTCGTAGCTCGACGCTACTTACATCAACTGCCTTTGGAAGGCCGGTGATAACGTCACGCCCGCGCAAGGTCACACCAAGCTCTTCCTCAAGTGGATAAGCCGAGCCTGCGGCGATCTTTGCCGCCTCCGCCATCCGCTCGCCAATGTGCAGATTATGCTCACGCCGAGCATACTGGATGATAGCCTCATCTATTTCATCGCCCGCCGTGCGTATGGAGTGGTTGATAACGATGCCGCCGAGGGAGATTACCGCCACTTCGGTGGTGCCGCCGCCGATGTCCACGATCATGGAGCCTATTGGCTCCTGCACAGGCAACCCCGCGCCGATAGCGGCGGCCATAGGCTCTTCAATAGGGTAGGCTTCACGCGCACCCGCGTTGATAGCGGCGTCGTGAGCAGCGCGGCGCTCCACCTCTGTTACTCCCGAAGGTATGCCGATTACCACGCGTGGCTTGGGCGACATGAGACCCTGCGAGTGGACTTTGCGGATAAAGTGCTTGAGCATCGCTTCAACCATGTCAAAGTCGGCGATCACACCATCTTTGAGTGGGCGAACTGCTATGATGTAGCCGGGGGTTTTGCCGACCATGGCCTTGGCTTCCGCGCCGACGGCGTAGGGTTTGCGTGTACGCTTATCAATAGCAACAACAGATGGCTCGGAGACTACTATGCCTTTACCCCGAACATGTACAAGTGTGTTAGCCGTACCGAGGTCTACGCCCAGGTCGCGGCTAAAAAGGCCGAACAGAGCGTTCATGGGGCCTATCATCAGTGAAATGTACTCCTCTCAGCAAGCGTGGTAGGTGCCTGCCAGTCAAGTGGCTAATTTGTCGGAGGCCAGGTGGGAAAAGGGCACCACACGACAGCCGAAACTCTGGTGACGCTACGCTGCGCCGGGGTAATGCGCTTCCTAAAGACAGTTGAGGCGATATGGAGAAAGCGAGTAAGGTTACACGCTATGCATCATAACTACATTCATTGCCGGCAATGGCGACGCTACTCGTCTATACCTAATGAATGGCAAAGCACAGCCCAAGAACTGCCAACTGATTATAGTTAGTATCTGGAGCCATGTCAAGCTGATATGAAGCTGTAAATGTTCGGGATAGGGGTGGAGCAATCGTCAAGGGGTATATGCGCGGGTGTACCCTCACCCGCCCTCACCCCCAAACCCCCTCTCCCACAAGGGGAGAGGGGGTTTGGGGGTGAGGGGTGGCGGCGCAACACCCACACAGATACCCTTTGAACTTTGTTCCTCCACCTCAACTCCTCTAAAAATGAGAAGGGTAGTAGTATAGAGGGGTGCTAACTCACTCGTATTTTCATTCGTAATGGTGGCCCGCAGGGTCATGGCTTACTCTGAACGCTTAAGTTGCGTAACCCTCTAGACAACGTTGCGCTTTGGCTGTAGAATCTATGC
>JADEYI010000595.1_pt1 | contig 44968 bp, 59 predicted proteins | sample 8542331 | NCBI WGS metagenome assembly JADEYI01 (sample SAMN16510988, study PRJNA670497) | mine drainage metagenome | isolation source: biofilm near Copperflume 1 | place: Germany: Marsberg coppermine Kilianstollen | collected 2018-02 | reverse complement strand
ATCAACCGTGGGCACGGTGCTCAGTATTTATATCGCCCCCCGCCAGCCGGGGCCCCAGGTTATATGCGTGGGTAAATCACCTTGAGTGTGGGGTAATCGAAGGCGACAGTGGCAGGCAGGCTGACGGCGAATCTACTTGCCACTGCATTGCGCAGTTCAACAGCAGCCAGAGAATCGAGACCCGCTGACATCAGCGGCTCGTCCGGCGCCACGTCAGCGCCCATCACATCGCGCGCCAACCCTGTTAGCGCCCCCAGCCCATTAGTTGGGATTCTCTTAGGTTGAATTGTAAGTACAATTTTAGGGGGTAATCATAACCCTGACACTGAATAATGTGTTTCTTCCATCAGGTGCCCACAGCACAGCACCAACCTGTGCTTGTCTGCAACACCATTTTCAGACTGAGGACATTATTACTGCTTTGTCACAACTTTGCCAAAAATGTACTCTCAATGTACTTTCTTAGAAAACCAAGACACATCATCCTTACATACTCAGTAGAACTCTAGAAAGGGTTGCCGCCAAGACACTCTTGACATGACAACTGGGACGGAAGGTGCTAGAAGGATGACACTGCCAGTGGATAAAGAGCAAGATCCGCTCACCTGAAAGGATTTCAAGGATGTCCTTTTGAGACATGGCTGGCTGCGTGGCAGGCTGACGGTGCGTCCAGTCAGCCTCCGCCTCCGGCGCCACCTCAGCAGCGCTGACGTCAGCTTTACCAAGATTCTGCTGACGTGGCTTCACGTCTGCAAAGAACGCCTCTGCAGACCTCGCCCCTGCACACAGCATGGCATATGACAGTTCAGCAGGTGCTTGTCAGTATCACACGCCAGTGTCAGCTCAGAATGATGACTAGAAAGCTTGCCTTTATCAAAAATGTGCACCTCTTTTTGGTGGCAGAGGTGCATGGTAATTTGTGTCAAGCTTAATATGATATTCATCTCTGGTACCTCTATGCTGAAGTGTACCCATGTGCTCGCAGTGCTGTGCGTGCTCTCCACAATTTTTAGCTCTTGTATCGTTTAGCTCTTTGTTTCGTTACTTGGAATTTGTAGCCAGGGAAGGAACGCGCGCCTGTCAGGAACAGGGTCCAGTCGAAGGGGTTGACGGTGACGGCGGCAAGTGACGTCACCTGATGACTCAGCAGCTGACTCAGCGCCGCAAGCCCCTGTGCAGGCGCCACAGCTCCGTAGCCCTGCGCTCAAATATTTAAGGTTTAGGATTTAGGGTTTAGGGAAGTGTCAAATTTGATCATCTGAGCAACACTGGTTGCCCAATCAGTGCGTGACTGAATGTGCATGACTGGTGCAGTGCAATCTGCATGCAGCAACGATGCTTTTGCAGGTAAAGTGGTCAAGCCATTTTTGGGGTCCTGGCGGGTTGTAGTAGCAGCAGCATGATTACAATTCTGAAACTCGATTATTGAACCTGGATGGGGACGTCAACCTGGGTGGCCATTTGCAAGAGGACAATGCTGGGCCCCAGTATTTACAAATGCTAGAATGGTTTTTTAGATCAGGTGGAGAGTGACCTGGCGTTGTAGCCTGCCGAGCAGCGCTGAGCTGGCGGCAGCCATGCCCACGACGGACCAGGCACCCCACTGCAGACTGGTCCACCCAGTGCCCTGCATACCAGAACACTGTGTCATCAGTTGCATTTTAGACAATGTATGAATCATGCAGCACTGCAAAGCATCCTGATGGAAGAGCATGGCCCCCTTTGGGGAACACCACACGTGTGTGGCGACCTCTTTCTTTGGGTACAGGGCCTGTAGTTTAAAAGCAAAACACATTGCTCATGCCATGGAGCTATGGTTTTGCTGCCTGGAATGATATGAATCTACATGTTTGACCCTTGAAGGCAAAGATGATCGGGCCTGAAATGAGGGACACACTTCGGTCCTCCGTATTTCAACCCAGGCATCCAGCGCAGCATTGGCAGCGGCGTAGTTCCCCTGACCGGGGGATCCCAGGACCCCCGCGATCGATGAGAATGCCGCGGCCACCGCGGGGGGACTTGCTGCCACCGCCGCCGCCAGGTGGCGCGCTCCCGCCAGCTTTGGCGCAAATACCCTGTGCAAACATGAACACTCCTATGTAAAGCTTTTAAACTTTGCAGATGTGTAAGACCCCTCAAATGATGTGACAGGCCTGCGTTTCTCTGCAAATTAGGACCTTAGATGACCTCTATGAGGGCCTTGATTATACGACATGCAAGGTAGGGCTGCTTGAAGACAATCCCTGGCTTGATCTGGGTGGTAGTCACTCATTTCATATCTGAACTACAGATCTGCAAACATCAAACCTTCTTCTACAGGGAACATGCATGTCTCATGGTCGGTGAAAGGCAGATGAGCACAAGCAAGTATCATTGCCTTCTGAGAGATTCCAGATTCTGGTTTGGCAGCAGGCCGTCTTGGAGGACCCCCCCTGCATGCACCAGGCTAGCGGCGGCGGGGGGACCCTGAGTCAGCGCCCAAATGGCAGCGGCTGCCGCTGCCTGCGTGCATGCACACAAGCTTCTAAACGAAAAATTCCAGGCAGTCCTAATTACAATGGCATTCGCAAGCAAGAATAGCAATCTCTAGGACTCCCTCAGAGGTTTTCCTGAAGAGGGTGCTTTGAGGCGGCATTACATACTGAGGATCAGGACAGGAAATACTCAGTGGAAGGCTCTTGATATTAGCAGGTGAGCCCAGTATCTGCTGTCTTCAGAAAGACACACCTCTTCAGCGCTTGAAATGTCACAGCGGCGCAGTGTGACACATGCGCCGCCAAAATCTGCCGGGTCCATATCTCCCCTCCCGCTCCGGCCCAGCAGCGTGATTCCCTCAACGCCTGATCAGGCAGCAAATTAATAGTCAAATCTGATGATGACATGCATCGACAGCTTAAAAAGAGTTGGGAAGTCGATGATTCATTAGGGTCTGTGGCACAGCGGCTAATGTAGTGAAGAATTACAGGTGGATGCAGAAGTTGGAGCAACTTTTCAGCCCTAAATGCACGCAATGTTTACATGCAGTGAATACTAGGCATGAAGGTGCAGCTAGGCCTGGTTGACGAGCCAAGCAGCCAGAGTCTGCCGTGTAGCAGGGATATCAAGTCGACACAATGCAAATCGGTGGCTAGCTTTGATTGAGCTAACTACTTTGCAACCCAAGTGAGATCACGTTGGTCCATCCTTTCCCGGATTTCAGTAAACTGATTCACGGGCGACCAAAAAAGCAGGCAGATTATCAGGCGCTCAATGTGGGAGAGCCTTGGCTGGCGGGGGGCGGTACAAATACTGAGCACCGTGCCCAACGTTGATTGGGTCTTGCTTGGATCTGGCGCGTCCATCAAGGGGTAGGATATTGGCAGCCTCTACTGCAGCTTGTCTGCAGGCGCACCTTGCCTCCGCCAGGAAAAGCGTGTAATAATTGTATTAATATTGTGGGAGAAAGATAGAAGGCTCACCTGACAGTGCCAGAAATCGAGCTGTTAAAAGGCCAAGACCGCCCAATCCTCCAGAGACCAGGGTGCTCTGCACTCGCACACCCCCTCCGGCCTGAAACCCTGCAAAAGCAGCAATAACGGTTAGAGTTGGAATTTTCAAGCACCACTGCTTGAGGTCTCGCCAAGCAGACGCAAGATCGCCAGCAAGTGGACGTTGGATAAAAGAAGCGAACCACGAAAGGTTTTCACCCGTTCCCTGATGTACTGCCCATTTTAGGAGCTGACATAAAAGCAGACAGGAGTAAGGTACGTCAAGGTTAGTCGTTCGGCCACCGACTTGCGTTTCCTGATGGGCGAATATTCGACCAGATCTCGGCCAGCTTTTTAATCATGGCCAAAAGGCTCAATGGGAACGAGGTTTTTGGAATACGAATACGCCAAACAAAGCTCAATTGGCCACTCCGAAGCACCTCTACTCAGATTCCGGTAATTCGAACTTGAAGCCCAACGGAACATCCTGCATTGCTGTTTTTGCTCAGAAGCAGACAAACTCCACACACCTGGACTGACGGGTTGCAGCCGAGGAGCGCAAAGCATGCCCGATGCCTCCTGCGTCCCAAAGCTGCCCGCTCCAGCTTGAGCCAGATCAGGAGCGGGTCCCCCATTTAGTCCCCCCGCTGCCGGTGCCAGATAAGATGACAGCGGTCCCCCCGGCGGCCGCCCAAACAGGCTACGGTGGGCGCTCCTGAATCGGCGGCCGGGCGCCTCGGCCGCCGCTACGCGCAGCAGAGCATGCACTGCCGCGCCGGAGTATGCGCCGATGGCGGCTGTGCGGCCGGGGCCGCCGGTGGCTGTTTCGGCTGATCGGAACTCCGCACCCTGCAATTCCATAAGGCGTGCGTGTGTCAATGTGCAATACTGTAGGTGTCATTCTAAGACCCGCACCTCTGGCGGTGCAGGAAACCTTTCAAAGCAACTTTTAGGGGTCTTCATGACTCCATAATTACCAGGGTCATGCTCCATTGCATTTGGCTTGTCAAGAGCTTTCAGAACCTGGTATTAGAATTTTCATAGGATTTATATTTTAGGAGATAGGCCCTTATTTATCCACCCTTTTTGGCCATAAATAACTATTCATTGCGGGTTTCAGAATGAGTACTGCAGTATATAAAGGCGGGGGTTTTTTTTTTCGAAAGTGTTAGCAGGACATATCTTTGCCGTTTTTGAAGTGTGGCTCATGAGAGCGACGGGCTATGCCGTTTAGCATGCTTGTCTCAGGACAGGAACTCCCAAATTGAAGGACTTGGAAAGGCAGACACTGCACCTGATCTGGACTCTCTTGCAACGCCTGCAGCGCTGCAGCTGAAGCCCACACATCATTTGCCTCTGCAGTCTCACGCAGAGCACGCCCCATTGATTTTGCGCCGTTTGCGCTACCGCTGCATGTGACTTTGCCAGAGTGGTGGAGAGTCAGAGTGAGGTGACTGGACGCTGACTGGACGCCAGGTAGCGCAGCCTGATCTGGCAGTGGCCCCTCCACCAGCCACTGCACTGTGTACAGCAGCTGCGAAGTCGCCTAAAATAATCAAACACAATTATTCAGCAACGGTAGACTCCAACATGGCAGGCTTTGTATGTCAAATTGAAAGCTCATAGGCACACAGTAGAAAAATTTGCATCACTCACAAAACATCAAAAATAGGGAGCTAGAGGCATCACGATGTTTCAGCAGCAGGGTTGCTGCTGGGGATTTCTTGGCATGCAAGGCCCTCCAAAGGATGTGGAGACCTTATTTGCAGATTGGCAAGCACATCAGCTGGGGAACAGCTCAGACTTTGTCAGATGGCGTCACCTTAGGCATTGCAGCAGTGCCGCGCGCTTGGCGGCCGGCAGAGGCAACGCCTTTGGAGACGAGCCCCCTGAAGCGCAGCCAATTATTTTGACTTCCACCATTCCGGCCCCTTCCGGCCTCTACCACTGACATGTCGCCTGTGACAGGACCGCTGCCGGATGGGACCCGGGAAGCTGCCGAGAAGGCCCAGGGCGCGCGCACAATGGCGTTCCTGCGCTCCGGGGCGGCCAGGAACGCCAGGGAGACGGGGATGCGCGCGGTGGTGACACCAGCGGTTACGTCATCCGGCACCGCGCTGATGTGGAGAGCGGCGTCCGCCACAGCCGGATGCATGTAGAAACCTGGATGAGTAACAAAGCGAATGTGGTGGCAACGGCATCAAGTGGAAACAATTGAAATTATAAACAATTCCTGACTATCCCAGATGATACAGAGCTTTTCCTGATGTGTAAATGCGGCTGCTGGTGCAGCAAAATTCACCTCAGGACACAGAACCTTGTCTACGAACCATTCGATGCATTTGCCTCATAGGAGCAGAGACGACAGAATAAGGGTACTCCAAGCTTATCTCCGTGAATCTATTCAGCTCTGCCCAACCAGTGCACTAACCTGTCAGGGGGCGCCCAGCTGTGTCGATGCACCCGATTGTGTGGGTCATTCTTGCGTCTGGTTCCTCCAAATCCATACCAGGTTGGATAAGACACCTGAGGGCCCTCCTGACATGGCTTGCATGGGACGCATGGATCAATTCTGATGCGCCGAGACCGTAAGCGGCGGCCACATGACCGTCCTCGATGGGTGAGTCATCGGCTGAGCTGGCGATGTGGACCGCGCCTGTTCTGGCATCGACTGTGCATGAGAGCAGCTGGCTTGACCTGCGCACAGACACAGTACGATTGCTTAGCAACACACTCTTTGCGTTTATCCATTGAGCGGTTTCTTTGCGAGTTTTAGACCAAATCGGGTACCGCAATGTCCCGGAGCATTGCTCAGCTTTTTCTGGCAGCGTTTTCTCCTTAAAAAAGCAGCTTCTTTTCAAGTAAATGGTAAGCTGCATCCTTCTGAAATCATTGGCTGCAGAAAGGCCATTAAAAGTGCCAGTCCTTATAAGGATCATGGGATCTTTGCACACCTACTGAGGAGTAGAGCCTTTGAGAAAGTTGCGCCGTGCAGCAGCAACCATCCACTACTCCCGTCTTCTTTAAGCATGCGGCCGGATTCGACCGCGGCCTCTAGAAATGCTGCGGCAGGGCATAACGGCCGGCCGGCCACGGCGTGGTCGCGCAGGAACGCCAACGCAGACGCGATCAGGCTCGCCGAGAACCTGCGTCGAGAAACCCTTAATCCTCTGAAGGGGGTCACAGTTGGATTTTGAACCCCTAAAACACTGGAAGCATTTTGGTCTATCACGGGGACGTTGATCATACAACGAGGTACCCAAAGAGCTAGAGTCAAGGTCAAAGAGATGAGAATGACTCCGCAACATGCACATGTAAATAGATCATCCTGAAATGTGGGGGATCTGCAGTCGTTATTTGCTGTCTGCATGCAATGAAGCTAGCTCCTACTGTTCCAGGACTGACCTCATCGTGCCGGGTGAGTCATCGCTGACTGGGTGCGCCAGGTGGTGCAGCATGGGCCCCGGCCAAAAGCGCTGCGGCCGCCAGCTCAGCGCTGAGTCAGCGGCTGGCAGCGTCGCCTGATCTGGCCCGCTGAAAAGCATGTGTGCATTGACTCCGCTCATGCCAAAGGAGCTCGTGCCTGCAAAAATATAAGAAATTGAGCAACTGTATTGGTCCCTCCAACTTTAGAGATATATCTGCAGGCATGGCTTCCAAGATAGGCATCACTGTTAAAGTGCTTGTCAACAACGGGAAGACAAGCATGGCCCTCTTCCGAGCAGGTTTGTGGCCTTTAACACCATTATCACAGGGCCCAGGAGAAGCCAGAAATAAGTAAAGATTCAAGGATTGAATTTAGGTTTGCGGCAGTGTAAATTTCACGGAAATCTCACCAGCCAGGGAGGGAACGCTGTGCAGGGTCGTGGCGCGTGGCATCAGCGGCGAGTAACCACAGCGCTTGCGCCAGTCTGTCAGCACACCACTGACCATTATCTCACCTCTTTGATATATATGGCTTACAGCTTAAGGGAATGCTGTTCATAATATGCATCACTGAGTCATCTCTACGAGTCATCTGTTTATCACATAATCCGATGAGCACTATATATTGAATGGCTGCTAAAGGGTGGTAGAAATCTTCATGTAATGTTGACCTGTGAGGGCAGCTGAGACGTAGGGGTTGATCTCGCGCAATCCCATAATCCCGGGTGCAGACTTCTGCCTCAGCACCTCAATTGCCAGGAAGGCACCCGTAATTCCCGCGGCTCCCTCCGTATGCCCGTAGCATGCCTGGTAGCATAACCCACCGTTTCATCATCTGACATTGCATGTCAGTGAAAATAATTAACAGCCAAAGCAGTGGCTTAAACAAGGCGTCCAAATTGTTGCAGCATCGGGAGTGATTTTTACCATTTCGTGGCAAATACCAAAGCAAATGGACAGTAATGCAGATATCCGGGCGCACCTTTACAGAGCCAATGCAGGCTCCAAGAGAGCTCGATGTCATCAGCGCGGCCGCCAGAGCGCCGACCTCGATGGGGTCGCCCAGAGGCGTTCCCGTCCCGTGCACCGCCACGTAGGACACGTCTCCCGCGGCGTGCCCTCCCGACTCCAGCGCCCTGGAGATCAGCGCCTGTAGCAGTAGACAGCAAGACTTTTCAGAGCACTGATGTTATTCTGCATGTCAATGAAGGCAACTGAGACACTCAAGGTCAGAGGGCAGGAAGACCTCTGTTGCATTGAAGGCCAGGTGCTAGGTGAGATTCAAAGCTTTGTTTCCCTTGATCCGAGAATAGGACATTAATCAAATCTACTTGACTACTGCAGCTTGCATGGGCCATTGCATCACGTACAAATCGCATTCATTCCGAGCCATTGCTGGCTGTCAAGTTCAGCAACACATACTCGAGATTTCTGTGTATGGTTCCGGGAGTATGACACGCGATCTAAAAGCAAGTTGCATGCATGCAAAAGATCAAAGTGTCTCAATTGCGCGCCTGCTGAGCCGGGCCATTGGGAGCTGTCAGGCTGCTGGAGCGGCCGTCCTGATTTACCCCAGACCCCCGGAGGAGCGCCAGAACAGGCATGACAGGCTCCCCCCTTTCCAGAGAGTCCCCCCGCTGCAGCTGCGCCAGGGGGCGCGCCCCCCGCAGCACCATTGCGTTGAACCCCTCGCCGCGGCCGTAGCCGTCCGCCGACGCCTCGAACGATTTGCAGCGGCCGACTGGCGACAACGCCTGCAGGTTACAAATTAAGGGATCTAAATAAGGGTTTCCAGGGGACTTGTCAAGGTTGTACGAGAACAGAGCAGGTCGTGCAGGGTTGCCACAGGCACGCAAACAGAGGATTAGGCTCAGGAACCTAAAATATTCCAAAGGAGATAGTTCACTTAAAAGAGCATACAACGGGAGCTTCCACTGAACATGGTATTCAGACCTATGCAATTCAAATGGATCCGAAGTTTAGGGTTTAGGGTTCAACTTTAACCCTAACCTTAACTCAATGTGCAAACCTGGAGTTGGCAGATTCCAGCGGTGACGTCATGCCACAGCATTATGTTGATGCCTCCGGCCAACGCGGCTGAGCACTCGCCTCCCATGATGCCTGCAGGGAACACATTGCAAGCTACGTGTCTCCTCAGCTGGTCACACATCACGGATTACATGTTCAGCTGCATATAGCAGATGCGCAAGCCAGCGGTGCGCAAGGCTTTTGCGCCAGCACGCGCAGGAAGTTTCCCATAGTTGCACAACACGTCTCGGAACGGGAACTTTCGGACGATATACTTCGAAATTTAGGCTGCCTTTTTCAAGGAATGTGACGTTTGCCGGATGCACTGGTCGCAAAACGCCTGAAACCGGCTCGATTTTTTGATTGGACGACCGGAAGGCCCCCGACACGTGGCTCCAACACGCGTGTCGGAGAAATTTTTGGCGGTGTCGTGCAACTATGAAGTTCCCCAAGGTGCCATGGCAAGCATCGCTAAACCTGTCATTTGGCGCGACCTTGATCAGTGAGCAGCCAAGTCATCGCTGCTGACATGGCCGGCTTTAGTCACTGCGCAGCTGCCATGCTGACACTGACGTGGCTGCTGACGTGGCGGTGGCGCATGTAAAGAACCATGTCTCTCTGCCACATGATAGCACAAGGCGCAGCGACAAGGCCATCAAAACAGACTACAACGGTCTGGTGAGGGCTAAAGAAAAACCCCGGTGGATGCCACATAAGCAACGAGGAGCCACTTTCCTCGAGTTAGGCCATGTAGGGGCCTTAAACCCTGGACATTTCAAGTCTGCCATGTAGATCTGGGCATGCGAAAGGGTGGGCAAGGTAAAGGTTGAATAGGGCACTCGGGGGTGAATGAAAGACCTCGGTGGGCGTTGTGAGCGGCGACGAGAGATGAGGAACAGGCAGTATCGATGCCATTGCAGGGGGCTTGAAGGCCGAATGAGTATGCCACGCGGCCGCACTGATACGGAGCGCCGCTGCCCGTCATCACCTGCATTTTAAAATTAGAAAATATGTGGATTTTTTGGTGGATTTAGGGTTGAAACCCAAAACTTACAGTGATGAAGAAAGTTTGGTGCATTTCAGTTAATGGCACGAAAGACAAATGTGGCTCCTTATCATGAGGACTTCAACCCTGAAAAAGGGTGAAGCAGCAACAGATTTGAAAGTTTAAAGGTTTGATGTGTTTTACGATAGACACATGCAGTGCTGGTAACCATTTCTCGGCGAATTCTCCTTGATAGAGACCAGGGCAGTGCTTGTGGGGTGCCACAAGAATTGCATTGCTCTGTGACAAACTCCACTCAAAAAGGGAAAACTGCCCTAACACCGACAAGAAAACATTGAGATTCTGAGAACGAATACTAAAATTTTCTTTTTACGATTTAGGATTATATTTTAGGTTATATAGGCTATATAGGCTCATATAGGCTAAAAGGCCAGCGCACCGGGCCGGTGCTGGGCAGGCCATAGCCGTCGCGCTGGAGGTTCATGTAATCCACAAACATGCAGCCGATGTACGTTCCCGTGTCACGCCCGGGCCAGCCAGCCTCTGACAACGCCTCCGCAGACAGCTGCGCCACATCACCCAAATTCAAAACTTAGAATTAATAATCTGACTGAAGTGCATGAGCCACCCCCCTCCAAAAGGGCAGCCCTGAACAGAATGAATGAGCACTAGCATGAAGCAAAGCCGCCACTACATTCTGCCTTGCTATGGTTTTCAAGAAACCTCAGCCGCTTTAAGGTATCCTCACCAGGAAAGGTCTGTCACATCTCCTTACTCAACGTTGTAAGTGCCCAATTCCACAAGACAGATATATGGTAGGCTGAAACCCGCGTTGCAACAGCGGGACATCCAACAACATGAGTGATACGTTACGCGATTGATGAGTCATGGGCGAGTCATCACCTGCAGCAGGATGCGCGTCTGCGGGTCGAGCGCGACGGCTTCGGCGCGCGCCAGTCGGAAATAGGCCACGTCCGCCAGGTCAGCGTCGTCCGTGAACGCCGCGAAACGGACGTACGAGGTCCCTGCGTTGCACCAAGAGCGCTCAAGCGCCTTTTCACTGCCTCTCAGCAGCTTGTGTCTTCGCGAATGGATCCGTGTTTTGTATTTTCAGTGTGGGAGCACTGATTTGTAGTGCGCGTGACTGACAAGAGGCAGGGCATGAGTTCCAGGCACTATTCTGTGACACAGAAATTTACATTAGTAAGACAAGAGAGGGGAGATCATTTAATTAATGAAACTGCATTGTGCATGTTGTTGTGGAGGGTGTGTCCCAAAGAGCAAGGGATGTAGAATATGCGCAGGTGCGAGTACCTGGGCGGCCGTCGGGGTTGAAATGCCGATCGATGTCCCAGCGCTCGAGCGGCACCGGCCGCTGCAGATTCGCGCCGTCGCGGATTGACTCCCAAAACCCACGCACACCTTTTGGCACATCAATTATTATTATTATTATTATTATTATTATTATTATTATTATTATTATACACGCTTTTCCTGCCAGAAGCAAGGTGCGTCTGCAGACAAGCTGCATGTGAAAGCTGCCAAAATCCTACCCCTTGATGGACTCGCCAGATCCAAGCAAGATCCACGGTGCTCAGTACTTGTACCGCCCCCCGCCAGCCGAAGCCAATTATTATCAGTAGCAGAAATTAGAGTATCAGTGGGCTCTTCAGACCCTCATTGGCTTCAGAGGTGCACTTTGTAACCCCCCTGCTATGCGATTGTGGTGGGCTAGTCCCGCCAGCTAGCATAATTAATTACACTGTAAATGTGACGCGGGGAAACAAGTCTAAAGCCCTCCCCTTGTCATGCTGAGATCAACCTCCTACCGGTGCGGTGATTCACTGCACTGCCAACCCCTCATGAAAGCAGACGATCAAAAAGGTACAAGCTTTCACAAGTATCACCAAACGAAAAAACAACGGAAGGAATGGGGTTGCTTAGAAGACTATATTCAAATTCAATACAGGGTCCAGCATTTTGCTCAAAATTGCCGCACCTTTGCCTTTGCCAGGATATTCGCAGGCCATGCCGACCACTTCTGTGGCGGCATGGTCCAAGAAGGGAGCCAAAGTAATAGGCGCCAGGTTGTCACGCGTAGTCATCACGAAGCGCGCAGGCGGCGCCAGCTCAGCGCTGATGTAAGCGGCCAGGGAAGAAGCTGTCGGGTAGTCGAAGGCGGCGGTCGCTGGAAGCTGCAGATTGAAGGCTGACGAGATGGCGTTCCTGAATTCGACTGATCCCAGAGAGTCCAGCCCCGCCTGATAATCACACATCAATGTGTTTTGGTCAGCCACTTTGTATATAAATAAAGCCTGCCTTTCGAGAAGGACACCAGGTGTGACATAGTCGAATCAAGGTTTGGTGTCTAAATCAGGCGCCCTGCCAAAACCATTACTTTTCTGATGCTTACAACTTTTGAGGCAAGGTCTTGGGGTATTTCAACCCGAAGCAACCCGAATTTCTAAGTATACCCATCAAAATAAACTATAGACTAGTAATCAGGTTGTATATTGGATTTCACCTCCATGAAGGGCTCATTCGCTCCCACCGAGACGCCCATAATCTCCTGCAGCAGGGCCGTCAGCTTCCCGGCAATTTCCTCCTTGCTCGGCCCAGCTGCCGGATTAGCTTCTTTGCGGCCGCCGCTGCCAAGAGCTGCCGCGAAGCTGCGCCCAGTCCCTGTCGTAACGCGAGAGGCCCCTCCTGCAGTAAAGCAGTGAATAATTCCAGCCAAGTGCACAGAATCAAAGATGTGTGTCTTGCCAAAATGTAAGATTTGAGGTGCTTTGAAGGAGTTGTCTTAAGTCTAAGACCTGCTCTTTTGTTGTTCCTCTTTTTCCAGTCCAACACCTAGGGACGTCAAGAAACATCTCGATGAATACCCCTCAGGGTCTCCAGGTGTCTGCCGTTTCTCAGATCCTCTTTGAAGATCTCTTGACCATAAAGAAATGTGAAAATTTTTGGGGATGACAACTCGCACCTGCCACGGTGGCGATGAGGTGATCGGCCAGCGCGGAGAGCGTGGGGTAGTCGAAGATCGCCGTCGCAGACAGCTCAGCGCCGTACTTAACCGAGACCGCGTTCCATAGCTCTACGGCGCCCAGTGAGTCCAGCCCGGCCTGCGCAACTCGGTCCAATCTCAAAATGACAGAATACACCTGAAAGAACAGAAACTGTCGTGCTTGTATTCATTCAGATCTGTTGGTGTGTGCCTCTGTGTCCAGGAATAGCCCACATGACAAACACATGCGCAAACAATTGCATTTGCCTTAAATTATCTCTTAACAAGTCAGGCTTATTTGCGCCAAAAAATGACCCTTTGGACTGTTTCACTTATGGAAATTCTGTCTGAAAGCAGCTTGACAGACACTTCACCGCCATGCTCTGAAACCCAGCTGTGAGTTTTCATCCTGCACTAAACTTAGAAGACCTTCAGCATACCTCCATCAGAGGGGCATTGGAGTCCACAGCCATGCCTAGGACACCAGCAGCCAGAGCAGACAGCTGCGATAATACTTCCTCCCTTGACGCTGCAACATTAGATGATACCACAGGTGCCAATTGCCGGTGCACCTGTCGAGCGGCGTGCCCTGACTTGACCGGTTCCTCCTGCGTAGTGCCACGCCAGTGTAACTATGTAGGTAGGGAGGTCAAAGAATATGCAGCCTTTACATTTTTATACACAAAACAAAATAATGCAGTGCAACACAATGTCAGACTTCACACTCGGATCTGCGCATTGCCTCGCATGTATGCACGCTGTCCTGGTATGATTGGCTGATGGAGGCCGTCATGAAGTTATTCCTGATGCAGAAACCCTGCTTGGAGGAATGCATGCAAGGCTAAGGACATGGCGCACCCGAAACTCTGCATACATCGAAGACCCTCTGCCGGGGGTCTTCAGCAGGTTGGCCCAGCCGATGGGGCTCGCCAGGTTGGCGGCGGTCCAGTCAGCCGAGCCGTGCACTGTCAGCGCTGATGTCAGCAGACTCCCCAGCACCGCCAGTCCCTGGCTTGGCCTGACAGCCTCCAGCCCTGCAATGCAACACAATTTGAGATCACATCATCAAGATTGAATGCTCACCAGTCCAGGTAGAACTTGACAAAAATTCTACTGTCCTTGACAAGCAGGTTATAACCAGCCACTGGCTGAAAGGCAAATGCTGGTACAAGGGAGTGACTCTCGCCATTACACTTCCGCTTGTGAATCTCTTCGGTCTTCCGGGCAAAGCTGTACAGCATTCGCATCTGTCCTCTTGCAAGGCCAGGCAAACATCAAGCAAGACACGTGCCAAGCTCAACAAGAAGACGAGGCGGGTTTCAGGTGACTGCTGCAGCAGGAAATGTCTCGTATTCCCCTGGATAGCCAGTCGACCTCTGGAAGGGCATTTTTTTCACACCATACACAGCAGGGATGGCCCTGGCTGGCGGGGGGCGATATTACTACCGAGCACCGTGCCCACGATAGGTTGGGTCTTGCTTGGATCTGGCGAGTCCAACAAGGGGTAGGATTATGGCAGCCTTCAACTGCAGCTTGTCTGCAGGACGCACCTTGCCTCTTGGCAGGAAAAGCGTGTATCAATAATAATAATAATAATATTAATAATAAGACACAGCAGGATGTGCCTAGAAAAGCAAGGCTCGGCAAAGCCTCCCTCGGCAAAGGGATTAATCTCTTCTGGTCGACTGAGCCGGACTGTAAGACATGTGCATTTCTTGGTCTAATGTCAGCGTCCAATGCCATGCAACGCCTAAATAAGGTCTACTCAAGTCACTGCTGCACAGATTTGGTATGCTCAGGAGAGGACGCCAGAGGAGACATGTCCGAGTGACTCACCTTGGCGCTTAAGTCGCTGCAGCAGCTGCGCATCGGTTGTCGCCATGCCTGCTCCCGCCCAGGGGCCCCATCCCGTGGCGTTCCCTACCAGGCCCTGCAGGCACCCTTCTTTTGTTTGAAGCTGCTTATCGATATTAACACAAGCTTCTGCCAAGGGGTTGCAAACCGTTGAGATTCACGATGAGCCCACCTGCAAGCCCTTTTCATTAGACAAGACACAGGTAACAAGCTGGTTGCAGACTGCAACTACCGTAATGTGAACATCTGCAGGAAGGAGGGAACATTGCTTCACACATAGCATTATTATCATTCTTATCACGCGCTTTTCCTGCCAAGAGGAAAGGTGCGTCCTGCAGGCAAGCTGCAGTTAAAGGCTGCCACAATCCTTTCCCTTGTTGGACACGCCAGATCCAATCAACACCCAATCAGCCGTGGGCACGGTGCTCAGTGTTTGTACCGCTCTTCGCCAGCCGGGGTCATAGCATGCTGCATTTCAAACGGCAGACAGCACATCGGCAAACTTCCAGAAGTTAGGGAAACAAGGCTAATGCATGATCCCTGGTGGAAGCAACTCTGCGGTGAGTCGTAACGTTGGCAGCGGAGTAGATGTAAAAACATCAAAATCAAAGTAAGCCCTACACGTGTTTAGAGTATTGCCTCTAGTAGAAGAATGCGGATCTTTACCTGTATTGCGGATCTTTACCTGTATTGCGCTGCGCTGTGCTATGGCGGCCAGCGCAGCGTTTGCGGCAGAGCAGTTGCAAAAATTCAAATCCCAAAAGTCTATCTATTTTAAGGGTTTTGGTTTTACCGTAGGGTTTCTTATACCATCCATTTTGTTGGAGGAAGATTGAAAATTACCTTCACCGCGCTGCGCTGTGCTATGGCGGTCAGCGCAGCGTTCGCAGCGGCTTAGCACGAACACTTCACATGTCAAAAGTAGAATCTATGCAGTGTATTTACCGTCATCCCTGGGGTTTGAATATATATTGTTACCTTCACCGCGCTGCGCTGTGTTATGGCGGTCAGCGCAGCGTTCGCAGCTGCGTAGTTGGCCTGGCCGGGGTTGCCCACATCTGCAGAGATGGACGAGAAGTAGTGCGCGCTTGCGAGTGGAGTCCTCTCCAATCTGCTGGAAAAGTTCAGCATGCCCGCAACCTGTGATAACGACACCAATCAACAAGCAATCTTGAGCAATTGTTGCTGTTGCTACGGTATTGTTATCTCCCGCTTGTTCCAGCCCCCAGGGCTAGGGGCGCTGCAGCAACCCCTCCATTCTCCTTTTTCAATGATTTGATATTTAAAATAATAAAATATAAATACAGCCCCCAGGGCTAGGGGCGCTGCAGCAAACCCTATAATACCCCTGCATTGCCCTCCAGCCTTCCTGTCCTGGCATTGCTGCGCTGCATGGTTGACAAATCCAGAGCTAGAAGGCATACGCGACTCTTAAATAAGGTTTAATGTCCCTTAATGCATACCGATACCAATCGAATCCAACAGTGACAATATAGGTTTCCGGGCAGCGCACAGTTAAATAAAGACTCTTAAATAAGGTTGTTGCATGGCGCGATGCCAGCCTTTTAAAGGGGAATGTCTCTTTCCACTTGCACCAACAGTTCGGAGAACATTCAGAAATCCGAGCCTTTTCTCGCTTGATAATGCTAATAAATAGGTTCTCCATGCAAAAAAGTGAAAGGCTTGTTCTGAAGTTTTTTATTTGTTCAATGGTTGTACAAAAGATGGAAGTCACCTTAGGACCAAATACTGTCCTGATGGAGGCACTGGTCTGTTTTGACACGAGTGCATCCGCCAATACCCCTCCAGCATGCATGAATAACCTGCAAGGCTGCCGACTGGCCTGCATACACCAAAAAGAGCAAAGCTCCTCAGTCATTTTACCTATGTCAAAATGCACCATCCAGATCACTGTTCAAATCACATTTTTCAGAATGAGGCAGCTTTTCTGTGTCGGTAGCATCGAAGAATGACATCCCACGAAAGAAGTGTTCGGCTGCTTTGACCAGGCATCACTATCAGGCCTACCATGTAGCACTGAAAAGAACACAGCACGGTATGAAAGTTGCATTTCTTCAAGGAAGGTAAGCGAGCACCTGATAAGGTAGTGACAGGGCGGAGGAAGCTTCCTCGCAGCTTCCAGCGTCGCAGCGGGCCAGCGTGATGACGGAGGATGAGTCACCCGCCGCCGCCAGCGCGCGTTCTGCGCCGTTCCCTCTGCCCGTGCGCCCCAGCAGCACCAGTGCATTTCCCTATGCGGAGCATGCTTCAATATGGGTGTCTTCGTGTACCTTCCACCTCAAAAATACTGTGTAAATTGAACTGAATTGCACTAAAGAATTGCAAGTATGGCACTCAACACCAGACCTGATAGCTTCTGCAGAGCCAGGGACTACAGTATGCCTACAGTATGGTTCACGCTTAGCAGTTTGCGCATATAACTGTCAATGGGTTTGAGGAACCTCTACAAAATAAATGGAATCATTTTCAGTTGGTGCCTGCCTGTTGCTCCTGACTCAGCCAGACAGCCACCAGCACGCCCAGTGAGCCGAGGCCGCCGGTGATGACGTAAGCGCCCCGCTGACTGAGGGTTAGTGATGAGTCCGGCTGCTCAGGATGAGACACCGGCTGCTGATGCGAGCGCAACAGCCTGTACAACAAATGAACTTACAGTTTGTTCATCTGTTGTAGTGATAAATTCATATTGTGTCCATGAAAAGCCTGAAAGCTCAGGCAAGTAATGCCATCAAATCAGATCTGCCTTACAAGAAATTGCACATTTCTGCTGCTCACAAGGCACATTCAAATGGATGCTAGAAGGCCTTTGCATGTTCAAGATGATCCAGAGTGGTGCACTCACCTCGGATTTAAGACTTTCCCACCGTTGGTGAAAGCCCCGCTGATATCATCCCCACCGACGTCAGCGCTGACATCATCTACAGAACCCTTACTAAATGCTGAGCCATTACTAAATGCTGAGTAAGCACTGCTCTGGCGTGCGCCCCATCGCAGGCTCGCGTCCTCCATGCGCGCGGTTTTCAAAAAAGCTACGGCTGCCGCTGAGCTGGCAGAGTCTGATGTCAGCGCTGCCAGGTGTCCGCCGCCTGGACATTTAGGATTGAATTGCATCAGCGCTGCTACAATGTTATCATTATTATTATTACACGCTGTTCCTGCCAGAAGCAAGGTGCGTCTGCAGACAAGCTGCGGTAAAGGCTGCCATAATCCTACCCCTTGATGGACTCGCCAGATCCAAGCAAGACCCAATCCACCGTGGGCACGGGGCTCAGTATTTATACCGCCCCCCCGCCAGCCGGGGCCAACAACATTTACAACATGAAAAGACGGACATCAGGAATGAGGTGGCATTGAGCATGCAGCCATCTTTGTCAGCCAAACAGGAAATTTCATGCCTTTTGATATGACAAAGTGCATCTCTCATGCCAAGCCTCGCATGCAACCATTCAACAATGTACAGCGAGACGCAGCCGCCTTTGCTCAGATTGTCTTGCAGGATTGACTGATGTGCCTACCTGGCACTGACTCACTGATGACTAACGCCGCCCGCCGCTGCCCCTGCTGCAGCGCCTGCAGCGCGGCGCAGCACGCGGAGTGTATCCGCGCGCACGATTCCACCCGAGGCGCGGCCGAGCCAATCTTCCCCACCCTTTCAAGCCTGCTTGAATTGGGAAATGTCCTGACAAAGCGACCTTCCTCGGTGTGTATGCTGAATGGAAGGTGTGACTTGGCGGCTGCTGAGGTGGCGGCGCCTGATTGGCTGATGCTGTGTGGGCTGCTGACCTGCCATTGCGTCTCATACACTTCTGTCCGGTGCTCCTGCAAAGTATCAAGACACCTTAACTTCTGGCTTGCACTTTTTGTGATGCAATCTCGCCTTGTGAGGGGTGTGTTGCTGCGGAACAATACCTGAGTGCAGCAGGCATCAAGAGAGAAGAAGAGACTGATTTTCGGGGTTTGCTGTGTGCTGCGCAGTCTTTAATAGGATTGAGCACCTCTTGACAGCACCAGGCTGTTCTCTTAGCGTGCCCACTAAAGTTTCTTAATTCTGACTTTTGCTGGCACTCATGTACATTGTCATTTTGTGACAGCTGAAAGAAGACAGATGTGTGATTTAGTTTGACGGAATACTCACCTGTTGTGCCGCTACTGCCAGGGCTGATGACAAACTTTTGGAGGCGCCAGATTTGGAGGCGATGGGCCGGGAGGTGAGCTGGCGGAGGCCGGCACAGGGAACGCCGCCGGGAGAGACCAGGCCGAATGACGTAACCCTCTCCCCGGCCGCCAGAAAGCGCGGGCGGCCGCTGTTTGCCCACAGCGCATCGGCCTGTTCCATGCAAAGAAAATAAACTTTCTCGCCGAACCGCTGCACAGCATCTGACTGTGCTGGAACAACTTTTATGAGCAAAGTTCCCAGTACATTCTGAAATCCTTGTATGCGTGAACAGACAAGGCCACTTGTAAGAATGTACAGCACGAGACAGCAAGGTGATTAGTGCATTGGATTCCACAAAATGGCCAGTGTATCTGCAAGCTACAGATCAACTGAAAATGTCGGAAATAGTTTTCTGAAAGCATGGCGCATGTTTCCCATGAGTTGCGGTACAGGTAGTTGCGGTAAACCTCAATCCCTAAAATATAAGTTTAGGGGAATTGACAGTCACCCTGCAATTGCCGGGGAGGGTGAATGCGCCGAGCGCGACCGGCACGCGCGGCGGCTGGCCGGCGTCGGTATCGAAAACGGCTCCGAAATGCGTCGCGGCATCGACCGCTGCCGGGTGGGCCCTGAAAGATTCCATCTCCAGCCCCTGACGCAAATCAGATATGAATCAGGATGCAGCCCTGTTTTTGCTTACGCAGTAAAATTTGTTTTCGATGAAAGAAGGGCAGTGACAGACTGCCCACATACCGACGCGCCTCAGGTGGCTCCCTTCTAAAAGGTCTCAAAAATGCAACGTAAATTAATGTCATTTTGGGAGAAAAGATGAGGGCATAAAGCAAGACCAGGCTCTCTTCATTTGCCTGGAATGGGCTTCAAGCCTGGAATTGCTGCAGATAATTGAGCTGGCACGTGATTGAAGACCATGACATCAAACAAGTCCCTTCTTAGCAGCATGCAGAGTCTGAGCAATACAGAATCAGAAAAATTCTTTCCTCGAGTAGGAGGACAGAATCTGCGTCTTGGAGCCGCGCACCGTCTGGCAGATGCTGCCGAGAGCAACCGCCACGTCGCCCCCAGTAGGAGTCAACTCTCCTGACGGCATGCTTTGCAACAGTATTGCCGACGAGGGCCCGGCCTTCTTAGAGAAACTACTACTGATGTGATCGCTGTGTAGTTTCTGGAGGGAGGCTGTGAGATGCTGCAAAGCAGTGGCAGACCTGCACACCCAGAGACTTTGCATCAGTGTGAGCCTCTGAGTGAGTTGCACACTCTGAGAGCTAGCCGTTCAAGTCACATTCACTTCTCTTCCCTTTGTCAGAATCTCAGTACAGGCCAACAAGCTCAGAATTGCTGCAAGCGCAGCCGTGAGTGAATCTGCCTGAATTGTCCTCACCGTTAGTAGTACACTCTCTTGAAAACTTAAAGATCAACTTATCAGGCACGACTCACAGCTATGCAAGGACATCGACAATGCGATAGCAAAACGTGAGTCATCATTGCTCACCTAGCAGCTGACGAGGCTAGTTCCACATAACCGCTGGCGTGGATAAGACATGCCAAAACAGGCGCGTTCAAACTGGACGCCTGATCAGGCGCTGGCAGCATGAACGGTGCTGGGATGCTGGCATCAGCCAATGCCAGCTGGCCAACAAAGTCCTCGCCTGCATTTTCAGCTTTTTTAGTCCGACACTCAGATAGCACTGACTGGAATAGTACGTGCTTGAGTATAGTACCACCATTGTCTTTTTGCAATGCATGCAATGTCACACAGGAGCACAAACTCCCGGCTGCAATAGGCTGCACTTCTCAAGATTGCCCACACGGTATCTTGGCATATCTTCAAATCTTTTTGATTATCTCTGGTACTAGCTTAGAACACACAACTTCAATTCTTTTTTGTATTGGACTATGGGTTTGCAGTTTCTGCACCCCTGATTGGTCCACCTCAAAGAATTAGGTTTTTAGGTTTTTGGGCGAAACTCAAACCCTCAAAACCCCTAAATGGTAATCCTGCAAGTGCCCACCTGCGAGCACGCATGCGGCCGCGAAGCAGCATTCCAGCATGGCAGCGCCCGGCAGCAGGGAACGCCCCGAGACGCGGTGCTGATGCAGGAACGCTACCGCAGCCTGGCCCGTTGCCACCTCAAATATTACAACGCCCCCGGATGGCTGATTGCAAGCCAGAACTGGCTCTGCGTCGATGAGTAATCGGTGCGGCCGCAGCGCGAACCAGTGCCTCTTACGCCGCCAGTGCGAATGGGCAGGTGCGTATGAGTCACCTCCCTGCCCTTCAATCCTGCAATCAGAGGCAATTTATCATATGTCTACCGCAGGCAGAGTACAGGATTGATTATTTGGATTACCCTGCGAGCAGTTGAGCCGTCTCTTGTGAGCATATGGATATACATCCGGTTTGGCATATGCTATCCCTGCTTGTGTGATCCTGGCAAAGCAATTGCTGCAAGTTGAAGGAGGTCGTTTCCTATTTGGCAAGAGAATTGTGCATGCCTGGACATTGGGATCTGGTTCTCATTTCTAGCATGAGCATGTTTGCCCCGGCTGGAAGGGGGCCAATTATTACTGAGCCCTGTGACTGCAGTTGCACCTTGCCTTTTGGCTAGAAACGTTGTAACAACAATGATGTTTGGAATGCAAGCTGACCTGGCAAGGATGACATGCGCGTTAGTGCCCTGGAAGGCAAAGCCGCTGATGCCGGTCGCAGCGTTCCCTCCCGCGAGGGCAGCGCCGCTGAGCTGGCGGGGGAGATGCACCGATGCGCCCAGGGTTCCGGGGGTCTTTGATCGAAGGGTCCCCGCCACATAGGCGTTGACCATGGTCAGATGAGTGATGCCAGCTGTCAACCCCTGGCCCATCCTGTGTCATGGCAGGGGCATACCACTATTTCCCAGCCTAGGAAAGTACAAGAGAATGTGGCAGCATTTTGATAGCAGTGCGCAAAGCAAGTCTGCCATAACTGCTCTCTGAAGATGCCTGTTGGATATAATGCGTCATAAAGGTGTTGCCTGCGGTTGATTAAGTCTTGCTTGGATCTGGCGAGTCCATCAAGGGGTAGGATCGTGGCACCCTTTAACTGCGCCTGTCTGCAGAATGCACCTTGCCTCTTGGCGGGAAAAGCGTTTACTACTAATAATAATAATAAAATACTTTGCATGGGTACAAATTCCATTGAGCCAGAGATATAGCTGCAGCTGTTTTGTTCAATGTCTTGCTGCAGCTTGTGCCATAAGATCAAGGTGACAACAAAACAGAAGCTCCACAACACGCTGTGCATTTCCGAAGGAATCTGATTTTCGATTTGCCGTGAGACAAATTGATAGAACGTTTTTCAAGGAGGATGGAGTTGTACCTGAGGAGGGAACGGCACATGCCGGTGGCTCCTGCGGCAGGCTCCGTGTGGCCCAAGCTCGATTTTACAGCGCTCAGGCAGAGCGGCTGCGCGCGGGAGGGATCGCAGCCGAACACTGCTACCGCCGCACCGACCTAAATGGAACACCAAATGTCAGATGCATGTTCCGATTTTGAAGGATCTGGCTGTCATAGACCTAGCCCTCATCCTAACCCTCTTGTGAGATGTCAAAAATCAGCGCAACTTGCACTGTGCAACCATTGAGGTTCCCAGCTATGAACTCAAGCAGCAGCGTTCGCTGCATACATTCGCATTCTAATCAGTGCTATTCCACGCCACACCTTCCAAGAGGCAAGGATGCACACAGCTTGCAAGAACATGGTGTTTTGAAGCTGCACAAAATGTTTTAGGGGGTACCGAGAAACGGAGCATGATATTATCAGCATAACATCGGTACACAGCTTCCTTTTTTTACAGTCTCTCGGTGTGGCACTTAGCCAATATTGGGGGTAATTGCAATTGGACCATGGGAATATCTTAGCTCACCTCGATGGGGTCGCCCAGGGGCGTTCCTGTGCCATGCATCTCCAAACAGCCTAATCTGGCCGCCTCGATGCCAGCATCCACTAGCGCCAGCCGGATCACCTGCATTTGAAATAGATTTTACATTCCGTTTCTTATTTAGTAGGAATGCGCAATCGAAAGTTGCTACACAGCATGTGTCAAGTTTGTGTCGCCGTTTGAAGAGAAAGGAGTTTTGGTGCAGGACATCCGCTGCCTAATATCTCCATCCACAGCTTGTCGTGAATTCCCGCCATATTTCGGTGCATAGCACTCAAATACCAATAATTAAAAGCAATGTGCATGCTTTGGGCAATAGCATGTAATGGAGGGTGCTAGGATTCAGGAGGGAGTGTTAAAAATCACACCTGTTGCTGGGAGGGGCCGTTGGGTGCAGTCAGGCTGCTGGAGCGGCCATCCTGATTTATGGCCGAGCCCAGAATGGCGTTTAGGGACTCGCCTCCATCAAGCTCTGATGCATGCAGGCTAAATCCCATTGCCACGCACGCCTCCCCGCGGACATACCTATGCAGCAGCACGATCTGGAAATAGGTCTCGGAAACCTGGATGCTAATAGAAAAACTCCCTGCATGCGTAGACACCAACCGATGCACAGTCCTTACACTTGACTCGGTAGACACAGAGTCCAAGCGGTATCTGAGCAACACTACCCTTCCCGTTTGCAGCGGCGTCCAACGCCTTGCAGCCCCCGTCGGGCGCCACCGTGGCAACAAATGGAGACTGTAATTGTGAAATCGGATAGAGTCTGGCTTTTTCCTCTACAATTTTGAAGGTGTGCAATAGGTATAAGAGGCACGTACCCGTCTGCAGAGGCGTCCAGGGTTTTGCAGCGCCCGTCGGGCGCCAGCATGGCAGCGGCCGCCAGCATGGCGATGGTGGCCGGGTCGAGGGTTAGTAACGCCGCAGTCAGCAGGCCACGCGCGCAGCGTCCCCTCCGCAGCATGTCAGCGATCATGGACGCTCCAGAGAGGGACGAAGAACATGCCGTGTCTATGCTGATAGAAGGGCCTGCGCATTATTATTATTACTATTACACGGGTTTCCTGCCAGAAGCAAGGTGCGTCTGCAGAGAAGCTGCAGTAAAGGCTGCCAAAATCCTGCCCCTTGATGGAATCGCCAGATCCAAGCAAGACTGCGCATGCAACGCAGATATACAGTAAATCTGTGCATGCATTTCGATGTTTTGGAGAAGTTTTAGTCATGCCGGTCAGCAATGCTTGTTGATGAAAGCACGCGGTGTTTATGCTGGTCGACGGGCCTGCTCAGGCGATGTGCAAATGCTCAATGTCAGCATGCTGCATGCGTGAGTGTTCAAGAAACATAACTACCGCACTGAAGCAATGCTATTAGTGAAGCAACACTTGCTGAATTCAGCATGCTATGTTTGTGCTAACAAGAAGATCTCACAGCAGATTTAGAGTCGCACAATGTCAGGTCACTGGCGTCTGATTTGATTGGCTAATGTGACTGCTGATGGATATGGCAAATGCAGCGGGATGAAAGTGCAAGATGTTCATGGCTTCTGATGTGGGAGCCTACAGCCAGCTTAGTTGAGACAAGTGATGGCATCATCACGCTTTCAAGACTTTCGACACACAAGAACGTAGTGTTCTAATGCTTTCTTGATTTTCGGACTTGTGAACGAACCCTTGACCTTGCGCTTCGTCGAAACACGGAAGTATCTACATCGGGTTTAGAAGGCTGATCGCCATCTCCGCATTGGCAAAGTCACCCGTTCTTAGACCGGGTAGAGCTCGGTCGTCTGTTTTTCGAACACACCTGCTTGAGTATGCACAGCTGCCGTTCGGCTCTCGGTACAAACGCAAACAATCTGCAGTAGTCGCCGCAAACTTTTGATCTAATGTGCGGAAGCTGAGAAGGGCAGATTCTCCGAGGATGATCTGTCCTTGCGGGATCGATTCGCAAGATATACAAAATTTTCTTTTCGACGGCTTTGATCACAGCGAGGCAACACAACTTCTGAAGGCCACTTAGCCTCCAGTTCCCAGGCGAACGGATCGTCGGTTCAACTCCGACACTGGCCATCCAGTTTTTTTTCAGGAAAGTAGTTCAACGGCACCCAACAACATTGCCAGTTCCCAGGATGATCCTATGTTCAAGCCCAAGAGTGCTATGCAAATTGGCAGGGATATCTCTGGGCTTCCCCAGGGGCGCAAAAAAGCAAATTACTGGAGTTCTCTAAATTTCTGGAGGCCTTGTCAAAATCTAAGCACGCACCCTTGGAAGAAAAGGTATAAAAGGAGCAGCCGGTGGCTATTCAGAGACAGCGCCCAGTTGGTGCCTTTCAAACTGGGAAAAAAATCCTTGTGATCAGGAAAAGGGAACACCCATAACGGCAGCATGCACCCTTAAACAAAAACAAGTAGGAGATGCGCCCAGCAGCCACGGAGAAGCAGCGCGCGGTGGCTTTGCTTTGGGCTTCTTATGTTTTTTTGAAGTTCTAACGGGTGCATGTTTTCAAGGGGGGGGAAATTGAACATCCACCGAAGGAAGGAAGGGAAAATCTTAATGAAAAGTAGTAATGATGTGCACTTCTTAGCATTTTGGAAGGCAGGACGCACCTTTGAATGAGAAGGTGTACGAGATGCGGCCGGCGGCTACAGAGAAGCAGCGTCCGGTGGCTTTGTAGGTGTCGCTGCCCGCCACGTCAGACACAAGTGAGTAATCCCAGAATGACAACGCCGCCACGACCGCGGTTTCATCACCCACCCCTGGAGATGTCTTATCTCCCCAGGGCTTGACCGCCTCCCAGGAACCCTGCGCAGCGTGGGGGAGCCTGTTCAGACGATGCTGCAATGATGAGTCAAATGAGGAGGCTATTTTGTCAAGGCATAAATAGGAACCCAACCCAATGCCTGATTGTGTTCTAATGGCTGGATTCTTGGCAGCTGTCCGAATTAAGCTCTGAGGGTATCTGTCCAGCATGCAGATACAAGTCCACTAGAAGCCTTGTACCCCTCTCTTCTCATCAGGAATTGCAGTTTTCATTTCCCATTCAAATGCACCAAAAAGGCTGGGAAAGCAAAGCATGACAAATGCACCGTGATTTGGTTGTGTACTGCAACCAGTAAAAGGATGTGAAAGTGGACAATGAAGGTAGGGAGGGAAGAAAAGGGTGACTAACCTCTAGCATGATGCGCTGCTGGGGGTCGAGTACGAGGGCCTCTGAGGGGTGGATGCCAAAACAGGCCGCATCAAAATCTTCCACCCCGTTCATGAACCTGCGCATATGGTACACGCGAATCAATTTGTGAGAGCGAATTTCAATTTGGATTGCACTCTTCTCTTGCACAGAAAAAAATGTGCTTTCCGCTAAGGGCTTTCCTAAGGGGCAACCAAAATACTGCAGAGTGATGATGTAACTCTGCCAGAAGTGCTCAGTATTTATTAAACCCTGAACCCTGAACCATAAACCCTAAAAATAGTGACGTGCTCAGGATTACTACTTTGGCTGCTGCCAGGGTCCATGCGAGACCATGCATGTCTTTGAAAGGGTTCCATTCACGTGCATGCATGGCGTTAGTTGTCTGGTCTGAACAAAAAACTAGAGGCACAAAGATTGCCCACTGTATATGGGGCTGGGCTCTGCAAAAGGGGCACACAAGGTGAATTAATATTTTGTTATTATTATTACACGCTTTTCCTGCCAGAAGCAAGGTGCGTCTGCAGACAAGCTGCGTTTAAAGGCTGCCACAATCCTACCCCTTGTTGGACTCGCCAGATCCCAAGCAAGACCCAATCAGCCGTGGGCACGGTGCTCAGAATTTGTACCGCCCCCCGCCAGCCGGGGCTTTGGCTTGTCGGGGGAAGGTGAATTTTAAGAAACTATTCAGGGTTTTGGGGGTGAATAAGCGCACCGTCCGAATCTGGACCCCGGCTTGTGAGAGACGGCGGGCGCGGTCGAGTCAACGTCCCAGCGGTCCAGGGACGTCACGCGAACAGTGTCTGACGTGGCGCCGCTGACATCAGCAGCTTCCGAGAAGCGGCCAACGCAGCTGTCAATGGCGACAAGGCCCTCGCTCCTGAAGCAAAAGTGCTTTAGAGTTTGGTTTTGGGGTTTTAGATGGAGGACAATTCTGTAACAAGCAAGAAGAGCCTAACAGACAATTTACTTTGCTGCAATAGCGCTGAGCAAAGCGCGGGGCAGCCTTTGCAGTAGATCGCACTTGCAGTGCCGTTTCCACCAAGGGGATTTATCACTATCGCGACATCATTCCTCCCTGAGTGACAAGTCCTGAGCGCAGTATCTGGTGGACAGATGCCTTAGGTGATCACTTCAATCGATTTTTGAACTCTACCTGTCAAGGACGGCCAGTGATCTGGGCACAGCTGATGCCGGCACAAGGGCGGATGCTGACTCAGCGGGCTGCTGGTGCTGACACAGCATTGCTGCGTAAGCGGCCAATGCGCCAATCGTTGGGTAGTCAAACACCACCGTGCCAGGCAGCTCAACAGACAAAACCCTGTGAAGAGAAGAAGAGAAACATTCAATGTGGTTGGTGTATCTGCCTCTGCCCATGCTGATTGATGCTATCAGTGCAAAAATTTGCTGATTATGCATGTTGTAGCAAACTAGCCTGGCACAAATAGGCACAGCGGGCCTGTATAGTGAGTCCTAAAGATGCAAGTCAACTTTTGGCTATCATGCCTGCTTCTATTCCTTTTTCTAATGAAAAATTGCATGCACACCTTGCATCAATGTCCCGACAGAATACACGTACAAGGTCCTCCCTTTCGAGCCCCCAAACTTTGCACCCTCAAGACTCGGCCCTTGATGTAGGTTTCACCCCTAAACCCTAGCTTGTCACATGGTAAAATGTATATTGCGCACCTGGCGAGCTCGTTGCGCAGCTCCACAAAGGCGAGCGAGTCGAGGCCGGCCTGGGACAGCGGCGTTCCCTCCGCCACGTCACAGCCGGCCAGGTTACTAACCACTGCAGATATTATCCCGCGCATGCCCTCCACGTTCGGCGGGGGGCGTTCCCTGCCTCCACCTGCGCAGTTCACCAGAATGTGCACGTGAGGTCAAGGAACGTGTCAAGATGTAGCCGTGGCTTCTGCAACTTGATTTTTTGGTGTCTAGGTGTATGCGATAAAATAAACAATGAGATACGGCGCCTCTGATGCTTGTGTAGGAAAGCATATTCCATAAGTACGGTTCAAGACGTTCCCCCGATGACTTCCTCCGGGGTTGCCACTGGTGAGATCATTAAACATGTGACTGCTGGGTTAAGGAAGGCATATTTCATAAATACGGTTCAAGACGTCCCCCCGAGGACTTCCTCCAGGGTTGCCACCGGTGAGACCTTGAAAGACGTGACCGTTGGGTACATCTTCGGGATGTCTGCAGTTCAGGAGTGTGGCAAAATGATACCCTCGGGGGTTTCGGCGGGGGTGAGCGAAGCGATGTAGCCCGCCAGCAAAGCAGGTGTCGGGTAATCGAACACCAGCGTCCCTGGCAGCTCGGTCCCTAATGCTTTCCCAAGCTCGTTCCTGATCTCCACTGCGCCTGCATGTTCAGAGCCTAGAATGGGGTAAAGGCCCGACACATACATTTTACACCTAGTGTTTTGGGATTGGGGTGTCCAAAAATGGACCCCCGGTTTGAGGGTGGTCTTGGGCAAAGCTCACAAGGCAATCTTGAATTAGCACTCCTTTTGTGGATTCTATATTTGAGATCGATTGTGTTGGTGGTAAAGGAACATGGCACCCCTTCCAACCAAGCGCGCAGACCGCTGCGTTCAACTTCTGGTAATCTCTGCAAAAGGTTGATGATGGCCTGAACGCCCAGGTCTTCTTCAGCGTATAATGTCGCGCTGGATTCAACGACTCCTTAGAGCCGCTGATCATGTTGCAAAAAGAAGGCGGGGGCACAATTGATCATCTATGCAATTTGGCAGTTTCTTTGTCATGCAAGTAGTGCAAAGCAGGCCAGATGGATCGATCTGGAAGCAGCTCGGGAAAGGATATGGTATGCTTGCTGCCACCCTTCTCATCGCAGCAACAGGTCTCTTCCTGATGACCGGTTGCTTCAACGATCTCAACAAATATGATATGCACAGAGGGCATGCTGCGGTAGCTTATAAAATGCTATCCAAATGCACGAATTTTGGCACGGGTTAATGACACACCAAGTGAGTCCAAGCCGGCTTGCACCAGTGGCGTGTCCAGATCAGGCTCACTCCCATGCACTGAGAGAAGAACTCCCGCCACCAGCTTCTGAGCAGCTTCCAACGACAGCCCTGCAGCAGAAAAAAATTCTTATTCAATTCTGTGTTTAATTTCCCGGCTGGCGACGTATGATGAAGTGCCCTAGGTTGATTGCGTGTAGCTTGGAACTGGCGAGCAGATCTGGACATGCAATTGGCATGTGGCGCCTTTACTACAGCTTGTCTGCAGACACACCTTGCCTTTGGCAATAAAACATGTTACACTCATCATCAAATATTTCACCGCTTGCTGACTGACAAGAAAAGGGGGTCTGCAAGCTATTTTGAGCAGCCATGGCTCACTGTGCATGTGAAAACGGTGCACTGAGCAATGTCAGAAATTTTCACAAGTGCCTGCCCCAATCTGGCTGTCACAAATTTACCTTGGTGCTTTGAGACTGCAGGCTGTACAGCAGCTATTGTCTGTGCCCTTGACTGGTCCAGTATTTGCACTTGCTGAGATTCTGCCGCCCCGCAGAACTGAGCAAAGAAGGGAGATCGGCCCATGGCGGTCTGTGCAAAGGCGCTCCAAAGAAAAGGCACCGCCGCCACCTGTCACAAACAGCCGGCCTCAGTTCATTTGACTTTCTAAATAGAAAGGTATAGGGCCGGTACCTGTATGATCAATCTGACTCATCCGTGTGCAAAGTTCCTGCGATATAGGGCTCTGTTTTCCATATCCACTGTTTCTGTTGAGCGATCATTGCCAACATGAACATCTTGCTGTGGATATGCCATGCCAAACAGTCCATGCCACTTTTGACGATCACGGCTGCTCTTCTGCATAAGGCAAACCTGGTGGATCACAATTCTGCTTTCGCTGCAGGGGTTTTGGTAAAACCGCATGCGACACCCAAATCACAAAAAACCATGGCTATCTCAGGGCACCAGGTAAGACACCAAGGGTCAAACCTAGGGTGCAGGGGTTTTGCACCGGAGAGAAGGGTGGATAACGCTTTCAATATCGCAGCAGGGGTGACCGAACCGCATGTCACACCTAAATCACATAAACACAATATTGCTCTTGTTGCAGTTCAGGGCCAAGGGGCAAACCTGAGGTGCAGGGGGGGTTGCGCAGGAGAGAAGGGTTGATAACACATTCAGGCCGCCAGCAGGGGTGACCGAACCGATGCCGCCTCGCTGCATGCGCGCCAGCACGGCCTTATTAGATGTGACCATGCCCACGCCAGACCATGCACCCCACTGTACGCTGCTGCTGGGTAGACCTATAACGTTAGTCATAAACAATTAGTCATTAATAATTAGTCATTATAATCGACACATATACTGCAGGTTGTCCTTTTGTTCTTCATACAGACGGCACATTGCTGTGTAATGCCCGGGAATGGCTTCAGTGTCCCAAACGGCCTTGCCCGGTGAAATGCAGCCTGCAATGAGCACTCCTTCTCATGCAATGTATCAGGCCTATCAGATATGTGCACAAGCACATAATATGAACGAGACAATTTTTAAATACGGTTGAGAGTTACAACTTGTAACCCGGGTGCAGCAAGTGCTATTTCTTTGGGCTGTGATATGAACTGGGCAGTGCAAATAGGAGGGCAGATGCCTACCCTGTGATTGGAGCCTGGCAGAGGCAGCTTCCAAGGATGCATTGACCGCGGCATAATTTGACGATCCCGCGGGTCCAGTCAGCGCCGCTATGCTGCTGAACAGCACTGTGTGATCCACCGCCTGCCCACTCAGCGCCTGCAGTGACACCCAGGACATTTCCATCAGGCAGAAAAATAAGTATGCAATTCAAACGGCTCGAAGCATAAAGCAGCAGGATTTCATCTGTGCCTTAGCCTCCATTTTAATCGTAATAGGCATGTTTCTTCTGAATCCTTCGTCTCTAGGACTTCATAAATCATGCATGCTATGCTCAGCAAGTTATTACATATTATTTGTGCAAAAAACATGGCTCTGAGCATGAATTTACATATTAAATCATGCAGTAAGGCATCTGAGCATTGTTGCCATAGGATGCAAGGGATGCATCTCACATTGAGCAGGTGATGTGCGGACTTTGCAGCGTAGACCTCCCTTACTAACGCGGCTGACTGCTGACTAATGATCGCGTCATGCAGCACCCCGCTCGCATGCAGCACCCCCGCGATGCGTCCCCCGGCGCCGAAATTTGCCGCTGAGTCAGCAACCTCGCTCTCCGCACCCACATCACACCTGAAGAAGGACACTTGACCCCTGATCCTCTGCTTGGCAATATCGTACTGCATCTTTTCAAGTTTGTCATCTGTCCTGTCGAGCCAATGTGCCCGGCCATAGTGCTGCTAGATATGCCAACTAGCCACTGCTCATATGGGAAGCAAGCAAATAGACCCTTAGTTGAAGACCATCTGCATGCGTTGCCACCATTACAATATTTATCCAAAGTCATCACCAGCAACACTATATGTTGACGACATTGAGCAGCGTGTTGCCAAGTGTGCAATTCAGCGTACCTCGACAGCGTGACAGCGCAAGCGCCGTTCAAAAGAGGCGCCAGAGCTTCGGCGTTAGCCCCTGCGACGCGGCCGGAGCGGCCGAGCAGGCACAGCCGGCGCACACCTGAATTGGCTGCATTCCTTAGGTGTTTTCCAGGGGCAAAAAAGTTCTAGAAAGGGTCAAAGTCCTAAGAAACGCTCGCTGAAAAACGCTTAAAACACATCAACATCATGGCTTTACTCCCCAAAAAACACAATAACATTTTTGGTGCCTGGGTGACCCTAAAGTAATTAGAATCTCAACACGGGTAATGAAGGTCAGCGTCCAGCAAGCCGAGTACATGCTTTCTTCACAGCAGTCTTCTGCACAGCTGACCGCACCAGATGACCCTGCCAGCCAAAATATTCACAGATTCCTGAGGCATTGAAAGATTTCAATCTTACCTGAGCCTGCCAGCCAGTTTGCCATGAGTGCTCCCAGCGCGCCAACGCCTCCGGAGACAAGCCACCCACTTCCGCTACATGCCATGCCCTGTGCATGCCACCAAATTAGGAATAGGAGGAAAAAAAGAGAGGAGGAAGAAAAAGGGAAGGGAAATGCTTTTCACCGCAGCATTCTGTGCTTCAAGACTATTCTGCAGACATCAGGGAATAATTTCCTGCCGTCCTAGCCCTGAAGTACTGTAATAGGTGAAATGATAGAAATCCCTGTCCACAAGTTTTGGCACAGACGCAAATGCGAGCAAGACCGAGCATGAAATCTTTGGTGGCTACGTAGATCAATGAAGCCTTGTGCCTAATTTTAATGCCTGATGATAGGAATGACCTAGCCTAGAAGAGATGCAGTAAGCGAGCTTGCCTGCAGGCCGGCAGATGACGATGAGTCGTCCTCGGTGGCAATGAGTAAGGGCGATGATGTCACCCCGCCCCTGTCAGCCTGGCATTGCAGCCCTTGCTGCGAAGCCGCCGATGTTGACATGGTTGCATGCTCCTCCCAGGCACTAGACGCAGAGGCGTCCCTGGAGGAAAGATCCAGTCTTTGAGTGCTTATATCTGCAGCCTACCCCCATATCTCTATGTGCTGCAAGTTTTGGCGGGGTCTCTGCAGTCCAATATGTCCCAGGATACTCTAGTGTTTAGCTGGGAGCTGCCGAGCTTGTCATTCGAGAATACAACCAGCCCAAGGCTGCCCGGCATAGAAAACTTACAATTGACTGGACCCGAGGTACCACCTGCAATTGGAAAGTTTCCCCCACCCCAAGCTGACGCAAAGCAGTACAAATCCAGCAGACCGCAGATTTTTTAGAAGAATTGTACGTTGCCTGGATTAAGGGTTTATGATCAAGGGTCTGGGGTGACTAACCTGGCAGACCACACCAGATCAGGCCGCTCGGCCGCGACGCAGCGCGCCATCGCCAGAAAAGGCAACGCGCCGGAACTGGCACCGCGATGACTCATGCTGTTACCAGTATTACTATTCCTGCTGCCAGGGTGACTAATGCTACTGATGGGGTGAGTCATCCCGCTGGTGCTCCGACGCATCGGCGCACATGCGTTGCCTCTGTCTGCCAATGCACCGATGGTAGACAACGCCACCTGCCGACAGGATGTGCTTTTTATTACCACATCTCAGCTCAAAATTTGTTAGGGAGCCTCAAAACAGCAATGGGAGGAGGACTGGACTGATGTGTGCTGTGCGTGGGCGCTGGTCGGCATCTGACTAGAGTTGCAGGGCTACAAAGTGCATGTCAGCATGTTCCCGGTAAGACAGCACTGAGATGCTAATATCTGAGGAGACTGGTAACGCATGCCATGATGTTACGGGCCGCAACATATGGTATATTGTGATAGCTATAAGGAACCTGCACACTTCCTGGAATACCTGGTTATTGGTTACCCTAAACCCGCAACTAACAACCATGGGCGCGGCATGTGCTTTGTGATTGGTACACGATTGCAGCCGTCTTGGATGGACAAATGCAAAAAGAACGCACCTCTGCGGTGCCTGATCTGGCGGCTGCCTGCTGCAGAGCTACCATGGCGGTGAGAGCTGCGCTGATGTCAGCATTACTGAATTTTATTTTGGTTGAGGAGCAGATTTTTCCCTGCCCGGCCCTGACCCAGTGGGCTGGCCTGGCCAGGCGTTCCCTCCTCCTCACAGCAGCGCTCGGTCTGAAGAGAAATATCAGCATTCGTGATTGTGTCATTGTGCACTGAAGTAGAATTGACGCCTATACACCTAAAGAAAAAAATCTCTGAAGGCTCAGAAAGCGTGTGCCTTTTTGATTTTCATTACAGCAAATTTGTCGGCACATGAATGCACAGTAGGATATAGATAGGTATCCAAAGTACCTAATACGCCCATCTTGGAAGCGCAAGCATGCAAGAGCATTATTGAGCAGATGCATGGTTCTTGATGCCTGTATTGTCTGAAAGTTTTGTCCTGTCCTTGCTGTGATGAGGAAAGCATGGAAGGCCATATTTAAATTGTGAAACTCTTTTCCTGCCAATGGCAAGGTGCGTCCTGCAGACAAGCTGCAGTTGAAGGCTGTCAAAATCCTACCCCTCGTTGGACTCGCCAGATCCAAGCAAGACCCGATCAACCGTGGGCACGGTGCTCATTATTCATATCTGCCCCCGCCAGCCGGGGCAAAATCTTTTTTAAAGAGGTACAGAAAGAGGGTAGTCAGTGCTAACACCTGTAGCATGATGAGGCCTGCCAGCGGACTTGGTACATCAGACGGAGCTTGTCAGGAGTTGCGGCGGCAGCTGCACTGCCTGTCGCTGCAGCTTCTCCCTGAGAGGAAGCTGCCTGGGCGCCGAGTTTTGCCCCGCTCATCTGGACTCCTGGATAGAGAACGCAAAGGAGCATTCTCAAAAATTCAGGCGAGGATTGCAGTGCAAAGGTGAAAGGGATTGCCTGTCCCTCATGCAGGCACTAATTCTGTCACAGGCTTCAAGCATATCAGCGATGCAACAATGACAGCAATTAGTTGTACAAGATACAAATTGATGCCAGGGTTTTTTCAAAGCAATATTCATCGCCTAGCGTGTAACATGGAAACATAGCATTCACAGCTGCGTTGATTGATGCCATGCCAAATGCAAACATGTACCTTATGCAGTTAATGTATGTTGGGGCCTTTCTGAACCCTATTTACTACGCCCTAAATTATAGAGCGCACCCGCTGACAGGATACAGAAGCTGCTGTGGGCGGATGCCCGTACAGTTGTCACATGAGGCCCGTTGCTCGGCTTTGCCCGCATGACCGGTGCCGTAATGGCGTCCAGGCTGCGCAGGATACCCTCTGAGAGTCCCCCCTCGTCTGATGATCTCAGCGACGCCAGCTGCAGCGCTGATGTCACCGCTGCCGGGTGCATGCTGTAGTTGCCATCCTGCAAAGTAAATAAACACCGTGGTTATTGTGTGGCAGGTTTCCTTGCAAGCATGCACCCACAAGAAATCATTATTATCAAAGGCATGGTGGGGTCTCTGATTGCTTGTTAATATCCAAACAACAGCGCCAAAAGGCACTTTTGAGATGCCTCCCACTAAGGGGGTTAAGACAATCTTCCAAAAGACTTTGCCGCTCAAATTCATGTACAGAAGATCTCATTGGCTGGCTTCAATGTGCGATTGCCCATAAAGCTAAGAAAATGACCTTGGCATTTGACGATTTGCCATTCTCAATGTGGCCATAGCAGGCTTGATGTTGGTCCTGCTGCAATCCTGCGGAAGCTGCATGCAGCTGCGCACCAGCTTCCAAGACAGCGGCTAGAGCGCCTCTTTTGGCAGCTCTTGTGCTGATGTCAGCAGTCTGCCTCGCTGGCGCCACTGCACAGCTCAGTAGCACCGGCCCGCGCCTGTAGCAGGACACAAATGGATATTGGAGCAACTTCTTGGTACTTCACAAAACGGTGAATCCATGTCTACCCCTGGCTGCCAGGGTGTACTGTGAGTATATACATATATATATATATATATACATTATATTAAGTTATGTTATTATACTACACGCTTTTCTTGCCAAGAGGCAAGGCGCGTCCTGCAGACAAGCTGCACTTAAAGTCTGCCATAACCCTACCCCTTGTTGGACTCGCCAATTCCAAGCAAGACCCAACCAACCGTTGGCAGGGTGCTCAGTATTTGTACCGCCCCCCGCCAGCTGGCGCTGCGGGTACTGAGCAAAATGCCCCTGCTCAGTCGCTTCATGCTTGTATCTGGCAAGTCCACACAGAGTACATGTAGTGGCAAACTAGTCTGTAAACGCACCTCGCCTCTGGAGGATAAATCACGTGAGAATACTAATCCCTTGACATTGGTCAGATTGGATGAAGCCGTAATGTCCAAGTCAATGGATTCACAAGTCATGCGCGGGGATGGCACATGCCTGTTGTGGACGGATTCCAACCCAACGCTGATGTCGCCGGTCCGGCTGCTGACAGTGACAAGCAGCGGCGCTGATGTCAGCGAAGCTGGAGCGCCAAAAGAGGCACCGATGATTCCAGGCGCCTCGGCTGAGCCCGGCTGAAGCAGCACGATCGCTGATGCATGCGCCATCTGCAAATACAAACTGCAAGTCAATACCTGCCATATTCCATTTAATTTCAAGGACAGCCTCACTGACTCAACTCTGTGAGGAGTCATGCGGCTGCTAGGCTGTTTCTGCATGGTGCAGTTAATGAAGGCAAAGAACTCCAGAGCAACGTGAACCAAAACTCACAGCGTGATAGTGTCCTCAGTGCATTGTGCCTTGCCTCTGTGGCTTCAAATGCAGTTTGGCGATTTAATTCTCATTTGAAATTCAAAAAGAATTCACCTCCATGAGGGCTGCCACAGGGACGACAGATCGGCCGCGAAGCATGCAGTCTCCAAGGTACGCAAGGCTCGGATGAGTCAGCTGGCTGACAAACGTCGCCGTTGCCTGATCTGCAGGCGCTGCCAGGCTAGGGTAAAGGGTCGAGAAAGCCCTGAGAAGGGGGTGCGCTGGGGGCGCGAACCAATGGCGGCCGCGCTGCCAGATCTGGCGTGGCAGGTCTGTGACGGAAGGAACGCCGTCGTTGCTGTTCGCCTCCATTACCACATGCGCATTGCTGCCCTGCAAATTTTGACAACAGCACTTTTATTCAAGCCTTGACTTCATTTTATAACAGTTGGCAACACATATGCTGCAGGTTTGTTTAAAATGCCAGATGCTTCTGCTGGGTATATCAGCACCTTGTTTTGAGGAACATACATCGAGTTCTTCCAGAGAAGTTGTCAAAATGCATGAGATGATACATCTTGAAAGAAAGAAAGTCCTAGTGAAAATTCGCACCTGGAAGGCAAATGAGCTGATGCCAGCCACAATTCTGCGCTCATTACCGGCACTTGCGTGGCCGGAAGGCTGCCGAGGAGCTGCAAAGGATGCGGCCGGTGCGGCCCCCATGCTTGGCGAAACATGCGCGTTTATCGCCCTGCCGAACATATACGGCACCTTTGGCACTTTGCTACCGCAGTAAAATTTCCTTGGAATGGAAGGAAGATGATAGGTTGCTGCAGGTCCTGCTGTGCAGGCTGCATTGAACAAGGTATCCAAAGAGGTGGCACTGATGGCGCCAGGGGAGGGAACATCTCTTCATTAGCAATGTTCCCGCCTACCGCTTAAAAATCATTAAAATCCCTCCAATGCGCAATGCATGCTTTTAACCCCAAAAGAGCGTTTACCGCAGGTGCAGGATGGGCGGGAGGGTGGCCGATTCGATCGCAAGGGTCGCGTATGCGATGCCAACGAGGCCCGCCGCCGCCTCCGCGTGGCCGGCCGACGACTTGTGCGCGGCCAGCGCCACCGGCAGCCTGTGACAAATGATTTAATCCCTCAGGTTGAATAAGCAAGTCCCCAAGATTCCCTTATATATGCTTAACACTGCACTTCAGTTGCGCAGCTTATTCCATCAGAAAATCATGAGAGCGGCCGCCACTGGCAGCCTGTCAGTTAGCAGTTCAAAGCTTTCAAGGTGGCTCTGAAATGCCCTGAACCATTATTATAATTATTCTCATTATTAACAATATTATTACGTGCTTTTCCTGCCGGAGGCAAGGTGTGTCTGCAGACAATCTGCAGTAAAGGGATTCTCACCCTTGTTGGACTCGCCAGATTCAAGCAAGTCCCAATCAAACGTGGTCACGGTGCTCAGTATTTGTACCGCGCCCCGCCAGCCAAGGCCAAAACAAATGATAATTTCTTGTTTGAAAAGAGATTGTTCTCCATTCAGACTTTGCCCATATGCATGTGAGTACCCGAGTAGTGGTTCATATCTTTTTCTATGTCGGCAGCCTCTTCCTGACAATGCTTTTGCGTCAAGGGGGCTTATAATCTTCTGCATGAGAGCCCCATGCAGAGGTCGCTCGACCATACAACCAAAGGCAGCACAAATCCACCGCCCTGTACCTGCCATGTAGCAGCTCATGCTTTCCGAATGATGCCAGCTTGGATTGCAACCTACTCAAGTACGTGCGCAATACTTTGCTTCCTGTATTTTTGTTCTGGGGGTTTAGGGTTTAGGGTTTAGGGGTAATTTAGGGTTTGTGTTTCGTAAAAATAAACCCAATATAGTATAATGGCGGCAGACAAACACTTGCCTGTTTTGGCCGGTGCCGGTTCCGGCGGCTTTCCCCGTCTTGGCGAGCAGCACAGCTGCGGCCGCACCCATCTCGATTGGGTCGCCCAGCGGCGTTCCCGTCCCGTGCATGTGCAGAGCATTCACCTGGCAGGATTATGATCACAGGGTCATAATCTCAGAGTTGTAACGGTCAACAGGAAACAAAACCTTCGGGGTTGAAGTTTTCCCGACACGTTTCCGGCGACTGGCAATTTGCAGGCCGCCGGGCGGATTTCATGTCTCGTGCAAATGCAGCGCATTCACATGGGGAATGAATTCAGGGCCTTGAATATCCACAAAATGGGAGCAAATTGCTGCAGCATGTCTAGTCAACGGACCCCAGGGCCTCAGATGACCTCTAATAAAACTGCACAACTACGGTGCAAACACACTAGGGGGTCAGGCGCGGTCTGAAAGATAACCTTGTGAGCACAGCGCTCAAAAGGGGCAAGGTCCCCCCTCAGCCACTTGTCAGCTTGCGGTAGGCCATTAAAAATAACTAAATAAATAAAAAGAATTTGTGGCTTCACGCAGTTGAGCGGTGCGTATCTCAACAGCACACAGTAGAGTCTCAGGCCTGTGACTGCCGCAATCTCGTTATCAAGAGATCTGTAAGAAAGTACATGGCAAGCAAAGCAAAGAGATTGTAGGAAATTCCTGCCTCGGGAATTCCATCACATGCATCGAGGGGTCCAGGCTCATCCCTCTCGGCCCTGGAAGCGCAGAGCATCATGCATGCACAGATGAAGGCACGAGCAGTTTGCCCTTCTAAGCCAGCAACTTCTGCATGGCAACAACTTTGCACGCTGCTTTCTTCCCGAGCTGCTTTTTCCTGTCTCCACAGCCTGTAAGACAGGTTCGTAACCATGACAAATTCTAACCTTGGAGGGTGGCATGTGGGCGGCCTGAAGGGCGCTTCTGATGAGCGCCTGCTGCGCCGGTCCGTTGGGGGCGGTTAGACTGCTGGAGCGGCCGTCCTGATTAAGCGCGCAGCCATGCAAGACCACCGCAGCCTGCGCGCATGTTAATTATGCAGTTCAAGGTCATACAATTTCTCATTCGGTCGGAAAGAAGCGTCATACCCAAACAGCACGCATATGCTGGGCAAGAACATCTTTAGGTGGTCAACAGATGCCAGGTTGCTTTTTTATACACGGCCTGCCGGTGATATGAGGGATTGTACCGCCCTTCAATTTCCCATTGACACTTAGAAGTCAGTGAAACTGGGCGGCAACTACGGAACGTGGCCCCTGACAAGCTGTTCCTTGATTCACACCAACCTCAGCAACCCACCAAAAATGACTCCCCGGTTTATTGGTGATCTTGGGCAATTTTGACGCACTGATCACGCCTATGAAGTCACAAAATAGCACAAAAGTAACGCGAACACTCACCGGGCGGCTGTTGCCAAGCGTGGCGCCGGCCACGTTGCGAAGGCAGCGAAGCCAGGCGGCCCCCACGCCCTCAGCGCGCACATACCCCTCAGCCGCCGCATCCAGCGTCTTGCACCGCCCGTCCGACGCCAGCATGCCTGTCGAAAAGGATATCTCAGACACGATATCTGAAGTTTGGACGTCCTAGGGTTTTGATGGGGATTTTAGGGTTTCAAAGGGGAATTGGGCGTGCAATATAGGCCTGCCTGTGCGCGTGTCACACCAGATGCGACCTCTGCCGCATTATGAGCATAATGTCAAACGCTCGTGCTTTGTCGTGACTCTCATTTGCTTGGAGCAAGACTGGCAGAGCAGAGCAACACTTAAGGCCAGAGCAGCATGCTCCAACTAAAGCGGTGGCTTGCTCAGACAAATCTCTGACTCACAATGGTAAGCTGGCTCGGCACGTCAAGGGCAAGTTGTCAATGTGTGAGGGCTGTTGGGCGTATCTATCATCGTGTTGGTTGCAAGCATAGTTGCACCGTTCGGTCAGAACATTTTTGGGGACAGTATATACGGCCGAATATATGGTCATACGGTATTAAAATATACGGAATACGGTCAAAAACGGCCTATTTGGCCCAAAACACCGAATATACGACCAAATTTTCACCGTATGCCGAATGGTCGAATCCGTATGGTGCATGTATGGTTGCAAGAGATTGCGTGGGTGATAATCAACGCACCTGCAATGGAGTACATGGCGTGCGTTTGTGGCGAGAGCAGCAGATTAGCGCCTGCCGCCAGAGCAGTGCTCGTCACCCCCAGCATCAGCGCATTGTGCGCCTAAGCATCACAGAACTTTTAGTGCTTGGGAGGATTTTTTTCGTGGCGTCCTGAAGCCAATGTGGCTCTTAGCAATTAAACCAAGCAATTTTGTGGCGCATAAACTGCCCGAGGGTATCCTAATTTGAAGCCACTGATTGGCTCTAAAAATCACCAAAGCATCAAAGCAGGAAGGCAATTTTCATCCAATTACAGCTGAAACACGTCCAAAATCACTAATTCTCGGAGAATCTTTTGCCATTTCCAGCGTTTAGCCACTTCTGTGGCTGCAGAAACATTAACCTAGCTTATATTTGTAGCCACACTGGCTTCCAGCCAAAACCCTTACAAGAAATACTGATGCTTGCCCTCTTACATCAGATAAGCTTTAGATCAATGTGTGGGGCAAGGTTGCCTGCTTTCCCGGCGCCTCTCAGCAAGTTAAAAACTGCCAGCAATCCTAAACAAGTAACCTTGTGCATCATGCAGGGGTTGCGGATTTACGCCGTCATGGGCCTCGACCGACAGAATTACACCCCTGTAATGACGTCATTTGGTAATCACCGTCATTTACGGTCAATGTTGTTGTTTTTTGACGGTGTCAGACAAAGTTGCCAAAGTAGGCAACTTCTGCCAACGTGGCAGCACCAAGCAAGGCTAAAATAGGTCCCTAGGTCAATTTAAACACTCCAAACAAGTCGTCAAGCTATATTCTGGATATAAATGGTACCTTTAAAGTGTTATAGAGGCATCCTTCAAAATTACGTGGGCTGTTTAAGGGTCGGGAGGCTGATTTTGGACCGTCAAAAGGGCCAAAATCTGGCTTTTGACCGTCATGACGTCAGGGGGTGTTCTACCGTAAAATAGGGCCTGTTTTGGTGACCGTCAGTAATTACGGTGCCTTTTACGGCGTATTCACGGTGGACCGTAAACACCGTAAATAGTAATCTCGCAACCCTATGTGCATGGCTTTCAGCCCTTTTGAGAAGGGCTGCCTGCGCCTCAGACCACCCATGGCGGTGGGCGCTTCAAGTTCTCCGGTTTCACACTCAAGTGAAATTTTTAAAGTAATGTTTGCTACCAGGAGGCATACAAGCTGCAGGTAAGGCTGCAACATGCGGGGTGAAATTTGACTGCCTCCTGCTTTGTGCCATCAACTTTGTGCCATCCATGCATGACCAAGCACTCATGACCCTCCTTGCAAAGTTCAAGTTCAACCATAGTTGCACCATTCGGTCGGAACATTTTTTAAGGACCGAATATACGGCCCTATATTCGGTCATACGGTCTGAAAACATACGGAATTCGGTCAAAAACGGCCTGTTTTGGCCCAAAACACCGAATATACAACCGAATATACACCGTATGCCAAATGGCCGAATCCGTATGGTGCAACTATGAGTTCAACTGAATTCTTCAAAATACCCCGCACCTGCGCGATGGCCACGAGGCCGGATGAACAGGCTGTGTCGATGGCGACGCATGGGCCCTTCAGTCCAAACATGTACGATATGCGCCCTGCATTAGCGAACGACAGTTTTTCGATCAGCTCGCTGCATTCAGGCCTAGATTTGGGCAATGCATTGCATGGAAAAACCATCATCCTTGCGGAAAAATGGTGGGACCTCCCAAGATCCCGCCAAGTTCTCAAAAAGTTCGAGTCCTGCTTACCAGGAGCCATGCAGATTTGGCAGTTCACAAATGTCACCGCCTTAAAGGCGGCCAAAGAATCACTTTCGATGGTAATACTCTATCCATAAAACAAGAAACCAGCCCAAAACTCTAGCAGGGGTCGAGCACAGAGACACACTCGCAAGACGGCCACCGACAGCTATCCTGGAATCCTGAAATCTTTTGACAATGACCTGAACGGCTTCCTATCCCCCGACCTTATTCTGCATCAACTTTAGCTTAGGGTTTAGGGAATACGTCTTTAGGGTTTAGGGTGCTTTAGGGAAGGGGCCTTTATTTTTCAGGGGGAATGCAATGGTGGATTTAGGGTTTAGGGTCGATGAAGGGTCGAAAGAACTATAAAGAAAATTGGATAAAGTCTAATGCCAGTCCCTCCCATCAGTGTGACTCACCGGCTGCCACGCTGAGGCTCCCCCCGGTGGCGGTGTAGGTTGACACACTGGGAGACACGGCGGCCGACAGCTGCGCATACTCGCTGTAGCTTATACCCACAAACACCCCCGTCGGATCGGCTGCAACAGAAGCTGCTGCCGCCTGCATGCATGCGAGCAAGTTGCATCAATAAAACGACACTAGGTCCTGGGCTTTGGGGGTGTGGGGCCCATCGGATCGGCTGCAACAGAAGCTGCTGCCGCCTGCATGCATGCGAGCAGGTTGCACCAATAGAATGACAAGACAAGGACTTCATGCACAGAAAGGCGCTGTTTAAATTGACTGCAACGAGGGCTGCTGCTGCCTGCATGCAAGATGAGCCCTCTGCAAATGTCCTAGTGCTGTTTTCTGTGAGCCTAGGGGAGAAAACATGCCAAAGGCAGGCTGACATTGCAATCCAACTCCAAAGACAAAAGCGCCAGTGAAGAAGTATTTCTGACCAAGCAGATGTACGAATGCATGCGTCGATGGCTGGCACACTGTGCTGCTCCCTGCCTCTTGTCCGCTCACCAACCTCCCTTTCAACCTCTTGCTTTTTGTTGCCACGATCAGCACCTAAAAGAGACTTGCAGGAAAAAGTTGGTCTAAGCAAGGCAGACTCGTGAAAATCACTGCACCGTGGGTTAATTGAATGGGACCCTGCTGCGCTGATGGCTTCGTGCGGTACAATTGAGACCCGGCAAGCCAAGGAATTCCCTTTTTCTGTATTTGTATTATTATTTTTATTGTTACATGCTCTTCCTGCCGAAGGCAAGGTGCGTTCTGCAGACAAGCTGCATGTAAAGGCTGCCAAATTCCTGCCCCTTGTTGGACTCGCCAGATCCAAGCAAGACCCAATCAACCATGGGCACGGTGCTCAGTATTTGTACCGCCCCTCGCGTACGGCCAAATTCTGTATTCAGAAGGTCCGAAAATGGACAGCACACCTTGGGTTTCAATTCGGGCGTCCCGGCTGCACCGATGGCTTCATGCGCAACTTCCAGCAGAAGGCGCTGCTGCGCGTCCATAGCCGCCGCCTCCGCGCCGGATATTTTGAACAGCCCGGCGTCGAATTTATCCACCCCTGCAGCCAAAACAGGAACATTGTTCCTGGGGGCTTGACACAATAACTGCCGCCATAGAACTTGCACAGTGACCTAAGCAGCCTGCAATAAACCAATGCCCCCCTGGTGTAGAAGAAGCGAGGCTATAAACAGCATCCGTGCTGGACTTCTGTTCTCAGACCTCATTGACCATTTGTAATGTAACTTGCCAAATGTAAGCAGGTGCTAGAAGATAGAAAACAGCAGCATGCAGCAGAAGTGTCTTCTTTCTGCAATGACGACAACAGCTACCCTTCGACTGAAGCAATTTATCCGGAAACGACTCAGCGTGGCATTTTACAGTCACATTCAACGTTTGAGCACTAACTTTCTGCTTAAGAATGTACGTATGTACGTGCAAGGGCGTGGAATTTTGAGGATATGTATGGAACAGCTGCTGGAACGCACCTAGCCATGGAAGGCTGAAGAAGGGTATACCAACTGTTATGTGTGTAAATTTTAAGAGTGTAAAATATAATTGCGTGCCTACCGTCCATGAGCGCTGCAAAGCGGGTGGGCATGCGTCCGCCAAGCCGGGCAACGGTGGCGTTGTCATTGTCCCAGCGAGTCACCGGCACCGGGCAGATCATGTCTGCCCGAAACAGCTCCGCGCTGCCCGCCGGGCCCGCCGCCACCCGGGGCGCCAACACGTCCATTACTACCACCTGACATATTTGCTCAAATCTTTAGGATATATGTTCTGCAATTTCAATTCCCATTTGTGGCCAGTTTTGCGCTCTTTATTGCACAGACACATTTGCAACATCATGGAATAGAATCCAGGAAGACTTGCATGCTGCCTTGACTTGAGGGCATGTCATTCGCATGTCATTGGCCCCGGCTGGCGGGGGGCGGTATAAATACTGAGCAACGTGCCCACAATTGATCGGGTCTTGCGAGTTCATCAAGGGGTAGGATTTTGGCAGCCTTTACTGCAGCGTGTCTGCAGACGCACCTTGCTTCTGGCAGGAAACCCGTGTAATAATAAATAATGATAATGTCATTAGAGGGCATTTAGGTTTAAAGGTCACGCTGTGCACAGTGCAGATGTTGAAAGCATGTTTCTGGATTTGATCCCATCACTCCACCCTGTCTATGCCAAGGATGGGTGCATCATTTTTTCCAAGGAAAGGTCAAAACCTGAAGCGTTGACATCGTTGTCATGAGGGCCGAAGACCCCGACATGAGCACGGATCCGCGGCGGCCGCCGGCCGGGATCGGAAGCAGAAGGAATCGTCTCTCTATAGTGAGAGTTCAGGAAGTGGGATTATTTGGCCGTGACAGGCTATGGAATGCACTCGCTGCAAGAACGCACCTGAAGGGCGGGTGTTGAA
>JADEYI010000594.1_pt1 | contig 44976 bp, 47 predicted proteins | sample 8542331 | NCBI WGS metagenome assembly JADEYI01 (sample SAMN16510988, study PRJNA670497) | mine drainage metagenome | isolation source: biofilm near Copperflume 1 | place: Germany: Marsberg coppermine Kilianstollen | collected 2018-02 | reverse complement strand
CTGGATGAGGTGGCAAAATATCCTCCCTGGCAACCTCATCATGGAGCGACTTAGAACCAAGTTGGCATTGCCAACGGCATAGCGCATTCGTGAACCACCATCCGTGGCGGCTCGCTCGGGCAACCGGGCGGGGCACTGCTCGAGCAGAGCTATTTCGTCCCTAACACAAAAACCCTGAGGATAAGGGATACCGATTCATGCAAACCGTTCTAGGTTCTCAGGGCCACTGGTACATAACTACAGCGGGGCTCGGCCTCGAGGTAATCCCTGGTCTCGGCCCAGGCTCTAGCCCGGCTCCCGCCGCATAGATTCTTGTATTCACACGCCCCGCACTTACCTTTGAGCAAATTTTTATCGCGGAGCTGGCGGAATATAGGACTGTTTTGATATACCTCGAGCAGGCTTTGCTGGCGAATATTCCCTGCCGAAAGGGCCAGAAAGCCGGAGGGATACACTTCTCCAGTAGCGCTCACAAACACGAAGCCGTTGCCATCCGAAAGATGGACTCCGCGTCCCGCACCTACCAGGGCTCCGTCGCTTTGCCCTTCGTGGCTGCGACGCTGCATGACTACCCGGCGGAACTGGGGCCCCTCGGTAGTGCGAATCTTGAAAGAATAGCGGCGGCTAGCCTGGTAAAGCCAGTGCATCACGGTTTCGTATTCCTCGGCGGAAAGCTGGTTCAGCAAGGCCCCACGGCCTACTGGAACCAGGAAGAAGACCTCCCAAGTAGCTACCCCTTTGGCCTCTAGGATGTCCGCTAGACCAGATAGCTCACCAGCGGTCAGGCGGGTAACGGTGCTGTTGATCTGGGTCATCAGGCCAAACTCTTTAGCCCAGTCCAGGGCCTGCAAAGCCAGCTTGAAGGTGCCGGGAACCCCCCGGAAGCTGTCGTGGGTGGCCGCGCTGGCCCCATCCAGGGAAAGTGCCATCTGGTGAACCCCCAACTCAGCGAAGCGCTGTACCACCTTGCGGGTAAGCTGAGCCGTCACAGCCGGGGTAATGCCCACTTTCACCCCTTGCCGCTGGGCCTCTTCTAGCAGGGGGAACAAGTCGGGGCGACGCAGAGGGTCGCCCCCGGTGGGCAGCAGGATGGGCTTGGGGTTGTAGGAAGCCAGTTCGCGGATTAGGGCCAGACCCTCTTGGGTCGAGAGCTCACCCGGTAGCGGATCAGGCTCCGCCGAGGCCCGACAGTGTTTGCAAGCCAGCAAACAGGCGTGAGTTGTCTCCCAAGCCACCAGCAGAGGATAACGGTCAAAATCGGGCTTCATGAGAGTGATAGTAGCGGTTTACAATAAGGACATTACTCCCCTATAGGCTTTTATTGGCGTCGCTCACCTTTCCACCTTTATCCAAACCTGCTCCCGGTACAATCTTCTTTGAACCTATGGCCCAGATTCTCCCTATCCGCCTCTACGGCGACCCGGTTCTGAAGAAAAAAGCCCTGCTTGTGCAGGATTTTGGCGGCATCCCGGAGCTGGCTGAGAATATGCTCGAGAGCATGTTTGAAGCCCGTGGGGTGGGGTTGGCTGCCCCCCAGGTGGGGCTTTCCAAACGCCTGTTCGTGGCAGCGGAATACCACGAAGCCGAAGAGGACGAACCCGAAGGCCAGGAAGCCGATCTTAAGAGCCGCATCAAGGAACTCTACGTGATGGTCAACCCGGTCATTACCTACCGAGCCGGGGGCCAGGAAGTGGGCCTCGAGGGCTGCCTCTCGCTGCCCGGCGTGTACTGGGACGACGTGCCGCGCGACCTGCAAATCAAGGTCGAGTACCAGAACGAAAAAGGGGAGAAGAAGACCCTCGAGGCTGAAGGATACTTGGCTCGAGTCTTCCAGCACGAGATTGACCACCTCGAGGGCATCCTGTATTTCCAGCGCCTGCCCTTGCCCCTGCGCCAGGAGTTTATGGAGGAAAACCGCGAAGACTTGGCCGAGTTTCAGCGCCGGGCCAAGTCTTTTTTGAAAGAGCTGAGCGTGAAACGTTGACCGTTTAGCGCTGACCGCAAAAACTTTGTAGGGACGCAAAGCTTTGCGTCCGCCTGGGAGGCCCGAAATGTTAACTCGCCGCAAACTCGCTTTTTTCGGATCGCCCGGGTGGTCGGTTCCGGTGTTGCAAGCCCTGCACCAGCACCACGAGGTTGTTCTGGTGGTCACCCAGCCCGACAAACCTGCCGGGCGCGGCCTGCAACTCACGGCCTGTCCGGTGGCGCAGTGGGCTGAGGCCCAGGGTTTGCCTGTAGAGAAGCCCAAAAAACTCAAGAGCAATGGGGAGTTCGTGGAGCTATTCAAAAGCCTGAACCTTGTGGCTGCTGTCACCGCCGCCTATGGCAAGATTCTGCCGGGGATTCTGCTCGAGGTTCCCCGTTTTGGCTTTCTCAACCTGCACCCTTCCGATTTGCCCAAGTATCGTGGCCCGGCCCCAGTGCAGTGGACGCTGATAAATGGCGACCCCAACACTGCCGTAAGCATCATGCAAACCGATGTGGGGATGGATACCGGCCCAGTTGTGTTCAAGTGGCACACCCCGGTAGACCCCCACGAAACCGCAATTGAACTCTCGAACCGCCTGCGGGACAAGGGAATAGAGCTTTTGCTAGAAGCCCTGAACGACCTCGAGCACCTCCAACTCACCCCCCAACCCGAAGCTGGTTCCCAGGCCCCGCTGCTCGAGAAGGACGACGGGAAGATTGTCTGGGAGCGGTCTGCCCAGGAAATCTACAACCGCCACCGAGGGGTGCAACCCTGGCCGGGTTCTTGGTTTGAGTTTCAGGGTAGGCGGGTCAAGGTGCTGAGGATGCAGCTAGACGCAAAACGCCAAACGCAAAACGCCGAACTTGTAGGGACGCAAGGCTTTGCGTCCGCCCCGCCGGGAACGGTTGTCGGAATCGCCGATGGGCTCGAGGTTTCTACCGCTCGAGGAAACCTCGTGCTGAAGGAGGTTCAGCCCGAGGGCAAAAAACCAATGTCGGTGCTGGAATGGGCCAGGGGCACACGAATCAACCCCGGAGACCGCTTTTAGCTGCCAATCACCACAATAAGCCCGTTCTGAGGCAGAATAAGACCCAATGGTTTCGGTCAAGCTGGCTGGACGCTACCGCCTGGAAAGCCCTTTGGGTGAAGGGGGCATGGCCGAGGTCTGGCGTGCCCTGGACGAACGGATGGATCGAGCGGTAGCCGTCAAGTTGCTGCACACTTATATCCACCCCACCGAGAAAAACCGCTTTTTCCAGGAGGTCAAGGCTCTCTCCAAGCTCTCCCACCCCGGCGTGGTGCAGGTCTACGACCTGGGAGAGGAGGCGGGGCGTACCTACTTCGTGATGGAACTCGTTGAGGGCGGAAGTGTGGAGCGCCTTGGCCCCTTCGAGGACGGTATGGAAGGGCTGCACCTGATCGAAGCTGCCATCAAGGTGCTGGACGCGCTCGAGCACCTTCACACTCGAGGGGTCATCCACCGTGACCTGACCCCGCGCAATATTTTAGTAGCCGCCGACGGGCAGCCCAAGGTGATGGACTTTGGCCTGGCCTACTTGGTGCAGGAGAGCCGTCACTTCACCCGCACCGGCTACACCCTGGGAACCCCCGAATATATGGCTCCTGAACAGGCCAAGGGCTTGGCCCTCTCGCCCCAGGCCGACCTCTACAGCTTCGGTGCAGTGCTGTACCGCACCTTCACCGGAAAGTCGCTGTTCGAGGGCGAAAACGACCAATCGGTGTTGTACCAGCACGTCCACGAAGCCCCCAAACTGGTTCACGCGATGAATCCGGCAGTTCCCGCCGAGGTTTCCGGGTTGATAAACTCCCTCCTCGCCAAAGCCCCCGCCGAGCGGCCCAGCAGCGCGGCGACGGCCAAAGCGGTGCTCGAGGAGAGCCTGCGCGACTACCGCGAAACCCTCTCGGGCACGCCCAGAGCGGGGGCCAGCCGCACCGGGCACTATCCTAGCGGCCCGGCGAGACCGGAACGGCTCGAGCTTCAGGGAACTTTCGACTTGGGTGGCGAGGTGGCCTGGCCCGGCGAACTGGTGGCGCGCGACGGCAGCGTGTGGGTGGGCGCGGGCCAGGGCCTGGCCCGGTTCGAGCTGCTCGACCCCGCCGGGGGCAGCATCACCCGGCAGCGCCTGGGCGATGAGGTTTCGGCCCCGCCCGTGGTTACCGCAGACCGCCTCTATGCCGCCGCCTGGGATGGTCGCCTGACCGCCATCTCGCGCACCGGGCGACCCATCCTGAGCTTCCCCACCAAGGCCGAAATCACGGCTGCGCCGCTGGTGGGCGAGCTGGTGTATCTGGCTGGGCGCGACGGATTTTTGTACGCCCTCGATGGCAGTGGCAGCCTGCGCTGGGGCTTCCAGGCCGGGGGCAATCTGGCGGCCTCGCCGACACTCTACCGGGGATTGCTGTTCACCGCGAGCGAGGAGGGTTGGCTCTACGCCCTCGAGCCGGGAAAGGGCCACCTGCGCTACAAGGTCGAGACCGGGCCGGTTCACACCGTGATTCCGGCCCGCAGTGGACTGCTCTATATCCCCACCTGGGACGGCGAAATCCACGCTTTCGACCCGCTGGCGCGAGAGGTGAAGTGGAGCTACGACCTCGAGGGGGAGCTGTGGGGTGCACCCGCCGTGGACGAGACCAGAGTGTATGCCTCGAGCTGGGCCGGGCGGCTCTACTCGCTGGATGCGGCAACCGGGGACGAGGTGTGGGAACTCGAGGTCGGGAAGGTCACGGGGGCCTTGTCGCTGGCGCACGGGATGCTCTACCTAGGAACCGAGGAGGGGCGGGTGCTGGCGGTGGACACGCACACCGGGCGAATGGCCTTCGAGGCCACGGGGCTGGGGCCGATACAGGCTCCGCCGCTGCCGTACCGGGGGGCGTTGTACGTGGCGACGCTGGCGGGGAAGTTGTATAGGTTTGCTTAATGTTAGGATTCGCGTACAGGAATGATTCAGTTTCAGTTTTTCCCGAGGTCGGTTGGGATTAATCCGCAAATACAACAGGTTGTAAGCTGCTTCTTCGCTGTCGAAGCCCAGATTACGTCTTCCAAAAACAACTTGGTCAGCAACGATGTTTTGCAGTTGCTCAAGCCACATTTTGAGAAAATAGGTTTCTTTGTTGAGAGTGGGAAGAAGGGCACACAGAAAATCAAAGTTCCTGTGCTCTTCGGTTTGGGTAATAAAGTAGACAAATATTTCAATGCTGATGCTGTCAGCCAAGATGGAACCATCGTTATTGAGATTGAAGCTGGTAGAGCCGTCCAAAACTATCAATTTCTGAAAGATATTTTTCAGGCCGCCATGATGCACGGTGTCGAATATTTGGTGCTCGCCGTTCGGAATAAATACCGCCACGAGGATTTCAAACAGGTGTACGCCTTCCTAGAAACTATGTACATCGCTTGATACTCCCCCTACACGGTATTCTGTTGATTGGATATTAGGAAACGAGGTGTTATATGCCTGAAGCCTTGGTTCGTGTCTACAAGCTATTCGCCTTTGATGTGCCGGTGGAGGATGTTGAAGACCCATATGATGCCATACCTATTGCCAAAGAAATTCTAAACAGTTTCTCCTTGACAGAAGCCTTAGATAAGTTCGATGGTGAAGAGATATTTGATAACGGAGAAGAATCTACAGTAACGCATTTTGATGGAAAAGATTTGGAGGCATCGGATTCGGAATGAAGATGTGTGAAGTAGCCGAGCGTATAGAAGAGTTCCGCTAAACTGTGAAAGCTGTGCCTACCCTCCGCCTCACCGACGAACAACGCGCCTTCTTGGCCTACTGCTAAAGCGATAAATGCAATCTCAGTGCCGCGTTGACCTCGAGCATCCGTTCTTTCGGCACACTTCCTACAAACTGTCCCAGACGGTTGGTGCTAATGGCCCGGATTTGCTCGGCCTGAGCTTTGCCATCGGCGCTGAGACCGGTCTCTTCTGCGAGTAAAAAGGTATGAAAGGCCAGCACCCGTTCTGTGTTGGTCGTCAAAGGAATGACGGTAATCATCCCTGCGCCGCGTTCCTCTACAGTTTCATTTGAGTCGTTGTTGCTAACGATGAGCACCGGGCGGCGTTTGTTGGCCTCGGAGCCTTTGACGGGCTCGAGGTCGGCGATGTAGATGTCGCCGCGCCTCATCGGCTTAGCCCGTCCCCGACGGTGACATCCCAGACTTGGGCCTCGCCGCTCTCCTCCCATTCTTGATAGGCTTGGGCGTACTGTCGCTTCAGCTCTTGGCTTTGCAACAGCTCGAGGGCGCGTTCCACAACTTCAGATTTGGTGGGAACGTCGTGATCGGTTTGGTAGGTGTTAATAAAGTGTGCCAGACGGCTATCAACGCTCACGCTCAGCTTGGTGTTCGCCATACTACAAAATATACTCTAAATTGGCGTACCAAAATGTACTAAGGGTGACAACCTGCCAATACTCGAGAATTTGGCTAAACTGTGAAAGCTGTGCCTACCCTCCGCCTCACCGACGAACAACGCCTCATCGTGGCCCATAACGAAGGGCCAGCCCTGGTGTTCGCGGTGGCGGGCGCGGGCAAAACCACCGCGCTGGTACACCGCATCGAGCGCCTCGTACGGGAGCGGGTTTTCGATTCGCGCAAGGTGCTGGCGACCAGCTTCAGCCGCATGGCAACCGACGACTTCAAGCGGCTGCTGGCGGCGTTCCCCCACACTCAGTCGGTGCAGGTTTCCACGCTGCACGCGCTGGGCTACCGCATCGTGCGGAAGGCGGCGGGCGAGGGGCTGCTGCGGCTGGACGACACCAGGGCCAAAGAGGAGAGCGCCGACCGCCTCCTGCTGAATCAGACCTTACGCCAGGCTCGAGCCCTCAAAGCGCCGTGGGCGGAGGAACTCGAGAACCTCGACAGCGAGGACTTCCTGAGCTACGTGGGGGCCGCCAAGGGGAACTTGCAGTACGCCGACCTGGAGGGCGCGAACCTCCCGCCTGAGGCGCTGAAGGTGGCCTCGCAGGCGAGAGCGCCGCGTGACCTCGAGTGGTACTTGGATCTGTACAAGCTGCTCGAGCGCGTCCGGCAGGACTCCGGCCTCCTCACCTACGACGACATGCTGATGACTGGCTGGGAGCTGTTGGTGCGGCATCCGGGGCTGCTGAAGACGGTGCAGAGTGCTTTTCAAGCGGTGCTAGTGGACGAGTTCCAGGACGTGAACCTGGCCCAGTCAGAGATGCTGGACTTGATTACGGCCTCGCACCACAACTACATGGCGGTGGGCGACGACGACCAGACCATTTACGAGTGGCGGGGTGCGTCCCCGAGGTTTATCTTGGAGTTCGCCTCGCGCTATAACGCGCAAAAATACCTCATCCGCGACAGCTTCCGCTGCCCCGCGCCGCAGGTCGCGCTGGCGGGCCGGGTGATCGCGCAGAACACCAACCGCGAGCCTAAACGTTTGAGCCTGACGAAGGGCTTCACCGGGAAGGTTCACGTAAGGCTCGAGCCCCACACCCCGGCCCAGGCCGAGAGTCTAGCCAGCGACATCGCCGGGGCCCTAGAGGAGGGCGCGAGGCCGCAGGAAATTGTGGTACTGGTGCGGCTATATGCGCAGACCCCCTACCTCGAGCAATCCCTTATCGAGTGGCAAATCCCCTACAAGGTCGTGGGGGGCACGCCGTTTTACGAGCGCACCGAGATTCAGACCCTGCTCTCGTACTTGCATCTGGGCAGAGAACCGGGGAATTCCGAGTCTCGTAAGCGCATGTGGCTGCAAATCTACAACGCCCCCAAGCGCTACCTGACCAGAGCACTGGCGGATTCGGTTTGGAAGGGGGTTGAACGCGACAAATCGCTCGTCTCGGTGCTGACAGAAGCCGCCTCAAAAGCTGAGGAGCGGGTCGCCAAGCGGCTGCGCGAGCTGGTCGAAATCTTCGAATGGCTGCCTGGCGCGATTGAAAGAAGCACGGCCCACGCAGTTTTGGAGAGCCTCGAGGCCCGTCTCGACTTCCGCCGCCATCTGGCCCGCTCATCTGGGTTTTACGAGGTCGGGGCGGGGAAAGCCGAGAGTGTGCGGGCCTTTTTGGACTATGCGCGTGACAAAGGCAGCGTCCCCGAGCTGCTAAATCACATCGAGAACTTGGCTCAGGAACAGCACGCGCAGGACAGTACCAAGGAGCGCATTAGCCTGATGACGGTGTTCCGGGCCAAGGGTTTGGAGTGGCCCTATGTCTTTATCCCCGACTGCAACGAGGGAACTTTGCCCTACAGCGGTGCGGAGAGCCTCGAGGAGGAGCGGCGGCTGTTCTACGTGGCCCTCACCCGCAGTTCCCGGCACACCTTCCTATATGCGCTCTCAGCCCTCCCACTCTCGCCTTTCCTTAAGGAAGCCGAGCACCTGCAAACCCTGAGTGCCGTCGAGCGCGTGGGGGAGGCACTTTCTACGAGCCCAGAAACCCTGTCCACGGCGCAAACCCTGGCCCTGGCTCGAGGCGCATGGAAGCTGGGCCTCGAGCGGTTCTTGTACCAGTGGTGGGAGTCGGAAAACGCCCAGCCCCTGGCGGCAAAAGTGCTGCGGTTGTTTGATTATGCGAAAGGGAAGGGCTGGCTCGAGGATTTGGGTCTAACCGCAGAGGCTCGAGCTGTCTGGGAAGCCTTTGATGTGGGTTCGGGAGCTGTCGCAGACGGAGAGTTTGGCGACCTCGAGGGCTACATTCTCAAGCCTGTACCGGAGAAGAACGGCAGGCTCGAGGTGGGGCACAAGGTCAAGCATTTCCGCTTCGGGACGGGCTTAATCATCGGCCTCGAGGACGGGGTTGCCACCGTCGCTTTCGGAGATGGGGTGCGGAAGCTGGCGGTGCGGCACGCACGGCTCGAGCGCGTCGGCTGATTTTCGTAGGGGCGAACCTGGGTGTTCGCCCTTCACGCCCCGCAGATTGAAGGGCAGACACGTAGGTCTGCCCCTACAAACGTCATAAAATATTCCTGACCAATGACGCGAGAACCGGAGTTCGATTTCATCATCGTGGGGGCGGGTTCGGCGGGGTGCGTGCTGGCGAACCGGCTGAGCGCGAAGCCAGACGCGAAGGTGCTGCTGCTCGAGGCTGGTGGCAGGGAGCGCGGCCTGTACCACCGGACTCCGGCAGCCTTCTATAAGCTGTTCAAGACCAAGGCCGACTGGGCTTTTTATACCGAGCCGCAGGCCGAGATGGGGGGGCGTGAGCTGTTCTGGCCGCGCGGCAAGGTGCTGGGCGGCAGCAGTGCCATCAACGCCATGATTTACATTCGGGGCAATAAGCGCGACTACGACGACTGGAACCTGCCTGGCTGGAGCTATACCGAGGTGCTGCCCTACTTCAAAAAGCTCGAGACCCACTTCCTGGGGCCTTCCGAATATCATGGTGGCGACGGCCCCTTGAACGTCGAGCAAAGACGCTACACGAATCCGCTCTCGCAGGCTTTTGTTGAAGCGAGTGTACAAGCGGGTCTGAAGCGCAACGACGACTTCAACGGGGCCGAGCAGGAGGGCGTGGGCCTACTCCACGTCACCAACAAAGATGGGGTGCGGCACAGCGCGGCGGCAGCGTATTTGAAGCCGGTTTTATCCCGTCCCAATCTTTCTGTGTTAACTGGGGCCAGGGTTTACCGCGTTCTGATGGAGAAAACTCGAGCTGTAGGGGTGGAATACCGCCACCAGGGGCAGATGAAGCGGGCTCGAGCCGCCAAAGTAATCGTCAGTGGCGGTGCAGTGCTCAGCCCGCAGATTCTGATGCTTTCTGGCATCGGCCCTGCGGGTTCTCTGCGTCAACACGACATTCCTGTAATACAAGATTTACCCGTCGGAGAGGGGCTTTGGGATCACTTGGCTTTGCCAGTCATCTGGCACTGCAAAACTTCGGTCAGCCTGGATAGAGCTGAGAACCTGGGCAACCTAGTGCACTTTTTGCTCGGTCAGAACGGGCCGCTGGTGAGCAATGTGGCAGAAGCCGGAGCTTTTATACGGGCGCTACCGGATGCACCCGCGCCCGATTTGCAATATCACTTTGGCCCGGCCTATTTCGCCGACCACGGTTTCACCCGCCCGGCGGGCAACTATTTCACCCTGGGCCCCACCCTCGTGGCCCCGCAAAGCCGAGGATTTATCGGGTTGAAAAGCGCCAACCCCGAAGCCAATCCGCGCATCCAGCCGAGGTATTTGACTGAACAGTACGATATTGAAGTGTTGCGGCGCGGGGTGGAACTGGCTAGGGAAATCGCTTCGCAAAAAGCCTTCGATGCCTACCGAGGAGAAGAGGCCGCGCCAGGACGAGATAGGGAACTCGAGCCCTATGTTCGCCAGTATGCCCAAACCCTCTACCACCCTGCCGGGTCGTGCAGCATGGGCCGGGTGGTGGACGCAGGTTTGAAGGTATATGGAAGTGAAAACCTCTATGTGATAGATGCCTCGGTGCTGCCAAAGGTGGTGCGCGGCAACACCAATGCCCCTACCATCATGGTAGCGGAGCGGGGCGCAGACTTGCTGCTGTCAGGGGGCGAAAAACTCCAGCATGGGCCGGGCCTGGGCGGCGTGTCCCAGGGGGGCTAGACCCCAGCCGTCCTCGAGGGTGCGCAGCAGCGAATAATGGTTGTAGGGAGTGCTCGAGACCCGGCCCCGTGCGCCCTGGCGGGCAATCACCACGGTTGCTACTCGGCCTCCTACCTCGAGCGGGCTGGGAGCAGTGCCACCCTCGCCTTCGTCGAAGGTCAGGATAATCGCTGCGTTGCCCGCCCAGGCTTTAGAGGCCATGATGCTCTGGACGAGCTGGCCCAGGAAGGCATCACCGGCTTTGTCCAGGGCTGGCCCAGAAGGACAACTGGGTGCGCCGTGCAGGTCGTGGCAGAGGTTGGGCACGATAAAGGCCAGGGTGGGGACGCGGTTGCGCTCGAGGTCGGGGCGGAGGGCCTCCAGCCCCACCACTTTGTCGGGGAGGGCAGGGTCGGCGGCGATGGCCGGAAATAGCAGGAAGGGGTTGTGCTTTTTGGCGTAGAGCACCGGGTTGCCCCCGTAGGCTCCGCTAAACCCCGGTGCGGGCAGGGTCTCCAGATAGGCCCGCCAGGAAAGCCCCTTGGCCTCGAGCTGCCCCGCCAGGGTTGGCCCCTGGAAACGCTGGGCGGGGTTGTCGGAGTGGCTTCCGAAGGTGTCTCCGGCAATCAGGGCCACGTAGTTGGGCAGGCTGGGATGGGCCACGCCGTAGTAGTGCGTTGCCAGGCCGTAGGTTTTGGCTAGACGGTTGAAGTTGGGCAGGTTGGGGTTGCCAATCACCTGTTGGAAGCTGTGATTCTCCAACACGATCACGAACACCCGGCCTAGCGGGGCGGGGGCCGCCATTCCCCAGGCCACCAGCAGACCCAGACCCAGCAAAAGGGCTCGAGGCATGGCTAGAGCATACCCCGAGGTCAGTCTGAGAAGGCTTTGACGAGGAGGTATCTCAGGCGGTATTTTTGATGAGTCATCAATTTCAAGCTGGATGGGGGGCTATTGATTTGCTCGAGGATCCCGAGGTTAGTGGTAATGCTTTGGTAATTGCTAAAACCTAGCCTCGAGCGCATGGCTATCCAGCGAACTTCGGCCCAGCCTGCATCAGCCCATCAGTCAAAGGAGAACCCATGAAACAGGAGGAAAAGCGGCCCATTGGAGCTTTGTTGGTGGTTGGGGTATTGACGCTTTTTATCCTGACCTTCTGGCTATTCACCTATTTCTTGCACCTGACACGGGGGTAAACATGGACGACCATTCCATCATCGAGCGGTACGAGCGGGCCTGGATTTTCTTCGGCCTGGGCATGATCGTGGTATTTATCTTGCTGATCGGCTATACCCTGGTCAGCAGCCGGGGCAGCATTCCCCTTGCGGTAGGTCAGGTTAATGCCAGCGAGGTGCGTACTCAGGGCGAGTTTGCCAACCCCAGGGTAGAAAAAGTGGGCCGGGACTACGTGGTCTATATGCAGGCTTTCGCCTTTGGCTACTTGCCTGCCGATATCCGGGTCAAGAAGGGGGCCAAAGTGACTTTTTATATCACCAGCCCGGATGTGCTGCACGGTTTCAATATCGAGCGCACCAACATCAATGTGGAGGTGATTCCGGGCGAGATTGCCAAGGTTAGTCAGGTATTCAACCAGACCGGAGAATACCGCATCCTGTGCAACGAATACTGTGGAATCGGCCATGCCAGCATGATTTCCAAAATTACTGTCGAGGAGTGACGATGGCTGTCCTGACCCCTTCCAAAATAGATGCCTATGCCCTGGCCCCGGAGAAAAAGCTCACCCTGTACATGCTGATGCTGGGTTTTGCTGCGCTGTTGGTGGGAACCCTCTTTGGCCCCTTGCAGGCTTTCAACTATGCGGGCATTAACCTCTACACCTTTCTCAAACCGCTGGTACAGTCGTACTACCAGGGCCTGACCATCCACGGGGTGCTCAACGCGATTGTCTTTACCCAGCTTTTTGGACAGGCAGTGATGCTCTACTTGCCCTCGAGGGAACTCGGGCTGCGCCCCAACATGACGCTGGCCTGGGTCTCCTGGTGGATGGCCCTGGTGGGCTTGCTTATCACCGCCCTGCCGATTCTGGCGAACGCGGCCTCGGTGCTCTACACCTTCTACCCGCCGCTACAGGCCCACTGGGCTTTCTACGTGGGGGCGGCCATCTTCGTGCTCTCGAGCTGGGTTACGGTATACCTCACCCTAGAGATGTGGATGCGCTGGAAGCGGCGAAACCCCGGCCAAATCACCCCCCTTGCCACCTACATGGCAGTTACTTTCTGGCTGATGTGGTGGCTGTGTTCGCTGGGGCTGGTGGTCGAGGTGGCGGTTTTCCTGATTCCCTGGTCTACCGGCCTGATTGGTGGGGTAGACCCCCTGCTGATGCGCACCCTGTTCTGGTTTACCGGCCACCCCATCGTGTATTTCTGGCTGCTGCCGGTCTACACTCTGGCCTATACCACCCTGCCCCGGCTGGCCGGAGGCAAGCTAATTTCCGACCCCCTGGCCCGGCTGGTGTTCTTGCTGTTTTTGCTGTTCTCGATCCCGGTAGGCTTCCACCACCAGTTCTCCGACCCCGGCATTGCCCCGGCCTGGAAGTTCATCCACATGGTGCTGACCATGATGGTAGCCGTGCCCAGCCTGATTACCGCTTTTACCCTGGCGGCTTCGCTGGAAAATGCTGGGCGGGCTCGAGGCGGCCAAGGCTGGTTTGGCTGGATCAAAGCCCTGCCCTGGAATAACCCCACGGTGTTGTCGTTTTTGCTGGGCCTGCTGGCCTTTATCCCCGGTGGGGCGGGTGGCATGGTCAATGCCAGTTTTACCCTCAACCAGGGTATCCACAACACCACCTGGATTCCCGGACACTTCCACCTGCAAGTGGCCACCCTGGTCACGATGGGAGCGATGGGCACGGCCTTCTGGCTGATTCCCCACCTCACCGGCAAGCGGCTGGTGGGCGAGGGGTATGCGGTGGCCTCGCAGTGGCTGTGGTTTTTGGGGATGTTCATCATGACCTTCGCCCTGCACTGGATGGGCTGGCTCTACCAGATTCCCCGCCGGGCCTTTATCTCGGGCTCCCCCGCCGCCATGGAAGCCTACAAGCAGAGCGGGGTCTGGATGGCCCTCAATGCCATCTCCGGGATTATCCTCACCATCGCCATCATTTTCTTCTTCTACGTGATTTTCGCCACCGCTCTCCAATCTCGCCATGAACCCAGCCAAGTGATGGCTGAAGTTCCGTTTACTCAGGTCATTTCTGGCCCCCAGGGCAGCGGTCTGGCAGCCCTCACCGAGCGGGTGTGGTTTTGGTTTGGAGTGGCGGTAGTGTTGGTAGTTTTGGCCTATGGCCCGGTGTTATTCCAGATGCTAACCCACCTCAATCCGGTTCCGGGACAGCGCTTGTGGTGAGTGAGGGTGGGGGGAAGACCCTTGGCCTACATGATGAAGACCTCCCAGCTCGAGCCTCGCCTGCTCATCGGCCTGATGTTTGTACCTTTCGCCCTGCAACTGCTGGGCTGGTCGGGTACGCCTCTGGGTGGGGGACCGTGTGGGGCGATTAGCACCAACGAATTGCTGCTCGAGCAGCCCCAGGCTTTTTTCTACGCCCAGCTCATGCTGGTGGGTATCTGTTTGCTGATGACGATAGGCTTTTTGCTGCTGATGCTGAGCTTCATGCAGGGGGGGCAGCTTTCCCCGCGCCAGGCCCGGCTTTTGGTGGGGTTCGCCGGGTGGGTGGCGCTGCTCACTGCACTGCTATACTTTTTGACCCGCACCACTGGCCTTCCCGCTCCCAGTTCCATCGGCTGGCTGGCTGGCGCAGCCGAGCCGGTGGATGGGGTAGGGATATTGGTCGGGCTGGCTTTGTTGGCCCAGAGTGGGCTGGCCCTGCACTGGTGGAACCCAGCCCGGTTCTGAGGTTCAGGAAAGGCCGTCCAGAAGGGCACGGATATATTTAGGCCAGCCCAAAATTCTTTCCGAAAACCGCTCTAAGTTGCAACCGGCACCCAAGCCAGACCCTGCTCGAGCAGGGTCTGAATATCGCCGGGGCTTTCCAGGCCCACCGAGCAGCGAATCATCTCCGGCCTGACCCCCGCCGCTCGCCGCGCGGCCTCGGGGATGCGGGCATGGGTGGTTGTCCAGGGATGTACCAGCAGGGTGCGGGCATCCCCCACGTTGGGGGCTTGCAACAGTTCTAGCCTCGACAAAAAGCGGCTAGCTCCCTTGAGCCCCCCCTCGAGGCCAAAGGTCAACATGCTGCCAAAGCCCCCTTTCAGATATTGCTCGGCCCGCGCCTGGGCGGGATCGCCGGGCAGGCCGGGGTAGCGTACCCAGGCCACTTGGGGCTGCTGCTGTAGCCACAAAGCGAGCTGGTGGGCGTTGCTCGAGGCCCGCTCGACCCGCAGTTCTACCGTCTCGAGGCCCTGAAACAGCAGATAAGCATTGAACGGCGAGAGCACCATACCCCCCAGCGAAAGCCCCAGGTTGCGTACGCGCTCCAAGAAGCAGCGTGGCCCGAAGGTTTCCCAGGGCACGCGGCCCTGGAGGTCGGGTTGGGTGAACTGGGGGTAGTGTTGCCAGAGGTCAGTCGGGCGCGAAAGCACCGCCCCCCCCAGCACCGAGCCGTGCCCACTGGCCCATTTGGTCAGGCTGTGGGTGACTACGTGAGCCCCCTGTTCCAAGGGCCGCGCCAGGGCTCCCACCGCGCCGAAGGTATTGTCTACCACCAGGGCCACCTGATGGGCCTCGCAGAGGGCCGCCAACCCGCTCAGGTCGGGCAGCTCGAGCGAAGGATTGCCCAACAGCTCGCTAAACACCACTCGAGTTTTTTCGTTAAGCACAGCCTTTACCGCTTCTACCTCGGGAGCTACAAAATGCACCTTGATGCCCATCAGCCCGAACACCTGATTCAGCAACCCCACGGTTCCACCAAACAGACCAGGGCTAGCAATCACCTCGTCTCCCGAGCGCAGCAAGCTCAGCAGTGCGGCAAAACTGGCGGCCTGGCCCGAGGCCAGGGCCACTGCCCCCACTGCGTTTTCCAGGGCCATCAGGCGGGCTTCCAGGGCGGCTACGGTGGGGTTTTGCACGCGGGCGTAGGTGTAACCCTCACCGGTGGCAAAACGCTGAGCCCCGTCCTCGAGGTTCTCGAACTGATAGGCGGCGGTGGCGTAGATGGGCAGGCCCACTGCTCCGTGCACATCGTCTTGGGGTATGCCGCTGAGTACGGCTAGGGTCGCATAGTCCATAAAAATCCCTCCTTGGATGGTCTAGAGCGGTTCTCTCCCAAGTCGGGGTGCTGTGCCTAGCGGACTCTGGGACGGTTGATATGCTTTGCAGAGCCTTCCCGGTTATGTGGCGGGTAGCTCTGCAAGCCGTGGCCTGACCCGGGAACTGGGCCTGCGGTCAGCCATTTAGCGACTTCTACCCCGACCAGCAGGCTTAACTGAAATCGTAGGGGCTGGCCTGGGCCGAGTCAAGGATTCCAGGAGCGCCAAGGGATTTATGAAAAGAAGCATAGATGTAAGAATGTAGGACGCTATGGCAAACCTGAAGAATCTTCCCGCAGGCAAGAAAGCTCCCCAGGTCGTCCACATGGTTATCGAAATCCCCCGTGGTAGCAGCAACAAGTACGAATACGACCCCGAGTTGGAGGCCATCAAACTTGACCGAGTGCTGCCCAGCACACAGTTCTATCCCGGTGATTACGGCTTCATTCCCTCCACCCTGGCTGAAGATGGCGACCCCCTGGATGGCCTGATTCTCTCTACCTACGCGCTGCTGCCTGGCGTGGTAGTGGACGTGCGGGTGCTGGGTATGGTGGACATGCAGGACGAAAAGGGCGGCGATGCCAAGATTCTGGGCGTGGTAGCCGAAGACCCCCGCTTCGACCACCTGCACGACCTCTCAGACCTGCCCCAAGCCTTCAAAAACGAAATCCAGAACTTCTTCGAGACCTACAAAGCCTTGGAGGCCCACAAGGGCAAGTGGGTCAAGATTACCGGTTGGAAAGACAAGGCAGCAGCCCACGCCGAGATACAAGCCTGCCTCGAGCGGTACAAGAAGTAGGGGTGGCAATCGTCAACTGTTTGCGGCAAAAGAAGTCGGAAGTCTAAGGTCAAGACGGGGTTTGGGTATTCGACCTTTCACCTAAAGCCCGCTTTGGGGTCATTTCTCTGATACACTGTGGGCGGTTTTTATGGCCCTGCATCAACAAATCGAACGTTTGCTCAAAACCCTCGAGGTGCCCGACCTCGCTGTAGAAATTCCTGACGACATGGCCGATGAAGTTGGTCTGCTCGAGGTCGTAGACCTGGCGATTTGCAGCTTTATCGAAAACAGTGATGACGAGGAAAGCCCCCTAGGGCTCATTGAGGCCGACCCTTCGGCCTACGACCTCTCCGAGGAGCCCGAGCGCGAAGAACTCCAGGCTGCCGTGCGTGACTTCATGAACGCCGGGGACTCCACCTTCACCCTGATTACACCCCAAAGCCCCATCCAGCCCGATGGGGGCGAGAGCCTCGACAAATACTGGGTGTTTCTGCTCGAGATGCCCTCGCTGTCGGGACATCGCTGGTGGGCTGTGGTTAACAAGCACAAGCGCTCGGACAGCTACAACTATGGGATTATCGAGTGAGGGTGGAGAGCAAAACGCTAAAGACCGTCTTACCTCGTACGTCTTAGGCTAAAAACTGCGGGCAAAACACTGAAGGCCAAAAAGCTAAACCAGGACGACACAATTACCCCATTAAAGAATGTTGTTCAGGACGCAACCCGCTTACAGACCAAGGGCGTTGTACTTTTATGTCGTAATTATGGGAAACGCGGTAGAATCCGCTTTGCATGGCCCTGTATGCCATTGACAAACCGCTAAACCGCACCTCTCACGACGTGGTTGATATTGTGCGCAAGCACCTCAATACCCGCCGGGTGGGGCACACCGGTACCCTCGACCCCCTCGCTACGGGGGTGCTGATTCTGGCGGTAGATAACTCCACCAAGCTGGTTCCGTTTTTGTCAGCCGAGGACAAGGAGTATCTGGCCTGGGTCTCGTTTGGGGCTACTACCCCCACCCTGGACGCGGAAGGCCCAATTCTCGAGGAAGTTGCCCGGCGGCCCTCGAGGCGCGAGGTCGAAGCGGCTTTGGGAGGGTTCATGGCCCTCACCCTTCAGATTCCCCCAGCCTATTCCGCTGTCAAGGTGGGGGGGGTCAAAGCCTACGAGGCTGCCCGCAAGGGCGAAGCCCTGGAACTGCTGCCGCGCCCGGTCAAATACCTCGAGGCCACCCTGCTGGCCTACGACCCAGCCCCGCTAGCCCATCCCATTGCCCCCTCGGCAACCGGCTGGCATCTGGCGGGTAGCCGCAAGGCTCAGTTGCCCCGCTCGCTGGGGGCGTATCCAACGGCTGTGATTCGCCTGGTGGTGGGCTCGGGAACCTATGTGCGGGCTTTTGCTCGGGACTTGGGCGAGCAACTCGGCAGCAAAGCCTTCTTGTCGGGGTTGGTGCGCACCAGGGTGGGGAAGATTGGTCTCGAGCAGGCCCAGAAGGCCCAAACCCTGGATGTCAAAAAAGAACTGGACGTGCTCGAGGCGCTTTCCTGCCCCAGCGTGGAGCTTTCCCACACCGAGGTCAAGCGGGTCATGGAGGGCGTGCCGCTGCCCATACCGGCTAAGGGTCTGGTGGCCCTGCTTGGCCCCAAGCGCAAGCTGGTGGCAGTGGCTGAGGGTGACGGGTTCAAGCTCAAGATTAAGCGGGTGTTCAAGGAGTACTCTCACTAAGGAGGCTTTATGACTATCGGAGTTCCCAAAGAAATCAAGACCCTCGAGAACCGGGTAGCCCTGGCCCCCGGTGGTGTGATCAGTCTGGCCAAACGGGGTCACAAGGTTTTGGTCGAGGCCGGAGCGGGCTTAGGCTCGGGGTTATCGGACGCGGAATACCAGAAGGTCGGGGCATCAATGGTCTCGGTGGGAGAAGTCTGGAGCGCAGAACTGGTGGTGAAGGTCAAAGAGCCCATCGCTGAGGAATATAAATACCTGCGCCCGGATTTGATGCTCTTCACCTATCTCCACCTGGCTGCTGACGAACCGCTCACCAGGGCACTGCTAAGTGCTCGCACCACCGCCATTGCCTACGAGACCGTGCAGGAGCACGATGGTTCTCTGCCGCTTTTGGTTCCCATGAGCGAGGTGGCCGGGCGGATGGCCCCACAGGTGGGTGCAGCAGCCCTCGAGAAGCCTCACGGTGGGCGCGGGGTGCTCTTGGGCGGAGTACCCGGCGTGGCCCCGGCCAGCGTAGTGATTTTGGGGGGCGGGGTGGTGGGTACCAACGCCGCCAAGATTGCCCTGGGGATGGGTGCCCAGGTGACGATCCTCGAGCTGTCTAAACACCGCCAACAATACCTCGACGATATCTTCGGTGGGCGGCTCATCACCCTGGCCTCTACCGAAGCCAACATTGCCGCTTCGGTGCGCCACGCCGACCTGCTGATTGGTGGGGTGCTGATTCCGGGAGCCAAGGCCCCCAAGCTGGTCACGCGGGACATGCTTTCCAGCATGAAGGAAGCCTCGGTCATCGTGGATGTGGCAGTAGACCAAGGTGGCTGCGTCGAAACCATCCACCCCACCACCCACGCCAACCCCACCTACGTGGTGGACGGCGTGGTGCACTACGGGGTGGCCAATATGCCCGGTGCGGTTCCGCGCACGTCTACCTTCGCCCTCACCAACCAGACCTTGCCCTACCTACTCCGCCTGGCCGAGCACGGCCTGAAGGTGCTGTCCCAAGACCCAGCCCTGCTAAAGGGGCTCAACACCTACGCCGGAAAGCTGACCTATCAGGGTGTGGCCGAGGCCTTTGGGATGGATTTTGTCGAGGCCGAGGCGGTGCTGGCCTGAGCTGTGGCAAGCCTGGCCCTACATTCAGGGTTGCTTTTTCCCCGGCTTCGTGCGGCTCCTGCCTTATCCTGGGAACCACCCTATGCGTCTCGCCCTGCTGGTTCTCCTCGTCCTGACCTCGCTGGGCTTTTCCCAGAGCGTGCCCTGGCCCACGGCTGAGCGCCTGACTTACCAGCTTTCTTGGCAAGGGGTAAGCGTGGGCAAGTTTTACTTGAGTGCCAGCCCGATGGATGGCGGCTGGAAGTTTAGGGGGCGGCTCGAGACCCAGGGCATCGCGGCGGTTTCGGGTTATGGCCTCGAGGCCGACAGCACGGTGGGGCCAGACTTTTATGACGACACTTTCTGGCGCAACCTCACCGAGCCGCTCAAGGGCACTACCAGGCTCACCTTCGCACGGGTCGAAGATGGGGGCTCTTCGGCCAAAGTGACCGAGCCCAGCGGCAAGGTGTCGGGCTGGTTTAGCCCCATAGAACAGGTATTGGACGAACTCTCGCTGATCTATTACGCCCGGCTGCACCCCGAGGTACGCGCGGTTAACCTGGTGGATTATTCCCAGTTGTCGCAGGGAACCCTCGAGGTGTTCAAAAACGGCGACCTGACGGTATATCGCTTCGCCCGCGAGGGCTTGCTGGTGGAAGTCTGGTATCGCCCGGATACCCGGCGCACCCCGGTCAAGATTATCTTTGGCCGCGACTTCGGGCGGCTCGAGGGGACACTGCTCGAGCCAAAGTGACCCTCTGGGCGAGTGGGTCAAGGCCCTAAAATGGGGCTGTCCCCGTAAGGAGATTGGCATGGCTCGAGCCTGGCTTATGGCGTTTGCCACAATCACTCCGCACCGCGTGAGATGCGACTTGGGCCATGTGTTACTGCGCAGCCTGGGCGCAATAACTATGAAAACCGCGATAGGGCTGGCCCTGCTGGCTTTTTCTGGGGTGGCCGCTCAACAGGCTGTCCGCTTCCGGGCGGCGGATGGGGTCTGGGTTTTTGGTGACTACTACGCTGCAAGCAGCAAGGCCCAACCCATCCTGCTGCTGTTTCACCAGGCCGATGCCAACCGCCACGAGTACGACCCCATTGCTCCGCGCCTGGTGCGTGCAGGCTTCAACTGCCTAGCCATTGACCAGCGCTCTGGTGGGGGTTTGTGGGCAGGGCGCAACCTGACGGTCGAGGCCCTGGGCCACAGCACGGATTTCCTGGGGGCGCTGCCCGACCTCGAGGCGGCCCTGGCTTGGGCCAGAGCGGCTGGGCATAGCGGGAAGGTACTGGTCTGGGGGAGCAGCTATTCAGCGGCCCTGGTTTTCCTGCTGGCGGCAAAATATCCTCAGGAGGTGGCCGGGGTTTTGGCTTTCTCGCCCGCGGAGTATTTGCCCGACAAGTGGGCCGTGCGGCGGGCCGCGAAGAAGTTAGCAATCCCCGTATTCATCACCGTGGCTCACGGAATGGACGCGGGCCTCGACGAGGAGCAATCGGCCCGGAATATCTATGAGGCCCTGCCAAGTCGGGGAAAAGTTTTCTATGTTCCCCTGATCCTGGGACGGCACGGTTCGGCCACCCTGCGCCCCGATCAGAATCCGCTGGGTATGGAGGAGAATTGGCGGGCTGTGTTACGGTTTTTGAGGCAGTTTGGCTGAAAATCTTGGATAGGCCGGGGGAAGCGGTTAGACTTGCCTATCGCGGTTTTCATAATTGCTGCGCAGCAATTCATTGCACAGGTCGTAGATAGACAGTGCAATGTTCATGAAAACCACTCTAACCAAGGAGGATACCTTGAAGGGCAATATCACCGTTTCAGAAGGGGCGCTGGCCGCGATTTTGGGCCTGGCTGCCCATGAGGTTCCCGGCGTATTGGGCATGAGCCCTGCGGGTATCCGTGACTCCATCAGCCGTATCCTGGGCCGTAGCGAGGCCAGCGAGGGCGTGACGGTCAAGCCTGACCCCGCTGCTCCAGGTAAATACCAGGCCGACTTATATGTGGTGGTGGCCTTTGGCTCGAGGATTCCCACCATCGTAGACGGTATCGCCGAGCGGGTGCAGTGGGCCGCCAAAAGCCTGGCTGGTGCCCAGCTTTCCTCAATCAGGATTCATGTGGTGGGGGTCAGCCGTGGGTAGCTGGGAACAAGTCTGCGGGACAGGATGGACGGGCCTGGGGCCTTCAACTAGGGGCTTTTTCCTACTCGAGGTGTCCCATGTCTAGCCAACTCTCGCCCCAGCGCCTGGCCCAAGCCTTCCGCTACGCCACCGATTGGTTCGAGGTGTATGTCGAGGAGACCAATGCCCTCAATGTGTATCCTGTTCCCGATGGCGACACCGGCACCAACATGCACCTCACCTTGCAATCGGTGCGGCGCGAACTAGACCTGGCGGATACCTCCCGAATGAGCGAGGTGGCGCGGGCCATCAGCTACGGCTCGCTGCTGGGCGCACGGGGTAATTCTGGCGTGATTACCTCGCAGATTCTCAAGGGTTTTGCCGAGGCCATCAAAAATGCCCCGCAGCTAACCCCCATGCTCTTGGCCCAGGCCCTCGAGGAGGGTTCTAAAACTGGCTACCGTGCGGTCATGAAGCCCGTCGAGGGGACGATTCTCACGGTGTCCAAGGGCATTGCCGAAGGGGCCAGGGCTAAAGCCGAAGCCAACCTCGAGGAAGTTTTGGAGGGAGCCTTGAAGGGGGGGCGAGAAGCCCTGAGCCGTACCCCCGAGCTTTTGCCGGTACTCAAGCAGGCCGGTGTGGTGGACGCAGGGGGGGCCGGACTGCTGCGGTTGATGGAAGGGCTGGACGGCTACATGCGGGGGCTGCCTTTGCCCCAACCCCCAAAAATCGAAAAATATGCTCAAACCGCCTTTGCCGAGGAAGAGTTCGGTTACTGTACCGAGTTTTTGATGGACGGGGTAAAGGAGCCGGTGGAAAAAATTCGCGAGGTGGTCGCACCCTACGGCGACTCGCTGTTGGTAGTGGGGGCTGAGGGCTATGTCAAGGGCCACATCCATACCAACGACCCCGATGGCCTGCTGGCGATGGTGGCCCGCTACGGCAAGATGGTGCGCACCAAAGTCGAGGATATGACTCAGCAACACAGCGAAATCCTCTCCATGGTGGGGGCCGCCGACGAGACCCCGCCCCCCACGGGGCTGGTAGCGGTAGCTACGGGTTGGGGTCTGGTAAAAGCCTTGCGGGGTTTGGGGGCACGGATTGTTGCCGGTGGTCAGACCGCCAACCCCAGCGTGCAGGATATTCTGGATGCCATCAAGAGCTTGCCCAACCCCCAAGTTATCGTGCTACCCAACAACTCCAACGTGATTATGAGTGCCAACCAGGCCGCCGAACTGGCCGGGGAAATAGGCAAGAATGTCACGGTGATTCCGACCCGCACCTTGGGGGCCGGTCTGGCGGCCTCGGTGTTGTATCAGGCCGAGCAGCCCGCCGCCGAACTCGTCTCCGACATGGAAGAAGCCGCCGGGCGAACCATCACCCTGGAAGTGACCAGGGCCAGCCGCAGTGTGGAAATCGGCGGTATTGCCGTCACCGAGGGCCAACCCATCGGCCTTGAGAATGACCAACTGGTCTTGAGCGCCGATAGCCCTGAAGAAGCTCTGTTCAAGCTGGTCGAAGGGGTGGCGCAGGACGGGTACGAGATTCTCACGGTGTTCCACGGGCCGGTAGTGGCTAAGAACACCCTCGACGCGCTGGCCTCGAGGCTAACCCAGGCTTTTCCCCATCTTTCGCTCGAGGTTCACCCTGGCGGCCCTGACCTATACGACTATTTGGCGGTGCTGGAGTAGGACGCTTGCCAAGAGCTGAGGGCGGAGAGCCAAACGCCAGACGCTAAGGGCAAAAACAAAAACGCTGAAAGCTAAAGGCCGAAGGCTGAGAGTAAAATACAAAGAGCCTTAAAGCTACACCAGGACAGTATAATTGCCTTATCACAAAACACCATCCAGGACGCAATCTACGTGAGCTAGGGGTGAATCGGGCAAAAATAGGGAAAACTGCGGTAGGCCACTCCGTCACCTGGCTTACGCCAGCAATTTCCTCGACTGCCATCATGGGGGTATGAACCCGACTGAAGTAGTAACGCTAGGTGGAGGGTGTTTTTGGTGTCTCGAGGCCGTATATGACGAACTGCAGGGCGTGACCAACGTGGTTTCGGGCTATTCGGGTGGTCATCTTGCCAACCCTACCTACGAGCAGGTCTGCGAGAAAAACACCGGTCATGCCGAGGTGGTGCAGGTCAGGTTTGACCCTAGCCTAATTTCTTTGAAGGATGTTTTGCGAATTTTCTTCACCATCCACGACCCCACCACGCCGGGCCGCCAGGGCAACGATGTCGGGCCACAGTACCGTTCGGCGATTTTTTATCATTCGCCCCAGCAGAAAGCGGTAGCCGAAGAGGTAATGGCTGAACTCGAGGCCGCCAAAATCTGGGACAATCCCATCGTGACCGAGCTGACCGCCTTCGACAAGTTTTATCCCGCCGAGGATTACCACCAAAACTACTTCAAGAAAAACCCCTTCCAGCCCTACTGCGCTTTCGTAGTGGCTCCCAAGGTGGCCAAGTTTCGCAAGCAGTATTTTGACCGGTTGAAGAAAAACGCCGTGCAGGGCTAAGGGTTTCGCAGCCGCAGAGAGAGCAGCCAGGCCAGGCAGAGCAGGCCAAACGAAATCAGGAAGGCCCGCTGGAGACCGTCGGCCAGGGGGGTTCCCCCGTTATTGATGGCTGAGCTGCCAATAGCCAGGGCCATTAGAGCCGTGCCCAGCGCCCCGCCCATATTGCGGGCGAAGAGGATAGCGCTGGTGACGGCTCCCAGTTCTTCTTTGGGGGTGGCTTGCTGCACCGCCAAGAGCAGGCTGAGCATGCTGAAGCCCATCCCCGTACCGGTGATAAAACCCAAAGCCGAGAGGTAGACCAAAGGAGCGTGTACAAAAGCTGCGAAGCCCGCAAAGGAGAGTACCAGCACGCTAAAGCCCAGGATGGTCAAGCGGGTCAGGCCCACGCGCATCATCACCCTGCTGCCCAGAATCGAAGCCAGCGTCCAGCCCACCAGCATGGGCGTGAGGAGCGCACCCCCGGCGGTAGCGCTGTGTCCACCGACCCCCTGGGCAAACAGGGGCAAGTAGGCGATGACCCCGAAATAGGCCACCCCAGCCAGCAGGTTGTTGATGATACCGATGCGCGGTAAGCGCTGGCGCAAGCCGGAAGTGGGCAGTAGGGGGGCGGGATGGCGGAACTCTAGCACCACCGCCAGTATCAGCAGGGCCACACTCAAAACCACCAGCAGCCAGTACTCAAACTGAAGCCCCCACACCAGCAAGCCACTGCCCAGAGTAAACAGCAGTGCCCCCAGCCAGTCGAGCTGGGTCGGGCGGCGCTTGGTTTGCTCTTTGAGGTAGCGCCAAATCAAGAGCAGCGCCGGAAGGCCAAAGGGCAAGTTGAGATAGAACACCCAGCGCCAGGAAAAATGGTCGGCAATCAGACCGCCCAGCAGGGGGCCAACCAGCCCGCTCACCCCCCACACCCCACTGATGAGGGCCTGCACCCCGGCCCGCTGCTCCAGGCTGTACATCTCGCCTACTAAGGTCAGGGTCAGGGGCAGTAATGCCCCCGCGCCAATGCCCTGTAGGGCTCGAGCCAGAATTAGCCACAACATGCTCTGGGCCGCGCCCGAAAGACCCGACCCCAGCAAAAACAACAGCACCCCAGCGACGTACAAGTTTTTGCGCCCCAGCAAGTCGCTGGCCCGGCCCCATAACGGCCCGGAGACGGTGCTGGCGAGCAAATATATGGCAAAAGGAAGAGCGTACAAGCTATGTCCCCCCAGCTCCCGGATTATCGAGGGCATCACCGTGGTCACAACCGAGGATTCCAGTGCCGCCAGAAAGATTCCCAGAATCAGACCAGTGGTGACAATGCGTTTGGTGGACGGTTCTTGTAGAGCAGCACTCACAAATTGCATCCTACCTCGGTTTTGCCCAGGCCAGCCTGAAGACAGCTTACAAACCTTTCCGTTGCAGCCGGTTCCCTGGTAGACTGCCCCTCTGCATGGCAAAGAGGCCGAAGTTCTACGTGGTCTGGAAGGGCCGCAAAACCGGGGTTTTCTCGAGCTGGGGCGAGGTTTCAGCCCAGGTCAAAGGTTTCGCCGGAGCCCAATACAAAGCCTTCGACAGCCAGCTCGAGGCCGAACAAGCCTTTACCCGGCAGTATCAGGATAAAAAAGCCTCCCAGTTGCGCCTGCTGGATGTCCCACCGCCCCTTATCCCTAGTCTGGCCGTGGATGCGGCTTGCAGTGGCAATCCAGGGCTTCTGGAGTATCGCGGCGTGGAGGTGGAGTCGGGCCGCGAGGTGTTTTACCGGGGGCCTTTCGAGCATGGAACCAACAACGTGGGGGAGTTTTTGGCGATTGTCGAGGCGCTGAGGCTGTGCCAGGAGTGGAAGCTTTCCTGGCCCATCTACTCCGACTCGGTGAACGCCCTCAACTGGGTGCTCGCCAAAAAAGCCCGTACCCAACTGGCTCCTGACGACCAAAACGCCGAGCTATTCGCCCTCCTCGCCAAAGCCGAGGGTTGGCTCGAGCAACACCCCTACTCCAATCGCCTGCTCAAGTGGCAGACCAGCAGTTGGGGCGAAAACCCGGCGGATTTCGGGCGAAAGTAGAGCGGTCTGCATAAGGTTTGACCAAGCCGAGACTTTAGAAATTGCGCCCCAGATTGACAGTTGGCGCTCGGAGGGGGTGCGCGTAGCGCATAGCCGCTCTGCGGCTAACCTCGAGGAGCGCCAAGGTTAATGAAGGCCGCCATAAAGGGGCTACTTATTGTGGGGCAGCAGAGCCGCCTTGAGGATGGTGTTGTCGGAAGCCCAGCCAAACAGGGGTCGGGCAAAGGGGCTGCCGATGATGCCATCCCGAATGGTCACGGGTAGTTGCTCGGAAGGGTAGCGCAAAACACCCGAAGAGGCCACGTACTCGCTGGGAAAACTTACCCAGATGGTCAAGGCCAGAAGCACGCCCCAGAAAAAGCCACCCAAGCCACCCAAGGCCGCCTCGAGCACCGGGCTCAGGCGTGGCAGGGGGATATAGTGCGTCAGGCTCGCCATAGCAATGCCCAGGGCCAGGGCCAATATCGGCAGCACCACCCAGGGAAATATGGGCGACAGCAGCAGGTATAGCAACAGGGCAGGAATAACCGCCAGGGCAAAGGGTATGCCTTGGCGAATGCCCAGTGCGACAGCAGTCGAGAGGGCGAAAAGGGCCATCAGGTCGAGCCAGCTCAACATCTCCCTGAGTATACCTGGGAGATTCGGGGTTCAGAGGCTGATTTGACCCCTACTTGCGAATCGCGTATCCTGCGCCCTCGAGCACTGCAATCACCTGCGCCATGAAGCCGTCGGTCTCGCCGTCGGTGAGGGTGCGGCCTGGGTCGCGGAAAGCGAGATGGAAAGCCAGGCTTTTTTCGCCGTCTTTGAGCGGGCTTCCCCTGTATACGTCGAAGATTTCCAGCCGCTCGAGCAGTTCCCCAGCCGCTCCCCGAATCAGGCTCTCGACCTCGGCATACGTCGCGGCCTCTGGCATCACCACTGCGACATCACGTAGGGCGGCGGGGAATTTTGCCACGTCCTTGAACCGGGTTTTGGCGACGGGGAGAGGAAGCTCGAGTTCGACCAGATAGCTCGCCGGAAGCCCAGCCTGGGCGGCGATTCCGGGGTTTAGCTGCCCGATGCTGCCGACCTTCTGCCCGTTCCAAATGATTTCCCCAGAGATTCCTGGATGCAGATGGGGGAAAGTTTCCTTCAAGACTTCCAGACTCGAGCCCAGATGAGCAGCGGCATTCTCGAGCAACCCCTTCAGCGCGTAGAACCCACCGCCCAGCCCTGGCTGCCACCGGCCCGGCACGGCCTCGCCACAGAGCAGTAGGGCCAGCCGGGTGGTCTCGATTTTGTTGAACACGTTGCCCACCTCAAACAGCAGAAACGGCCCTTCTTCGCCTTGGGAGAGGTTTAGCCCCAAGGTGTGCAACAGGCCTGGATACAGTGCAGTTCGCAAATGCGTCCGATCCGAGGCCTGGGGGTTGGCGAAGGCCACAGTGGGGGCTGGGGCGCGGTGTTTCGCCAGTTCGTCGGGCGAAGTCCAGGAGTAGTTCACCACCTCCTGAAAGCCCAGCCCGCTCAGCACGGCCTTGAGACGCTCCTTAACCAGATAGGGCTCGTCCACACCAACGTTATCGGGGGCCGGGAAAAAGGTCGGGAGTGTCACCGGAATCTTGTCGTAGCCGATGACACGGACTACTTCTTCGACTAAATCCTCCTCGAGGCCCATGTCCATGCGGTGCGTTGGGGGCATGACCTGATAAGGCTCGGCGTTTCCTTCGACCTCAAAGCCCAAACGCTTCAGCACGTCCAGCTGCTCCTGAACGGGGAAATTGGTGCCAACGAGTTTATCGGTGTAGCTGGGCCGGAACCCAATCGGCTTTGGTGGCTGAGTGTGGTTGAGGTCAATGCGACTTTCGGCGACCAAAACTCCCTCATCCTCCCAGCCTCCCTCTTGCCCATGGGAGAGAGCGGTGGCTGAAGTCCAAGTTTGAAGGAGTTCCATGAAGCGCAGCCCGGCCCGCACCTGCCCGTCGGGGTCTACACCGCGCTCGAAGCGGTAGGAAGCCTCGGTCTTGAGCGACTGCCGTTTGGCTGTTCCGCGCACCGAAACCGCCTCGAAGTGGGCCACCTCCAGGGCTACCTCGGTGGTGTCCTCGCGGACTTCGCTATGTGAACCACCCATCACCCCCGCGATACCCTCGGGGATAGATTTATCACCGTCTTTCACGGTTATCAGCAGGTCGCGCTGGTCGAACTTGCGCTCTAGACCGTCCAGCGTAACCAACTGTTCGCCATTTCTCGCGCGGCGGACGAGCAAACCCTCCCCGATGAAGCGGGCATCGTAGGCGTGGATGGGGTTGCCCAGCTCGAGCATCACATAGTTGGTCGCGTCCACCACGGCACTAATCGGGCGCATCCCCGCCGCATACAAGCGGCGCTGCACCCGGAGAGGGGAGAGGCCGTTCTTGATGTTTTTCGCGTAGGACAGGGTGAAGCGGTCACAGCCTTGGGGGTCGTCAATCCAGACCTGGAACGGCAAATCCAACTTGCTGGTTTTTGGCTTGGGGTCGGGATAAACTAGGGTCAGGCCCAGCGCGGCTAAATCCCTGGCGGTTCCGTAAACCGAGAGCACATCGGCCCGGTTGGGCGTAATCTCGATTTCGATAACCGTCTCCTCAGGCCAAGCCTCAGCCAGCGGAGTCCCCGGTGGCAGGCCATCGGCGGGAAGCTCCATCAGCCCGGCGGCGTAGTCCCCGACGGCTAACTCTCGAGCCGAAACCGCCATCCCGTAAGACTCGAGCCCGGCAATGCTCCGTGCCGATAGCTCCATCCCGTTCGGCAAAACCGCGCCCGGCATGGCCAGCGCCAGACCCATACCAGCCCGAACATTGGGCGCACCCGAGACCACCTGCACCTCGTGCCCGATGTCCAGCACGACTCTTCGTACGTCCTTACCGGGGATTGCTTCTACGGCTAAGACTTTGGCGAAGACGATTTTGCTGTGGGGCGCGGGCAGATGATCAATGGTCTCGGTCTCGAGCCCCAACCCTGCCAGGAGTTCCTCGAGGCGCTCAGGGCTGGGAGCATCGGGCAAAAATTCTTTGAGCCAACTGTAAACGATTCGCATAAGTACCTCGTCGAAGGTCTAAGAGCCTGCCCTGAGTTTGCCGAAGAGTCGAATGTCGAAGGCCGTTTGACTTTAGACCTTCGACCTCAGTTCTTGAACTGCCGCAGAAAGGAAAGCCGGTTCTGCTGGTAGAAATACCGAATATCCGGGATGCCGTAGCGCAGCAGGGCCAAGCGCTCGATGCCCATGCCGAAAGCGAAGCCGGTCATGCCGTCGTAGACGCGCGGCAGGCCCATCTTTTGGCGGTAGTCGTCGGCGGCCTTGAACAAGTTGGGGTGAACCATCCCGCTGCCTCCCAGCTCGAGCCACTTTTCCCGCTCGGGCCACCATAGGGCGAACTGCGCCCCTGGCTCCACGAAGGGGAAATAGGTGGGCTGGAAGCGGGCTTTGGCCTGTGCGCCGTAGAGCGAACGCGCCAGCTCGAGAATGGCCCCTTTGAGGTCGCTCATGGCGATGTCCGGCCCGACCACCAGGCCCTCGAGCTGATAAAACATGGCCTCGTGGCTGGCATCGGTCTGCTCGTAACGGAAAACCCGCCCCGGCACCACGATTTTGAAGGGCGGGGTGTGCTCTATCATGTAGCGAATCTGCATCGGTGAGGTGTGGGTGCGCATCAGCAGGCCGCCCAGGTTGTTCACCCGCTCGCCTTCCGGCCCCATTACGTCGAAGTCACCCGAATCCTTCAGCCAGAAGGTGTCCTGCATATCTCGCGCGGGATGCCAGTCGGGCATGTTGATGGCATCGAAGTTGAAGAACTCACTCTCCACCTCCGGCCCCTCCACCACGCTATAGCCCATACGCCGGAAGGTGGAAAGCAGCTCGGCCTGCATCTGGCTGGTGAGGTGGGTTCCGCCTGCCGGGAAAGCATATCCGGGCAGCGAGACATCTATGGATTCGCGCTCGAGCTGTGACTGCAAGGCTTGGGCCTCGAGTTCCTTTTCACGCCCCCGAACAGCGTTTTCTAAAGCCTGCTTGATCTCGTTCAGGACGCGCCCGCGCTCTTTGCGCTCTTCTGGCGAGAGCTTGCCTAGGGCTTTCATCTCTTGAGTCAGCAGGCCGTTTTTGCCCAGATAGTGAACCTTGAGGCTTTGCAGTGCCTCGAGGGTTACTGCCCTGTGCATCTCAGCAATTGCCGTGTTTATGTCCATGGTGCCTCCGAAAATGCCTTGATTAGCCTACCAGACGTTAAAAGAAAGGGGCGGCACAAGGGCCGCCCGCGAGAGTCGAACATCGCTCCCGCAGGCTACCTAAAAAACCGCCCCCTTCGCCACATGGGGGGAGTGTACCGCACTTGTTGGGATTCCCTCAAGAAGCCAAGTCGGTCTTTCTCATAAAGCTGTGGGTTCCCTCACGCCAAACCAGAGGATTTAGCGCTACCGTGGCTTTAGCTATGATTTGTCGCAGTGGAGGTTAACTATGCCAAGATACCTGTTGACGTTCGGATTGATGCTTTTCAGCCTGGCTTTGGCCCTCAACCCCGACACTCAGGCGCTCTTGCAGCAAGCCCAGCAGCTGGCCCAACAGGCCAGGACGCAAAAAGTGGCTCCCTCACCGGACGCTGAGCTGTGGCGAGAGGCTATTGATAAAGCCAGCCAGGCTACCCAGCTCGAGCCCAGCGCCCCCGAAACCTGGCAAGTTTTGGCCGGTCTTTACACCGAAACCAAGTTCTGGTCGAAGGCCGATGAAGCCTGGAAGCAGTATCTCAAGCTCCAGACCGCCCCCGACCCCCAGGTGCTGCCCCAGCTCGCTACGGTGCACATGAACCTGGGCTACGCCGCCTATAAGCAGCAAGACTGGACGCAAGCCCAGACCCGCTTCAAGGCCGCAGCCCAGTACGCCCCGCAAGACCCCGCCCCGCAGGAGTGGTTGGGCCGAATTGCCCTCGAGCAGGGCGACTTCGCTGCCGCCAGAGGCTACTATCAGACCGCGGTACAGATTAGGCCCAGCGAGGCTAACAAATACTTCCTTACCCTGTCTTCCAATGCCCAGTCCTACGGGGCCGATGCCACCCACGCCTTTTTACAGGGCTACGATGCCTACACCGCTGGAGATAAGGCTGGAGCCCAGACCTTTTTCGCCAGGGCCGTGCAGGCCGCGCCGCAGTGGCTCGAGGCCAAGCGCTGGCTGGCGCGGGTGCAGCTCGAGCAAAACCAAACCAGCGATGCCCTGGCTACTTGGCAGCAAATTGCCAGCTCGCCGCAGGCTACCGCTGGGGACAAGTATTTTCTCAAGCAGGCCCAACTCGCCAACCAGTACGGTGCTCCCGCCGCCAAAGCCTACCTCGACGGCGTAGCAATCTTTCCCAGTGATAAAAACCAGGCCCTAAGCCTATTCCAGCAGGCTACTCAAGCTGCCCCGACCTTTGGCGAGGCCTGGTATTGGCTAGGCCGCAGCGCCTACGAGACCAAGAATTTCGCGCTGGCGGTGCAAGCCTACGGTCAGGCGGTACAGCTCGAGCCAACCAACCAAGAAGCCAAATACTGGCTAGACCAAGCCCAAAAAGCCGCCAAGTAAAGCCAAATCCTAAACGTAGGGCCGGGTCTCGAGACCCGGCCCTACCCGTGTAATTCCCCAAAAACTCCTCTCCAAAACCGCCACTTCCTCCCCTGCCAGGGGCGAGGAGTGAAAGCCAAACGGAGGGGCTGAATCAGCTTTCGACGGTAAAAGAAATCTTGCAGTTGGCCCGGTAGCCCACTACCTTGTTGTTCTTGACCACGGCCTTGAAATCCTGCACCCAGACGCTCTGGATGCCCCGCACGGTTTTGGCGGTTTCCTTTACGGCTTCCTGCACGGCATCTTCCCAGCTCTTGGGCGACTCGGCGATGATTTCTAGCACCTTGACTACGGCCATAATGCACCTCCTGAGTTTCGCGTTACACCTTATCTTTGCACCGCGAGATGAGTGTGTGGGTAGTCGCGGAGTTTTAGCCCCGGAGCGCTCAAACTGAGGGCAATGACCTACGAAGCCTTCGCCGAACTCGCCGACCATTTGTGGGAAGAGATTCCCCACAGTTACAAGCGGGGTTTACACGCCATGCACGTTCTCGAGCCTATCAAGCGTGACCCCGAGGAGCCGGGCCTGGTGCGCCTGGGCGAGTACCTGAGTGCGGGCTATCCCTCGGTGTTGGGGGGTTTCGAAGGCATCGGGCGGCACATTTCGCTTTATTACGGCAGCTTTGCCTATATCGCCAGGGGCGACCCCAGCTTCGACTGGGAAGGCCAGGTCTGGGAAACTCTGCTCCACGAACTGCGCCACCACCTCGAGACCCTGGCCTGGAACGATGCTCTGGTGCAGGAGGACATCGAATATCTGCGGCGCTACCGCAAGGGTAAGGACGTTAACCGTTGACCTCGAGGCGCTGAGGGTCAAAGGCGACCCTCCAACATTGCAGGGTTCTCGGTGCTCGTCGAATCAGTAGGCTTAACGCAGCGCCCCCCTTCGAGAAGGGGGGTACGAAAGATACAGGGGTCATCACCAAATTGCCGACCGCCCCGCAACTTGTGGGGGGTCTAGCGCGGAATCTGCAACTTTTGCCCCACGCGAATCAGATCGGGGTTGTCTAGCCCATTGGCCTGGGCGATTTTCATGTAGCTGTCCCTCGAGCCATCGCCGTAGAACTTCTGGGCGATTTCCGATAAGGTGTCACCCGACTGCACGGTGTACCATTCGTCGGGCACATTCACGTAGCCGCTCTCGGCGGCAAACTTGGCCTTGGCACCTTCGTGGATTTGCAGGTCGCTGCTGTCCACTTCGGTAGCCCCCACCTGTTTGGCAATCTGCACCGCCAGGTTGTATTCGTGCTGGCTGTCCACCGCGCCCTTGAGCACTACCCCCGTACCGCTTTGCAGCACGTCAATGGGGTTGTCTTTGAGTTCGCCATTGGTGACGAACTCGTTGAGTACCTTTTTGGCCAGGGCCGAGGAGTTGGTCACCTGCTGAACCTGAGCTTCCGCGGCTTGGATATCGGCCTCGGAAATCTGCGGCGGGGCAATGATGCCGCTCAGGTCGAGGGATTTGATGCCACTCACCCCACCTACAGCCACCTCGATGGCTTTTTTATAGCCTTCTGCTGGGACAGCCCCGGAAATCGAGACCTTGCCCCCATTTTCGCTTACGCTAAGCCCCAGTCCCTGGAAGACATTGGTCTGGTTGAGTGCGTCCTGAACGCGGTCTTTGAGTGACTTTCCAAACGGCCACATAATGCACCTCCGGGCCGAGTATAAGCCCGGAGTATGCAGAAGTTGTCAAAGCAGGCTCAGGCCAGCTCGGCGCTACTCAGGTCGCCCAGCATCAGCTTGTGGGCCTTGGGCAGGCTGATGCGGCTGCTGACCCTGGCTCCCACACCCAAAATGCACTCGTGCAGGCGAAGCAGCACATCTTCGACCACCGCGCCATCCTCGAGGATGGAAAATTCCACCTCGGAGTGCTTGACCACCGCATTGGGGCCAATCGAGGTAAATGGCCCGATGTAGGCTCCCTCGAGCTTGGCTCCCACAGCAATATGGGCTGGCCCCAGGATGGTCGAGTTTTTGACGCAAGCCCCGGCTTCGACCACCACTCGCCCAGTAATCTGGCTATCCTGCACCTCACCGTGCAGCACTGGGGTGGGGCTTTTCTGGTCTACGAGCAAAAGACGGTTGGCATCGAGCAGATCGGCGGGCCGCCCGGTGTCTTTCCACCAGCCCACGATTTCCTGGCCCAGCACGGCCTTGCTGCCATCAATCAGACCTTGAATGGCATCGGTAATTTCGTATTCGCCTCGAGCACTGGGTTTGAGGTTGGCAATGATATCGGCGATTTCTGGGCCGAACACGTAAACCCCAGCTACTGCCAGGTCAGAGGGGGGGTCTTTGGGCTTCTCGAGCAATTTGACGATGCGGCCCTCCTCGAGCAGCGCTACACCAAACTGACGGGGGTCAGGAACCCGCACCAGGGCAATTACCGCACCCACGCCGGGCTGGAAAGCTTCGGTGAACGACTTGATTCCATTTTGAAAAAGGTTGTCGCCCAAATACAGCACGAAGGGGCCTCCGGCCAGCCAATCCATAGCCGTTCCCACGGCATGGGCAATTCCCAAAGCCTGTTCCTGCACGATATAGCTGATATGAACACCGGGGAAATCTTTGAGGGCTTGCTGGATGTCTTCTCGAGTATCCGGCGAAACCACCACACCAACTTCGGTTATGCCTGCTTCCCGCAGGTTTTCTACGGCGTAATGGATAATCGGCTTGCCAGCAATACGAATGACCGGTTTGGGACGAGTGTGGGTCAGAGGGCGCAACCGTGTGCCACGCCCTGCGGCGAGAATAAGTCCTTTCATACTAATTTCATCTTAACCGCCTCCTTCGATGAGATTGGTGCATTTGAGCTAGAGCGGTCTTTATCACAGGCAAAATATTATTCGACCAACAACATCACCTTGAGGGCTTTTTCGCGCTCCAGAGCAGCCTCGAAGGCTTCTTTTACTTGCGATAGAGCAAAACGGTGGGTAATCAGGGGCTTACCCTCGACCAGCCCAGAGGCAAACAGGCGGATGGCTTCCTGGTAGTCGTGATAGGTGTACATGAGGCTCCCCTTGAGGCCAATTTCCCAGTCCTGGATGAGTCCAGCCGTGAGGGTAGTAGGCTTGCCGTAGACCCCCATCACGATGATATTGCCCCCTTTGTGAATCCCCTGGATAGCTGCCTCGAGGGCTTTTTCGCTGCCCACACACTCGAAGATCACCTCATATTTGGCTTGGTCGGGGGCTTTGGCTGCTAAACCCAGGCTTTTGGCGACGTTTCGGCGCGACTCGAGCAAATCCACTACCTCCAGGCTCGCCGCACCGTAAGCCCTGGCAACTTGGGCCACCAGCAGGCCGATGGTTCCCCCTCCCAGCACCCCAACCTTCCTGCCCTGGACTTGGGTCAGGGCTACGCCGTGTACCGCTACCGCCAGAGGTTCGACCATGGCCCCCAGTTCTATGTCCAGGTTTTCCGGCAGTCGGTGCAGGTTGAGGGTAGGGCTAACGAAGGTATCGGCCATCGCGCCCGGAGCCTGAAAGCCCATCACCTTGAGGTTTTCACAGATGTTGTAGTGTCCGCTGCGGCACTGCTCACAGCGTCCGCAGGTGATGGAGGGCTCTATCGCCACCAGCGCTCCCTGCCAGGAGGGGTCTACCCCGGCTCCCAGGTGCACCACTCGAGCCGCAACCTCGTGACCGGGATACACCGGGTAGCTTACAAAGGGGTGCTGCCCCTCGAAGACGTGAATATCCGAGCCACAGATACCTACTGCCAGAGGCTCGAGCAGCACCTCGCCGGGGCTCAGGATGGGCTCGGGGGCTTCCACCCAGCTAATTTGATGAGGGTTAGAGATAAGGGTTCGCATGGTTCTCCTATGAAACGTCTTACGCGGTATGCCAAACGCCGAAAACTAGAATTAACTACGTCTAGGACGAGCATTTTTGCCAATTGAATTTCATCGTCCCAGACAGGGACTAGGCGTTCAGCTTTTTTGTACGACGTAAGACGTACGACATACCACACTCCAACTCCACTACCAAGCGGTGTAGCCACCGTCAATCAACACGTTGCTGCCGGTCATAAAACTGCTGGCATCCGAGGCCAGGAACACTGCCAGCGGGCCGATTTCGGCGGGTTCACCCAGGCGGCCCATGGGGGTAGTGGAGAGCCAGGCTTCGCGCCACTCCGGGGTATCCAAGCCCTTTTTGGTCATCGGTGTGGCGATATAGCCAGGTGAAATCGCGTTGACCCGCACTCCCCGGCTGGCCCACTCGCCTGCCAGCGACTTGGTGAGCATGATTACCCCGGCCTTGGAGACGTTGTAGGCGGACTGGGGCTGGGGATGGTTGGAAATCACCCCACTCATGGAGGCGATATTGACGATGCTACCCCGGCCTCGCTCGAGCATCACCTTACCCACCTCACGGCAGCACCAGAACACCCCGTCCAGATTGACCGACAGCACCCAGCGCCACTCCTCGTCGGGGACGGCCTCACTGGGGGTGTTGCGCACCACTCCGGCATTGTTGACCAGCACGTCTATGCGGCCATGCTGAGCCATCACCCTGGCTACCAGGGCTTTTACCGAGGCCGAGTCGGTGACATCGGTGTGGACGAAATCCCCGCCCAGTTCGGCGGCAGACTTTGGCCCCACTTCGGCATCTATGTCCGCCACCACGATATGCGCCCCAGCCGTGCGCATGGCTTTGGCAATCTCGAGCCCAATCCCCCGGCTGGCCCCGGTGACGATGGTGATTTGCCCGTCCAACGAGAAAACGTCGCTCATAGCTCTCCCGGTTCAATTAAGACTTTTTGCGCTCCGGCCATGCCGGGATGGTTTTTGTAGTCCAGGGCTTGGTTCAGATGCTCGATGGGCAGCCGATGGGTGATGAGTTCTTCGACCCGCACCCGCCCGCTCGCCAGCCACTCCAGCGCCATGGGCACCGTCGCGTTGAGGGAAAAACTGCCCACCACGGTAAGGTCGTTATGGTAAATCTCGTAGGGGCTGAAGGGTACGGTAGCATCATCCGGGCTGACCCCAAAAATCAGCACTTTCCCGCCCCGGCTGGTCAGATGGGGCATTTGTTCGACCACTTCGGGCCGCCCGGTCGCCTCGGTGACGATATCGAAGCCATAGGGTTCGAGGTCGCGCAACTCCTCCATCACGCTGGGGCTGGTTTTGAGGGAGCGGGTCGCACCCAACTTGTGGGCCAGCTCGAGGCGTTCTTGGATGGGGTCTACCACCGTGACGCTCGAGGCTCCCGAGGCCAGCAGGGCTTGCATCAGCAGCAGGCCAATCGGCCCGGCCCCGAATAGCAGGGCTTTGGTAGCGGGTTCGGGCTTGAGCCGCTGAATCCCCCAGGCCACGCAGCCCAGCGGCTCAGCAAATGCGGCCACTTCTAAGGGCATCTGGCCTACCTTGTAAGCATTGCCTGCCGGAGCCACCACGTATTCTGCGAAGCCCCCCGCCGTCGTCACCCCCAGAGCCTGAAAGCGTTCGCAGTGCTGGCGCAGCCCCTTCTGGCAGTAGTAGCAGGTTCCACAGGAAATCACCGGGTCGAGGGCTACCGCATCGCCTTCCTTGAGGTCGCGTACGCCGGGGCCAACCTGGTCTATCAGGCCCGCAATCTCGTGACCGGGCACTAACGGGAACACCGCGTGGAAATGCCCACCCAGGAGGTGCAAATCGGTGCCGCACACCCCGGTAGAGGCCACCTTCACCCGAACCTGTCCCGGCCCAGCTTCGGGGACGGGAAGCTGCTGGGTCTGGAGTTTTCCCGGCGCAGTTATTACCGCTGCTCGCATGGTTCTAGTCGCAGTTACCATATTTTTTCCTTTAGCCCCTCTAGGGGTAGTTGCGTCAATGGTATTCGTTTCGCTCACTCCCCCCACTCTCTCCTCCTCCCTTGTGGGGGAGGAGAAAATCAGCTTTATTTGATGGCTCCGAAGGTCAGGCCGCGCACCAGTTGGCGCTGGGCCAGCCAGCCCATCACCATTACCGGCAGAATGGCAATCATCGAGGCCGCCGACATCTTGGCCCAGTACAAGCCCTCGGCGGTTTTGAACGAGGAGACGTATACCGACAGTGGAGCTGCGTGGGCGGAGGTGAGGTTGAGGCTCCAGAAGGCCTCGTTCCAGGCCAGGATGATGCTCAAGAGGGCGGCCGAGGCGATAGCTGGCCCAGACACCGGCAGCAGCACATTAACCAGTTCCTGAAAAGTGTTGGCCCCGTCTACCCTGGCGGCTTCCATCATCTCTGCGGGAATATCGCGGAAGTAGGCATAGAGCGTCCAGATGACTACCGGCATGTTCATCACGGTGTACATCAGCATCAAGGCCCAGATGTTGTCCAGCCAGTGCAGCCTGAGGAAAATCAGGTAGACCGGGATGATTACCCCCACCGGTGGCATCATCTTGGTGCTGATAATCCACAGGAGCGTGCCGTTGGTGCGCTTGGTCGGATAAAAGGCCATTGAAAAGGCTGCTGGAATCGAGAGAATCAGGGCCAGTAGGGTAGAGCCTACTGCCGAGATCACCGAGTTCATGAAGTGCCCGCCGTAATCGCTGCGGCTCAGGGCCGCGTGGATGCTCTCGAGCGTGGGGGTGAAGAAAAATTTGGGAGGCAGCACGAAGGCATCGGCCTCAGTTTTGAAGCCGGTCAGAAACATCCACAGAATCGGGAAGAACATCAAAAAAGCAGCTATATAGGCCAGGACGGTGAGTTCCCAGCGTGGGCGTTTGCTAGTAGTCATGTCCTACTCCCTTGCAGGTTGCGCCCGATTAGCCGCAGCACGAAGGTCGCTACGATGTTCGCCAAAATCACCGCGAACACCGCGCCCGCCGAGGCGATGCCGATGTTGGTATCGGTGAAGCCTTTGAGGTAAATCAGGTAGGGGAGAGTGGTGGTCGAAAGGCCCGGCCCGCCAGAGGTGGTGGCGTAAATCTCGGCGAAGATGGTTAGCAGGAAAATGGTCTCGAGCATGATCACCACGCTCAAGGTTTGGGCCAGGTGCGGCACGATAATGAAGCGGAACTCCTGCCAGGCGTTGGCTCCATCAATCTTGGCGGCCTCGAGCTGTTCCTTCGACAGCGATTGCAACCCGGTCAGGGTCAGCAGCATGGCGAAGGGAATCCACTGCCAAGACACGATGGTGATGATCGAACCCATCGGGAACTGAGCCAGCCAGTCCACCGGTTTGAGACCGAAACTGGTGGCAATCCAGGCGAACAGGCCAAAGACCGGGTGCATCAACATATTCTTCCAGACCAGCGCCGATACCACCGGCATCACGAAAAAGGGCGAAATCACCAGGGTGCGAGCGAGTGCCCGTCCCGGGAACTCTTGATAAAACAGCACCGCCAAAAAAAGTCCGATAATTACCGTCACTGCCAGTACCGAACCCACCAGCACCAAAGTGTTCCACAGGGAAGTCCAGAAGATGGGGTCGGTGAGCAGCGAGACGAAGTTGTTGAAGCCGACAAAGCCCCGCCGGTTAGGGTAGAGCAGGTTATAACGCTGGAACGAGTAATAAATCGAGAGCAAGAAAGGAATCTGCGTCCAGACGATCAAAACCAGCAGGGCCGGGCCGAGCAGCCACAAGGTATTCGGCCCTCTTGCTTTAGGCCGCGCGGGTGTCCGGGGAAGGTTTGTGGTCATATGAGTAACCTGAGTTTTAGGCTATGAGTCTTATGTAGGGGCGCATCGCTGTCGTTGATGTCAAGAGATTGCGCCTTAGAGCGCGTATCAGATTCTTCGGCAACGTCCGTCCATTGGACGGACGGTCTCAGAATGACAACGGTTGGGGTTTGGTGGCTTTCGGCCTTCGACCTTCGACACCTAAATAAAACAAAGGGCCAGATGGCGAAACCGCCACCCGGCCCGCGTAGCCTTACTTGAGGTAGCCTGCTTCTTTCATGGTTTTTTCGACCGCAGCTTGAGCTTGGTTCAAGCCGTCGTCGAGGCTAGTTTTGCCCGCCACTATTCCCGCGATGAACTGGCCTACTTGAGTTCCGATGGCCTGGAACTCAGGGATCGCCACGAACTGAATTCCGACGTAGGGTACGGGTTTGAGGGTGGGCTTGGTGGGGTCGGCGCTGTTGATGGAGTCCAGCGTGGTTTTGGCGAAGACCGCGGCCTTCAGGTACTCGGGGTTGGCGTAGGTGGAGTAGCGGGTTCCTGGAGGAGCCGAGACCCAGCCGTTGGTGCTACCTACCAGGTTGATGTAGTCCTTGGAGGTGGCCCACTCGATGAAGGTCTTGGCCTCGGCGGCGTGCTTGGAGGACTTGGGGATGCCCAAGGCCCAGCTCCACAGCCAGTGCGAGCCGTTGGGGGTCACAGCCACGGGGGACTTGGCGTAGCCCATCTTGCCCGCCACTTTGGAGGTTTTGGGGTTTTCCAAGAAGCCCGCCGCCACGGTGGCATCAATCCACATTGCGCATTTGCCATCGGAGGTCAGGGTCAGGTTTTCGGTGAAGCCGTTTCCGGTCACGCCTGGAGGGCCATACTTGGTGACCAACTCGACGTACTGAGCGATGGCTTTTTTCCACTCGGGGCTGTTGACTTGGGGGTTCCACTTCTCGTCGAACCAGCGACCGCCGTAGGTATTGATCAAGGTGGTCAGGAAGGCCATGTTCTCGCCCCAGCCGGGCAGCCCGCGCAGGCAGATGCCGTAGGTGCCCTTGGAGGGGTCAGTGAGCTGCTTAGCCCAACTGGTGGCCTGCGCCCAGGTGGGTTGGGCGGGCACGGTGATGCCCTTGGCGGCAAAGAGGTCTTTGCGGTACATCAGCATCGAACTTTCGGCGTAGAAGGGCAGGGCGTAGAGCTTGCCATTGTAGGAAAGGCCCGCCCGCACCGGCTTCAAAACATCCTCGAGGTCGTAGGAAGCGGGCAAGCCGCTCATCTCGTCCAGCCAGCCGTTCTTGCCCCAGATCGGAGCTTCGTAAGTGCCGATGGTCAAAACGTCGTAGGAGCCCGCGTTGGTGGCGATATCGGTGGTGACTTTTTGGCGCAACTCGTTTTCGGGCAGCACTACCCAGTTCAGCTTGATATTGGGATACTTCTTCTCAAACTCGAGGCTGAGCTTTTGCATCGTCACCATGTCGGGGTTGTTGACGGTGGCGATGGTTAGGGTGGTTTGAGCTACGGCTGCCGAGGCAACCAGACTGGCACTGATGAACAGCAGTTTCCACAATCGCATAGAGTTCCTCCCTGAAAACTAAAAACTATCTAGCATCTCCAGACACAACGATTTCCTGCTGATCTATTCACCCATAGCGACCTCCGGGACGATTGACCTTCAAACAGCACAACAAGTGTGCAGGGGGGGGGAGCCTTTTTTTGAACTTACAAGCGATATTGTAGACACGATGGACTCGTGTCCATCGCAGCCTGAATCACTTTTTGCTAAACCGTATACTTAATCTGTGCCTACCATTATTGATGTAGCTCGTCTGGCAGGGGTTTCACCCACCACCGCCAAGCGGGCTTTGAGCGACCCCACCCGGCTACACCCAGCCACCCTCGAGCGCGTTCACCGGGCCATTGAGGCTCTACAGTACGAGCCCGACCAGACTGCCGGAGCCCTGCGACGGGGCCGTAACAAAGCCATCGGCTTGGTGGTGGGGAGCATCGTGGAGCCGTTTTTTGCCCAACTGGCCCGGAGCATCGGGGAGTCGGTGCGGATGCTGGGCTACTCGCTGATGGTGGCGGATAACAACTACAAAAGCGACCTCGAGCTCGAGGCCCTGCGGCAGATGAGCGGCAACCGGGTGAGCGGGCTGATTATCCGTCCTGGCTATGGCAAGACCAACCTCGAGTATCTGCTCAGAATGCAGGCTCGAGGGACGTTTGTGCTCGAGGTGGATCATCATCCCGAAGGGAGCCCCTTTAGCTACGTGATGCTCGACAACCGTCGCTGTGTGGCCGAGGGGGTACGCTACCTGGCCGAACTGGGCCACCGCCGCATCGCAGCCCTGGGAGCTTATGACCCGGTATTTCATCCCGAGGGGCGTTCCAAAGCCTTCCCCGAGGCCATGCAGGCTGTGGGACTATCAATTCCACCGGAGTACCGGCGGGTGATCAGTCTTAACGAACGTGAGGCCTACGATCTCACCCTGTATTTCATGGGGCTTCCCGAGCGCCCCACTGCCTTGTTCGCTTATAACGGTACTGGAGCCATCGGGGCTTTTCGGGCCATACGGGAACTGGGCCTCGAGATTCCCCGCAATGTCTCGCTGCTGGGCTTCGACAATTATCCCTGGACGGGTTTGGTGAAACCCGCCGTGGATGTCTTCGAGCAGCCCGTCGAGGACATGGGCCGGGCCGCCGCACGGGTGGTATTGGCCGCTGTGGAGGAAGGCCCACCGCCGGAGCCGGTACGACTGGTTTTCCCCGGACGACTCCTAAAACGCGGCAGTTGTGCCCCGCCGAGCGCTTAGAGCAGAGGGCGGAGAGCTAAACGCCAGACGCAAGACCCTAAACGCTTAAGGCTTAAAGTCAAAAACCTAGGGGCTGTACTAGATAAGAGCAGTCTAGATGCAGCGCTATGCCGAGCAGGAGGACTAAACTCAGTGATTGGAAATCACAGCGAATTTTGGAGCTGTTCGTAGGTGAGGTGATGGCGCGGACAGCGGCGGGTAAGGTAGCGGTGTTTGGCATTCTCAAGCGGGCAGGGAAGGTTTATACGGTGGTTCCCGATGACCTCAAGGCTAAAACTTTGATGCCCATCATCAAAGACAAGGTCGTGCCCGACTCTATCGTCTATACCGATGGTTTCAAGAGTTAGGATGTACTTGATGTCAGCGAGTTCAAGCACGAGCGCATTGACCATGACGAAGCGCTGGTAGGCGAGGGGGGCAAACACATCAACGGTAAGGAGAACTTTTGGAACCAAGCCAAAGGGGTACTAGGCAAATATAATGGCATCCCCAGAGGCAACTTCGAGCTATTCCTCAAGGAATGCCAGTTTAGATTCAACTATGGCACACCCAAACAGCAACTGTGCCTGCTCAAACGTTGGCTCAGAGAGGAGGGGGTAATCTAAGCTTATCTAGTACAGCCCCAAAACCTAAAAGCACAAGCTGCGTCCGGGATGGTGTTTCTTGATAGGACAATTATGCTGTCCTGGTGTGGCTTTTTTGCCCTTTGTATTTTGCTGTTCTTTCGGCGTTTAGCGTCTTGCGTCTGGCGTTTAGCTCTCCGCTCTCTGCCCTCTGCGTCTAGCGTTTACCTTTCTATCGGCGGGTTGTGGAGGCCAGCTTGTCACCGAGTTTGTGTTCTTTTTTTAGCCCCTGGTCGGCTTCCTTGGCTTTGTTTCGGAGTTCTGAGATGGCGTTTTGTAGCACTTCGAGCTGGCTGTGGTAGTTTTTGCCGCTGCGCTGCTCCTTGAGCAAACTCACCGATACCGCGTAGGCCCGACAGGCTTCCTCGAGTTCCTCTAGCAAGGCTCGGTTGGCCTTGCGCAGCTCCTCGAGTTTCTTGGCTTTTTTCATTTGGCCTCCTGACATACCCTTAGCGCACTCGACGCAACCTTTATTCCATAAATATATAAACTTGTGTCAAGCACGCAGTTTTGCTCACTTATGCGCTGGACTGGGATTCTACCCCGATTCTTCTCACAGTTCAACTTGATTCCACAGAAAGCTCATACCTGGCTGATGCCGCCCGGATCTCGAGGGCTCATCAAGCGGCTACTGCACCGGGTTGCAAAAACCTGTTCTGGCCCAAAATAAAAAGGAGCCGAAATGCTTCAGCTCCTTAGTGCTTGGCGGAGGAGGGGGGATTCGAACCCCCGATAGGAGCTTTAGTCCCCTATAACGGTTTAGCAAACCGCCGCCTTCAGCCGCTCGGCCACCCCTCCAAAGCTCTGTTTTATGCGCCGTGCGGGTCGAACCCAGAGCGAGCGCAAGCGATACTTTACCACAAACCCCAGCCAGTCTCCTAGCCACACCTCATGCCGAGTTTCTCTCAGCCTGGCTTCATCCGCACAGGGTTGAATCCTCTTATGCGAAAAGCCCTGGCTATCGGACTACTTCTTTCCTTCGCCTTCGCCCAAAAGCTCGAGCTGCATATACCGGCTTTTGCTAACGGACGGGTTCCGGCTAAATATACCTGTGCTGGAGCTGCTCTAAGCCCGGCCTTCAACTTTACCAATCTGCCTGCGGGTACTAAAAGCCTAGCCCTGTTGTTCTGGGATCCCGACTACCCCAAAGGGCTGATTGCGCGCTGGGTGCTCTACGATATCCCCACCTCGATGACACTGCCCGAAGGGGTGGCTCGAGCCGCAACCCTACCCGGCGGTATCAAGCAGGGCAAAAACGGCCTGGGCAAACTCGGCTACGATGGCCCCTGCCCGGCAAAATCGGCCAGCTATCAAATAGATCTCTATGCCTTGAATGTGGCCTCGCTGGGGCTTCCTCCAGGAGCCAGTTTGCATCAAGTCAAGGCGGCGATTCAGAAACACCGTCTGCAAGAGTCTATCGTCAACGTGACCTTCAAGCGCTAGAGCGGTTTTCGAAAAGAACCTTGGGGTAGCCTGGGCCTATTTACTGTGCCCATCGGAGCAGAGAACCGCGATAAATATCTGCCGGTAAAGGTGATTGAGGGTCTCCGGCTCGACCGAAGGGAGCAGGAGGGCTCTACAATGGGTTTTTGGCTCCTGCTTTAGCCCTCTGCAAATCCCATTAGCCGTTGAGGTCGAGATGCTCGAGGTGAAACTTCTTTGGTGTTCCATAAACCAGCACCGCCTCGAGCCGTACCAGCACGTCGTCCCGACCCAGCAGGTACAGCGCCGACTGATAAATCCGGTGGTATTTCTGTGGGGTGATGGCCTCGAGCGGTGTGCCGAATTTGTCGTCGCGGCGCTGCTTGACTTCCACGGCCACGTAGGCTTGGCGGTGTTTCATCCACAAGTCAATCTCACCGTGAGGGGTTCTCCGGTTCTGGCCTAACAATTCGTATCCTTTGGCGAGCAAGTATTTGCGCGCCAGCGCTTCGGCCCAGGCACCTTTCATAAGGCTTCGCGTCTGCCCTTCGACCCTTAAGGGACATCTATCGCGGTTTGCGCCATTTTTACTACTCCTGGCGGCAAAGAGGAACTGGGTAGGGTCTTTCTAACCGAGTGACTGGTCATACTCTTTTCGCTCTAGAGTGGATTCTCGAGCACCTGCTGCCCGTTGATCAAAATCCGCAGGGTAGCCGCCCCGCGCACCACGATCTCCTCGTTGAAGCTCCAGGGTTGTTGCACCGGGCCTTCAAACACCGTATTGACCTGGGTTTCGTCCTGCACGATAATTTGAACCACAGCATTGGGATATTCGGGGGGCAGGGTATAGCTCACATTAACCCGGCGCTCCTGTAACCCGGTGGGCGTTTGTGGGGTGGGGGTAGTGGGTGTCGCGGGGTTCGGGGT